>JAEEGL012827316.1_pt1 | contig 31983 bp, 27 predicted proteins | sample 9134231 | NCBI WGS metagenome assembly JAEEGL01 (sample SAMN16246548, study PRJNA631951) | gut metagenome | biome: gut microbiome; feature: rumen; material: fiber-attached | host: Bos | place: Iran: Karaj | collected 2018-10 | reverse complement strand
CTCCGGCACTTCGTCCGCCGTAAGGGTCGTCGTGGGCATATTGCTGTCGTCACCCTCGCCGCCAAACAACGCTTTAGCCGCCTGGCGGGCCTTTTCCGCTTCCTCGCGTCCGTGGACCAGCGTCTTCAGTTCCATTGCCAGGATCTCCTTTTTTTCATTGATCCTGGAAGCGTCCCAGTGTTCCATTTCTTCGATCTCTTCCAGCGGCACAAAGGTGAGCATGCGGATGCACTTCATCACGTCATCATCACCGACGTTGCGCCAGTACTGGTAGAATTCAAAGGGGGAAGTCTTGTCCGGATCCAGCCACACCGCACCTTTGGCGGTCTTGCCCATCTTTTTGCCCTCGCTGTTGAGCAGCAGGGTGATGGTCATGGCGTAGGCGTCGCCCTCGCCCTTACGGCGGATCAGCTCGGTGCCCGCCAGCATGTTGCTCCACTGGTCGTCGCCGCCGAACTGCATGTTACAGCCGTAATGCTCATGCAGATAGTAAAAGTCGTAGGACTGCATGATCATGTAGTTGAACTCGAGGAATGAAAGACCCTTTTCCATCCGCTGCTTGTAGCACTCGGCGCGAAGCATGTTGTTGACGGAGAAACAGGCTCCGACCTCGCGCAGCATGTCGATGTAGTTGAGTTTGAGGAGCCAGTCCGCGTTGTTGACCATGACGGCCTTTCCCTCGCCGAACTCGATGAACCGCTCCATCTGTTTGCGGAAGCATTCGCAGTTGTGCGCGATGGTCTCGGGGGTCATCATCGTACGCATGTCGGTCCGCCCGGAGGGGTCACCGATGTAGCCGGTGCCGCCGCCGATGAGAACGACGGGGGTGTTGCCCGCCATTTGCAGACGTTTCATCAGGCAGAGAGCCATGAAGTGCCCGACGTGGAGCGAGTCGGCGGTCGGGTCGAAGCCGATATAGAATTTGGCCCCCCCGCGGTTGATGAGTTCGCGGATCTCGGGCTCATTGGTCACCTGCGCGATCAGTCCGCGCGCCTGCAGTTCTTCGTATATTCCCATGGGAAGTCCTCTCCTTCCTGAATTTTCAGGATGTTTGTTTGTTTTTTTCGTACGCTTCGCGGACGGCTATGGCGAGCTGATCCGCGCAGGAGGTGGTTTTGCGGCCGCAGGTGTTTCCTTTGAGGTCGGCTTCGATCCGGTCGACCGTGCGCCCGTTCACAAGTTTGGAGATGGCCTTGAGATTGCCGTCGCAGCCGCCGAGGAACTCGATGTTGGTGACGACGTCCCCGTCGATGTCGAACCGTATCGCCTGCGAACAGGTCCCGCGTGTCCGGTAAACGTATCGCATATTATACCGCCTTTAATAAATAATTATACTATCGAATTATATACTTTTCTATGCCTGTTGTCAAGTTTTCACCGCCTGTTTCTCCCTCTCCGGCGGCTTTTTTCGCATTGTTGTGAAAATTCACAATATAGTGCCAAAAAAGTTCAAAAAGCGCGTCGTTTATCTCTCCCGGTTTTGGTATTATAAAAAATATGCTGAAAAGGAAAGGGATATCTGTATGAAGATGTGGGTCAAGTATATCCGCCCCTATCTGGCGTATTTTCTCATCGGTCCCCTTTGCATGATCGTCGAGGTGATCGGCGAGGTCCTCATGCCGAAACTCCTCGGGTCGATCATCAACTACGGCCCCGGGGCGGGAGAAGAGGCTCCCGTTCTCGTCCGGTGGCTTTACGGGCTCTTCGGCGGGAACAACAGCGCTTTTATCCTGACCGTGATGACCGGGATGATCCTGACGGCCGTTTTGATGATGCTCGGCGGGGTGGGAGGCGCCTGGTTCGGCTCGAAAGCGGCCGTCAATTTCGCCTCCGATCTAAGGGAGGATATTTTCCGCAAGGTGCAGGATTTTTCTTTCGCCAACATAGACCGCTTCTCGACCGGGTCGCTGGTCACACGTCTGACCAACGACGTCACCCAGTTGCAGAACACCGTCAACATGGCTCTCCGCCTCTGCCTGCGCGCGCCCGGCATGATGATCGGCGCCCTGATCATGGCGATCCTGCTCAATGCCCGTCTGGCCGTGATCTTCGCGATCACCGTTCCCCTGATGCTGGTCTGCGTCGGACTGATCATCCGGGTGGGCTTTTCGCGGTTCGCCGCCGTGCAGAAAAAGATCGACTCGCTGAACGCCGCCGTGCAGGAGAATATCACCAACGTGCGCGTGGTCAAATCCTTCGTCCGCGAGTCGACCGAGGAGGAAAAGTTCCGCGCCGCGAACCGCGACCTGAAACGGGCCGGGATGGCGGCGACGGGCGTGATGATCTTCATGTCGCCGGTGATGACCTTTTTTATGAATATCACCACCATCTCCGTCCTCTATTTCGGCGGATCGATGGTCTATGACGGCTCCATGCCCGTGGGCGACCTTTCGGCCTTCGTCACCTACGTCACGCAGATCCTTTTCTCTTTGATGATGATCACCATGATGATGATGATGCTCTCCCGCGCGCTCGCCTCCGGGCGGCGCATCGCGGAGGTGCTGAACGAAAAACTCGACCTGACCGACGAAAACGCCGCCTTCCCCGACCTGGAGGTAAAAGAGGGCGGGATCGAGTTCCGCCACGTTTCTTTCCGCTATTACAAAAACAGCGAGAACGCCGTTTTGGACGACGTTTCTCTGAAGATCCTCCCCGGGGAGACGGTCGGCGTCATCGGCTCGACCGGGTGCGGCAAGACCACGCTGGTGTCGATGATCCCCCGCCTGTACGATCCCGACGCGGGCGAAGTGCTGATCGACGGGGTCGACGTGAAGGACTATTCGCTTTTCAATCTGCGCGAAGGGGTCGGCATGGTCTTACAGAAAAACACCCTCTTCAGCGGGACGGTCTCCGAGAACCTGCGCTGGGGGAACGCTGAGGCGAGCGACGAAGAGGTGATCGCCGCCGCGACCGCCGCGCAGGCCGACCGGTTCGTCACCGCCAACCCCGAGGGGTACGAAAAAGTGATCGGCCAGGGCGGGGCGAACGTTTCGGGGGGACAAAAGCAGAGGCTCTGCATCGCGCGCGCCCTGCTCAAAAGGCCGAAGATCCTGATCCTGGACGACTCGACCTCGGCCGTCGACACGGCGACCGAGGCGCAGATCCGACGCGCTTTCGCGGAGGAACTCAAGGGATCGACCAAGATCGTCATCTCCCAGCGCATCTCCTCCGTGATGGACGCCGACCGCATCATCGTGATGAACGACGGAAAGATCACGGGCGTGGGAAAACACGAAGAACTCCTTACGTCGAACACCGAATACCGTGAGATCTACGTCTCGCAGACCGACCGGCAGGTCCCCGGCGTTGAGTCCGGCGACAAGGAAGGAGGCCGCGGGAAATGAAAAGACAGGCATCCGGAAGAGGTCTGGAATCCCTGCAGAAACGGTATAACGCCGCTCCGCGGCAACAGCAGGCCGCCGGACCGATGATGGGCCGCGGGCCGGGCTTCCGCGGAGGAAGGGGCGCGCCCGGCGCGACGGGCGGCAAACCCAGAGACACGAAAAAAACGATCGGCCGTCTGCTCGGCTACGTCGGAAAATACAGAGGCGTCCTCCTGCTGGTCCTGCTCTGTATGCTTCTCAGCACGACGGCCTCCCTTTTCGGCGGCTATATGCTGGCTCCGATCATCAACCGCGTCGCCGGCGTCGATCCCTCCACCCTGACCGGCATGACCAAAACGGCGGACGCGATCATCGGGTCTTACGCCTCTCTCCCGGCAGTCCGCGAGATGATCGGCTCCTCCCGCACGGGCGAAGTCGCCGCCTATCTGATCGCGGCGCTGATCCTTCTGGGATCGGTCTATCTGGTCAACATCGTATCCTCCTGGCTGCAGGCGCGGCTGATGCTGACCGTTTCGCAAAACACGACCGAAAAGATCCGCAACGATCTTTTTTCGAAAATGCAGAGGCTGCCGGTCCGCTTTTTTGACACACACGCCACGGGCGAAGTGATGAGCCGCTTCACCAACGACGTGGACAACATCGACGTCATGCTGAACAACTCGCTCACCGGTCTGTTTTCCGGCGTGATCCAGCTGATCGGCACGCTGATCTTTATGATCACCACCAACTGGCTGCTCACGCTGGTCACCGCGTTCTTCATCCCGCTCTTCCTGTTCGGCGGCAGCGCGATCGCCAAACGCTCTTCCAAATACTACCGCGGACAGCAGACGGCGCTGGGCGCCATCAACGGCTATATCGAGGAAACGGTCACCGGGCAGAAGGTCGTCAAAGTCTTCAACCACGAGGAAGTCTGCATGGACGAGTTTTCAAAGCTCAACGCGGACATGCGTGAAAAACAGTTCCGGGCGATGTTTTACGGCGGCATTATGGGGCCGGTCATGGGCAACGTCGGCCAGATCTCCTACGCCGTCACCGTCGGCGTAGGAGGGCTGATGATCCTTTCCGGCGGGATGACGCCCGGCGGGCTGACCGTCTTCGCCACCTACTCGCGCCAGTTCTCCATGCCGATCAACATGCTCTCCCAGCAGGCGGGGACCGTGTTTTCCGCCCTGGCGGGGGCGGAACGCGTTTTCGCCGTCATGGATCATCCCCCGGAAGAACCCGATATGCCCGGCGCGACCGGCGAATATCCGCCGGCTTCCGGGACCGCGCCGCTCAGGGGCGACGTCGTCTTAAAAGACGTCACTTTCGGGTACAATCCCGACAAGGTCGTTTTGAAAAACATCTCCCTTTACGCCCATCCCGGGCAGAAGATCGCTTTTGTGGGCTCGACCGGCGCCGGGAAAACGACGGTGACGAACCTGCTCAACCGGTTTTACGATATCGATTCCGGCTCGATCACCATCGACGGGACCGACGTCAAGGCGTTCAACCGCTCCTACCTGCGGAGCAACATTGCCATGGTCCTGCAGGACACGCATCTCTTCACCGGGACGATCATGGAAAACATCCGCTACGGAAGACCTGACGCCACTGACGAAGAGGTGATCGCCGCCTCGAAGACCGCGAACGCGCACGGTTTCATCACCCGTCTGGAGGACGGGTACAATACCTTGCTGGAAGGGGACGGCTCCAATCTTTCCCAGGGACAGAGACAGCTTTTGAACATCGCCCGCGCGGCGCTTTCCAAGGCGCCGATCCTTGTTCTGGACGAGGCGACCAGTTCGGTCGACACACGCACAGAGCGCCATATCGAACGGGGCATGGACAGTCTGATGAAAAACCGCACCACCTTCGTCATCGCGCACCGCCTCTCCACCGTCCGCAACGCGAACGCCATCATGGTCCTTGAAAAGGGCGAGATCATCGAACGCGGGACCCACGAGGAACTGCTGGCGATGAAGGGACGCTATTACGAACTGTACACCGGGAAACGGGAACTCGACTGAAATTAACGGAAACGAAAGGATACAACGATGAACGGAACAGACGCAAAAAGTCAGATCGCCCTTTGGTCTGCCGGAGACCGGGTCGAAGGTTTTTTTCTCCTGAAAGACGCCTCGCAGAGAGTGACGAGCGCGGGAAAGGATTATCTGACCGGCTCGATCGCCGATCAGGACTCGAGCATCGAGTTCAAAGTCTGGGATTATAAAGGCCCGGTCGGGCCGAAGAACGTCGGAAACGTGGTCAAAGTGCGCGGGGAGGTCTCGGAATATCGCGGCAGTCTGCAGCTGACCGTCGAACGGATCCGTCAGGCCGTGCCGGAGGACGGTTTCGACGCCTCGCGCCTCGCGCCTCCCTCCCGCGTCGACGTGAAGACCTGCGCGAAAGAGGTCGAAGACCTGCTCGACTCGATCGAAAACGAAGAATGCCGCAAACTGGCGAAGCATATTTACGAAAAACACAAAGAAACTTTTCACGTCATACCCGCCGCCAAGACGGTGCATCATTCCTTCCGCTCGGGGCTTCTGATGCACACGCTTTCCATGATGAAACTGGCGGACGCGGTTTGCAAACTCTATCCGGTCGCCGACCGCAGTCTGCTCCTCGCCGGGACTTTTCTGCACGACGTCGCGAAAGAGCGGGAGTTTTCCCTTTCGGATCTGGGGCTGGTCATCGACTACTCGGTCGAAGGGGAACTGCTCGGCCATCTCGTGATGGGGGCGGAAGAAGTGGAAAAGGCCGCGACCGAGCTCTCCATCGGGGGGGAAACTCCCCTTCTGCTCAAACACATGCTTCTTTCGCATCACGGACTCCCGGAGTACGGCGCGGCGCGATCGCCCGCCACCCCGGAGGCCGAACTGCTCTCCCTGATCGACTTGATCGACAGCCGCATGGAATTGTTTTCCGAGACGTTCGAGTCCGTGGAAAACGGGACGCTCAGCGGAAAGATCCGCTTTCTGGGCGACCGGAAACTGTATAAACGCCTTTGATCTTTTGCCGGGATACAAAACGCCCTCCCGCGGCGCGAAGCCGGGGAGGGCGTTTTTTTGTCCGCAGGGAGCGGACGATCTTCAAACGGGATCAGTCGTTTTTCTTTTTCTTGGTGAGAACGATGACCAGAACGACCGCGATGACGACGACGGCCGCGATGATGCCGATGATCAGGGGAAGATTGCTGCCCCCGCCTTCACCGGTGGTCTTTTCGGGGGCCTTGGTCGTGTCGGGAGAAACGGTGGTGTCGGGAGAAGCGGTGGTATCGGCTCCGGGAGCGTCGGTCGCGTCGGGAGCGGCGGTGGTATCGGGAGCCGCGGTCGTGTCGTCGGACGGAGCCGCGGTCGTGTCGGGAGCGGCGGTGGTGTCGGGAGCCGCGGTGGTCACGGGAGCGGCCTCAAAGCCGGCGGGTTTGAAGATCTCGTCGAAATAGGAAACGAGACTGTCGATCGCCTGCGCGGAAGCGTTGTCGGAGACGGCGCTGAAGTCGAGCAGGGAGTGCGCCGGAGGATTGTTCGCAAGACCGACGCCGGTGTCGTTGATCCCGAGGCAGTCGGCGAATTCGCCGCCGGTGATGATGACGGTAACTTTGGCGTCGTCGTTGACGAAGCCGGCGTCGCCGCATCCGTTGATGCTGCCCTTGAAGGTGCCGCCGTTGATGGTGACGTTGGCATTGCCGCCGGAGGGAGTTTTGGCCTGGAAGGAGGTGCCGATCACGTCGCCGAGGAAAGTGCCGCCGTTGATGGTGATGTTGGCGTCGCCTTCGAGATGACCGTAGTTGGCGCCGATGCCTTTCTGGGCGCCGCAGACGTTGTTGAACGTTCCGCCGTTGATGGTGACGCTGGTATCTTTACCCCAGGCGACGTCAGCGCCCTTGCTGTCCAGATTGGACTTTCTGTAGCGGTTGCCGCCGGCGATGCTGACATAATACTGGGGATTGTCCTTGTTCGCTTCGTCGAGCGGGCAGGAATCGAAACCTTCGCCGATGACGAGCTCACGGAAGTTGCCGCAGATGAAGCGGTTGGTGTTTCCGCATTTGACGGTGATGTTGTCGAACTCCATCGGGCCCCAGGCCTCGAAGTGGGCCGCTTCGGTCAGGACCAGAGCGGCGTCGGCGGTCTCGCGATAGTCGACTCCGTTATAGACCGAGGTGATGAGGATCTTGGACTCGTGCTGGGGGGACCTGAAGTCGCGGTCGTTGGCGCCGTTGCCGATGACCTGGTTCGTTCCGATGACGACGGGGCCGCAGATGACGACGGTGCCGCCGGTCTCTTTGATCAAATCCATCGCCTGATAAAGAGCGGTGTCAAGATGATAGGAGAGGTTGGTCGCGGTGACGTCGTAGTTGCCGGTGGTGGCGGTCAGCGGGGAATCCGCGGAGGAACCGTCGCCCGCGCCCCCGTCCTTGATGAAAACGACGGAGCCTTCCGCCGCGGCGGGGATCGCGCAAAGCGCCGCGATCAGAAGAAGGGCCAGAACGGGTAAAAGAAGTTTTGCGATTTTTTTCATCGGTCTTTTCTCCTTTTTATTTTTTCGGGCGTCGGACAGGCACCCTTTGTTTGTGTCATTATATCAAAGAAAAAAGAAAAAATCAAGAGAGAGATATACGTAAAAGCATTTTCTTAAAAACAAAGAAATTCCGGCGAATTTTTTTTGAAAAATAGTTTTGCCCGCGGTCATTCGCGGAAAACGGCGGATCTTTTTCGCGAAAAAAAGCGCCTCCTCAAAAAAGGAGGCGCTTCGTGACGTCGTGAAAACCGTCAGCCGGCGACGGCGATGGGCTGATCCTCCATGGCGGGGTTGACGGCGGTCTGCGCGGCTTCCCCGGCAGGAGCGGCCTGACCGTCCTGACCGTCCTGACCGTCCTGACCGTCCTGATCGGCGATCTCCGAAAGGGCGGCCCCGGAAGCGGGTTCGCCCTCGGAAGACTCGGAGCCGATGTTGTCGATCGCGTTGTTGATGGCGGAGTCGGTGTCTATCGTCTTGCTCTGGAAAATATAAACGAGCATGACAAGAACAACAAAAATGACGGCGACGACGATCGTGAGGATCGAGAGCGTCTTATCGAGGGTCTTGCCTTTCGATTTTCCGAAAAAAGTCTCGGCTCCGCCGGCGATGGCGCCCGAAAGGCCGTAGGACTTTCCGTCCTGCAAAAGAACGGCGACCACAAGAAAGACCGCCGCGACGATCATAATGATACCGCATACAATTTCAAGCATGGTTATTTCAGTTCCTTTCTGTGCAGTAGGGATATGCTATCACATTTTCTATTGAAATGCAATAGGTTTGACAAAAAATCGGGGGCAAAAAATCAGGACCCGAAGACGATCCGTTTTCCGGGTGTGACGAGGCGGATGAGGATCGCCGCGACCTCGCTGCGGCGGATCGAGTCGTTCGGACGGAAGGTGTGAGCCGCGTCGTCCCCCTGCAGGATCCCCGCGTTGAAAAGCGCGAGCGCCTCGGCAAAGCCGGCGGAATTCGCGGAAAAGTCGGGGATCGCGCCGAGAGAATTGATCTTCGCATAGCAGGCGGCGGGAAGGGCTTTGGCGAGCAGCTCGGCCATCTCCGCGCGGGTCGCCGCCTTGTCGGGATTGGCGAAACGGCCGCGCGAAAGGATACCCGCGTCGATCGCGTAGGAAAAATAGGGGTCGTACCATTTCTGATTTCCCGACGGGGTCAGATATCCCGTGCCGCCGGCGTAAATCGAGTGCAGACGGACCGCGAGCGTGACGGCCTGCGCGACGGTAAGGTTCTCGTCCGGGCCGAAGATCTTTTCGCCGAAGCCCTCCATCAGGCCGACGGAATAGACCGCCTGAACGTATCCGGCCGTGTAATACCAGGCCTTTTTGTCAAGGTCGGTGAAAAGCGAGTCGGAAAAGCTTTTTTTATTCGCCGGGAAACGGGCGGCCAGCGTTTTGGCGACCGGGTCTTCCGGGGCCCCGGTCCCGTTTTTTGTCGTTTCGGGGGTCGAAGCGACCGGCGGGGCGGTGACCGGGACGGGCGCGGTGGTGACGGACGGAGAGCCGGTGGTGACCGGTTTGGGCGCGGTGGTCACTTGAGGCGCGGTGGCGGTGACGGGGATCTTGTCTTTCAGGGTGATCCCGCCGTTGGTCAGCGAAAACTCGCCGGCGTAGTCTTTGTCGTCGCTCTCGCCGAAATTGAGGATCTTCAAAGTGACGGGCGAAGAGTCTTTCGCGCCGGTTTTGACGCGGAAAGAAAGAACGATCAATTCCCCGGAATCGCCCGGGATCATATCGCCGTAATAGGCGCCGGCCCATTTGCAGACGCCGTCCTCGTTGCTCTGCGCAAGAGGAGTGAAAATGGAAATGGCGCCCCCGGTCACGCCGGAACCCGATTTTGCGGATACCAGTTCGAGCGAGTCTTTGTCCCAGGAGGCCTCGATCGTGACGCCGCCTATCGTTTTGCCCGCCAGCCCGGAGTAGGAGACGGCCACGTCATAGGTCTTTCCGGTCTCCGCGCCGGTGACGGAGGTCCCGGAGAGCGAAGGGCCGGCGGCGGAAGAGGGGAGAAAAACGAGAAAGAGCGCCGTGCAAAGGCAGACGGCGACCGAAAGAAGGACGGGGAGAACTCTGTTTTTCATTTCCGGTTTCTCCTTCGTGAAATACGCCTGAACTTGAAAAGCGATCCGCGTCAAGACGGGAAATAGGCGTCGATCACGGTTTTCGCCGAAGAGGCGTCCGCGCAGACGCAGTATACGACGTAATTCCCGTGCCGGGCAAGGTAGCCCGCCTCGAGATTGACGACGCCCGCGGGATTGTAACTGTCGTAGGTGCGGATCTGGGAGGAGAGATATTTTTCCATGGCCTCGAGGATGGCTTCCGCCGCTTTGGAGTCGGAGGCCTCGAAGAGCGCGATCTCCTCCGCCGTGGCGCCGCCGGTGGCGTAGGTCGCCTGATCGACGAAGGGCGCTGCCGTCAGACCGTAACGCGAGGCGACGGTGTCCTCCCTGCGGGCGACCGGTTCGTCCTCAAAAGCGGCTTTTTCGATCAGCTCGTCCGCGAGGGCGTGGATGTCGACCTTCGGCGTCTCCTCGCCGCAGGAGGCGAGAAGAAGAGCGGAAAGGAGCAGAACGAGCGCGAGAACGGAAAGGAGAGAAATGCGTTTGATCGTTTTCATTTGTTTCGATTCCTTTCGATTGTTCGGTCAGGTGACGGTATGGGTGAGGAGCCAGTTCATGTATTCCGCGACCCCGGCGCGGTTGAGATGGATGCCGTCGGAACTGAGGGAGGGGGGAAGAACGCCGCCGTACTGTTCATAAAGTCCGTCGAGGGATATGAAGTAGGCGCCGCATTTTTCGGCGAGCTCATAGAGGGAGGCGTTGAGCGTCGAAACGCGGGCGTTTTTGATGTAGTCGCTCGCGTCGACCGCCGCCGAGACCGGGATGACGCCCTGGACGTAGAACACGGCGTCCGGCATGAGCTTCTGTAAAGAAGTGAGGAGCGTTTCGTAGGTACCTATGAAGGTGGCGGTCGAAGGCCAGTTGACCTCGTTGATCCCGAAAGCGATGTAGCCCTTGGAGTAGTTCGGGGAGAGAGCGACCGCGTCGAGGATGGTGAGGGACTGCCCGTTCAGGTTGAGGAAGCGCTTGGAGAGCGCGGTGAGCACGTTCAGCCCCGTGTCGGCGTAATAGGTGGAGGAAATGCCCGAATAGAGCGAAAGCCCGACGGTGCGGGAGTCTCCTATGAAGAGCGCGTCGGAGAAATACGAGGGGTCGCGCGCCTCGCTTTTCGGGACGCCGGTATATTCCGGCCGGGGTCCGGGATCGTTCCCCTCCTGACCGGACGGTACGGGCGGCGCCGGCGGGTCGGACGTCTCGACCGGGATCACCCGCCTTCGGGAAACGGTAAAAGGCATTTCGGGACCGATCTTCAGCAGAGAGAAGGATCTCTTCCCGCCGGAAGCGGGATCGGAGGGATCGGCTCCTTGAAAAGAGGGCTCGTAGAAAATGCCGTCCTCGGGGGCGATGGGGGAAAGGAGTTGAGACACGTCCTCGGGGGGCGTCGGGTCCTGACCCTGCCCCGGAGGAAGGGCGAGAACCCCGCCCGAAAGCAGGCAGACCGAAAGGACCGGGATCGCGACGGACAGCGCGAGAAACCGGCGGACGGGATCTTTTTTGATGGCCTCTTCCCTCCCCTCTTTTTATGGTCGGTTTTTTTATTATATCACAATAAATAAAGAATTACAAGGGAAAGATGACGGGAAAAAAGAGCCCCCGGGAAACGGGAAAAAGAGCCCCGGTCTTTCGACCGGGGCGGATAACTTTTCGGGATGATCAGAGAGCGACCTCGATGATGCCGTCATCGCGGAGGGCCATTTTGGTGCCGTAGACCGAGGACATCCTCTGCAGGCGGGCGCAGATCTCTTCGGACGCTTCGCGGGTGGCCTCGAAGGGCGTTCCCTTGAAGGTGAAGTTTTCCTTCTGCGTATCGAAGCCGAGTTCGATGGGCTTCATCTCAAGTTTGGTCATATTGCCGTCTTCGTCGAATTCGAAATAGGGGATGACCGAGCGGTAGTTGACGTTGAAGTTGGTCAGACCGCGCTGGCAGGTCTGGTCGCGGCGGGCGAGCGCGCGGTTGGTGGTCACTTCGGGATAGGCGAGTTTGTGTCTCTCCCAGTAGTCGTAGGGCTGGCGTTCGACGAAATCGAGCTGGAAGATGAAATTGCCCAGCGAATAGAAGATCGGGCGGTTTTTGTAGATCTCGATCGGCTTGAGCTGGTGCGTGCCGCCGGCGACGATTGCCGAAGCGCCCGCGTCGATGCACTTGCGGGCGAAATCCTCGAAGAAGTAGTCGGGCTCGGTGAAATCGACCGCCTTGTACTGGTGGGTGTGGGTCATGACGACGACGTGGTCGGAATAGTTGAGCGCGTCCTTGATGCCGCGGATCGTCCGGTCGAGGTCGTAGGGATTGACGATCGTTTCGCGGTAGGAGCGGGTGTCTTCGACGAAGAAATTGCCGCGGCCGAACTCAAAGTATTCTTTCGGCGTGGGCGGCGTGAAGCCGTCGGTCTGCGAGCCGATCTTCATCTGACCGATGAAGACCTCGGATTTGATCTTTTTGAGCGTCTCCATCTCGTCGTGAGTGACGTGGTTGACGATGGTGTGACGCAGGGGGTTGAGCCCGGGACGGCCGGGGATCTCGCGGCTGGGATAACCGGCGCGCGCGGCGTCCTCGAAGGAAGCCGCGTTGGAGATGAGGGCGGCGGTGCCGTTCTTCAGGGAGAGGATGGCCGGCTTTTCGGCCTCAAAAAGGTTTTTGCCGATGCCCGCGTAGGCGATGCCGCGCTCCTCGAGCGCTTTGCAGGTCTGCAGGACGCCTTCGAAAGAATAGTCCATCGAATGGTTGTTGGCGCAGGAGTACATATTGAAGCCGACGTCGTGGAGCGAATCGAACACGTCGGGGCGCGCGGTCAGCCAGAGACCGCCGCAGAAGGTCGAGCCGAAGATGTTGTAGTCGCTGATGACGAATTCCAGATTGTTGAGGCGGACGTCGCCTTTTTTGACGTAGTTGCTGAGGGGAGCGAAACCGGGATAGTCTTTGGGGAGACGCTTCATCAGAATGGCGTCGCCCGTCGCGGTGAAGGACATTTTTTTCATGGCGGGACCCTTTCTTTTTTTATTTATTATTTTATTATTTTTTTGTAATAAATTTTTTATAATACCGTTTCATGGCGAGCGCGTCGCGCGCCATCGTCCCGGCGGATTCGCAGATGACGCGCGGGGTCAGTCCCTCCCGGGCGATCGCCTCGCAGAAGGGCTCGAACCGCGGGCCGAATTCGTCCTGATCGAAGGTCAGGTGCTTTTTCTCCCCGGCGTCGGTATACATGATCATCGAAAAATGACAGTGCAGGTCTTTGGCGATCCCGTCCCCGAGCTGCCGCCCGATCAGGTCGAACAGCGCGCGGAAATCGTCTTCCCGGGTGAACGCCTCTCCGCGGCTGCGGGCGTAGAGATGCCCGAAATCGACCACCGGACGGAGGACGGGATCGATCTTGCAGAGAGAGACGACCTCTTCGGGCGTGCCGAGCTGGTTTTGCTTGCCCATCGTCTCAAGACCGAGAAAGATCCCCCGGTCCCCGAACTCCTCCACGGCTTTGGAGACCGTGTCGGACGCGAGGCGCATGGCCTCCTGCCTTGTGATCTTCCCCGCCGATCCCGTGTGGATGACGATGAGATCCGCGCCCATCCAACCGGCCGCGTCGACGCTCTGACCGATGTAGCGGAGACTGCCCAGCCGTTTTTCGGGGTCTTCGCCCGAAAGCGAGATGAAATAGGGGGCGTGGAGCGAAAGCGCTATCCCGTGCCTTTTCGCCTCTTCGCCGATCTTTTCGAAGGTCTCGGGCTTGCCGACCACGCCGTTGCCCGCCTGCACCTCGTAGGCGTCGAGGCCCATCGCGGCAAGCCACGCGGGCGCCTGGGACGAATGCTTGAATCCCTCTTCGTAAAACTGTTCGGAGTTGCCCCCGGGGCCGAAGAGCGGGCGAGAGTTCATCCTTCTTTTTCCTTTCTTTTCCGCGCTTTTTTCAGGATCGGCTTTTCCAGCGCGCGTTTGAGTCTTTGGATCACGTCTTTTCTGTCGCGGATGGGCGGGACGAATACCGTCAGAAGACGGCAGCGCTTACCCGACCAGACGTCGGTGAAGATCTGATCGCCGAGCACGCAGGTGTTCGACCGGTCGCTCCCCGCTTCTTTCATGGCGAGGAGAACGGCTTTTTTCCCCGGCTTTTTCGCGCCGGGGAGGGTGAAGACGCCGAGCGGCGCGGCGTATCTTTCGATCCTTTTTTTTCCGTTGTTGGAAACGAGAGAGAGCGAAACGCCGTTCTTTTTCAACTCCCCGGCCCAGCGGACGACTTTTTCGGGCGGGTCGGGCTCTTCGTAGGGGGAAAGGGTGTTGTCAACGTCCGCGATGACGTGTTTCATCCCCAGTTTCCGCAGGAGGGGAACGTCGAGTTCCTCAAAGGAAGAAAGGACCAGATCGGGAACGAAATAATCGGTCAGCCGCATGAAACAGTCCCCTTCCCATTCTTTTTACGGATCGCTTCCGCGGGAAATTGTAGCACAGCGGCCGGGAAAAGTCAATCGTTTGGGAGAGGACTCCGCCCCTCTCTTTCGAAAAAAGCCGGCCGCCTTTTCCGGGGCGGCCGGCTTGGAAGTCAGGAAAGAAGGGCTTTCATTTTTTTGACGATCTCCGACGCGTCGGAGGGGGAAAGACGCAGGCCTTTTCGCCCGTCGAAATCCGCCGTGTATTCGCCACCCGCCTCGAACAGGGTCAAAGTGACGGGCAGGTCGGGGTCTCCGTCGGCGTCGAGCGTGTGGACGGTGAAGGAAAAGACCTCCTCCCCCTTCTCGAAGAGGGGATCGATCGACGTGGCGCGGAGCGCTTCCAGCGCCGTGAAGAAAGAAGAGAAGACGTCGACGGTGACGGTCTTGTCCCCGACGTTATAAAGCCCGCTCTCCTCGTCGAAACGGATGTCGTAAGAACGCCCCTCAAAGGTGAGGGTCAGGCTCTCCACGTAGGTGAAATCGAGCCCGAAAACGTCGCGGGGCGTCAGGTCTGCCGTAAGATAGGAAAGGACGAGATCGGTCTTCGAAACGGGGAGCGAGCAGATCATTTCCGAATCCCCGACCCTTACGTAGACGGCGTCGCCGTTTCCGGAGCGTCCGCCGATCGAAAGGGTGAAATCCTTCTCAACGGTTTTGGACATGGCCGTTTCGTCGTCGCTCTCGTCGAGGTAGACGCTGTAACGGACGGAAAGACGGGCCGCATTGGCGTCGTCCAGCCCGTAGGAGGCGAGTTTTTCCCCGTCGGGAGCGTAGTCGACAAAGGAGAACGTCCCGGGCGAGGCGACGGCTTCGGCCAGCTGGTCGCCCAGATCGCCGTCGGCCGGTTCGGGGGAAGCGCCGTCCTTTCTGACGAACCAGGAATACTGGGCGTGATAGCCCGCAACGCCCGTATCGTCTTTCGTCAGTTCGACCGTCTTCCCTCCGGAAGCCAGAGAACAGGACAGGAGGTCCTCCGGTTCGAAGGACGGGATCTTATCGATCTCGACCAGATCGTCCATCGTTTTGGTGAAAGGAGTGAGGGCGGAAGAGTCGACCAGCCATACGCTTTCCCCGTCGCTGCGGAGGAAATAATACTCCATGGTGACGGGATTCAGGTCGCCGATCTTGTAGGTATAGACGCTGCCGTCGTCAAGCGTCGCGTCGACCGAGATCGAGGGCTCGTCGAACCCGAACTCGTCCAGCCCGCCGGATACCGGCGCGACAAGTCTGGTCGACACGACCGACGAAAGCGCGCCGGTCATTTTCTCAACGACGTCCTGCTTGAGCGGAAGAGAAGCGTTCTTCTCCCAGACCCAGGCGTCGCCGCTTTTTTTGAGGGAAACGTCCTTTCCCGCGTAGGAGTAGGAGATCGCCGCGATCTTTTCCTTTTCGAGCGAGGCGGCGATCAGCGTCTCCTCTTCCCCGCTCTCTTCGGTCTTCTGCGTGGAGGAAACGATCGCGTAGACGCCGACAAGGATCGCGAGGACGACGGCGAAAACGATCAGGGTGATGATCTTTTTCATCTTTTATCCTCCGGTCTTCAGCCCTTCCGGCGCTTGATCCAGACGAACACGCCGATCCCGATCACGAGCGCGGGGATGAGGAAGATCAGCACGACGCCCCAGATCGTGGAGGAGGTGGAGGTCACGGTGAGCAGATCGACCGAGAGCGTTTTGGAATGAATCGAGATCGAGCTCGCCTTGTCGCACATCCAGCCGAGCGCGTTGAGAAAGAGCGCGGAGTTGGCGCCGGCGCACATCACGTCGGCGTTATAAGTCATCATCTGATCGGTGGAGATCCAGACGATCTTCGTCGTCCCGTTTTCGACCTCTTCCTCCATCGAGACGGCGACGTTGCAGGGACCCGGGACGTCCCCTTCTTCTTTTTCGAGGGTGTCTTTGGGTGAGACCTTGGCGTATGCCCCGGTCGAAGTGTAGAGCAGGGCGCGGTAGTCGACCTCGCCCCGCGAGTCGGACGTCTGAACGATGCCGTCGCAGAACGGCGCGAAGAATGTGAGCTGCCCGAGCGGGGAGGTCATTTCGGTGCTTGTCGATACGATGGGGAGGAGATAGTAGGGCATCTGGTAATACCTGTAGGCGGTCGGGTCGCAGACCAGTCCGCCGGCAAGTTCGGCGCCGTAATGACGGAGCAGGGCGAAGAGGTTGGGCGTGTCGACTCCGTAGGAGGTCATCACCATCAGGTGCCCGCCGGAGGAAAGCCAATCAAGCAGCAGGGTCTTTTCGGTCTCGGTGATGTCGGTCTGCGGGGCGTTGACGGCGATGCAGTCGCAGTCGTCGGGGATCGACTCAGCCCCGATGAGGCTGATCGTATCGCGCGCGACGTTTTCTTCATCTATGTATTTGAGGAAACTCTCGTCCATCTCGACCTCGTTGTGACCGCGCAAAAAGTAGACTTTGGGCAGCACGTCGGTGGTCACGTAATCGATCGCGGTGGAGATGGCGTTCTCTCCCTTGAAACCGGTAACGTCCTGCGTGTACTGATAGGTCGAATAGTCGATCTTCTGCTCGACGTCATACATATCGGAGAGAGGAACGACTTTGGAGCGCTTGGAACTGACGGCGATGACCGAACCCTCCCCGACCGAGTCGTCGGTGTAGGCCGAGGCGAAGTTCGGGTGGAGCGCCGGGTCGACCCGCTCGACGGAAATACGGGAGGAAAGGCCCTCGTAGCGTTCCAGCAGGCCGCTGACATAGGTCACGTAGAGATTGTCGTCGTTCGGCTGGACGAGGTGATAGAGTTTGACGTCGGTGTCGATCTCCTTGAGCAGGGAGACGGTATCCTCACCCAGCGTGTAAAGATCGGCGGAAGTGGTGTCGGGTTTGGTGAGGTTCGAGGGGAGCGAGTTGACGATCAGGTTGATCACCACCACGGCCGCGACGGCGAACAGAGAGATCAGAGTGGCGTACCCGCCCGAGCGGAGCAGTTTTTTTCCGTCAAAGCCGGATCCGTTTTTTTCAGCCATGCTTCATCCCTCCTTTTCACGACCAGCGGCGTTTTTCGACCGTCTGCACCGTCAGAAAGACGAACAGAGCGGCGACCGAAACGAAATAGACGATCGCCGTCAAGTCGAACACGCCGTTAAGAAAGTTATAAAAACGATCGAAGAGCGAGATCGCCCGCAGGGTCTGCGGGAACGCCCCTTCGAAAAGGGCGGGGCCGGTAAAGTAGAGAACAACGTTGACCGCCATCAGCAGGACCGCCGCCGCCGCCGTCACGATGACGTTTTTGGTCATCAGGTAGACGACCAGAGCGAAGAGCAGGATGGCAACCGAAAAAGCGATGAAAGAGGTCAGCGCGTCCGAGGGGACCAGGGAAGAGAGGCTCCCCATCAGGTAAATGACCAGCAGGATAACGAAAGAGATGACCGCCGAAAGGATCTGACTCTCGGTCAAAGAGGAGATCAGCATGCCGATCGCCGTCAGCGCCGCGCCCAGACAGAAGAACCCGAACAGGCAGGAGTAAGCCGAAAAGAAGTTCACCTTTCCGTAAAATGAAAGGAGAACGGGCAGCAGCGACATGGCCAGCACGGTGAGCCCGAAAACGGTCAGCATGGCGAGGTACTTTGCCAAAACGATCTTCCCCGTGCCGATGGGAAGGGAGTAAAGGAGCTGATCGGTCTTCGCGTGGCGCTCCTCGGAAAAGACGCGCATGGTGAGCATCGGGGTGATCAGCAGAAAGATGAAGCTGATGTTGCTGAGAACGTATTCGAACTGCGGGTTGAGATTGACAAGGTTGACCGCCGTGGTGAAAATGCCGGTCAGAAGGAGCAGAAAGCCGACGAAGGCGTATCCGATCGGCGTATGGAAAAAGGATCGCAATTCTTTTTTATAGAGCGCGCCCATCAGTATCTCTCCTCCTTATCCTTACCGTTATCTTTATCGTTTTTCTCTTCTCCTCCCGAGAACAGCGGCTCGTACGCTTCTTCTTTCGCTTCTTCCGCTGCTTCCGGAGAGGGCGCTCCCTCGTCGGTCAGGCGGAGGAAGATATCCTCCAGCGAGAAGCCGGAGCGGGTCATCTCATAGATCGGGCAGTTCGCCTTCGCGAAGGCGAAGAAGATCTTTTCGCGCAGATCGGCTCCGTTTTCGGGGGTGACGCTGAAAGCGGTCAGCCCCTTTTCGCCGGCGTCCCGGAAGACCGCCTCGGAAACGCCCCCGATGGACCCAAGCAGTTCGGTCACTTTTTCGCGGGAGGCCTTTGTTTTGATCTCTACGGTGTTTTCGCCGCGGATGTGCTCGGAAAGTTTTTCGGGGGTGTCCTCGGCGACGAGCCTGCCGTCGTTGATGACGAGGATGTAGTCGCAGACGGCGCTCACTTCCGAGAGGATGTGGCTGGAAAGGATGACGGTGTGCTTCTTGCCGAGTTCGCGGATGAGGTCGCGGATCTCGATGATCTGGCGCGGGTCGAGGCCGACGGTCGGCTCGTCGAGGATGACGGTGTCGGGCGAGCCGATGATGGCCTGCGCGATGCCGACGCGCTGCCTGTATCCTTTGGAAAGGTTGCGGATGAGCCGCTTTTTCACTTCGGCGATCCCGGTCATCTCCTCGACCTCGCCGATCGCCCTGCGGAGGTCCTCGCCCTTCAGTCCTTTCGCCTCGCCGACGAACTCCAGATATTCGTCGGGAGTCATCTCGCCGTAGACGGGCGGTTGTTCGGGCAGATAGCCGATGCGTTTTTTCGCCTCGATCGGATCGGAAAAGATCTCGTGTCCGTCGATATACACCTCGCCCGACGTGGCGGCTAGGCATCCGGTCATGATGTTCATCGTGGTCGATTTCCCGGCGCCGTTCGGTCCGAGCAGACCGTAGACCCTCCCGTCCTCCAGTTTGAAGGACACGCCTTTTACGGCGGTGACCGCGCCGTAGTTCTTTACCAGGTCCCTGACTTCGATCAAAGCCTTTTTCCTCCTGTCGAACGCGGGCTTTCCCCGCGGTAATATCCGTTTGGAACAATTAACTATAACATAAAAAAATGAATAAATACTGAAAAGCCGGCATTTTTTTACCCGAGCGGGGAGGCGGGGAGAGAAAACCAGAATGTGCTCCCTTTTCCGGGGGAAGTGATCACGCCGTACCGCCCGCCGTGCAGTTCCATGATCTCTCTTACGATCGAGAGCCCCAGGCCGCTGCCCTCCGCGGAGCGCTTGTGGACGGGGTCGACTTTGTAATAACGTTCCCAGATATTTTCGAGTTTGTCGGGCGGGATGCCCTCGCCCGAATCGGTCACCTCGCAGCGGACTTCGTCCCCGTCCCGGAAGACCGAGACCGAGACGGTTTTGTCTTCTCCCGTATAGGTGACCGCGTTGTTGACAAGATTGTACACCGCCTGCGTCAGCAGGGTGCGGTCGGCGCGGACCGGACAGGAGACCGGCGCGTTGAGGAGGATCCGGTAGCCCTTCCGCCGCGCGAAACGGGCGTAGCGGTCGATCTCCTCCGCGACGGATGAAGAAAGATCGAACACCGTTTTTTCCGGCGTCCTCGCCCCGGCCCTGAGTTTGGAAAGATCGAGCACGTCGTTGACCAGGCTGCTCAACCGTCCGGCCTCGTCCAGAACGGTCTGCAGGTTTTCGGGCGTGTTTTCGCCCGGGATGTCCCGCATCATCTCGGTATAGCCCGTGATCAGCGTCAGGGGCGTTCGCAGATCGTGAGAAATGTTGGCGACCAGTTCCTTCTGCAGCCGGTCGACCCTGCCGAGTTCCTTTTCGGTGCGGTTGAGCTCGGCGCCCAGTTCGGTCAGCTCCCTCGCCCCGCCGCTGACGAAATCGATCGAATAGTCGCCTCCCGCCAGGCGTCCGACCTTGTCCCGGATCGAGACGACCGGCCGTGCGATGCGCCCGGCGAGGAAGAGGGCGAGGAGCAGAGAAGCGACGACGGCCGGGATCGAGATCAGGAGCAGAAGAACGTGCGTCGCCGAAACGGTCGAGCCGACCGGCGTCAGCACGGCGTTCAGAAAGAAGATCCTGCCCTGCCCGCTCCCGTCCGGAGAGGGGGCGATCTTCACGTAAATGATGCTCTCGGTCCCGTTGAGCGAGCTCTCGTCGCGGGAGGGGTCCAGCGCGACGTAGGAGGAACGGTATTCGTCGCGCACGAAAGTCTGCAGATAGCTCCCGCCGTTTCCGCGCGCTTTTTCGGCCAGCGTGCCCAGCCCGCTGCGGGTGATATTGTGGATGGCGCAGTTGTTGATCCCCTCGGAAGAAGCGATCTCTCTCCCGCTTTCGGAGAGAACGATGACGCAGATGCCTTTGGAGAGCGCCATTCTTTCCGCCTCGGAAGAGAGGACGTCCTCGTCCCCGATCTTTTCCAGACGCGAGGAAGTCGTCAGCACGTCGTTTTTTCTGGTCCAGCGGTGGACGGGGCCGAGAAAAAGAGACTGCGCCGCCCAAAGCAGGGCGATGAGAAGGCAGACGAGCAGAAGCATGGACAAAAAGACCTGGTGGCGTACTTTCAGACGCCTCCGGGTCTTTTTGTTCGCGGTCTTCTCCGGGCGGTTTTTCACGTCGATCCCTCCCGGTCAGTCGTTTTCAAAGCGGTAGCCGAGCCCGCGCAGCGTGGTGATCCTGCCCCCGCATTCCCCCAGGGAGTGGCGGAGCGTTTTGATGTGGGTGTCGAGCGTGCGCTCGTCCCCGTAAAAATCGTATCCCCAAACCTCCGAGATCAGCCTGTCGCGCGAGAGCGCGATGCCGCGGTTGCGGATGAGGAAAAAGAGCAGTTCGTATTCTTTCGGGGAAAGGTCGATCTGCCGCCCGCCGATCTCGACCCGCCGCGCGGTCATATCCACCGTCAATTCGCCCGAGCGGTAGACTTCCCTTTCGTTCCGCGGCGCGGCGGGAGAAGAAGGAGCGGAAACGCGTTTCAGGATGGCGGAGATCCGCAGCATCAATTCTTTCGGGGAAAAAGGCTTTTCGACGTAATCGTCCGCGCCCGACTCGAAGCCATTGATCTTGTCGTACTCCTCCCCGCGGGCCGACAGCATCAGGACCGGGACGCGGCTGAACTTGCGGATCTCGCGGCAGGCGGAAAAACCGTCGAGCTCGGGCATCATGATGTCCATGATCACCAGATCGAAACGCTCGCGCCGGCAGGAGGCGACCGCCTCCAGACCGTTCGCGGCGAAAGCGGTCTCCATCCCCTCGAGGGAGGCGTATTTGGCTATGAGCTCGCGGATCTTTTCCTCGTCGTCCACGATCAGTATCCTGGGCATGCCTTTTCCTCTTTTCTTGCGGACAAGCGGAAAACGCGGATCTTCCGGGCGGGGGTCGCCCGGAAGATCTGCGCGTCCTTTTTTATCAGAACCCGAATTCCTCGAAGATATCCCAGACGCTGCTCGAGGAAGAGGGAGCGGCGGAGTCTTTTCTGGTGGAAGTCGCCTCGATCAGCGTGACGCGCAGGTCGACCAGTCTGCCGTTGCGCGAAACGGTGACCGTGACCGTGTCGCCGACGTTATACTTTTTGAGGAGCGAACGGATGTCGGAAAGCGTGGAAACGCTGTTGCCGTCAATGGCCGCGATGCGGTCCCATTCCTTGAAATCCCCGTTGGAGAAGGAGGTGACGTACGCCCCGTATTCGCCGACGCGATAGGACCAGGCCTCGGAGGCAGTGGTGATCTCTTTGATGTCGACGCCGAGAATGGCGCGCCCGCGCACGTATCCGTATTTCAATATCTGCTCGGCGGTGGCTTTGGCGGTGTTGATCGGGATGGCGAAAGACAGCCCCTCGATGGTCGTGCCCGCCTTTTTGGCGTTGACGATGCCGATCAGCTCGCCCTTGATGTTGAAGAGCCCGCCGCCCGAGTTGCCGGGGTTGATGGCGACGTTGGTCTGGATGAGGGTCATAGTCTCGTCGTCGATGGTGATGTCGCGGTCGAGCGCGCTGATGATCCCGTCGGTGACGGTCCCGCCGAGCTGCCCGAGCGGGTTGCCGATGGCGATCGCGGTCTCGCCGACGATCAGTTTGGAGGAGTCGCCCATGACGGCGTAGGTCAGGCCGGTCGCCTCGATCTTGATGACGGCGATATCGGTCTGCTCGTCGGTGCCGACCAGCGTCGCTTTGTATTTGGTCCCGTCGCGGAGAAGGACGGAGATGGTGTCGGTGTTCTCGACGACGTGATTGTTGGTGATGATGTAGCCGTCTTCGCTGATGATGACGCCGCTCCCCGCGCCGGAGGAGATGTAGCGGCCGTAGTAATAACTGTTGATGACCGCTTCGGTGCTGATCTCGACGACCGAATCGGCGACCTTGTCCACGACGTAGCTGACGGCGGTGGCGTTTTCGGTACCGGAATAGGGATTCTCGCCGACCGGTTCGGATTCGTGGATGACCGCGCCCGTCCCGGTGCCTGTCGCCGCGGAAGTATTCGAGAGCGATCTTTTCACGTAACTGTACGCCGCTATGGCGCCGACGGCGCTGAAGACCGCCGAGAAGAGGAGCGCGCACACGAGGGCGATGGCGATCGCTTTTCCGACGCCGGAGGTCTGCTTCTTTTCCGCTTTTTCGGGAGAAGAGACGGCCGTCTGCCGCGAGGGGGTCTGCTGCGGGTAGGGATAAGCCGCCTGCCCCTGCGGATAGACGGGACGGGGCGCGGCTTCCCACGTCCTTTCATAACTCTGCGCGCGCGGCGGATAGGGCGCGTAGGGATCTCTGTGGTACGCGTAGGGATCGTACCCCGGCACGGGAGCCGGCCGCTCTTGCGGCTGAGCCGGGGCTGTCCGCGCCTCCTGCCGGAGGGCGGTCTCGTTTTGCGGAGCGGTCTGCTCCGGGGTTTGCGGAGAGGTTTGTTCGGCGGCCTGCGGAGGGGTCTGTTCCGGGGCCGGTCCCGGAGTCCGGTCGTAGAGGTCGCGGTCAATGGTATCGTTCATATCGTTCCGTCCTTTCTCAAGGTCCTTTTCGGTTTTCGACGCGCCGGACGAGCCGGCCTTTCGCTTACGGGAAGAGGATACCCCCTCTGTGTGAAAACCGTGTGAAGAACGTCTGAAAAACAGGCGAAACTTTTTTCGAAAAAACTCCCGTCCGGGAAGGGGCGGGAGCCGCTTTTAAACGATCTGCGCGACGTCGAAACCGATCTCTTCGACCGCGTTCTTCAATTCCGCGTCGGAGGAGGAAAAGTCGCCCGTGGCGATCCCTTTTTCGAGGTCGACGCGGACGTTTCGCCCGCCGGAAGCGGTAAGCGCTTTTTCCACGCGGGAAGCGCAGTGCTCGCAGCGCATGCCGGTAACGGTGATCGTTTTTTTCATAAGAAGTTCCTTCCTTTCTGCCGTGTGACGGATAGAGTATACCTTTTTTCGACCGGCGTGTCAAGAAGAGGATCGGGGGGAGAGGCGGGGGTAAAGAACGCCGGAGAAGAGGGAGGAAAACTCTTTTTTCAATTCTTCCCCGCCCTGAGAGAGCGCCGCGTACCCGTAAAAGGTGCTGCCGCAGTATGACCGCTTTTCTCTGGCGTAGGACACCTGCGAAGAAAGCTCTCCCTTTTCCCATCCGGGGGCGAGATAGAGGGCGTGGGAGATGATCAGATCGACCGAGGGATAGTCTTTCATCCGTCCGTCCCACCAGTCGACCAGTTCCCCAAAGGGCACGGCCGGGCCGGAGAAAGGCCAGTAGATCTGAGGCGCGAGGAAATCGACGGACCCCTGCTCGAGCCATGCGATCGCGTCGCAGTAGATGGCGGAATAGGCCTGAAGACCGTTCGTTTTGCTCCCGCCGTTCCGGCCGTCGTCGTTTTTCCAGACGCCGAACGGCGCGACGCCGAAACGGCAGGAGGCGTATTCCTCCTTGACGGCGGCGTAACAGGCCGCGATCAGCTTGTTGACGTTGCCCCGCCGCCAGTCGTCGAGCGGGAGCCCGTTTCCGTATAAAGCGAAAGCTTCCTCGTCGTGAAAAACTTCATTTCCGACCGGGTAAGGATAGAAATAGTCGTCGAAAACGACGCCGTCCACGTCGTAGTTCTTCACGATCTCCCTAACGCCCTCCGCGACCAGTTCGCGCGCCTGCGGCAGTCCCGCGTTATAAAAGATCTGCCCGTCGTAGGCGACCGTCCATTCGGGATGGAGGCGGGCGGGATTGGCGGGAGAAAGCGCCGAGAGGTCGAGCGAGGGAAAAGCGGACGAGCCGACCGTCACGCGAAGGGGGTTGACCCAGGCGTAAACGAATATCCCGCGTTTGTGCGCCTCCTTCACCAGCCGCCCGAGCGGGTCGAAGCCGCCGGGGAGAGGGGACCCCTCTTCTCCGGTCAGCCAGGCGGAGACGGGAAAGATCGCGGAATCGTACAGCGCGTCGGAAGAAGGCCGCGCCTGAAAAAAGACCGTGTTGAAGCCGTATTCGCAGATCCTGTCGAGCATGGCGGTCATTTCTTTTTCGAGCGAAGAAGCGGAAAGAGACGCCCTGCTCGGGTAATTGATGTTATAAACGGTGGCGATCCAGATCGCCCGCGTCTCTTCGTCTCTGCCGGTCAGTCTGCGCAGGGGCGCGCTTTCTTCGGAAGAGGAGAGGGGCGTGACCGAAAACGGAGAAGAGACCGAAAAAGTACCGGAGGGGAAAGAAGCGCGGAACAGGAGCGCGAAAAGAAACGCGAAGAAAAGAAAGATCAAAAGAAAAAACGCCTTACAGAACGTTGAAAAAAAGCCTTTCTTTTTCAAAACCGTCCCTCCCCTCGCGTTTCACGTTTTTCTCTGCCATATTTTTATCATATTCCCGCGGTTTTTGCAAGAAAAAAAGAAAGAGCGGGAAAAAGCCGAAAAAGGTTTTTTACCGAAAAAACTTGCGTTTTTCATAGAATTATAATATAATAAAATTTGAAAATGAAAAATCAACACTGTCAATCAAAAGGGAGAAACCGTCATGGCAAAAACATTTATCGTCGAGACCAGCGCAAGACACGTCCACGTATCCGCCAAGGATCTTGAGACCCTGTTCGGCAAAGGCGCGGAACTGCACTCCATCAAAGATCTGAGCCAGCCCGGCCAGTTCGCTTCGGAAGAAAAGGTCGACCTGGTCGGCCCGAAATCGACCATCAAAGGCGTCCGCATCCTCGGGCCGGTCCGTTCCGCTTCGCAGGTCGAGCTCAGTTTCACCGACGCGCGCGCGCTGGGCGTCACCGCCCCCGTCCGCGAAAGCGGCGACATCGCCGGCAGCGCCGGGTGCAAGATCGTAGGGCCCTGCGGCGAGGTCGACCTGACCGAGGGCGTGATCATCGCCAAGAGACACATCCACATGACCCCCGCCGACGCGAAGGAATTCGGCGTCAAGGACAAAGACATCGTCTGCGTCAAGATCACTTCCCCCAGGACCACGATCTACGGCGACACGGTCATCCGCGTCAGCGAGAAGTTCGCCCTGGCGATGCACATCGACACCGACGAGGCGAACGCCGCCGCCGCCTTCGGCAAGATCGAGGGCGAGATCGTCAAATAAAGTCTTTTTCCGGGAGACCCTCCGGGGCCTCCCTCTGCTTTTCCGTACACAAATATGAGCAAGGAGTTTCGACCAATGAAAAAAATCATGCCGATCCTCTCCGCCCTTCTGCTGATCTGCCTTCTCCTTCTGACCGGCTGCGGCGGGCAGAGCGCGCAACCCTCGCCGGAGACCGGGGAAACAGAAGAAACGCGGGAAGAGGAGGTCACGACGGAAGAAGAAAAAACAGAAGAAACGCAACCCTCCCCCGAAGAAAAGGAAAAAGAAAAGGCAAAAGAAGAGGAAGAGGCGCGGAACAAGATCTACGACTATATGGTCGAGATGGCGAACGTGCCGTGGACGCCGAAAGAGACCTTCGACCTTTCCACTTCGAGCAAATATCTGCAGGGATTGAAATTCATCGCCGGGCACCGCTACCGCGGCGCGCCTTATGAAAACGCGATCGACGGCGACATGGAAGGGTTCATCGCCCTTCTGGAAGACGGCGTCTATACCGGCCCGACCACGCTGGGACAGGCGTACGGAAACGACTGCTCCTCCGCCGTCGCCGCCGCCTGGAGAGCCGCTTTCCCCGACATCCGCTGCGATCAGTCGGTGAGAATGCTCCCGCAAAAAGGGTACGGGGCAATGCCCGTCGGCTCTTACGATCACACGGTCCGCACGAAAGACCTGACCACCGAGATCACCGCCTCGAGCGGCGAGCAGGTCATGTACGAGGCCTACGCCCTTCTGAAGCGGGCAGACGCGGTCCTGACCATCTGGGGGACGCAGCAGGCGCACGTCCGCCTCGTCAGCGGCGAGCCGACCGTCGTGCGCGCGAACGACGGCAGCATCATCGGCGCGAAATCGATCGTCACCTACTGCGACCAGACCTCGACCATCCGTTCTTTCAAAGGATATTCCTCTACCTGGCAGATCGACGCGGAGGCGACTTTCGACAGCCTGTTCTCCAACGATTACATCCCGGTCTGTCTGGAACAGTTCTACGTCGACCACACGCGCGAATTGCTCTTCACGGTCAACGGGATGAACGACGCGGCGAAATTCCCTTCCCGTCTCAGCGGACAGGTCGGCTGCACGCAGAAGATCAAAAGCGCGAAGATCGCGCTTCTGGACGCGGAAGGAAAAGAGATCTACGCGGACGAACATCCCGACGTGCGCAGTTACGTCGTGCGTCTGCCCGAGTTCTCGACCCCGAGGCTCTCCTCGGCGATCTCCGCCGCTCCGGCGGGCAAATTGACGTTCGTCTTCTCGGTCTGGACCTTCGGCACGGACGACTACGTGCCGGTCCACACCATCGAATTCACGAAGTAAATCCATTCACGGCGGGACGACCCGCAACATCGAGAGGTATTTGTCATGTCAGAAAATGAAAAATCGTGTCCCTACGCCTGTTCCGGTGAAGTCGAACGCATGACGCGCGTTTCGCAGCTTCCCTGCCACGGGCCGGCTCCCATCCCGGAAGAAGGAAAGTGGGTCGCCGCAAAACAGATCCCGGACATCTCGGGCTACACGCACGGGATCGGCTGGTGCGCGCCCCAGCAGGGCGCGTGCAAGCTTTCGCTCAACGTCAAAGACGGCGTGATCCGCGAGGCGCTGGTCGAGACCATCGGCTGCTCGGGGATGACGCACTCCGCCGCCATGGCCGCGGAGATCCTCCCCGGCAAGACGATCCTCGAGGCGCTGAACACCGACCTCGTTTGCGACGCCATCAACACCGCCATGCGCGAACTGTTTTTGCAGATCGCCTACGGTCGGACCCAGTCGGCCTTTTCGGAAGGCGGGCTGGTCGTCGGCGCGGGGCTGGAGGATCTGGGGAAAGGCGCGCGCTCGATGGTCGGAACGATGTACGGAACGACCGAAAAGGGCGTCCGCTACCTTGAGATGACCGAGGGCTACTGCACGCGGATGGCTTTGGATGAGAACGACGAGGTGATCGGGTACGAGTTCGTCTCTCTGGGAAAAATGACCGACTTCATCAAAAAAGGCATGGACCCCAACGAGGCGTACGAAAAGTCCAAAGGCACCTACGGGCGCTTTGACGAGGCCGCCCGCACCATCGACCCGCGGAAAGAATGAGAAAAGGAGGAAATGAAAATGGCATCTTTCGAAGGATATGAAAGAAGAGAAGCGAAGATCCTTGCCGCCCTCAAAGAATACGGCATTTCCTCCGTGGACGAGTGCAAGTCGATCACGACTTCGAAGGGGATCGACGTGGAGAACATCGTCCGCTCGACGCAGCCGATCTGCTTCGACAACGCCGTCTGGGCATACACCGTCGGCGCCGCCATCGCCGTGAAAAAAGGATGCGTCAAAGCCGCGGACGCCGCCGCCGCCATCGGGATCGGTCTGCAGGCCTTCTGCATCCCCGGCTCGGTCGCCGAAAACCGCAAAGTCGGGCTGGGCCACGGCAATCTGGGCAAAATGCTCCTCTCGGACGAGACCGAGTGCTTCTGCTTTCTGGCAGGACACGAGTCTTTCGCCGCGGCGGAGGGCGCCATCAAGATCGCTTTGAACGCCAACAAAGTGCGTAAAAGACCGCTCCGCGTCATTCTGAACGGTCTGGGAAAAGACGCCGCCTACATCATTTCGCGCATCAACGGGTTCACCTACGTGCAGACGACTTTCGATCCGTACGCCGAAGAGGTGAAGATCGTCAAAGAAATCCCCTTCTCCAAAGGACCGCGGGCGGCCGTCCGCTGCTACGGCGCGGATAACGTCCCCGAAGGGGTCGCGATCATGAAACTTGAGAAGGTGGGCGTTTCGATCACCGGTAACTCGACCAACCCGACGCGCTTCCAGCATCCCGTCGCCGGGACGTACAAGAAATGGGCCGTGGAAAACGGGTTCAAATACTTCTCCGTCGCCTCGGGCGGCGGAACGGGCAGGACCCTGCACCCCGACAATATGGCCGCCGGCCCCTCGAGCTACGGGATGACCGACACGATGGGGCGCATGCATTCCGACGCGCAGTTCGCCGGCTCCTCCTCGGTCCCGGCGCACGTCGAGATGATGGGCCTGATCGGCGCGGGCAACAACCCGATGGTCGGCATGACCGTCGCGGTCGCCGTCGCCGTGGAAGAGGCCATGAAGGGCTGAAACGCGATCAGGGGCAAACAAACAAAAACCGCCGTCCGGTTCTTTCCGGACGGCGGTCCTTTTTTTCGAATCGAGATCGTTTGACGGGCTCAAAAGACCGCCTTTCGAAGACAAAGATCAGAACGCCCAGGTCCCTTCGCGGAAGACCGGAACGGTCTTTCCGTCCCTTGTTTTCGCGTCGATCGAAAGGTCGGGAGCCCCGATCATGAAGTCGACGTGGACCGTCGAGTCGTTGATCCCGGCCTTGCGGCATTCCTCAAGGGTCATCGACTCGAAACCGTCGAGCGTGTCGGCAAATCCCCGTCCAAGCGCCAGATGGCAGGAGGCGTTCTCGTCGAAAAGGGTGCTGTAAAAGAGCAGGCCCGATTCGGATATGGGAGAATCGACGGGCACGAGAGCGCATTCGCCCAGATACGCCGACCCCCCGTCCATTTGAATGATCCTGCCGAGGAGGTCCTCATTTTTGGAAGCGCGCCATTCGACGGCTTTCCCGTTCTTGAAAACGATGGAGAAGTCCTCGATCACCTGCCCCTGATAGGACAGGGGTTTGGTCGAAACGACCTTTCCTTCCGCTTTGCCCTTCATCGGGGAGATATAACATTCCTCGGAGGGAATGTTGGGATTGAAGGGGACGCCCGACCGGGTGAGGTCGCGCCCGCCTTTGAAGACCGCTTTGGGGATCATTCCGACCGAGAGATCGGTCCCGTTGGAAGAACGGTAGCGCAGCGACCCGATACCGAGCGAATTGAGATAGGCGCAGCGCTTCGCGAGATCGGCGTTGTGTCTGTTCCAGTTTTCGACCGGGTCGGTCCCCGGTTCGGCGCGGGAGGCGGAAAGGATGGCCTCCCACATCTTTTCGACCGCCTTCGGCGCGGAGACGCCGGGAAAAACCTTTTTCGCCCAGGCGACGCCGGGAACGGCGGCAATGCACCACTGACAGTTGTTTTCGAGTTTATCCCGGTAGGGCTTGACGGCCGCGGCGCGTTTCCGCTGAGAAGCGGAGATCTTTTCGACGGGGATCCCTTTGAGCCCGTCGGGATCCTCGGAATGGAGATAGACGCGGCAGGGGAAAGTTTTGACGTAATGTTTCCAGCGCGCGCGTTCGTAATCCTCAAACCGCGAAAGAACCTCGGGCGAACGGTTTTGATAGTGCAGACGGGCGAGGGGCTGATGCGACCAGTCGACCACGACTTTTTTTGCTCCGCGTTTATAGCATTCCTCGGCAAGCAGGGTCACGAAGTCCGGCCGGTCAAGTTCGGAAGCGATGAAGACCTCCTGTCCCTCCTGAACGTTGACGCCTTTTTCGGCGATCAGGCGCGCGTAGGCGCGAAGCGCGGTTTTTCCGACTTTTTTCATTATGGTATCCTCCTTCCGGCGGGTCGTTTTTTTCTTTTGCCCAGTTTATCATACCGGAAGGGCGTTTGCAAGGGCGGGAAGAATTTATGAATAAATAAAAAAGAAATACAAAAAACATTGAACAATCTCTTGAAAAAAAAGCCCCGGACCTTTATAATAATATTTTGATGGAAGAAATAATACCTATCCAAATCAGATGAAAGAAAGAGGAGCAAACACTTATGGCTGTCAAAGTAGCAATCAACGGTTTCGGTCGCATCGGAAGACTGGCGTTCCGTCAGATGTTCGGCGCGGAAGGGTATGAGATCGTCGCGATCAACGACCTGACCAGTCCCGCCATGCTGGCGCATCTTCTCAAATACGACTCGGCGCAGGGCCGTTACGACGGTCACACCGTCGAGAGCGGCGAGGACTCGATCACCGTCGACGGCAAGACCATCAAGATCTACGCCGTCAAAGACGCGAAAGACCTGCCCTGGAAAGAGGTCGGCGTTGACGTCGTGCTCGAATGCACCGGGTTTTATACCTCCAAGGAAAAATCGTCCGCCCACATCTCGGCCGGCGCGCGCAAAGTCGTCATCTCCGCCCCCGCGGGGAACGATCTGCCCACCATCGTCTACGGCGTCAACGAGAAGACTTTGAAGAGCACCGACACCATCATCTCGGCCGCCTCCTGCACCACCAACTGCCTCGCCCCCATGGCGAAAGCGCTGAACGATTACGCCCCCATCCAGAGCGGTATCATGTCCACCATCCACGCCTACACCGGCGACCAGATGCCCCTGGACGGCCCGCACAGAAAAGGCGATCTCCGCAGAGCGAGAGCCTGCGCGATCAACATCGTCCCGAACTCCACCGGCGCCGCCAAGGCCATCGGCCTTGTCATCCCCGAACTGAACGGCAAGCTGATCGGCTCGGCGCAGCGCGTCCCGGTCCCGACCGGTTCGACCACCATCCTCACCGCCGTCGTCAAGGGCAAGGACATCACCAAGGACAGCCTCAACGCCGCCATGAAGGCCGCTTCCTCCGAATCTTTCGGCTACAACACCGACGAGATCGTTTCGAGCGACGTGATCGGCATCCGTTACGGCTCGCTGTTCGACGCCACCCAGACCATGGTCAGCAAGATCGACGACGACACCTATCAGGTCCAGGTCGTTTCCTGGTACGACAACGAGAATTCCTACACCAGCCAGATGGTCCGCACCATTAAGTATTTTGCCGAACTGAAATAAAAACAATGGCAAAGCGCAGTCCTTCCGGACTGCGCTTTTTTATTCGTGAAGAAAGAGCGTTTTTCGCAAAAGAGGTTGCTTTTCGCCGCTTTTTTTGGTACAATGGCGGCGGGAAGACCGACCCGGTCGGCTTTTCCTCCATCGCGAAAACGAAGATCGAGGTTTTGGGGATGTTCATAAACAGGGCCGCCGGAACGGGAAAGAGACCGAAAAGCCGGAACGCTTTCCGGATCATCATCCTCGGCTTTCTGGCACTGATCCTTTTGGGCTCGCTGCTGCTGATGACGCCGGCCGCCTCCCGGGAAGGGGCGGCGACGCCCTTCCCCGACGCGCTTTTCACCGCCGTTTCGGCGACCTGCGTGACCGGGCTGGTGGTAAAAGACACCGCCGTTTACTGGTCGGGATTCGGACAGGCGGTCATCCTTTTTATGATCCAGATCGGCGGAATGGGCGTCATCACCGTCGGGGTGGCG
>JAEEGL013988799.1_pt1 | contig 31986 bp, 30 predicted proteins | sample 9134231 | NCBI WGS metagenome assembly JAEEGL01 (sample SAMN16246548, study PRJNA631951) | gut metagenome | biome: gut microbiome; feature: rumen; material: fiber-attached | host: Bos | place: Iran: Karaj | collected 2018-10 | reverse complement strand
CAAATGGCATATGATAGTGGTACTATTGATGATGCTGTTAGATTTATGAATGAAAAGTATGATTATTATGTAGTTAAAAACATGCATCAATTATTCATTCAAATCACAAGAGAAGGTTCTAAAGATTCAGGTGAAGCTTTAGAAGGAATGCAAATGGATATAGATATGCTTGTTGAAAGTGTATATAGAGATAGAATAGATAGAACAACATTCTATAAACAATTTATTACATTCGGTATTATGCTATACTTCTTAGTATTATTAGTACAATTACTGATTGGTAATGATGGTTATTTAACTCTACTGGAACAGTGGTATGTTGTAATACTATTGCATATGGTAATCCTGATAAACACATTCTTCTTATTGTCAGGTATTAAATTTTACCATGAGGATGTGGGGGCTGAATAATGATAGAGATTTTAGTAGTTGGAATTATAATGATATTTGTATTTACTTATATTGGAGCATTCAATTTTAGTAAATTTGTTGATGATAATAAAACACTATTCTCAAAATTAAAAGAAGATGATTATGATTTTCTTTTAAGAGCAAGATATGGTGAACAAGTTGATGTAAATGAGAAGTTCCAAAGTAGAGTAAAAACAGCAATTATTACATTGTTAGTAGCAGCTGTATTTGCTATAACAAGTTTTGAAAGTGCTAACTTTGCTATTAAAATAGTATTAGTACTTGGTATTACATATGTCATGTATAAAGATGATTATAGAAAAGTTAAAGGTTTCTATAAATCACATTTACATGATATAAACTTAAAGTTACCTTATTATTTAAAGAGTTTAGAAATACTAATTCAACACTATACAGTTCCTGTAGCAATTACAAGAAGTGTAGAAGAAGCACCAGAAATGTTTAAACCTGGTCTTCGTGAATTAATAGCTTCTATAGATAGTGGTGATTCTACAATTGAACCATATATGGCATTTGCAAGACGTTACCCTGTTAGAGACTCAATGAGAATGATGAGATTACTTTATAGACTTAGTCTTGGTAGTCAAGAAAGAAAACAAGAACAATTAACAGTATTCTCAAGAACTATTTCAAATTTACAAGCTAAATCAAGAGATACTAAATATAAAGAAAGATTAGATAAGATGGAAAAGAAAACAATGACAATGCTAGTTGCAACAGGTGCTGGTGTAATGGTTATTCTATTGTTAAGTGTTTTACAAACATTTTCCGGAATATAGTAAATAATCTTGAAAGCAAAATGATATTATTATATAATTATTTTATAGATGATAAAGGAGGAATTATAAGATGAAAGAAGCTACAGGTGAATTAAATATGACAGTTGTTACACTTATTGCAATTGCTGCAATAGCTGGATTATTTTATTTCGCAATTTGGCCAATGGTTCAACAAATGTTAGTACAACAAACTTGTAATACATATGGTCCTGATTACAGAGCTGTAAGAGACACAAGCGGTGATAAAGAAAGTATAACTCAAGGTCAAGCTAAAATTGACAGATGGTGTTGCTGTATGGGTGATAATGTAACTACATGTTCTACTGGTGAAGGTAGCAATTGCATAGTAGTTAAAGAAGAAACAAATTAATAATAGAATCTATAAAAGTATAAAAAGGAGGAATGCTAAATGAGAGAAGCGATTGGTGGAACATGGCTATTTGGAATAGTTATTCTTTTTATTGCTCTTTTTGCTAGCTTCCTTGCATATTCTATTAGTTATACTAGAGCATTCAATATAAAGAATGAAATTATTAATTTGATAGAGAGAAGTGAAGGGTATTCTACATGTCATAATATGGAGGATACATCTGATAATGTAAGTAATAAACCTGATTGTGATCCTAGTAATATGAGTGATGATGAATTATTAGAAAATAAGAGTGTACAAACACAAGCTATTTATAAAATTAGAAAAGCAGGTTATAATTATTCTGCTGCATCACAAATTGATTGTACTTCAGTCGGTCATGCTAGAAAAGAACCAGAAAAAGATGGTGGTTATTGTATAACTAAATATTGTACTAGTTCTGATAGCAATACTCGTTCTAAGTATTCAACATATTATAAGGTAACAACATTTATTGCATTAAGATTACCAGTTGTTGATATTACTTTTAATATTCCAATTTCTGGTGAAACAAGAACATTGTATTACGATTCTGGTTTTATGGATTGTGATAACTAGTAATAGCAGGGAGGAAAATATATGAATGTAATGATTTATAATAAATATAAGGACCTTCTAATGGGACTAAATATAGATGTTATGAAGTCTCTAGAGGGTGTTTATAATGTAGATGAAATTATAGATACATTTACAAATTTTTACTATGATAAAATGATATTAGATATCACTGCTATCAGGGATTATCAAAATTCAGATAATTTACAAAAGCTAGCAATGAATATTAATATGGAGAATGTTATATTATTGTTAGATGATACTCCAGAGACTAATACAAAAACATATTTATCAAAATTAATATCATTAGGAATATATAACTTTACTAAGAATATTGATGGAATTAATTATTTATTAGTTCATCCACATTCTTATAGAGATGTAGTAAATATTCATAATCTTTCTGAATTAGAAAGTGAAGCTGGTGCAAATACACCACCTAAAAGTAATACATTTATTACAGATATTCCTGATCAACCTATGCCTACTCAAAATATGGGAAGTAATAGGGTAAAAATAATAGGATTTAAGAATGTAACTCCACATGCTGGAGCAACTACTCTTATATATATGATTAAAAAACAACTTGGTAGTGCAAGAAGATGTGTTGCACTTGAAGTAAATAGAGTAGATTTCTTATATTTTAATGAACCTGGAATGTTCAGTACTAATAGTAATGAAATATTTAAAGATATAATGAAAAATCAAGATAATGATATTATATTACTTGATTTAAATGATTATAATGATTTAGATATTTGTACAGAAGTAATCTATTTAATTGAGCCATCAACTATTATGATTAATAAGATGATGAGAAAAAATAAAACTATTTTAGAAACATTAAAGAGTGAAAAGATAGTTTTAAATAGATGTGCTTTAAATTCAGAAGATGTAGCAACTTTTGAATATGAAACTAAGCTAAGAGTATTGGCTGCTATACCTTGTGTTGATGAAAGACAAGTAGTTATAGGACCAATAAAGAATTTTGTTAATAAATTGAACTTATAATGTAAAAAAAATGTAGTTTTATTGACAAAAAAGGCTATTTAATATAAAATTTAATTAGTGGAGGAGATATATATGGTAAATTTATTTAACTTCGTAAATGTATTAGATTCTTTCAGTGATGTAAGTGATTTATGTAAAGAATTAGCACCTGCATTAAGAATAGTTGGTGTTATATATAAAGGAATTCAAATTATAGTTCCAATTGTCTTAATTATTGTTGGTATGTTAGACTTTGCTAAAGCTGTTACAGAAAAGAATGAAGATAAGATTAAAGAAGCACAAAAGAAACTTATTAGTAAAGCAGTTGCAGCTGTATTAGTATTCCTAGTAACAGTTATAGTTGGTGTTCTAATGAGAATAGTTGGAAATGACGATTATAGAGGATGTATGTATTGTATTACTAATCCATTTACTGGAAAATGTAAGACTTATGTAGATCAATCTAATGAACGTTATAATAAGTATTAATAAGAGTATTTATACTCTTTTTTTTTGACTTTTTGTAAAGTTGAAAATATATGTATATAATGGTATAATTTTACTCGAAGGTTAGTTATATGAAAGCAAGAAAAAGGAATATTAAAAGTATAATTAAAAAATATGTTTCTACAAATGTACTATTTATTACATATATTCTTTTATCTGTATTAACAGAGTCTTTTTTGCGTATATTTACTGTAGGTGGACATTTCTATTTTAGAGCATTATTAGCTGATTTAGCAGTTATATTATTCTTAGGTTCATTTGGTTATTTAATTAAGCCTAAAAATAGATTTAATTACTATTTTATAGTATTGTTTTTCTATGTAGGATTATGTGTTGCTAATATTATTTACTATCAATTTTATACATCATTTATATCAGTAGATTTATTTGCAACAGCATCTATGATAGGGCAGGTAGATGATTCATTATTTGCTAAGATGCATATAAAGCATTTTGCTTTCTTAATATTTTTAGTAATATTTGTACTAATACATAAATATTTAAAGAAAAATAATTATTATGAAGTATTAGAAGAAAAAGAAACAAATATTAAATATAGAACAATTATAATTCCATTAATAATATTAGTTATATTATTATTATCAGTATCTATATATGATATAGGAAAGTATGCTAAAAAATGGAATAGGGAGAATATATTAAGAAGATATGGTATGTATGTTTATACAGTTACTGATTTAATACAAAGTATTCATCCTAAAATAGATAATTTATATGGATATGATGAATCTGCTTTAGCATTTAGAGATTATTATTCATGTAGATGGGATAAAGAGAAAATATATAATCAATATACTAATAGATTTAAAGATAAGAATTTATTATTTATACATATGGAAAGTATTCAAACATTCTTAATTGATTTAAAAATAAATGATAAGGAAGTAACACCATTTTTAAATAAATTAACTAAAGAAGGATTATATTTTAATAAGTTTTATCCACAAATAAGTATAGGAACTTCTTCTGATACAGAATTTACTTTATTAACAGGTTTAATGCCTTCTTCTAGTGGAACTGTATTTGTTAATTATTATGATAGAAAATATTATTCAATGCCAGAATATTTTAATAAATTAGGTTATTATACATTTAGTGCTCATGCTAATGATGCTGATTATTGGAATAGAAGAGTAATGCATAAACAATTAGGATATCAACATTTCTATGCTAAAGATAGTTTTGAAATACCTGAAGATCCTAATTCAGATAAATTTGTTGGATTAGGTTTAAGTGATAAAGAATTCTTTAATCAATTTATTCCTATATTAAAGAGTATTACAAATGAACATGAAAAGTACTTTGGTACTGTTATAACATTATCTAATCATTCACCATTTAATGATATAGAAGCTTATGGTGATTTTGATGTTAATATGGAATATTCATATGTTAATGCTAAGGGAAGAAGAATTAGTGGTAGTTCTCCTTATTTAGAAGATACTACAGTTGGTAATTATATTAAATCTTCTCATTATGCTGATAGTGCTTTAAAAGAACTATTTAATAGTTTAGAAAAAGAACACTTACTAGATAATACAATTATTATATTATATGGAGATCATGAAGCTAGAATACCTAAATCAGATATGGAATTACTATATAATTATGATCCTATTAACGATAGAATAATTGATAGTGAAGATGAAGAATATATTAGTATGGAAAACTATGCTTATGATTTATTAAAAAATACACCATTTATTATATGGTCAAAAGAAGAAACATTTGGTCAAACAATTGATACTACAATGGGTATGTATGATGTATTACCTACAATAGCAAATATGTTTGGATTTAAAGAAAAATATTCATTAGGACATGATATATTTAATGATGATGAAGGAATAGTTGTATTCCCAAATGGAAATGTTCTTACTGATTCAGTATATTATAGTAATCTAAATGAAGAATATATTTCATTAAACGAAAATCCTATTAGTGAAGATTATGTAAATAATATTAAAGAGTATGCTAATCAAGTATTAGAAATATCAAATGGAATTATTACTCATAATTTAATAGAAACAGAAAGTGATAAAGTAGGGAAGTGTATAAAAAAATAAAGTTTATTTAAACTTTATTTTTTATTTGTCTTTTTAACTTTTTTAGGTTTTACATCTTTATTTTCATCTTCTAAAACTTCATTTACTTCTTTAATTTCTTTTTCTTTTTTCTTTTCTTCGGATTCTCTTTGCTTTTCTTTAATAGCAGTAAGAATCTTTTTATATTCTTTTTTAGTTTTAGATTTAGATAATAGAGCAAATAGAGTAGTAAGCATCATTAAAGCACATCCCGCTGTTAATATAATGATCATATTTTTATAATCAGAATCTTTATTTTCTTCTTTTTTATTTTCAATAGCTTGTTTCTTTTCTTCTCTATATCTAATAGCAGTATTAGTAACCATATCATATAGATAATAGTTGTTTTCTCCTGTATCTAAGTTTCTAGCATATAATAAATGATAATCACTTCCAGTTAATTGAAGAGTATTAAATACTTTTTCTCCAACTGTTGCTGTACTAGGGGAATAATCACTACCAAAATCTCTATCTATTTCTAATGGATATAGATTTAAAGAATTTAATTCAATTTCATAATATTTTTGATAAGTATTTGCTTCAGCATCATAAATATATAAATTAGTTTCCTCAGGTCCTTTTAAACCTACTAGGGTATAATCATTTGTTCCATTATAGAAAGCAGGTATATCTATATCATTTATTTTAACAGTTGTTTTTTCAAATCCTTCAGGAGCCTCCAATGAACTTTCTCTTTTAACAACAGTTAAATCTTGTCCATCAATATTAACTGTTATTGGATTAGGATCTATAACATTAATAATAACTTTATATGTTCTTGTACTACCATTTTGAGCTTTAACTGTTATATTAAATTTATTTTCTCCTTCACCAACATTATGTTTTCCAGTACCAGATACTTTAGATCTTTTATCATTAACAGATGCTTTTATATTAACAGTAGTTGTATTAGCATTAGCTTCAGCTCTATATTCCATAACATCTTTTTTAAATGCAGGTGTTAATTTTAAACCATCTACTGATAAAGATTTTAAATAATTATCTTTTGAATAAGAAGCCTCTAATTGAGCTTGAGTTATTACTTTAACTGATTTAGAACTTGTTGATACTGACATTTTATTTTCATCCCAACCAATTACACCAACACTTTTAACTCCAATTGAACCAGTACCTGTTCCAACTGCTTTAAATTTGTATGTATATGATTTAGATTTAGTTGATCCGTTATTTGCAACATCTGCTACTGGATTTTCACCACTTACTAATTTAAATTTTCCTGTATCATAATTTAAACTATATTCCCAAGATCCAAGAGCTGCACCACTTGATACTTTAACTGTTACTGTAAATGTTTTTCCTACAACTATTTGACTAGTTCCAGATGATACTTTAATACTTGCTGATGCAGCATTAATAGTAATCATAAAACTAAACATAACAATTAGTCCAAATAATGATTTAAATATTTTATTCATATTATCCTCCTATAAAGATTTAACACCTTTTATATGCTTTTGTATTTGTAACAAATCTAATATTGTAACTACATTATCTCCAGAAGTATCTCCTGCTAAATATGCTGCAGGGGATAGTTTAGAAGCACCTTTTATATCTTTTTGAACTTGTAATAAATCAAGTATAGTTATTTTTCCATCACCTGAAGTATCTCCATTAATAACTGCTGTAAAACTCTTTGTTTCAGTTACTGTAGATATAGTAATATTATATCCAGTACCAATAATATCACCAGCACCAATAATATCACCATTTAAATTCTTTATAACAACATTTTGAGTTCCTGTATTTCTAAGTGATGTAGTAATTGCTTCTAATGTAGTATCATTTTTAATTTTTGTTAAGAAATCTTCATGAACACTTAATCCAGATGCTTGTATACTTTGATCTACTGTAGTTGTATCATCAACTTTTTTAACAGTAATTGTATAATTTTTTTCTTCATTTACTTGAGATGTAACAGTTACTGTAAAATCAGTTTCTGCTTCAGGTAATTCAAATGTACCAATACCTTCTAATTTAGATAATTCACTAGCTTTTTCAGCATTTATAGTTATTGAAGTAGTACTTGTAGGTACATATACTTCATAAGTTAATATATCATCATCAAAAGCAGGGGATAAATAATATCCATCTACTGCAAGTGATTTTAAATTATTATTAGTATCTCCTGAATTAGGTAAACTTGTATAAGCAGGCATATTAGAATAAACAGGTATTTCAAATACAAATGCTGTATCTAACATTCCACCTTTCTTATAAGAATTATATGATTGTCCTCCTTCAGTAGCTGGAGCTTGAATATTGGTCATATATTGATGAGTAAAACTGCTATATTTAGCATCAGGTGAAACATTAAACTTTTGATAATAAATAGTTCCTTGACCATTATTAATATAACCATTTGCTAGGAAAGATATACCTTCACTAATAGCAGTTTCTATATTATTCCATGGTTCACCACTTCTACTAATAACTTTAGCTGCATATAATAAACCTCTTAATACTGAATTAACTTTAATACCTTGAACAGTATCTTCAAAAGCTCCAATATTAAAGAAATTATAATATCCACTATATGTTTTTCCATTAAATGTAAATTCAGCACCACTAGTAGAATCACTACCATTTGGTCCAACTTCTAATCTAATACGACTTGCTATTGCAAGAGGACTTATTCTATTTGTTCTACCTGCATTTACCATTGGAATAGTATATTTATCATCAGCAAGTTTACCACCACCAAATATAGTTTTGACAAGTGATAAATAGTTTTCTTCTAATGAATCTGTATAATCAAGTTTTTCAAACATAAATATTCTTTCTTCAGTTAGCCAGTTTCTTGGATCCATATAAAATGCTATAACTGCAGAATTAACTTTAAACCAACTTGATCCTTCAGCTGGGGTAGTGCTAGTTCTATAATTATTATTTGTAGTTTGCATATAACATTTTCCTTCTTCAGCACTTACTGAGAATGAAAAATCGTATTTAGTTTGTTTTGGTACAAATGACCAACTAGGATATTTATTATGTAGGTAAGTTAAATATGGAACATATGATTCTGGAAAACCTGCTTGTATTAGTTGTTCACTAAATTCGTTATTTTCAGCAATAATATCTTCTTTTTTAGTAACATAATTTTTACATATATATCCAACTTTATCTCCATAGTATTGAATTTTATACCATTTACCACTTGAACAAGAATTATTATTTCCATCTACTTCTTCTAATATAGCTACATTTACTCCAAGTGATAATGAATTAAGTTTAGTTGATGAAGTAGTAGCTTTTTCTCTAACTCCAACATCATTAGCATTAACTCTTGCTGTATAATTAACAACATTTATTCCTGTAAAAGAAGAATCAATATATTTAACATAATTTGAACATACATATCCTTCTTTTTCTTTATATTTAATTTTCAACCATCCATTAGAACACCCAGCACCACTAATAGTTGTTTTATCAAGTACTACAATAGAAGTACCAGCATTAACTGTATGTAGTATACCTCCTGATGTAGAAGGGTTATTTCTAATTCTAACAGAAGACCCTGTAATACGAGCTTGATATTCTTCAGCATTTAGAATACTAGGCATAGCAAGACAAAAAACAAACAAAATTGTTAATAAAAATTTCTTTTTCATGCTACACCTCCATTCTATATTACTATAAAGATTATAACAAACATATTAGTGATTTGCATTAAAATGGCCTATACTTTACATAGTTTTAGTAGAAAAAAACATATATTTGTTTTATAATATTTGTAGGGAAGTGAAATAATGAACTATAGTATTAATGGGCATAATATATTTGTAATAGTAGGAGTATGCTTTTTAGCATCTGTTATATTTGTACATTTTATGAAAAAAGTAGCAGTTTTTTTAAATATATTAGATATGCCTGATAAAAAAAGAAAAATACATACTAAACCAATGCCATTATTAGGTGGAATAGGTATATTTTTAGCATTCTTATTAGGATATATGTTATTTGCTGAAAAGAATGATTTAATGCTATCAATTCTTATTTCATCATTTTTAATTATGTTACTTGGTTTATTTGATGATATGACTAAAAGTCAAACACCTATGCCAAATAAATACAAAGTATTAGTTCAAGTAATAGTAGCTTTAATAATAGTATTTTACGGTGGATTAAAATTAACTAAGACTACATTTTTAGGATTAACTATTAATTTTGCTTCTATACCATTATTACCAGAAATATTATCAGTTCTTATAATAGTAGCTATTATAAATGCTATGAATTTAATAGATGGATTAGATGGTTTATGTGCTGGTATTTCATCAATTTATTTCTTAACTATGGCAGTACTAGGATTTATTTTAAATAAATTTGGTGGATTAGATGTAATATTAAGTTTAATTATGTTAGGATGTACTTTAGGATACTTAGTACATAATTTTCCACCTGCTAAAATATATCAAGGTGATGCAGGAAGTACTTTTTGTGGAGCTATGATAGCTGTTATATGTTTAATTGGATTTAAAACAGCAACATTTGCATCATTCATAGTTCCTTTACTAATATTAGCTATTCCAATTATGGATACATTATTTGCTATTATTAGAAGAAAATTAAAAGGTCAAAAAATAGATGAAGCTGATAAAGAACATATTCATCATCAATTATTAAAAAGATTCTCTAAAAAGAGTTCATTACTAATTATTTATGCTATTAATATTGTTTTTTCAATAACAACTATATTCTATACTTTAGGAGATAAAGTAGAATTATTAATTTGTTATGCAATCTTAGCAGCAATAGTATTATTCTTAGTATTAAAAACTAATGTAATTATAGAAAGAAAAGATAATAAAAACTAACGGAGGTATATATGTTAAAAAAGAAACTACATAATTTTTTATTTAACATTAATAATCCGTTTTTAATAAAAGCAATTATATTTGAAAGCAATCCAGATTATTGTGATAACACATATTATGTTTATAAAGAATGTTTAAGAAGAAAATTAAACATGAAATATAAATTTATTTGGTTTGTTCAAAATCCTAGTGAATTTGATGATATTAAAGAAAAAAATGTATATTTCTATAATAGAAATGATAAATTTAAATTTAATTTTTATAGAACATTTGCTAAATATATTATTGATTGTAATAAATATGTTAGAAAAAGAAGTAAAAATCAATTTAGAATTCATTTAACACATGGTGCTACTATTAAAGTAACTACTGAATATTGTAGAAAATGTAAAGATACAGATTATGTATTAACAGTAGGAGATCATTTTATAGATATTATGAAATACTTGTATAATTTAGATGATTCTAAAGTTTTAACATGTGGTTTTCCTAGAACAGATGTACTAGGTACAGATGATATAATACATTTATTTCCTGAAATAAAAAGAGAAAAGACTATAATATGGTGTCCTACATATAGAAATCATATATCTCATAATGAAAAAAATAACAAATATAAATATGGAGTACCATGTATTAAGAATCAAAATGATTTAGAAAGATTAAATACTAAATTAAAATATGAAAAAACATTATTATTATTAAAATTACATCCTGCTGAAAATACAAAAGTATTAGAAAGTATTAAGTTATCTAATATTAGATTAGTATCTAATGATGATTTAAAACCTAATCATGGAAATGTATATCAATTATTAAATGATTGTGATGCATTAATTACAGATTATTCGTCATTATATTATGATTTCTTAATAACTAAAAAGAATATAGCTATCGCAGCACCAGATTTAAAAGAATTTGCTAAAAATAATGAACTACTATATAATGTAGAAGATTATAAAGATAGTGTAGTAGGAGATTATATAAATAATGTAGATGATTTAATTAAATTTGTAGAAGATGTTCACAATAATAAAGATAGAACATATAAACAAAGAATGGAAAAAATAAAACAATATTTTAATTATCCATTAGATCATAAAGCATCTAGTAGAATAGTAGATATATTAGTCAGTCATATGAATGGAGAAAAGTAATGAAGAGTGAAATTAAAAAAGGAGCAGTGTTAGGATATATTAATTTAGCATCTACAGTCCTTGTAACATTCTTATATACTCCATTTATGCTAGGAATGCTAGGTCAAAGTGAATATGGTTTATATTCATTAGTAACTTCAGTAGTAGCATATTTGTCAGTATTAGATATGGGATTTGGAAATGCAATGATTAGATATGTATCTAAATCTTTAGCAAGAGAAGAAAAAGAAAAAGAAAAATCAATAAATGGTATGTTCTTTGTTTTATATTGCATTATTGGAGTAGTTGCTCTTGCCATAGGTTTAGTTTTATTCTTAAATGTAAATAATTTATTTTCTAAATCATTAACTCCAATGGAATTAGAAAAAGCTAAAATAATAATGGCTATTCTTATATTTACAGTAGCAATTAATTTCCCAATGAGTGTATTTAGTTCATATATGTCAGCTCATGAGAAATTTTCTATACTTAGAATATTAACTATTATTAAAACATTATCAGTACCTTTAACAATGCTACCTCTTCTATATGGTGGATATAAATCAATTGCAATGGTAATCGTAACATGTGTATATAATATTTTATATCATGTTATAACAGTAATTTATTGTAAAAAGAAATTACATATGAAGATGTCATTAGATACTAAGAAGTTTGATAAATCTTTAATGAAAGAAATAGGTTTCTATTCATTCTGGATTTTCCTAAATCTAATAGTTGATAGTATTTATAAAAATACAGATCAAGTTATTTTAGGTAGTGTATGTGGTACAGTAGCAGTTAGTGTATATGCTGTTGCTACTAAGATTACACATATGAACTCAACTTGTTCTACAACAATAAGTGGATTATTTTTACCAAAAGTATCTAAAATGCTTGAAAAAGAAGATGCTGATAAAAAATTATCTGATTTATTTATTAAAATATCTAGAATTCAAATGTATATTATGTTCTTAATACTATCTGGATTTATTGTATATGGAAAAGTATTCTTTAAATATTGGGTAGGAAATAAAATAGGTGATGGTTATATAGATGCATATTATATTGTATTATTACTAATTGTTCCTGCAGTAGTACCATTAACACAAAATGTCGCTATATCAGTAATACAAGCTAAAAATATTCATCAATTTAGATCAGTATTATATATCATAATAGCAATTTTAAATATAATAGTAAGTATTCCACTTGCTAGATTATATCAAGGTATAGGAGCAGCAATAGGAACAGCTCTAGCAAATATAATAGGCCAAATTATAACAATGAATATTTTCTACTATAAAAAGGCTAAATTAGATATACCTTCATATTGGAAAAGATTTATTTCTTTTGGTATTCCAATAGCAATAATATCTGCAATAAATATGTATATATTAAGTCAAATAAATGTAAATTTAAAAATAATGATAATAGGTATTATTTCATTTACAATTGTATATTTCATAGTTTCATATATTTTGATGAATGAAGAAGAAAGAAATTATATTAAAAATATATTTAAGTTTATTAAAAGAAAAGTAATAAGATCGTAAGACTAGTGTCTTACTTTTTTATTTTCAAAACTTGATATAAAGGCCAAAATATATTAAAATTTATCTAGGAGAAACATTATGAGTAAATATAAAGTAAGTGTAATTATTCCAGTATATAATACTGAAAAATATTTGAGTGATACTATTGATTCTGTTATTAATCAAACAATAGGTTTTAATAATATAGAACTTATTTTAGTTAATGATGGAAGTAAAGATAATAGTGAAAAGAAATGTAAGTATTATGAAGAATTATATGATAATGTAAAATACTTTTATAAAGATAATAGTGGTGTTAGTGAAACTAGAAATGTAGGTAAAAAACTAGCTACTTCAAAATACATAATGTTTTTAGATTCAGATGATAAATTAAATAGTGTTGCTTTAGAAAAATTATATAATTTTATAGAAAAGAATAATGAAATAGATTTTGTTATATCAAGAGTTAAATTCTTTGAAAAATCTGAAGTATATCATTATATGGATTATAGATTTGATGATGGTGATAGAGTAGTAGATATAAATGATGATAAATATATCAAATATAATCAATATCATAGTACAGGTATACTAATTAGAAAAAGTGCTATTGAAAAAATAGATTATGATAAGAATGTTAAATATGGCGAAGATATGAAATTTATGGCAACTATTCTTTTAAATAATCCTAAATTTGGAATAGTAAAAGAAGCAATTCTTTATTATAGAAAAAGAAAAGATGAATCATCAGCTGTTAATAAACAATATTCTGATAAATCATGGTTTTTTAATACTTTAGAAGCTTATAAATATGTATTAGATAAATCGAAAGAAAAATATAAAAAAGTTAATAATTATTTTGGATTCTTTATCGCAAATAGTCTTTGTGAAAGATTTTGGTTTGATTTAATTAATCATGATGAATTAAATGATAAAGAATATGAAAAGTATATAAAACTATTATTAGATTTGTATAAGATGTTACCAAGAGAAGTATTATGTATGCAAGATAGATGTAAATTAGATTATATTTTATATGTATTTTCATTATTAAAAGATGATAAAAAAATAGATATTAAAGATAATATAGATTTATATAATTTTATATCAATAGTTGATATATTTAAGAGTAAAAGAGAATATGAACTAATATTGTCATTAAATGAAAAAATAATAAGTGATAATGAAATAACAATTAATAATAATTATTTAATTAAAACTAATTATGATTCTAAACTAATAGATCTTTATGGTAAATCATTAAATATTGATAATAAATATAGAATGATTCTTAAATATAATAAATGGTATTCATTTAATAATAAAAAGCTTATTATTCCATTTACCATGGATATTAAAAAAGGATCATTATATAAAACTAATTATAGATATTTAAAATATAAAAAGTTTATAATAAGATATAATAATAAAGAATTTATGGTACAAAGAAATAATAAGTTTAATACAATAATTATGTTATTTAAACAATCTAAATATATTATTAAAACATATGGATTTAATTGTTATATGAGAAGACTTAAAAATAGAGTTAATGAATAGGTGTATTATGAAAAAAATATTTAAATTATTAATAAAATATTTAAAAGAATTTGTATCTTTAATAAATTATAAATTTAAAGATATGATTGCTAAAATATTATATAGAAAAATAGAAGATAAAGTTATGTTTGCTACTACATCTGGAACATATTCTTGCAATCCTAAATTTATTTGTGAAGAAATTATTAAACAAGATTTACCATATAAACTAGTATGGGCTGTTCATAAAAGAAATTTAGAAAATGAAATACAATTAAATGAATATCCTAGTAAAGTAAAATTAGTAGTAAAAGGATCATTTGAATTTTTCAAAGAATTAAATACATCAAAAGTACTTATAGATAATGAAAATAACTTTGGAAGAAGATATTTTTATAAAAAAAGAAAAAATCAAATATATTTTCAAACATGGCATGGGTCAATGGGATTAAAAAGAATATGTGTTGATAGAGGATTAACATCTAGAATAGTAATGAAACAAACTAGAAAATATCAATCACAAGTTAATTATTGTATTTCAAATAGTGAATTTGAAAATGAAATATTTAGAACAACTTATTGGCCATATGCTGATATTATAGAATTAGGTCATGCTAGAAATGACATTTTAATAAATAAAAAAGATAAAGAATATTATACAAATAAAGTATTTAAACATTTCAATATAACTAAAGATACTAAAATATTATTATATGCACCAACATTTAGAGAAAATGATAAAATAGATTTTAAAATAGATTTTAATGAAGTAAGAAAATCACTAGAAAAAAGATTTGGTGGTAAATGGAAAATAATGGTTAGATTCCATGAAAAAGATATTTATAATTATAATAATTATGCTAAAGAAAATAATATAATAGATGCTACATTATATCCAGATATTCAAGAATTATTAGTGGCTATAGATGTAGGTGTAACTGATTATTCTAGTTGGATATGTGATTATGTATTAACTAGAAAACCAGGATTTCTATTAACACCAGATTTAAAAAAATATGATACAGCTGAAAGAGGATTTTATTTTCCACTTGAAAGTACTCCTTTTAAAGTATGTATGAGTGATAAAGAATTATGTAAAAACATATTAGATTTTGATGAAAAAGAATATGATAAAAAAGTAGATGAATTTTTAAAAGCAAGAGGATGCTTTGAAAAAGGAGATGCATCTATTAAAATAGTGAATAAAATAAAAGAAGTGATTGAAGATGGAAACAAAAGAGAGAGCTAAAAGAGTAGTTAGAGCAATTAAAAATGGTACTTTTGTATCTAAAGTAAAAGATAAAACTATTAGAAAATTTAGTTCAGTTTATGTAAGAAATATTAATATTGAAAATGATAAAATAACTTTTATAACTTATCAAGGAAGATATGAATGCAATCCAAAAGCAATATGTGAAGAAATTATTAGACAAAAATTACCATATAAATTAGTATGGATTGCTAAAAAAGAAGATTTTAAAAATTTAGAACAATATCCAAAAGAATTAAAAATAGTTTTATATAATAGTGTAGAATCTTATAAAGAATTAGCTAGTTCTAAAATAATAATTATGAATGCTGCTGAGTTAATTAATTTAAATTATAAGAAAAGAAAAGGACAAATATATATTCAAACATGGCATGGCTCAATGGGATTTAAACGATTATATACAGATAATAGATCTAGATGGAGAAAAAATGCTTTAAAATTAGGTAATCAAACAGATTATATAATTACAAATAGTGATTTTGAAACAAAAGTATATAGAGATACTTATTGGAAGAATACACCATTATTAGAATTTGGTCATCCAAGAAATGATATATTAGTTAATAGAAGAGAAGAATATGCTAGAGCTTCTATAAAAGTAAGAAATGAATATGATATACCTAAAAATAAAAGAATAGTTTTATGGGCACCAACATTTAGAAATGATTTAACTTATACACACTATATGTTAGATTATGAAAGACTAAAAGAAGCTTTAAGAGAAAGATATAATGAAGAATTTGAAGTATTAGTAAGATTTCATTATAAACTTATGGAACAAAAAGTACCTAAGAATTTTTTTGAAGGAGTTATTAATGCTAATAATTATCCTGATATGCAAGAATTATTGTGTGCTAGTGATGTAGGAATAACAGATTATTCTAGTTGGATGTGTGATTATGTATTAACTAAGAAACCAGGGTTTTTATATACTCCTGATTTAGATTATTATGATAAAGAAAGAGGATTTTATTATCCACTTGAGACAACTCCTTTTGGAGCATCAACAACTCAAGAAGATTTATTTAAAAGAATATCTAAATTCAATCAAGATAAATACAATGAAGAAGTAGAACAATTTTTAAAAGATAGAGGATGTTATGAAAAAGGTAATGCCTCTAAAAAAACAGTAGATAAAATAAAAGAAATAATAGGGTAAGATAGTCTTACTCTTTTATTTTAAGCCTATTTATGATATTATTTAATTAGGAGGTTCGTTTATGAATATAGCTATTATTTTTGCAGGTGGCACAGGTCAAAGAATGGGTAGTAGTATACCTAAACAATTTTTGAATGTTTATGGAAAACCAATTATTATTCATACACTAGAAAAATTTCAATATCATCCAGAGATTGATAAGATTTATGTTGCTTGTAAAGAAGATTTAATTGATTATTTAAAAGAACTAGTTAAGAAATATAATATTACTAAAATACCAAGAAGAGGTATAGTACCAGGAGGTAAAACAGGACAAGATTCTATTTTTAATGGACTTGAAGCAGCACACAAAAGTAATCCTGGGGATTCAATAGTATTAATACATGATGGTGTAAGACCATTAATAACTGAAGATTTAATAACTAGAAATATTGAAAATACTAAAAAATACGGTTCTTCTATAACATGTACACCAGCTTTTGAAACACCAGTAATTAGTTATGATGGTACTAATATAGATGAATTACCAAAAAGAAAATTTGTATATACAGCTCAAGCACCACAATGCTTTTTACTAAAAGACATTTATAATATGCATTTAAAGGTTAGAAAAGAAAATCCCGACTATACTGATATTATAGATAGCTGTACTTTAATGGAAACTAATGGTTTTGAAACACATTTAACAGAAGGTATTAGAGGTAACATTAAAGTAACAACTCCAGAAGACTATATAGATTTACTTGCTAAGTTATCTGCTGAGGATCAAAAACAAATATTTGAATTATATACAAATAAAGAAAAACAAAATGAATTTCAAAGTGCATATAAAAAATAGGAGATAATATGAATAAAATATTAGAAGAAGATGCTCTTCAAATAATAAAAGATAATAAAGAATTAAAGGATTTAAAAAACACTAATTTCATGATAACTGGTGCTAGTGGAATGGTAGGTATTTATTTTGTAAATACACTATTAGTATTAAATGATAAGTATGATTATAATATTAATTTATATTTAGTAGTTAGAAATAAAAGTAAGTTACCAGATTATGTTTTAAATAATAAAAATGTACATTTATTAGAACAAGATGTAACTCTTCCTATTAAATGTGATAAAGATATGGATTATATAGTTCATGCTGCAGGCCCAGCAAGTCCTCTAATTATGAAAGAAAAACCAGTTGAAACAAATTTTGCTAATACTTTAGGTACAGCAAATACACTTATGTATGCAAAAGATCATAATTGTAAAGGATATTTATTTATATCATCTAGAGAGATATATGGACAGCCTGAAGAAGGCCAAGAATTCTTCTATGAAGATGGTAAACTTGGAGATATAGATCATTTAGTACCTAGAAATGGTTATGCTGAAGGAAAGAAAGCAGCAGAGAATATGTGTAGTGGATTTAAACAAGAATATGGCTTAAATACTAAAGTTGTTAGACTTGCTCATACTTATGGTCCAGGAATGTCTATATATGATGGAAGAGTACAAGCAGATTTTTTAAAGAATGTAGTTAATCATGAAAATATAGTATTAAAGAGTAAAGGTGAAGCAGTAAGAACTTATACTTATATTGGTGATGCTGTTAGTGCTATGTTTATGGTATTATTAAAATCAAAAGATTTGGTTTATAATATAGCTGATGAAAAATCAAAAACATCAATTAAAGAATTAGCAGAAACTATGGTAACTATTTATCCAGAAAGAAAGCTAAAACTTGTATTTGACATACCAAAAGATAATGTAAATCAAGGTACAGCAAGCTTTACATTAGGTATACTAGCTACTGACAAGATAAGAAAAGAATTAAAATGGAAACCTAAATACTCAATATTTGAAGGATTTAAGAGAACTCTTGAATATATTGAATCAGAAATGAAATAAAAAGCACATTAAGTGCTTTTTAAATTCTTAAAATATGGTAAAATATTTATAGGAGATTTTTTATGAAATATGTTTTGATAGCAATAGCAAAATTTATTCTTAATGTGATATATTTCTTTATGAAATTATTTCCTGTTAAAGACAAAATAGTTTTAATCAGTAGACAATCTAATAGTCCATCTGATGATTTTAAATTGATTGAAAAAGAAATAAAGAGTCATAAAAAATATGAAGTAGTAGTTTTATGTAAAAAGTTAGTGGGAAAAGAAGAAGCAAGTGCATCTGAAATATTTAAATATAGTTTTCATATGTTTAAACAAATGTATCATTTAGCTACTTCTAAGATGGCTATATTAGATTCATATTGTATTTGTGTTAGTATTTTAAAACATAGAAAGAGTTTAAAAGTAATGCAAATATGGCATTCAGTTGGTACTATGAAAAAATTTGGATATGATATATTAGATCAAGATGAAGGTAATAGTAGTAAACTTGCTCGTGCTCTTAAAATGCATAAAAATTATGATGTTATTTTATGTGCAGGAGAAGGATATAAACATGATTTAGCTAGACAATTTGGATATGATCAAAAATATATAGAAACTATTCCATTACCAAGATTAGATTTACTTGCTGATAAAGATAGAGTTGAATCTATTAAAAATAAAATATATGATAAATATCCAGAATTAAAAACTAAAAAGAATATAGTATATGTTCCTACATTTAGAAAAGATGAAAAAGAGTTTGAAAAATATGCTAATAAATTATGTGATTTAGTTGATTATAAAAAATATAATTTTATTATTAAAGCACATCCATTATCAAATATAACAATTAATAATAAAAATGTACTTGTTGATAAATCATTCTCTTCAATAGAGATGGTACATATAGCAGATTATGTTATAACTGATTATTCTTGTATTTTATATGAAGCTGGCTTTATGGGTAAACCTTTATATTTCTTTGCTTTTGACTATGATAGTTATAATAAAAATAGAAGTTTGAATATTGATTATTTTAAGGAATTACCTGGAACTGTATCTAAAAATGAAAAAGATATTATTAAAGCAATTGAAAAAGATGATTATGATTATAAAGAATTAAATAAATTTATTAAAAAGTATATAGATTATAGTGATAATTCATGTAAGAGAATATATAAATTAATTGAAGATATGATTGATTAGGAGGAAACATGAGAATTCTTGTTACTGGGGGAACTGGTTATATAGGTAGTCACACTTGTGTAGAATTATTAAATGAAGGACATGAAGTAGTTATTATTGATAACTTATATAATTCTAAAATTGAAACAGTAGATTATATAGAAAAGATAACAGGCAAAAAAGTAAAATTCTATAAAGATGATTGCTGTGATAAAGAAGCATTAAGAAAAATATTTAAAGAGAATAAAATAGATGCTGTTATACACTTTGCTGGATACAAAGCAGTAGGTGAATCAGTTAAGATACCATTAAATTATTATCATAATAATTTAGGATCTACTATTATACTTTGCGAAGTAATGAAAGAATTTAATTGTAAAAACATTATCTTTTCTTCATCAGCAACAGTATATGGTTTATCTAAAAGAATACCATTTAAAGAAACATACAAGTTATCAACAACAAATCCATATGGAACTACTAAAATGTTTATAGAAAGAATCCTAACTGATTTATATGAATCAGATAAAGATTGGAATATAGTATTACTTAGATATTTTAATCCAATAGGAGCTCATCCAAGTGGGCTAATTGGTGAAGAACCCAATGGAATACCTAATAATTTAATGCCATATGTTGTTAAAGTAGCAACTCATGAATTAGAATGTTTAAGTGTTTTTGGAAATGATTATCCTACTAAAGATGGTACAGGAGTAAGAGATTATATTCATGTAATGGATTTAGCAATGGGTCATGTAAAAGCATTAGATAAGATATGTAAAGATAAAGGATTATTTATATATAACTTAGGTACAGGTGAAGGATATAGTGTACTTGATATCATTAATACATTTGAGAAAGTTAATAAAGTAAAAGTTAATTATAAATTTGCACCAAGAAGAAAAGGAGATATAGCTATTTGTTTAGCAGATCCTTCTAAAGCAGAGAAAGAACTAAACTTTAAAGCGACAAAAACTCTTGAAGAAATGTGTGAAACGGCATATAATTATGCTATAAAGAATAGGTGATAATAGTATGAATATTTATGATTTCGATGGAACTATTTATGATGGTGACTCAACAAAAGATATTATTAAATATGGATTTAAAAAACATCCATTCATGGTATTAGGATGCTTACGAAGAGCAAGAAAAAAGAATAGGGATTTCTTAGAAGGATTATGTTCATTTGAACAAGTTAAAGAAGAACTATTAGGATTTATATTTAGAATTGAAAATTATCCTAAATTTGTTAATGGTTTTGTAGAATCTCATATTAATAAAATTAAACCATTATATAAAACAAGACAAACTGAAAATGATGTAATAGTAACTGCATCATATGATTTATGGGTTAATTTATTTGCTAGAAAAATAGGAGTAAGAAATGTAATTGCTACTAGAGTAGATACAGCAGGAAAAATATTAGGTATCAACTGTAAAGGCGATGAAAAACTAAGAAGAGTAAAAGAAGCTCTTCCAAATATACCAATTGAAAATGCTTATACAGATTCTCAAAGCGATGAAGCTTTATTAGTAAATGCAAGAAATGGCTTTGTAATTGAAGGAAATAAGGTAATTCCTTATGTAAGAGGCTATAAATTTAAGAAAAAAGATTAAAAATAATGGTTGTCAACAAAAAAATGTTGACAACCGTTTTTATTTGATGTATCATTATTTCGACAGGGAAGGAGTGTACATATGGCAGTAAAAATTAGACTAAGAAGAATGGGTGCTAAGAAAAGACCATTTTACCGTTTAGTAGTAGCTGATTCTAGAGCTAAAAGAGATGGTAGTGTAATTGAATCTATTGGAACTTATATGCCTTTAGAAGCTGAAAAGTTTAATGTTGATAAAGAAGCAGCTTTAAATTGGCTAAAGGAAGGAGCTCAACCTACAGATACAGCAAGAAATATTCTTAGTGAAGTAGGTGTTATGGAAGAATTCCATAAATCAAAAAAGAATAAATAATGAATTTAGTAGAGTTTTCAGAATTAATTGTTAAAAAATTAGTTAAAGAACCTGAACTTGTAAAAGTTCAAATGTTTGAAGGCGAAGACGAAAATGCTATAGAAATCATTGTTGCTGAAGATGATATGGGTAGAGTTATTGGTAAAAAAGGTAAAATAGCAACTAGTATCAAAACTCTAATTCAAGCAAAAGCATATAATGAAGGAAGCAAAAAAGTTAAAGTAAATATAGATTCATTTTAAGAACTTAGAATTAGTTCTTTTTTATTGAAAATAAAAAAATATATAGTATAATAATTGTGCTTAAAGAGGTGAATAAGATGGATTATGAAGATGAAATACTAATTGAACAATATTTTCCAGCTGAAAATATGAATGATAATACTAGAAATTTATGTTTAAGTTTAATTAATCAATCTAAAGAAGTAACTGATAGTCCAAGATGTATTAAATCAGATGAACCATTTGATATAGTATCAATGAATTTATATAAAAAAGATAACATGGTTAGCTTTAATGGATTCATTTCCAATGGAAAAGAAAATAAGATATTAGATGGAAGAATAGCTACTTCGAATGGAAAATATTATGTAAAAACAAATGTATATAGATTATATGAATATCTTGAAGAAGAAGATAGAGATTATAATTTAGAAGAAGAATTTGAATTTACAGACAAAGCTTTAATTAGAAAAACAATGTATTCTGATGGAAAATTCTTTTATGAAGAATTAGAACCATTAACTGAAATAGATATAGATGGTTTTATAGAAGAAAAAGTTAGAAGATTAAGATTAAAATAGTTAGTATTATACTAACTTTTTTTATGCTATAATTAATTATTATAGGAGACTAAAATGAATAAAAAGAAAAAAACTAATAAAACATATAAAGAGTTTTTTATTCCTGTTGTTTTAGTAATATGGGGAATTATAGTATTTATACATGTAAGTAGAGCAGATCTTATTGATTTGTTTATGGTTGGTGGATATTTTTCATTAATAAGAATAGCTGCTATAAGTACTATATATGTACCAATTATTTGTCAAATACTAATATTTATTGGTAGAAAGATTTATGAAAAGGATCATCAAAAACTAATAATATATATTATTAGCCTTATTATATTAGTAATTCTTTCTATAGTCGGTTATTTTGTTAGTTTAAAACTTGAAGATTATGCTAGCCTAAAAGTACCTTCTAAAGTTGAATTATTAGATAGAGCTACAGCAGTTGTTCATAAAGATAAAGTATATTATCTAGATGATGTTGAATTAAATGGCGCTAAATATCTTACTAGGCTAATGTCAATAGATGAAGAAAATAATAATAAACTTGTTTGTGATAAAGTTGGAGATTATTTTACTGAAAGTGAATCAATGAAATTTGTATATAATAATGAGATATATTTTTATTATAATGGTACATTTAGAAAAATAAATATAGAGACATGCAAACAAGAAAATGTTGGAAATTATTATGAAAAAATAATAATGAACCAAAATTTTGGAAAAGACTATTATTATACGATGAAAGAAAATCCTGAAAATGCAGTTTTTACTAAATATGATTTTGTTAATAAACAATTTCTTGATAAAAAATTGATTGAAGGTTCTCTTCGCAATAATTATATAATTGATTATGATAATTTTATTATTTATAATGGTGATTTTTCTAAATATAGTGAATATTATTATCTTAAAAAAGATTATAGATTATTATATAGTCCATCTTCACATATAGATTTATTAACATTAACAAAAAACTATATTATAGCTAGTACTAAGCCTAGTATTTATATAATAAATGTTAATAATCCAAGTGATATAGAATCATTACCTAATACATTTGAAAACTCACATTTAATAGAAAGTGATAATAATGATAAATACTTCCAAGGAGATAATGCTATATATCAATATGATGAAGAGAAAAAAGAATTTACTAAAACATTTGATTTAAGTGATGAATATGTATTGGATATCAATTATTCTTATCATATTAATAATAAAGTAGTATTTTTTGGAATTGCATTTGAAGAAAGTGATTATTCAGAAAGTTTAGTAGAAAAGATGAGCCCTATTGTTATATATGATTTAGATACTAAAGAAAAAGAAACAATAGAAAACGTTATTACTTATAATTATGATGATCAAGATTTTTATATTTATAATGGTAAAATACATAAGGTGGAGTAAAAAATATGAGAAGTATTAAAATAGGAGCTTATTATAAACATTTTAAAGGTAATATTTATAAAGTATTAGATATTGTTTATGATTGTGAAGACCTTGAAAAAGTGGTTATATATGAAGCTCAATATGATGATAAAAAAAGATGGGCTAGAAAGTATAAAGATTTTGTATCATTAGTTGATAAAAATAAATATCCTGATGTAAAACAAAAATATAGATTTGAAGAAATAAAAAGTGTAAACAAGTGTTGAAAAAGAATAATTAAAATGTTATTCTATAGGTAGGTTGTGATAGTATGTATATATGTTTTTACAGCAAAATATTATTTTATTAAAGAATAAGAGTATTTTAATGTACTCTTTTTTTGTGGAGGTGTGTTATGAAAAAGCAATTAGAGGATGAAAAATTAAGATTAATTGTATTTAAAAGTGCTTTAGAACTGGGAGAAAGTGTAGATAAACATTTACTAGAAAAATATCATTATGATAGTGATAAATATACATTTATAGTGCCTATCAATGAAGTGTTCTTTTCGGATGGACATTCTAAAGTAGAAATTAATTCTACAGTAAGAGGAAAAGATTTATTTTTCTTAACTGATATAGAAAACTGTAGTATTGAATATAAAATGAGAGGATTTATAAATCATACTAGTCCTAATGATTTATTTCAACAATTAAAAGATGGAATAAATGCAAGCAATTGCCATGCTGATAAAATTAATATAATAATGCCACTTTTATTCAATAGTAGACAACATAGAAGAAATACAAGAGAACCTCTATCTTGCGGAGCAGCATTAAGAGAATTAGATAACTTACCAAGAATAAAAAGTTTAGTTACATTTGATGCTCATGATCAAAGTGTAGAACATGCAACACATAATATGGAATTTGATAATGTATTTGTAACAAATACAATACTAGAACAATTTATAAACAATGTTCCAAAAGAACAATTAAAACAAATGGTTTTTGTAGCACCAGATAGTGGTGCCAATGGAAGAAGAGATGTATATCTAAGTTCATTTAACCATGAAGAAGTAGATAAAGATGCAGGAAGTTTCTATAAAGTTAGAGACTTCAAGAGATATGTAAATGGAAAAAATCCAGTAATAGCACATGAATATATGGGACATACAAGTTTAGATGGGAAAACTGCTATTATAGTAGATGATATGATAGCTAGTGGTGGTAGTATGTTTGATACTATTGATGTATTAATTGATAAAGGAATTAAACATGTTTATATAATGGTTACTTTTGCATTATTTACTGAAGGAATAGATATGTTTAAAAAATATTATAGAGAAGGTAAATTAGATGGATTATATGTAAGTAATCTTTCATATATACCTGAAGAATATAAAAATGAACCATGGCTACATGTTTGTGATTGTTCAAGAACAGTAGCAGAAGTAATATATGATATACATAATGATTTATCTATAACAAGTATATTAACAGATAAATCACAACCATTAAAATTATTAGAAAAGAAGTTTAAGAAAGATGAATGATTTAATTAAAAATATAGAAGATGGAAATTTAGTTATTGTACCAACTGATACAGTTTATGGAATATCATGTGATGCGACAAATAAAGAAGCAATTGAAAAAGTATTTATAGCAAAACAAAGAGAACAAAAACCATTAATAGTTATGGTATCTAATATAGATATGTTAAAAAAATATGTTAAGAATATTAATGATTTAGAACAACAACTAATAGACAAATATTGGCCTAATACATTAACTATATTATTTGAAAAAAATGATAATTTGTTAGAAGAAATAACTTGTGGTAGTGAATATGTTGGTATTAGAATGCCAGATAATAAACTATTATTAGACCTAATGAATAATATAAATAAACCAATTATATCTACTAGTGCTAATATATCTGGAAATAGTGTTATAACAAATACAAATTTAATTGAACCAGAACTTAAAAAATATATATCATATATTTATGATGATGGTGAAAAAACTAATGTAGCTTCTACATTAGTAAAAGTAGAAAATAATAAAATTAAAATACTTAGAGAAGGTATTTTAGCAAATAAAATAAAAGAAGATTTTAAAGATTTCTTAGATTAATAAAGGACTATTAAAATAGTCCTTTTTTGAAGCACATTTTTAATATTTTGTCAAATTGACATATTATTTGTAATTAGTATAATAGTGGTACCATTTTTAAATGGTGAGAGGAAGTATTTTTAAAATGCTAGAAAAAGTAGCTGCTGAGGGAAGTAAAAAGAATAAAGAAGCCCTTGACAGGTTATTAAAAGAATGTGATAGAGTATTCATAGTAGCTCACAATAGACCTGACATGGATGCTATAGGATCAGCTATAGGAATGTCTCTTATCTGTAAAAAGAAGAAAAAGGATTCTTATATAGTCTTAGATGACGATTTTGATAATGGAGAAGAGGTTGCAAGCAGAGCAATTAAAGCAACTAAAAATGAATTTAAGTATATTAGAGCAAAAGAACTTGATGGTTTATTAACAAATAATAGTTTAATGATTGCACTTGATGTTAATCAAGAACCTAGAATGGCAACAAAAAATCATTTAAGCAAATTTAAAAAAATATACATGATAGATCATCATAAAACAGGTGATACAACTATTAAATCTAATTATGCTTATATTGAAGAAGGATTATCTAGTGTATGCGAAGAAATAACTAGATTAACTGGATTATATGGTGTTAAATTAGATAGAATGCATGCTAATTATTTATTAGCTGGAATAATGTTAGACTCTTTTACATTAAATTTTGATAGTGATGCAATGTTTAGTGCTGTAACAAAGCTAATTAATAAAGGTGCTAAAACATCTGAAGCAAGAGCAATGTTTAGAGAGTCTGCTGAACATTTAAATTTAATAAGAGAAATATCAAGCAATGCAGTAACTGTTTCACAAAGATATACTATAACATATGATATAAAAAATAGAATTTTAAAAACAGAAGATTTAGCTAAAGTAGCAAATGATATGTTATCAAATATTGATGCACATGCTGTATTTGCCATTGGCTATATTAACGATGATACTATAGCCATTAGTGCAAGAAGTAATGGAATAATTGATGTTTCTGTAGTTATGAAATTATTTGGTGGCAGTGGACGAGCAACTGCAGCAGCAGCTCAAATAAAAGGAACAACAATAGAAGAGGTATGCAATAAATTAAATCATATATTATCGCCATATATGAATTTTGGACAAGAACCTCAAATGACATTAGAACTAACAAAAAACAACTGATTAATCAGTTGTTTTATTTTGGTTATAAATTATTAAATGATGTTGGCTTCTTGTACAAGATACATAATATAAATATCTTTCATCATAATTATATTTATTATCTTTTTCTGTATATATAATAGTTGCATCAAATTCTAATCCTTTTGCCATATATGATGGAATAACGACTAATTTTCTTGAAAAATTCATCGAATTATTTTGAATTAGTACTAAGTCTTCTAAATCTCTTTTTAATAATTTATATATTTTAATTGCTTCAGTATCTGTTTTAGTAATAATAGCAATACTTCTATTATCTTTACTAAGTTTTTCTATATCTTGAAGTAATTGTTCTTTTAAATTATCTTCCTCTTTAAATTCCACTGGAACATGAGTATCTCTTCTAATAGCAGATACTAGATTTAATCCCAGTATTTTATTTGTATGTTCAATTATTTCTGGACTAGATCTATATGTTTTAGTTAGTTCTATATAATTTGTTCCTTCTTTAAATACACTTCTTAAATCTTCTAGTGATTTATATTGATAATAAGGATTTATTGTTTGATTAATATCTCCCAGTATTGTAAATTTACTTTTCTTAAGTATCTTTTTAAGTAATATATATTGAAGTATATTATAATCTTGAGCTTCATCAATAATTGTTTGTTCTATTGAATAATCGTTACCTAAAAATTTTAATAAACTCTTCATATATACAAATAGACAAGCATCTTCAAATGATATTTCTTTTTCATCTAATCTTTTAATATATGTATCAGATATTTCTTTATTATATGCATTTATGAATTCATCACTTGTATAAAATCCTTTATATATTTCTTTCATATCAAGTGATATATTTAATCTTTCTCTTAACCATTTTCTTATCTGTTTAGCTTTAGATTTATTTCCTTTGAATTCCATTTCTGATATTTTATCAGATATTTCATCAATTCTTTCAAATACTGGTAAAGATGAATATCTTTCTTTTAAATAATAATTTAATTTAGATTTTTCTATATATAAATCATGATTTAATATTTCTTCAGTAAATGAAGCTTTCTTAACATAGTTTTTAATATATTCTTCTATTACTGGAATTATTTCATTAGATTGTTTAAATTTAATTAGTTCTATATTTCCTTCATTATGTTTATAATACCTTTCTATAAATGAAGTAAATGTCTCTATTGATTTATATTCTGTTATATATGTCTCTAAGAAATCACTAAATGTTGTTTCTTTTGTATTTTCTTCACCAAGTTCTGGAAGTACATTTGATATATATTCACTAAATACTTTATTAGGTGCAAATATTAGTACTTTATCACTTGTTAGATTCTTTATCTTATAGAGTAGGAAAGCTATTCTATGAAGTGCTACTGATGTTTTACCAGAACCTGCTATACCTTGAACTATTAAGTTTTTATCTTTAACATTTCTAATAATAGCATTTTGTTCTGTTTGAATAGTATTAACTATATTTTTCATGTATTCATCAGTTTTATTAGCTAGTACTTCTTGTAATAATTCATCTTGCACATTTAGCTTTGAATCAAACACTCTTTTAATTTTGGAATCTTCTATTGTAAACTGTCGTTTATTATGCAAGATTCCTTTTATTATGCCTCCAGGAGCTTCATACTGTGCATCTCCAGATTCATAATCATAGAATACACTTGATATTGGTGCTCTCCAATCAAAAATGATATTTTCATTATCCTTAGTTAAATAAGTAAGTCCAATGTAGATATCATTTGTTCCTTCATCACTTTCGAAAACTATTTTAGCAAAATATGGAGAATTTTGTACTTGGTATAACTTTCTATAATAATTTGCTTTCATTTCTAAGTTATCAATTTCTTGATCATTGTTAGACATGATAGTTTTCATTTCAGTAGGGTCTAGTTCAGCTCTAGTATCCCAAATAAATTTTTTAAATTCCTGTTGTTTTTCCTCATTATCGTAGAGGTCTTGTGCTAATGCACTAATTTGTTCTCTCAAAAGTTTGGTTGTCAATTCTAAATGATGTGTTTCTTTTTTTAATTCTTCTTCACTTAAATTCATTAATCCTCCTATAAAAATAAGTGTTACATCCTGTATAAAATTAACGGTAATGAAAAAATATTATCAAAATATAATATTCTTGTCAATATTTTTTATTAAAATTTAATATTTTATGATATAATTTATATATAATAGGAGACAATGTGTATGAAATTTAAAGCCAAGAGTTATTACACTAGTTTAATTAAATATTTAAATAATAGAATTAATAATCTAGATAAGGCTATTGTTTTTTATGATGAAAAAATGTCTCAAAGCGATTCACAAATTTTAAATAAAAGAAGAAATAGAGTAGTTTCAACATTACATGATGTTAATAGATTATATTCTTCTGTTGATAGTATTTATTACAATGGTATAAATGAAGAATTTTTAAGAGTAATTCCTTTTTTAACTAAAAAAGAACTAAAAGAATATAAAAAAGTATTAAAAGCAATTAATCAAAAAATATTAGATAGAGAAATATTTGAATCACATAAATTATTACAAAAACTTGGTATAGTAGATACTCCTATTAAAGTAGGCAGTAAAAAACAATTATTGACTATTGATGCTTCTATTAAACAATTAGGCGGTATTAAAAAGAAAGATAAATTAAATGTTGCTTATGATGAAAAAACATTTAATGATACAATTGAATCTATTAAAAAAGAAGTAGCAGAAAAAATATATAGATTAGTTAATAGTGGAGCTTTACAAAGACATATTACTAATAAAATAGGTAGAAATAAAGATAGAATAATTGAACTTGAATCTCAAACTAAACTATTAAAAAGACAAGTGGGGGAATTGTCTTTATTTGAAATGAAAGAAATAAGAAATTTTATTACAAATATTATTAATGAAAGAAAATTACAAATTAAAAGAAATAATGTTGAATTAAATAAAATAGTTAGTATTGGAGAATTAAGAGAACAAAAGAAAGTAGCAGAGATTAGAAAATCATTATCTCCTGAAGAATTGGCTATTAAAAGAGCTAAATTAGATGGTTTAGTAAGAGAAAATGCTACTTTAGATACATTAACTGGGGGAGAAAGAGAATATGTAGATATTATTAAAACATACTTCTTAGATGATAGTTTTCCATATATTGAAAAAGACAAAGTAAGAAGTTTGTAGGAGAAAAAAGAATATGGAAAATGATTATTATGATAAATATGTAAAAGAATTAAATAAAAGATATGAAAAAGATCCAGTAGGGGCAGTTAAATTATTATCTAATTCTATAAAAAGATTAAAAAAGAAAGATTCTTTTGCTGCTAAACTTGGCATAGATGAAAAATATTTAGAAATAATTATTACAATAATTATAGGAGCACTAATAATTCTTATTGGTTTAATATGCCAATCAAACATTGGTACTTATATACTTGGAATGATATTTTTTATAGCAGGAACATTTGTAAGCCTATATGTTCCTCACTATGGAATAGCTTTTTTCTTTGTACATGGCCTAATAGGTTTCTATTTTATGAATAAAGATATTTTTGATTTATTAAATAATAATTCAATTACAAATAATCCATCACCATCATTAGTTTCTTATGTAACAATAATAGTATTTTCAATGATATTATCTGTTTTATTAATGATAGGAAATAGTTTTTTAACAAAAATAAGAAATGTAAAATATATAAAAGTAACAATAATGATTATAATGTTTTTAGGTTTACTATTACTTAGATTATTACCATATAAATTAGGTATATCTGATCTATTTAGTTTATTTAATTAGGAGGAAACATGTCAAAGAAATATTCAAAAAAAGATTTTGGTTATTTAATGGATGAATTTCAAAAACTATATGAGAAGAAACCTAGAAAAGTACAAAAAGAATCATATTATTCATTATTACAAATGGGTAAAATAAAAGTAGAAGGTTTTAATAAATTTAAAAATAGTCTTCCTTTAATTATTTCAATAATAATTATATTAATTAATATTTGTACATGCTTTTTTATAAAAGAACAAATAATAATGGCCATGGTAGGAATTCCACTATTATTATTTGGATTATCATATTCTTTAAATGGATCAGAATCATATAATATAGTTGGATTATTTACATATGTTTTATATGGACTAATAGCAATAAATGTAGTTTGTTTTGCTAAAATAACAAGAAATCCTATATTAACAGATAAACCAACACTAATAATTATTTTATTATTAGCATCACTAAT
>JAEEGL016093206.1_pt1 | contig 31989 bp, 27 predicted proteins | sample 9134231 | NCBI WGS metagenome assembly JAEEGL01 (sample SAMN16246548, study PRJNA631951) | gut metagenome | biome: gut microbiome; feature: rumen; material: fiber-attached | host: Bos | place: Iran: Karaj | collected 2018-10 | reverse complement strand
TATGCAAAAGAAGCTCCTGATCAGGAAGCTCTTATCTGGTGCGATGATGACGGCAACGAAAGACACTTCACGTTTAAGGATGTAAGCGAGAAGAGCAACCGCGTTGCCAATATGTTCAAGGGACTGGGAATCAAGAAGGGCGACAGGGTCCTGATGATGCTCCGCCAGCGTCCTGAAGTATGGTTCACGATGGTAGGTCTTCACAAGCTCGGAGCTCTGGTAATCCCGGCCACGTTCCAGCTCCTTTATCACGACATCGTTTACAGATGCAATGCAGCTGACGTTAAGATGATCGTATGCGCTGATGATCCGCAGATCATCGAGCATGTCAACAAGGCACGCCCTGACTGCAAGACGGTTCAGTACTGCAGTGTTATCGGCGATGCACCCGAAGGCTGGAGATCACTGACCGATGATATTGATAACGCATCACCTGTTTTTGAGCGTCCCACCGGTGAAGAAGCTACACACGCATATGATCCGATGATGATATATTTCTCATCCGGTACTACAGGTGAGCCTAAGATGATCCTGCATGACTATACTCTGCCTTTGGGTCACATCGTAACAGCCAAGTACTGGCAGCAGGTTTACGACGGATGCAGACACCTGACGCAGGCTGATTCAGGATGGGCAAAGTTCGCATGGGGCAAGATCTACGGCCAGTGGATCTGCGGCGCGGTTAACGTTACTTACGATACGCAGAAATTCAAGGCTGCAAGAATGCTCGAGATCATGGAAAAGCTCAAGCTCAATTCCTTCTGCGGACCTTCCACTATCTACAGATATCTTATCCAGGAAGATCTTACAAAGTATGACTTCTCCTCCATTAAGCACTGCTCCATGGCAGGCGAGCCTCTGAATCCTGAAGTATTCTATAAATGGCAGAAGTATACAGGACTTGAGATCCGCGAAGGATTCGGTCAGACAGAAGGAAGCGTCCTGTTTGCCAACTTCCCGTGGATCGATGTAAAACCCGGTTCAACAGGTATGCCCACACCTATCTACGACATCCAGCTGGTTGATGACAACGGTGTTCCGGTAGAAGACGGTATCGTAGGAAATATCGTTATAAAGAATGCTTCTTCAAAGCCTACAGGCCTCTTCCGTGAATACTACAAGAATCCTGAAGCAATGGCAGATCAGTGGCCCGGCGCAGACTACAGCACAGGCGATACTGCCTGGAGAGATCCTGAGGGTTATATCTGGTTCGTAGGAAGAAACGACGACGTTATCAAGTGCTCCGGTTACCGTATCGGACCTTTCGAGGTAGAGAGCGCTCTCATGACTCACGATGCAGTTCTTGAGTGCGCCGTAACAGCTGTTCCCGATCCTATGAGAGGTCAGGTCGTTAAAGCAACTGTTGTCCTTACAAAAGCATACAAGGATAAGGCTTCACCGGAACTTGTAAAAGAGCTCCAGAATCACGTTAAGAATGCCACGGCGCCTTATAAGTATCCAAGGGTTATCGAATTCGTAGACGAGCTTCCCAAGACCACCAGCGGCAAGATAATGCGTACCGCAATCAGAAAGGCCGACGAGGAAAAATACAGAGCATCACAGGCTCAGGGTTAAAGGAAATCCTCTATAACTTTATTTGCAAGATCAAGACCGCTCCGAGTTAACCGGAGCGTTCTTTCTTTGCGCTCAAGAAGACCCTTTTCGATATTGGTCTTCACAGCCTGTCCGAATACATCCTCGAATTCGACACCGAATACGTTTTTGAATTCGTCCAACAGAATGCCTTCATCTGTTCTGAGCCTTAAGAAAGGAACTTCACGCATTTTATCCTCTTTGGAAAGGATCTCTTCAACATATAAAGAATTCAGCCGGTCATTGCCTTCAAGAAATGCCCTGTAGTCCTCTTCCCTGACAGAATTCATCTCTTCGATATATGCGTGTATATCATCTTTGTGACCGTATCTGACATTGTCGAGATAACCGTGCGAGCCTGCCCCGACAGCAAGATACTCACACGAATTCCAATATGCCGAATTGTGTATGCTCCTGTATCCCGGAAGAGCGCTGTTGGATATCTCATAGGTCTCATATCCTAAACTCCGCAAGCAATCCCGTGTTCCGTGATACATCTCGCGCTCTTTTTCCGGAGGCATAAGTTCCTCGATCGTTTTACTGTATCTGTCGAAAAACTCAGTTCCCTCTTCCAGCATAAGTGAATATGTACTTATGTGTTTTACTCCGAGCGAATAAAACATATTTATATCTTTTTTTATCCCATCAAGAGTCTCGCCCGGAACTCCCGTGATCAGGTCTGCGGATACATTATCAAACCCGGCCGCTGTTATCCTTTTTATTGCTTCAACAGCGCCTTTTGAATCATGAAGTCTTCCGAGCCTTTTAAGCACATCATCGTCCAAAGACTGGACCCCCGCGGATATACGGTTAAATCCCGCCAGTTTATAGTCTGACAGCTTTTCATCCGTTACGGATGACGGATTGACTTCTATGGTTATCTCCGCATCAGAAGAAATGCTGAAGGCATCCAGTATTCCGGATAAAAGATCACATATAAGTCTGCTGTCCGGGACCGACGGTGTGCCGCCTCCGAAATATACAGTATCCCTGCCCTCTCTGTCGGCATTATGAGCCGTTCCGGAAGAATCCTTCATAATCCCTCCGAGCAGTTTTGTCTCTCTCAATGCAGCCTTGTAGAATGCTTCGCTCTCAGAAATATCAGTGACCGAATAAAAATCACAATAGGGACACTTCCTTGCGCAGAAAGGATTATGAACATAAATATGCCGTGCCATCAGAACTCGCGCTTTCGGTATATGGGGACAGGGTTCTTCAAAGCCGTGATCAGTGCCATCCTGAACGTATTAAAGCTCGGTGAGATGTTCTTTTGCGGAACCATATAGCGTGATATATTCTCAGCCCACAAAGCCTTATAATGACCGATCGCGGGATATCCGATATCAATAAGCTCTTCCGCATTATCACTTATTACCCTGCAGAGGACCTCCCATGTTCCGCACACGGAGTCCTGAACATAGGAATCAAGTATTTCCTTTTTGCAGTCTGGATATGCATCATATACAGCCGCCTTGTCACCGAGCATCCAGGCTTCTATCTCTTCAGTGCTTAATCCGACAACACTCCTTATATCGGGCGCATATGCTGATGCGCAGGAATAGATCTCCTGTCTTATGGTCTGGGGATCATTATCATCGGAATCCAGCGCAATGATAAGGATAAATTCCTTGCCCCCGTAGACTTTGTTATACGCTCTGAGTTTTGCGGGAAGAAGATCGAGCAGTGAGCTTGCAAACCTCGGAGGTTTTGCCGCCATATCTTTTGGAAGGCTTCCGCAGCCCCTGTGAGGATGGACGTTGACTTTTACTTCCGCCCCTTCACTCTCTGCTATCCGCTCGGCAAGACGCTGTACAACGACTGCTCCCGACTTATCTTCTGAAAGTATTTCTATCAGCATAAATATCGCCTTTTTCAGTCATCCTCCGGTCTGGTATCCAGATGTCCGCCATACCATATGGCACCCATTCCGACACCCTGGTTGAACATCTCCATAACCAGCGGGTCTTCACCGGCGCAGCGGATCTTAACGTCACCGTCGTCTTTTTCGAAAGACCTCTCGAATATCCATATCTCCTTTGGAGACAACGACTCGATAATGTACGGATTATGTGTGGAAAAGATGATCTGGCAGTAGTGGTTTTTCATCGTATACTCGCGCATTTCATCACTTAAGACATCCACCATATCGTGGTAGAGATCCTTGTCCGGAGTCTCAATGAAAATGGTGGATCTCGGACTGGCATCACGGAGAAGAAGAAGATATAAGAACAGCTTATCTGGGCTTTCCTTAAGAGCCAGAGGAAGATTCTTTTTGCGTTTCATCGCGGGAATCTTATCTTTGATCTCGGTAACGATGCGTTCGTATTCCTCTTCATCATTCATCTTAATGTATTCAAGCACGTTTCCGACATTGGAGCCTGTACTGTTCAGATGCTTATGTCCGCCCGGAGCTCCGCCCTCATAAAAGTACGAACTCTGTTCTTCTGAAGAGAAACTGCAGAAAAACCAGGAGGATATCTCTTTGTATAATAAAACGAAATCCCTGTATCCGGTTATCATTCCGTACAAGCTCAAAGCCGTGAGATGCTCATCCTCGACACCTATTGCTGTCTTATCGGCGGCATCCTCAAGATTGATGATGTAACCTTCCCCGCCCTTCATATCAAGGATGGTAAGGGGTTTCTTCTCACCCTCGATATCAACAGCGATCTTGATCTTCTCTTCATCGATAACCGGGCTCATATACTTGCTGGTAACAATTCCAAGTTCATACTGAATGAACTTGGGTTCGCCCGTCTTTTTATCTTCAAGCTTGAAAAAGACTTTGAACACAGACGGTCTTGAGATATCGGGCGTCATATTCGCAAAACCGGGTCTTCCGTAAATGATGGAAGCGCTCGCACAGCCTTGCGTTATGCAGTCTTTAAGGAATGCCATACAGCCCATGAAAGATGTCTTTCCTGTATTGTTGCGTCCGATAAGCGCATTCAGACCACGCAGCGGATCAGAAGTGTTTCCCGGCTCCTTTTCGGAGATATAATCATCAATAAGTATTCCCGCCTTATCCTGGTCGAAAACATCGAAGTTCCGGATCTCAATTCCGAGGATCATGACATAACACCTCCTTTGATACTAACCAAATGCATCTTCTAATATTTTACGCCATATAATGCGGTTTAGCTTAATATAATTAAAAAGAAAAGGCCGCAGATGTCTGCGGCCGTATTAACGCTTTTATCCTTAATGATCCTCAATCGGTCTCTTCAAGTGTTGAATTGATCTCGGAAAGGTTTGTCTGGATCTTGGCAATGTTATCGGAAAGTGTCTCATTAACATTCTCAAGGAGAGACTTAACATAGATGTGGGCATTTCTTCTGAGCTCTTCAGCCTGGGCCTCGGCATTGGCAATGATCTGGGCAGCTTCTTCCCTTGCGCCTCTGGTGATCTCGTGATCGTTGACCTTCATGGCATACATGCGGTTGGCGTCATCAATGATCTTCTTATTCTTCTCTCTTGCAGTACTGATAATGTCCTGTGCCCTTGCAACAATATCATTCGACTGGGCAACGGAAGCCGGAAGGTTATTCTTAAGGATCTGAAGCGAATTGATAGTCTCTGTTCTCTCGATAGAGCACTTATCCGAGAAAGGAACACTTGATGCATCCTTGACCATATCGATAAGATAATCGATATGTTTGATTGCGTCGTAACGCTGTCCGCCCTGATTGAAATTGCTGTTCTCCATTATTATTTCCTTCCTTTCAAAAGTTTTTCCTTAACTAAATCCAATATCTCAGCCGGAACCATCTTTGATATGTCTCCGCCGTATGAGCCGACTTCCTTGACCATTGATGAACTTATAAGTGACAGATCATCTCTGCAGGGCAGAAGGACCGCGTCATATCCGGAGAAAAGAAGACGGTTGGCAAGCGCATGTTCAGATTCATATCTGAAATCAGACTCTGACCGTATTCCTCTTACTGAAGCGCAACAGCCGAGATCCTGATAAAGATCGACCAAAAGGCCTCCCCATGCCATTACCTCAACATTATCAAGCTGATCATTCTCCAAAGAACGTTTTATAAGTTCCACTCTCTCTTCCGGCGTAAACATCGGAGTCTTGGCAGCATTTTCCATAACTGCGATGACAAGCTTATCACAGAGCCTTGAAGCCCTTCTCGCAATGTCCCTGTGTCCCCTAGTAAAAGGATCAAATGTACCGGGAAAGAGCATTACTTTCAAACCGACACCCTCCGAAATTTATTCCTTAAAAAATGTTATCACTGTAATCCCGTAACTACAAGAACGAACACGTCTTAAGCCGTTAAGTTCCTCCGGCGGTTCATAGTCCCTGTCATGTTCCAGGATGAGCATTCCGCCATTTGCGAGCAAACCGTATTCGCTGATCAGCTTTGTTTCTTCCTCAAGTCTCAAAGCGGCATCTTTGTAAGGCGGATCCATAAATATAATATCAAATTTCTCACCGTATTTCCCCAGCAGCTCAAGCACCTGTGCAGCATTCATCTTATAAAAACGGATCTCGTCGGAACCGTCGAGCCTTACCTTGCTTATATTCCTCGATATAATACCTGCCGCCTGTCCGCTCTTATCGACCAGCGTTGCCCGCTTTGCTCCCCTGCTGAGAGCTTCGATGCCTATCTGTCCCGAGCCTGAGTAAAGATCAAGAAATTCGGCATCAGGGACATCCGTCTGAATGATAGAGAACAGAGCCTCCTTAACCTTATCGGTTGTAGGTCTTGTCCTGTCTCCTTCAGGCGCCTGCAATATCGTTCCCCTGAACCTTCCCGTTACTACTCTCGGCATCAGATCTGCTCCATCTTCCTTGCGAACCTCAGTTCGAACATTTTCCTTATCGCATCATTAAGGCGGTCCGCTTCTTCGCCGCCCTCTTCTATTATCCTGTTGACAGCCTCAGTGGCTTCCGTGGCTATCTTCATATCAGTATACAGGTTTGCTGCCCTTAATGTCGGTATGCCGTGCTGCCTTGTTCCGTAAAAATCTCCGGGACCCCTTAATTCCAGGTCTTTCTCGGCCAGCTCAAATCCGTCAGAAGACTCGCACATCATCTTCATGCGCGAAAGAGCAAGTTCCGATCTGGATTCCGATACCAGAAGACAGAAAGATTTTTTATCTCCTCTTCCGATCCTTCCTCTTAACTGGTGCAATGTTGACAGACCGAACCTGTCAGCATCCATAATGATCATTACATTGGCATTAGGGTTGTCGACACCGACTTCAATTACTGTCGTGGAGATCAGTATCCTGATATCACCCGAAATAAACTTTTCCATAGTATCGAGCTTGTCCTTTTCTTTCATGGAACCGTAAAGGACGGCACTCGGATATTTGGAAAGATTACTCATTGAATCCACGATCTTTTTCATCTCGAAAACACTTGTTACGGAACTGTCGTCTGTAACAGGATCTCCTACCATGTTATCGGCGCCTGCTTCAGCCTCATCAGTATCGATCTTGGCACAGACAATATAGACCTGCTCACCGGCATCAAGCTTAATGCTCATCATCTCTTCTATCGCCTTGCTCTTCTTCGAATTGACAAACCATGTCGTGATCTCCTGCCGTCCTTTCGGCTTCTGTCTGATCACGGATGTCGCCATGTCTCCGTATATCACCATGGCAAGGGTTCTCGGGATCGGTGTGGCTGTCATTACAAGATTATGAACGCTCTTGACCGTTCCGTCTTTCAGGGTATCCTTAAACAGCAGTTTTTCTCTTTGCTTAACACCGAAACGGTGCTGCTCATCCGCAATAACAAGAGCAAGATCATTGAACTTTATGTCATCGGTAAGAAGCGCATGCGTACCGATGATCACTCTTGCACTTCCGTCTTCTATCTTCTCTTTTATTTCTGTTTTCTCCGAGGCTTTAGTCTTTCCGAGAAGAAGGACCGGCTCCATTCCGCTGTTCCTCATAAGATTTGAGATCGTCTTATAATGCTGGGTCGCAAGGACCGAGGTCGGTGCCAGAAGGACAGCCTGCTTTCCCATCAATGCGGTTATCAGCATTGAGAGTGCCGCCACCATAGTCTTTCCAGAGCCTACATCGCCCTGGATCAGCCTGTTCATTGGCGTTGTGGACATAAGATCCGTCTGAACGTCGCGGAAAGCCGCTGCCTGATCCTCCGTGAGCGCAAATCCGAGATTGCTCTTTATGACTTTCCATCTGTTTCTGGAATCAATGCCGATACCGTCCTGGCCTGAAGGGATAACCTGCTCAGCGATCTCCTTAACACCATGGCCGGAACTGTACAGCTTCATTCCGATTCCCAAAAGGATCAGTTCCTCATACGCAAGTTGTTCCCTTGCTCTGCGGGCCTCTTCAAGAGAAGAAGGAAAATGAGCCATCTCATAGGCCTGTTTGGGCAGAACGAATCCCTTTTGCTCAGCTATGCTTACCGGAATGCATGACAGCAATTCGTCGCCGCATAGCTTTAATGCCGTCCTGACCCACTTTGAAATATTATTTGAAGTAAGACCTGAGGTAAGATGATAGACAGGCCTTACAAGCGCGCTGTCTTCTATCTTTTCCGCTTTCTCGATATAAGGATTGACCATCTGCATCTGACCGTTAAACAGCGTAACGGAACCGTGCACAAAGCACTCGTCACCCAAAGCGAATTTGCCCGACAGATAAGGGGAATTAAAAAAAGTAAGCTTTATCCTTCCGGTACCGTCACTTACAAAAAAGCTTAAAGGCTTCTTCCTGCTCGTAACATTAACTGAAGGATTGGTGGAGACTGTGCCTCTGAAGGACAGATCATAACCGGCATTGTCGGCAAAGCGGTCAGCCATGTCAAAAGAAGAGATCGTTCCGACATTCGACCAATCGTCATAGCGCCAGGGAATAAACGAGATAAGATCATATACCGTATATATGTCGAGCCTGGCAAGTTTCTCCTCAGCAGAAGGACCGATACCGTACAGATCGGTAACAGGGCTGGACAAATGTATTGCAGCCATAACGTTAAATCCTCCTTCTGCAGAAAGATGCGAGCGGACATTCCCCGCACTTCGGGGATTTGGCCGTGCAGTACTTCCTTCCGAGATCGACCGAAAGATGTCCTATACTGATCCACTGTTCTTCAGGAAATACCTTCATTATGTCCTGCTCAACTTTGGCAGGATCATCGCTGTCTGTTATTCCTGTCCGCTTCATAACGCGTTTGCAGTGCGTGTCGACAACAACCGCGGGTGTTCCGTATATCTCTCCGACTATGAGGTTGGCGATCTTCCTTCCGATACCGGGAACTTCCATAAGAAGTTCCACATCATTAGGAACGCGGCCGCCCCATTCTTCAGTCATCTTCTTTGCAAATGTCATTACGGATCTTGTCTTGGAAGCAGTCAGGCCGCAAGGCTTGATGATACCTGCGATCACTTCGGGATCCTCATCCGCGATGGACTTCATATCAGGATATCTTCCGAAAAGATCCGCTGCAGTTATATTAACCCTTTTGTCGGTGCATTGTGCGGACAATATTCCCCTTATGGCGAGGTTTTGCGGACAATCGTAATCCAGGGAGCATGTGCTGTCAGGAAATTCTGTTGACAGGGCGTTATATATCTGCTTTGCCAGAGTCTTATTTTTCGAGTTATTACTGCCCAAGATCACTGCTCCTGTTTCTCAGGCGGATATGGGAACGAGAAAACGAATTTAGCACCGCCAAGTTCTCTGCCCTCATCGCAGATGATCGTCTGTCCGTGACCCGCAAGGATCTGCTTGCAGATATAAAGTCCCAGACCGAAACCCTCAGACTTTCTCGAGGGATCCGCCTGGTAGAAACTCTCAAATATCCTCTGTCTTTTCGACTCCTCTACGCCCGCACCGGAATCCTCAACCGATATGAAAACTTTTCTCGCCTTCATACTGGTTTCTGTGGATATCTTTATCTCACCGTTCATAGGCGTGAACTTAATGGCATTTGTAATGATATTGATTATTACCCTGCAGAGCTGCTGCGCTTCACCGTAGACCATAATGCCCGGTCCGGGATCCAGTGACTTTATTACTCTGATCTGCTTGTCCGTAAGCTGAGCTTCAAGATTATCGACGATATCATTGATCATATCGTTGATATTGAACTCCTCCATCATATCAGGATCAGGATGCGACAGAGATGAAGCTTCGGTCATCTGCGTAACGAGCGTTCTGATCCTGTCGGTCTGCTGCTTGATCAGTTCAAGGTAATGAGACTTCTTATCTTCGGGAATGGTACCGTCGAGCATGGCGGTAACAAATCCGTTTATAGACGTAAGCGGGGTCCTGATGTCATGTGCAATGGACGATATGAACATCTCCCTGTCGTGTTCCTGGTTCTCCAGAGATTCGATCATCTTGTTGACTGTCCGGCCCATCTCCGTAAACTCCGAGGAAACAGACAGAGTCGTATAGTCATTCGGATCCGAATACTTCGGACTTACCCTGACTGAATAGTCGCCTTCGGCAACCTTGGCTATTGCCTGCGAGATATCCTTTACCGGCTTAAGGCTGAAATATACAAACACAACATAGAGAACTATCGCAATGATCATGGCGACCATCGAAGGAATCAGTATAATGTTTACATACTCCATCTTAGTCTCTTTTGTATCCTCGCTGTTGCTTACGATACAAAAGTACGGGGTGCCCGATATCTTGACGCAGTTAATGGAAACCACTCTTCCGGTATTATGCGATCCTGTCCTTGCAAAACCGTCAACATCAGCCTGTTCCAGGAGTTCAAGAACATTCTGCTGGGATATAAGCATCGGACCGTTCTCTGTAGTCAGAAGGTTGTCTGACACATCCATTACATAGGAATTACGGCTGTAGACCTTTCCCTGCCTGTCAGTGATATATACAGAGCCGTTCGAACGGTATGTCTGGGAATTGACGAATTTATCTATTATCCTTGAATTCTTGAAATTATCTGTTCCGTCGTCATTGATCGTATATTCAAACGGAATGCTCTGAAGAGAGGTTATGGATGTGATATCGGAAGCCAGATCATTTGCTGCAGACCTGGTCTCCGATTCAACCTCAACAATGAGATTGTTATACATATTCTCATACGAAAGAAACAGCAGGACCGCAAAAACGATCAATGTTGTCAATACGAGAAATGTTATGAGAAAAACGGCAAAGCCCGCCGATATCTGCTTACCGTCAGCTCTCGGCGCCATTAACTACTTACCTCGTCTCGAATTTATAACCCTTGCTCCAGACTGTCTTAATGCTCCAGTTCTGTTCCCTGTCGGGATTCTCTATCTTCTCTCTGATACGCTTGATATGGACATCAACAGTGCGTGATTCTCCGTAAAAATCGTAACCCCAGACATTCTCTAAGAGCTGCTCTCTGGTAAATACCCTGTTCGGATTGGAAGCAAGGAAAAACAGAAGTTCAAGTTCCTTAGGCGGCATGTAGATCTCATTGCCGTCAACACTTACAACGTAACGGATCTTATCAACGGAAAAACCGGGATAAGTAATGACATCGGTCGAACCGTCTTTACTCTCGGAAGCGGCAGGTGTTGCGTCACGCTTGTCAGTACGTCTTAAGACTGCTTTAACTCTCGCAAGGACCTCCTTAGGTTCAAACGGCTTGGGAATATAGTCATCGGCACCGAGTTCCAGTCCGACGATCTTATCCAGCGTATCTGTCCTTGCAGTCAGCATAATGATCGGACAATCAGATGTCTTTCTGATCTCACGGCAGATATCGTTACCGTCCATACCCGGAAGCATAAGATCCAGGATCACGATGTCAGGCGCAAAACTGTGGAAAGCCTGAACGGCTTTGTCACCCTGCATGCAAGAGGAAACCTGATATCCCTCTTTCTCAAAATAGAGTTTAAGAACTTCAATGATGCCCGGATCATCGTCAACGAGCAAAACCTTGTTAGCAGCCATAAGATCACCCCTGCTCTATAACTTCTTAGGTTTTCCTGTTTGTAACCTGAGTCACAAACCTTTTTATCCTTCGCCTTCAGCACCGCTTCCGACGTCGAAATTGTTGATCTCGGCAGTATAAGAATCCAGATCAGTGAAATTCTTATATACCGATGCGAAGCGGACATAAGACACGCGGTCTATATCCATCAGCTTCGACATAATAAACTCGCCTATCTCTGACGAGGTTATCTCTTTATTAAATCTCCCGTCAACCAAATGGGTAATGTCAGAACAGATATTCTCTTTGACCTGCTGTGACACACCGCGTTTTTGACAGGCAACATCCAGACTTCTCAATATCTTGTCCGGATCATAGGGTTGCTTGGACCCGTCCTTCTTTACGACCATCGGCTTTAAGCCTTCTATCTTCTCGATGGTGGAGAATCTGGCTCCGCAAACAAGGCAAACACGTCTTCTTCTGACAGCAAAACCGTCATCTGTCGGTCTTGAATCCAGGACCTTGTCATCGTTCTCGCCGCATTTGGGACAGATCACGCAACTACTCCTCTAAATTACTGTCCGTCCTTACCGAACATGAACCAGGGCTTAGCGGATTTCTGAGCCTTCTCGTCAGCCTGGGGAGCTACGTTAGCCTGAGGTCTGCCGCCCATCTGAACCGGCTGCTGCGCAGGCATCTGAACGGGCTGCTGGGGAACCTGCTGAACAGGAACCTGCTGTACGGGAACCTGCTGAACGGGTACCTGCTGTACGGGAGCGGGTGCAGGTGCAGGCTGTGCAACGGAATCGTCACCGAATCTGAAACCGGGCTGCGGTCTCTGAACCGGTACAGGCGCGGGCTCAGCCTGTCTGGGTGTATAGTCTGTTCTCGGCTGGGGAGCTGCAGGCTGTCTTGATGTGATCAGGGTAGGGTTCTCTCTGGAAAGAACCGATGTGCTTGCCCTGTGTCCTGCAGATGCATTTACTGTTCCGTCAAAGCCGGAAGCGATTACAGTGATCATGAGCTCATCTTCAAGGGAATCGTCAACAACGGCACCAACGATGATCTCTGCTTCGGGAGCTGCAGCCTGACGTACGATCGATGAAGCTGCATCAATCTCAGAAAGACGCATTCCGCGTCCGCCTGTGAAGTTAAGGATAACACCTGTAGCTCCGTCGATCGTTGTGTCGAGGAGAGGTGAATTGATAGCCTGCTTGATGGCAACTGTAGCTCTGTCCTCACCGGAAGCGCGACCGATACCCATATGGCAGATGCCTGCATCTTTCATGACACGGGTAACGTCAGCAAGGTCAAGGTTAATGAGTCCGGGGATAGCTACGAGGTCTGAGATTCCGGCTACACCGAACTTCAGTACCTGGTCTGCCATGTTGAATGCTTCTTCGAAGCTTGTATTGTCATCAACTACGTCAAGGAGCTTATCATTGGAAACTATGATGAGGGAATCAACTGACTTCTGGAGCTCTCTGATTCCGCGCTCTGCGTTTGCTGCTCTCTTGGCACCCTCAAAAGTAAACGGGCTTGTAACAACTGCTACTGTGAGGATTCCGAGATCTTTTGCGATCTGCGCTACTACGGGAGCTGCGCCTGTACCGGTTCCGCCGCCCATGCCGGCTGTGATGAAAAGCATATCCGTATTGGCAATAGCTTCCGCGATCTCATCTCTGGACTCTTCAGCAGCCTTCTCGCCTACGCTGGGGTCTGCGCCGCAGCCAAGACCTCTTGTAACCTTCTCACCGATCTGTATCTTGATCTCTGCCTTATTGCGGGCAAGAGCCTGATTATCTGTATTGATAGCGATGAACGTGACGCCCTGGACACCACTCTCGACCATGCGGTTAACAGCATTGCTTCCGCCGCCGCCTACGCCGATTACCTTAATGCTTGCAACATTAGATTCGTCCATTGAATAGCTGTGCTTGCTCTCAGACATCCTTTTGTTCCTCCGTACTCTTTTATAGTTCCAACCGATAATTGAAAGAATTCTTGATTAAATAAATATTATTAACCATTCAAAATTTTAACCTAAACACAGGTTTCAATCAATACAAACCATGTGAAATACTTTGTGATTGTAAAGAAACTTTCATATAAAGCATGTCACTTGGCGCTCAAACCCTTCTGTTTTCAATCATATTCGTCGAAAATATACTCATCGCCGGTCATATCGAGAGCTCCGTCCACGGTAACCTTGTCAAAAGCATCGGCATTAAAAGCATACAAAAGCCATGCCATATCGTCTCCGATGGAATCCGTGCTGTTCAGCTTTATCTGGATCAGGTTGCCTGACGGGGAATAGATCGTCAGGAAGATATATCCGCTCGGGAGGATCCTTACTTCGGAAGTGTTTTCGAACATTGAATAATCGCCGCCGACACTGGCATTGTCCGCCGCGAGTATCGCTCCAAGCACTATGATCGCCTTCTTATAGTCCTTCATATTGTCGATCTTCACTGGTTTGCCGAGTTCGGCATACTTAACATTCAGGCCGCAGATAACCGGCTGGACATTTCTCCCTAAATCTGATGAGGAAAGCTCCAGCACTATACCGTCCCTGTCTAAAGCGGCATACCCGTCTGGAGTCCTTATATAGCATACTTTGCTTCTCTCCCTGACTCTGATATCCACAGTTGAAGGAAGTTTAACGGTGATCCTGATATCTTCGATGTAAGGGTTATCCTTCTTGATGCGCTGTTCTGTCTTACCGTAATCAAGCCTCAGGATATCAAAGATATTGCCGCTTACACCGCTCATAAGGTGGGCATCATATTCAAGTCCTGCGGCTTTCAGGATCTCCTGGTCGGTTAAGACCACATTTCCCTCGACATTCGTATTTCTTACTCTGAATGCAGGCAAAAACAGGAACAGGACCACCATTATGACTACCGCGAGAGCCAGCACAATAGCCAGAATGCTCTTTCCTGAAAGCGGTATCATCTCTTTTATATCTTCGATAGTGATCTTCTCATCCGTAACAGGTGTTGTTTTACGGACGGTTCTTTGTTTCTGAACAGGCTTTGAAGACGGCTTTTTCTCTTCAGGTACGCGTTCTTTTTTCTCTCCGGAATCCTCACCGGGAGCGTCTTCCTTTTCTTTAGCCCTGTCAGAGTCATCCCCTGATTCTTCCGGAGACTCTTTTACTTTATCTTCTGTGTCTTTTCCGCTCTTTTCACCGGTCTCTTTTTCAGTTTTTTCCTCTTTTTCATCCCCGTCCGTTTTGCCGGAATGATCCTTTTCCTCTTCAGGTCTGCCGGCTTTCAGATCATTTTTTTTATCTTCGGAATCTTCGTCTTTTTCTGCGGGAGCAGCGGGATCAGGCTTTTCACCGGATTCTTTCTTAACCGGCTTCTTCCCGGATTCCTTGTCCACAGGCTCTTTCATTCCGGATTCTTTTTTCCCGGGCTTTGTTTTTGCGGACACGCCTTTACCGGCCTTGTCATCTTCTTTCAAGGTCTCTTTGTCGGAAATGCTGTCTTTGCCGAATAGTCTGTCTAATTCGCTGTCATCCATAACTACTATTTTAACAGTTTAGGGATTATTACCAAGTGCCGACCTGATGGCATCAGTTATACGGCTGCCGGTATCCGTGATCGCGAGTCCGAGGCTTGCTTTTCTGATAGCGTCCTGCCTTCCGGGATCATTGAGAAGATCCGTGAGCACACTCTCCAGCCGGCCAGCTTTCACTTCATCATCACTGACTACTATCCCCGCGCCTTTTCCTGCCAGGGAATTCGCGTTATAGCTCTGATGGTCATGAGCGGCATACGGATAGGGCACCATTATCGCACAGGCTCCGGTCGCGGTAATCTCCGCGCATGTGACCGCTCCGGCCCTGAGTATCGAACAGTCCGCAGCTGACATATAAAGATCAGGTCTGTCAATATATTCCCTGATCTCAAGATTCGGAATATTCCTGACTTCATCCGTTATCTCGACCGAATTATGCTTGCCTACGGAGATAACAAAATGAACGTCTTTAAATGCCGGTTTTCCAGCATTCCCGAAAACAAAATTCGTAAGTGTCGCGGAACCCAGCGAACCTCCCATTACAAACACCAGTTTGCTTTCGGGATCTATTCCGAGTTCCTTTCTGGACCCTTCCTTTGTTCTGCCGAACATATTGCTCCTTACGGGATTGCCGGTATATACGACTTTCTTTGCTTTTGAGAATATGCCTTCCTGTCCCGGGAAACCCGTCATTACCAGAGCGCAGCCTTTTGCAAAAAGCTTATTAGCTCTTCCGGGGAATGCATTGGCTTCGTGTATCATAACCGGGATATTCTTCTTTTTCGCAGCCATAATAAGTGGAGCGCTTACATATCCGCCGGTGCTTATGACGCAGTCCGGCCTGATCTCATCGATTAAGGCAAGGCACTGCTTTTTGCCGCGCATATTTGCTCTTACTGCTTTAATGGCTGCGGGTGTGGGTTTATAGGGCATGGGAAGCGCTTCCACATCCCTGAATTCGTAGCCTGCTTTAGGGACCAGTTCACCTTCAAGACCGGTCTTTTTTCCGGTAAAGACTATCCTGCAGGTATCACCGTTTTTTTCAGCTTCAACCTTAAGGAGATCGGCGATGGCAAGCGCCGGATTGATATGTCCCGACGTCCCTCCACCGGTTATCATATATATCTTTTCCATGCGGATCACGCTCCGTGCTTTGAAGCCTGTGCGGAGGCCTTCAGTCTCTTCTTTTCCCTTTGAAGAGTTCCGCTTCTGGAGACGGAAAGAATCAGGCCGTATGCTATAAGAAGACTGATCTGCGCCGTGCCGCCGTAACTTATAAAAGGAAGCGTTACACCGGTGGCGGGGATGACCTGAAGCTCAACCGACAGGTTCATCAGTACTTCAACGAATATCAGCGCCGTACATCCGGTTGCGATCGTCCTCGAGAAAACGTCTTTTGCCCGCCAGCACACGGCCAGGCACATGAAGAACATGACCAAATACATCAGTATCAGAACGACCCCTCCTATAAAGCCTGTCTCCTCGATATAGATTGAAAAGATATAGTCGTTCTGCGCCTCCGACACGTAGTTGTATTTGGATCTTGAATTGCCGAGTCCGACACCCCAGAGACCTCCGGAACCCAATGCGTTGTGGGCATTGTCTACCTGTCTGGTATCGTCTCTTGTAAGTCCCTCCTCCTCGTTGTCAAGCTCCTCATCATCAGCCGTAAAGATAGCGAGACGCTTGAAAACGTGAGCGTAGTTATTCATGAGGCTTTCACGCTTTTGAGCAGGCATCAGGGAAAATACAAGTGTTACGCCGATGACTCCGAGGATCACAATTATTGTCAATCCGGTAAACCATGACTTGGCGGATATCTCTGAAACAAGCGTACACATAAAAATGACTGCGCCGACGATGATGAAACACGAAAGGTGCGGCTGCAAAAGAATGATAAGATCGACCAGAATACAGAAAACAACCGGAATGATGAAGTCTACCGAAGCATCGATAAGAAGTTTTGAAAGACGCGTTTTCGCAGACTTTATCCTCCCTTCGCTTCTCAATTTCGCAATAGTGGAACGGTATCCCGCAAATGCAACTATCAAAGCAACCTTTATGATCTCCGAGCTCTGGAGCTGGATAGGACCGATGTTGATCCAGCGGCTGGCTCCGTGCTCACGTCCTACTCCGAGTGCCAGTGTCGCAAAAGCAAGACCGATACTTAAGACATACGCGGATACGGCGATCCATTTCTGCCTGAAGAAATCTATCGGAATGAATGCGACTATGATCATCATTATCAGTCCGACAATGGTAAATCTTATCTGTCTGGCAAGGAACCATGATGAATCCTGGAACTGTCCGTATGCGTCAGGACCCGATACTGAATAAAGGATGATAAGTCCGAAAACGATCATGACAAAGATCATCAGGATCATCGGTATATTGGCGGATTTTACCGCCTTTTCGATGGAAGCCGCATTTACTCCTTCAATGCCGTGCTTTGCAGGCGGTTCGATAAGGCTGTCTATATCGGTGATTGCCGTGCCGTTTGCCTTAGGCGAATGATCCTTATCATTCACTTTGGTGACGGGCATATCCGGTATTATGGAATGTCTGTTTTTCTCAGGCATCTGTCAGGCATTTCCCTTCTCGATAAAATACTTTGCGACATCCTCGAAGCCGAAGCTGTGCGAGGCCTTGAAGAGCAGCGCGTCCCCGTCTCTGACATAATCCTCGAGACGCTTCTTCACTTCTTCAGTATCTTTACATTTTACTATTTCAAGCTTCATATTGATCATGTGAGCGCCTCTGATAAAATCATCGGAATTCTCACCGGTTACAAAGACTCTGTCAAAAGCATAGGAGGCACAATCCTTCCCCGTGAGTTCATGAAGACCCGAGGCTGCATCCCCCAGTTCGAGCATTCCGCCCAAAGCAAGCACCTTGCGCCGTCCTTCAGCCTTTTTATAGAAATTCAGAAAAGCATTTGACATCGATTCCGGGGATGCATTATAAGCGTCGTTCATGACCATATACTTTGCGGTCTCTGTTATTGCCCCTCTGCCGTCCATAGCGCTTCGTTCAGCTATGACTTCCGCGATCTTTTTCTGAACCTCAGGGGACTTTGTAATACCGGTCATATATGCGCAGAAGATAGCAAAAAGCGCATTTCTTATATAACTCGGTCCATACGTCCCGACTCTCAGACGGATCGGAAACTCTGACCTTTCACCCATTCTCCTGAGAACCGCACCGAAAGCAGTTCCGTTGTCTGTCTCTTCCACGTCAGATGCGGATATCACTATCGGACAGGGAAGGTCATCATCGGATCCGGCCATGATTCCCGCTATAAGATTATTAATGGGCAGCTCCTTTACACAGTGATCAAAGAGCTTTCTGTCATCAGCGTTGACAGCGATGATGCCGCCGTCGGTAAGACCTTCACAGATCTCCATTTTGGCGTTCATGATAGCTTCCTTGCTTCCCAGTATTCCTATATGTGAATATCCGACGTTGGTTATTATCGCGATATCAGGTCTTGCGATCTTCGTGAGATACGCGATCTGGCCTGCTCCTCTCATTCCCATCTCAACGACGATAACATCCGAATCAGAAGGAGCCGAAAGGATAGTCTTGGACATGCCGATCTCGTTGTTGTTGTTTGCATGTGTGGAATGGACTTTCAGTCCGGTCTTCAGCACCTCGGTGATCATATTCCTTGTAGAGGTCTTTCCCACGGAACCCGTCACGGCAATAACCTTGCAGCCGATCTTGAATCTGTAGTGATTGGCAAGAAGGCCGAGCGCGGCGACCGTATCATCAACAACGACCGCTACAGCGTTTCCGGGCACTCTTCTCTCATCATCCGTTATTACGGCGCAGGCACCGAGTCCGATCGCTTTTGCAAGATAATCGTTACCGTCGAAATTCTCTCCCTTAAGCGCGATAAACAGATCTCCCGGAACCAGCGTTCTTGTATCTGTAGATACTCCGCTGACTTCTATCGATGTCGCAAAAACCATGGAACCGGTCGTTGAGACCAGTTTCCCTCCAACGGCTTTCTTAACTTCCTCAAGTGTAAACATCATAGGGTTCCTTCCAGCTCTATTACCGCATTTCTCGCCTGCTCGCAGTCATCGAAATGTATCGTTCTGTCCGCAAAGATCTGATAATCCTCATGTCCTTTTCCCGCGATAAGCACGGTGTCGCCTTTTTTCGCGGATGAGACGGCAAGCCTTATCGCTTTGCTCCTGTCCGGTTCGATCTCATATTCTCCGCTTGTTTTCGAGATGCCCGTGACTATATCCTGAATGATCGCGCCGGGCTCTTCGTTTCTCGGATTATCAGAGGTGATTATCGTATGATCGGAAAGATTGCCTGAGACCTCGCCCATCTCAAAGCGTCTTGTTCTTGAGCGGTTCCCGCCGCATCCGAAAACCGTTATAATCCTTCCCTCCGTATACTCTTTAAGAGTGACAAGGACATTCTCCAGAGCGGCGGCATTATGGGCATAGTCAACAAGGATATTGACACCGGAATTATTCTCCACCGGCTGCATCCTCCCCGGAACGCTGACGTTTTCCAGTGCCGACTTAACAACTTCGATATCTATACCCTCTTTATATGCGGTACAGACCGCGCAAAGAGCATTATAGACATTGAACTTGCCGGGAAGCGCCACAAAAAGGTCTCCCTTGTAATACTCCGAATCCAGCTCGAAAACCGTACCCGTAACGTGACCCATTCTCTCAGGTCTCAGATTTCCTGCGGTAAGATCAGCCTTGCCGCCGATCGAATAAGTTAGAAGATCCGTCTTTCCCCTGCAGTAATCAATAACCCTGCCGGCGGCACTGCAGTCAAGGTTAAGGATACCGGTATCACAGCTGTCAAAGATCTTAAGTTTGCAGGATATATAGTCTTCCATATCAGGATGCTCATTGGGAGCAATATGGTCTTCATATATATTGGTGAAAGCCGCTGTCCTGTATCTGATGCCTCTTACCCTGTCGAGCTTAAGAGCCTGCGATGAGACTTCCATGACAAGATCTTCCGACCCGTTCCTGACAAGTCTGTCCATCATATCGAAAAGATCCCTGGATTCGGGCGTTGTGTGTGATGAATGTGTTTTTTCGCCCGCGATGATATTGCAAACAGTCCCTATAAGACCTGTATTCTTTCCGTTTCTTTCCAGGATCTCTCTCAGCATAAAAGCCGTTGTCGTCTTGCCCTTGGTTCCGGTTATTCCATAAACCGAAATTTTCTTCTCGGGATGATCATACAGATTGGCACAGAGATCAGCCAGAAGCTTATGGGTATCCTCTATCTCAACAACACTGACGTTGTAAGTTCCGGACAGCCTTGCTAATTCCTCATCCGGAAAGCCTTCCCTTCTGCTGTCGACAGCCAGTGCTGAAGCACCCTGTTCAGCTGCCTTCTCAGCAAAGGAATGTCCGTCTACGGTAAATCCCCTGACACATACAAAAAGCGAACCGCTGCCGGCCTTACGGGAATCATATTCAACTGATGCGATCTCTCTTTCAAGATCACCTGCGATCAGTCTGAAATCTGTATCTTTAAGAACATCAACGAGTCTCATATTCTTTCCTTTGTCAGCACCGGATCACCTTATCCGGAAATCAGCCGTCAACTATATTAAAACAAATAATACAAACTCCAATGTGGCAAAAAGGATGAATTTACCGCAGCGGCACCTCCTATGTTTGTGCGTCAGTCAATTAATCATCCTCTTCATCATGATTATCAGGCGGCAGCGCATCCGCACTTCCGACGTCTGCGGATCCGTCATCCTGTTCAGTGCTTTCCAAAGTAACATAGATGATCTCTCCCGCTTTTACGATCGATCCCGATGTTACGCTCTGCGCAACACATACACCCTTAATATCGCTGTCACTGTCTATCTTGCAGTTGAGATTCATCTTAAGGCATGCCTCTATGCATTCTATCGCGGACATTCCGTTCATGTTGGGTACTCTTGTTGTAAGCATCTGGTCTTCGGTTATGCCGTCCGGATAAAGAACAACAACACCGGTTTTATAAAGCGTATGGTAGAAGTCAGGATATGTTCTCATGATTATCGTGTCAGGTGTCATATCCATTGTTCCGTAAAGCGTTGACAGACCATTGACGGAGATTCTTGAAGCTGCCTGTGATGCCGGCAGTCCGTCTACTTCCTGAACATACCACTCCTTGAGAAGCTGGGCGTATTCCTCCTCGGTAAGCCTTCTCTCAACGCCCATATATGAGAGCGTGCCTTCTACTATTTTCGCTGCGGTCGAAGCTGCAGAAGAAGAACCTACAGCATGGTCTCTAGGCTTGTTGATAACAACAAGGACCGCGATCTTCGGATCGTAGGAAGGTGCATAACATGAGAATGAAAGAACGTGAGCGCCCTTAAGTTCACCTACGTCGATCGTTGATGTAGATGTCTTTCCCGCTACGGAATAACCCGCAACCTTACCTGCAGAACCGGTACCGTCGGATACAACGCCTTCCATCAGAACCCTTACCCTCTTACAAGTATCTTCCGAGAATACAGTACGGACAACTTCAGGCTCGATCTCATCAATGATGTTTCCTTCAGAATCGGTGATATATTTTACGATGTGCGGAACAAGAAGATCTCCGCCGTTGATAATAGCGCAGTAAGAAGTGATCAGCTGTATCGGGGTTACCGTGGAAGACTCGCCGTATGCAAGAACCGCCATATCGACCGAGGTCGGTTCACTGTGGAAGATGCCCTTTCCCTCTGCAGGGAGATCTATTCCGGTCTTGTCATAGAATCCGAGCATTCTTACATACGAATAATATTTTGTAAGACCTATCCTGTATGCGAGCTGGGTAAAGACAGGGTTGCAGGAATTGTGGAATGCATCCTCCAAAGATTCCGTGCCGTGGTTATATCCTCCGGATTTCTGGAGCCAGCATGAGATCGTATGCTGTGACGAGATAGCGATCGGCGCATCACTGAACGTCTCGTCCTCCCTCGCGAGGTTTTCCTCAAAAGCCATACATGTGGTAAGGGATTTAAATGTCGAACCCGGCTCATATGTATCCGAAACACATCTGTTACGCCAGGCGTTTGCCATTACAAACTGGACCCTGTCATCCGCGCTCATAAGGTCCCACTCATTGAGACTGGTTCCGAAAGGCATCGCATAAGGATCATTACAGTCATAATTCGGAAGTGATACCATCGCATATACGGCACCGGTGTACGGGTTCATTACTATCGCGCATACGCCGTCGATCGGATCGTATTTCTCGTATGCCTCCTTGGCTGCTTCCTCAGCAATTCTCTGAATACTGATATCGATATTGGTTACTATGTTGTTGCCGTCAGATACGTCTATGGAAGTCGCGTCAGAATACGGAAGCACACCGCCGGTGATCTCATCCGTCTCTGAATACCTGTATCCGTCTTCACCGGACAGAACATCATTGTAATAGGCCTCCAGACCGTACAGACCGTTCAGGCTCACACCGTCATTTCTTGCGTAACCGATGACCTGTGATGCCAGAGAACCGTAATTGTAGTAGCGCTGGGGAACAGCAACAAATCCGAAGCCTTTGACCTTGTTATCCTTGAGGAATTTATCGAATTCATCTTTAGTTTCCTGCGGAACATTCTTCACAACGTCGCAGCCGGCAACATCGTTTCTCTTATCATTCTTGTCCGTGACATCGACGGGCAGGATCGAATCGATCTTCTCGTAAGAAACCCCGAGGATCGATACAACGCCCTGCATTATCTCTTCTCTGGTAAGGATCGTGGAAGTCACCATCTTGGGCGAACAGATTACCGTAAAATCGTATGTGTTGGATGCGAGAGGAACGAGATTGGAATCGTAGATCATCCCCCTGTTCGCGCTGTATGTCATCAGTGTCCACTGTTCATCCGCAGCTGCTCTCGCGTACTTTTCGTAATCGGTAACCGTGGTGCGGTACAGATTGTAGATCAGGTAGAAAGAATATGCGAAAACCGATGTTGCGACGACTGCGATCCAAAACTTGGCAAAGAAAGTGGACCAGGCACGCTTTTTGACCTTATCCTTCGTCTCTCCGGCGCTTTCCGGAGCAGACTTGGATGGCTCACTCTCCTGCGGTTCCTTATTGATCAGCGGAGCTCCGTTCAGGAGCTTCTTCTTTTTACTTATCGGGATTTGCTGCATAGTAATCAGCCAGAGCATCTTTGGAATCGTTGAACGCTTCATCATTGATTCCGTCGGAATTATAGTTTGCTCTTGTCTTTAACGAATCGGTATTGGGGACAGGCAGATTAATTACCTGGTTCTGGTTCGGATCCTGCATGCCGAGCGCGATAGCCTGGGCGCGTATAACGTCCATGTCTGCGATTCCGTTAGCATTCTCTTCAGCATTTACGATCTCTCTTTTGGCCGTGTTTATCTGGTCCTTAAGATTTGAATTATCTCTCGCGAGTTCGGAAACCTCTGTCTGGGGATAGAGCAGCAGCATTACGAAAAATCCCAGGAGTATAACAAGAATGATCGAGAATATCGTCTCGAAAAGCTTTCTTCTTGTAAGTCTCCTTGTCTTCTTCCGGTTCTCCATCTTTAACTGTGCATCCTCATGTTCCATTACATATCTGACAGATCTTTCATGAACATCTTCATAGGATACAAGTGTCGGGTTTTCCTCTATGATCAGAGGCTGATCCTCTATCAGAAGGGTAGAATCAGAGAGCACTTCCCCGTTTTTATAAACGAGATTTGTCTTTCCGGCAGACAGCACTTCGTTAAGCGCCTCATCTTCCGCGCCTACATCGAAGCTCTTTATCTTTCTTTTCGATGCTGTCCTAATTGCCATTACTCTGTTCTCATCCTGTTATCAGTTATATTGTTCGTTATCGTTCCTCTCGAACACTCTGAGTTTTGAACTTCTCGCTCTCGGATTGATCTCTATCTCCTCATCTGTCGGTTCAATTGGCTTTTTGGTTATTACCGTTCCGAGCGATTTCTTTCCGCAAACACATACCGGGAAATCTCTGGGGCATGTGCACGGACTCTCGGCCGTTCTGAAAGATTCCTTGACGATCCTGTCCTCCAGTGAATGGAAGGAGATCACCGCAAACCTTCCGCCGGGTTTAAGCTTCCTTATTCCGTCATTGAGCAGCGCCTCAAGGCCGTCCAGTTCATGGTTTACCTCGATCCTGATAGCCTGGAAACATCTCTTTGCGGGATGCTGGTCCTCGCCTCTGCCATGACCGGGCATATATTCTTTGATTGCGGCAGCAAGTTCAGTCGTTCTTGTAAACGGCTTTGTTCTGCGTCTTTCGACAATACCGTCCGCGATCCTTCCGGCATGATGCTCTTCGCCGTATTCCCTGAATATCCTCTCAAGATCGTCTCTTGAGTATCTGTTTACGACTTCCGCAGCCGTAAGCCACTCATCGGCATCCATGCGCATATCAAGAGGGCCGTTCTTCATGTAAGAGAAACCTCTCTCAGCAGTATCAAGCTGATATGATGAAACTCCTAGATCTGCCATGATACCGTCAACCTTGCCTATCTTAAGGCTGCGGATGATGTCATCGATATCTTTATAATCAGACTTGACAGGCATCCAGTCGATCCCCGCGAAAGCTTCCTTACGTTCCATGCAGGCAGCGAGCGCCGCACCGTCTTTATCTATGGAAACAAGGATTCCCTTGCCCTTCATTCTTCTTGCTATCTCTGCACTGTGACTTCCTCCGCCTGCGGTACAGTCAACATAGATGCCGCCCGGTCTGACGTTCAGAGCATCGACCGTCGGATAGAGTAGTACGGGAATATGTTCAAAATCAGAGGCCTTCAACATAATACTTTGTCTCCAATCCTTCTATGCCGCTTAAGTTGTGATCCTCATTGTCATAGAATTCCTTCGTGCAGATATCCAGTTTGCCGTCATCATTAAAAACACAGATCTCGTCACCGGGCTTGGCTCCGATCCTGTCCCAAAGCTCGCTGTTAACGGAAATACGGCCCTGGGAATCAACAGTTACTTCACAAGCCTCACCGATGATGGCTCTCTTGATCTTACGGACATTTGAATCCATCACATTCAGTTTGGCGAACTGTGTCTTTACAACATTCTCAAAATGATCCTTTGAGTAAACGCAAAGATAACCGGTATCGAGACTGTTGGTAACAACAACCTCTTCGCCGATCGCTTCTTTCTGCTTTGAAGGGATAAAGAACCTTCCCTTCGCGTCTACCTTCTTAATGTCTCTCATTCTGAGTCTCTTAAAACTTGAATTTGTGGTAAAGTGAGGATCGCGGCCCGGACTTCAGCCACTTTCCTCCACCAGAGCGGGAAATATCTCCCCAAATCACCACACAACTGTATTCTATTCGTAACTTTCTTTTAATGCAAGGGGAATTTTAGTAATTTTCCGGAAATTTGTTAAATATTTTTTCCAAAGCGAAAACCCATGAAAAATGCTCGTGGTTACAGTGGGAATAACACTTCGGGCGAAAGACAAAAAGCCTGTGTTCACAGGCAGTTTTTGTTTTACGAATCGGCTTCGGGTTAGTTTTGAATGCAATGCGTAATAATACCGGCGAAAAACCCGGCTCACGCCGTGATATCTGCCGTGATTTCACCGGTAAACTCGCGTAATCCGGGCAAAACGAACGGCAGCCGCCGTGAAAAACGCCGGGATTTGAAGCTTCTGCCGGGTCATCTGAGTTTTCGAAATTACGGAATCTGAAAAATAACGGCCGTGTGTCAGGCGTTTCTGGACATGGAAATATTCAGGATGATACCGAATGCGAGATAATTGATCAGCATGGCAGAACCGCCGAGACTGATAAACGGCAAAGGGATTCCGGTGATCGGGAGAAGGCCAACGGCCATACCCATATTCTCGATATAGTGGAAAGCGAAATATGCGGCAAGGCCCGTAAGCGCATACGAGGCGGAAGCCGATTTCGGCAGGATCTTTGCCGCAACAAAGAGGCATCTGCAAAGGAAAAAGAAAGCGAGAATGATAACTGCCGTTGTTCCGATAAATCCCATATGCTCGGAAATGGCGGCAAAGATAAAGTCGCTTTCCTTAACCGGTACGGTCGTTAAGATGCCCGTATGGTTGCCCGTAAGACCGCCGGAAGCGATCGCAGCTTTTGACTGCATCAGATTGTACTCGGATCTCGGGTCAGATCCCTGGAAAACAAGCGAGAGGATCCTGTCTTTCTGATAAGGCTTCAGATAGAATGTCCATACCGCCGGAATAACGATAACGATAAAGGATGAGAAAGCCAGCAGGAAGTATCTGTATCTGACTCCCCACGCGAACAGCATACATACAAAAGTAAAAGCGATAACCATCGCAGTACCGAAGTCGGGCTGCGTAAGGATAAGCAGCATCGGAGGAGCATAGACCGCAGCCATAATACCGAAGCCCTTAAGTAAGGAATATTCCTTCTTATGCATTGCCTCAAAGATATCGGCGGCAACAACGATAAGACCGATCTTCGCAAGCTCTGAAGGCTGGAAGTTACCGATGACCGGAAGATTAAGCCAGGAATCCGCGCCCCAGGAAGCTGCAAGTGAATATCCGTCGATCGGGACCAGGATCAGGAGAAATAAAGAAACAGCATAGATAAGACGGCCGACGACCCTTAACAGATGCTCGTCGAGAAGGCTTATTATCAGCGCGCCGATGATACCGCCCACAGTCGCTACTATCTGCCTGTAGTAGTTTCCCGGATATGCGGCGTAGCCTTTTGACAATACTTTCTGAAGGACATAAAGACCGATTATCGTCATTGCCAGAACCGGCACGACAAGATAATAGTCAACGGTCTTAAGGCCGTTTCTCCCGCGAAGTTTTACAACGCCGGAACCAGCATTATCCATTACTTCTTCTTTCCTGCTCCCGCAGAAGCCTCAGCATAAAGTTTTTGAGGGAAACCCTTCTTCTCAAACTTTTTGCTTCTGGCAAATGCAATATAAATAAGAGCTGCAACCACAAATACAAGCGACAGGAGCTGTGAGATCCTGATGCTGGTATGACCGAGATAGAGTGAATCGGTCCTGAGACCTTCGATGAAGAATCTTGCAGTTCCGTAAAGAACGAAATAAACACATGAGGTCTCGAAAGGGATCTTCGAATGCTTTCTGACATAAAGAAGAACAAAGAAGATCGCGAGATCGGCAAGCGACTCATAGAGGAAGGTGGGATGGACCGGCATCGTGGAGACCAGCGTCGGGCATGTGCTCTGCAGATAACTCTCGATCGTGGAGCTGGTCATTCCCCAGGGAAGATTGGTGGTAGTGCCGAAGCACTCCTGGTTAAAGAAATTACCCCATCTTCCGATTGCCTGTCCCAGGGGAAGATAGACAACGCAGTAATCGGCAAGTTCCCTGAAAGGTATCTTTCTTACATAGCACATTACGAATCCGCCGATAAAAACAAGTATAACTCCGCCGTAGATAGCAAGTCCGCCAGATCTGAGATCAAATATGGCCTTAAGATCCTTGCTGTAATAATCCCAGTTGCATGCGACAAAATAAGCTCTGGCGCCGATGATAGCGCAGGGTATGATCATGAGGATCGTATCATATACAAGTCCTTCGGGGAAATTCAGTTTCTTGGCCTGCTTTACGGCAAGGACCACGCTTAACACGATTGCCAAAGCGATAAGAAGGCCGTACCAGTATACTTCGATGCTTCCGATCCTGAAAGCAACAGGATTAACATTCAGGACCCAGCCGAGTCCGGGAAACTTAACTTCTACGTAATTTATCATTTTTCCTTATCCTCCCTGCCCTTTAAAAGGGTCAGTAAATCCTTGATATATTACCACAAAAAGAATCATATGGGCTTTATGCCCGTCATTTCACGGTCTAAATGAGGTTTTTGATATAATCCCGCGCCTGTTTCTTGTTGTTTTCCACCGCTTTGATCAGTTCGTCTTTGCTCTTGTACTGTTCTTCGGGTCTTAAGAAATGCATCAGTTCAACCGTAAACTTAGCACCGTATATATCCTCATTGAAGTCAAAGATATATGTCTCAGCCACATCATTTACCGCATCCTCAAGAGTAGGTCTCCGGCCGATATTCGTGACCCCGTACAATACCCTGTGTCCCAAAAGGACACGTGAGACGTAAACGCCTCTTCGGACAACAAATTTATCATCAGGAATATTGATATTCGCCGTCGGGAATCCCATGGTCCTTCCGAGCATCTTGCCATGAACACAGTAACCGGAATATGAGTAATATCTTCCGCCGCAAAGATCTTTGGCGAGATCAGCATCACCTTCGCCCAGAGCCTGGCGGAGCCATGTGGTGGATATCTTTTTCCCGGTGCCTTCAAGCAGTCTGTCATTTATGACTATCACGCGGATATCATTTGCTTTGGCGAACTCCCTGATCATATTGACATCGCCCTTTGCGTCTTTGCCGAACCGGTAATCATTACCCATAACGATAGTATCCGCAACAGCCCGGTACAGAATGATGTCTGTAAGATACTGTTCAGGCTCCATGTTCTTTACGGCATCGAAATCCAGCACCAGCAGTTCCTCCGCGCCGAGACTTCCGACAATTCCGAGTCTCTCCTCATCCGTATATAAAGACCTGGAATCCGTTTTGATCAGGTTTTTAAATGTCTGGACCGTTGAAGTAAGACCGTCTCTTTCCGCTGTTGCGACCGTCTTTTTTATAATGTCCATATGTCCCTGATGTATCCCGTCGAAAAGGCCGAGCGCTATTACTCTTCCCTTTGTCCCGAGCGGGAGATCATTAAGGCTGAATGTGTTGCATACTTTAATCATTAGCGTAAAGCCTCTCGATACGCATTATCAGCGAACCCTTTTCCTCAGAAGGATAAACGACAGCAATCAGTTTTCCTTTATATGTGGTCCTGTAATAGATCCTTGAATCACCGCTTAATTCTGCCTGGAACGGAAATGCTATCTTTCTTCCGAACGTAATGTCTTTCGCCTGTTTTTGATCAAGCTTTATCTCCGGAAGAAAACTGATGGTCTCGGAGGCATCCCTTACAAATGAGAAATCACCCTCTCGTGCCATCTTTTCCAGCTGCTCGGGAGTATACGCGTCATTAACATTGAACTGTCCGTTCACGGTCCTTCTCAAAGATTCTGCATATGCACCGTAACCTGTAACATCGCCAAGATCAGAACAGATGGTCCTGATATATGTTCCCTTCGAACACATGCAGTCAAAATCAACCGCAAATCCTTTTTCGCGCTTTTCGATCCCGGTAATACCGAGCGAATAGATATTGACAGGCACAGGCTTAAGGTCGGGCATTTCGCCCTTCCGCGCGAGCTCATAGGCTTTCCTGCCGTCGATCTTCTTTGCGGAATATGCGGGCGGGAGCTGTTCTTTTGTCGCCTTCACCTTCTCCATGGCATAACGGATCATTTCGTAGTCAGAGTTCCAAAGTGATTCAATATCAGATGCGGAAGGATAATTCTCCGAGATGATCTCACCGGTCTTGTCCATCGTATCCGTCCCGGCACCGAAAACACATCTGCAGGAATAACCCTTGTCAAATCCCTCGCAGAATCTTAAGTACTTCAGACCCTTTCCGGCAAACACCGGCAGGAGGCCAGTGGCAAAAGGATCCAATGTTCCGAGATGACCCACTTTGCGCGTGCCCAAAAGTCCGCCGATAAAGCGGTCAGTCTTAAAGGATGTCCATCCTTCAGGCTTGTCTACGAGGATAAATCCGTCCTGAATCATAATGTGTTCTGAACTCTTTTTATGATCTCTTCGGCAACATCATTTATGTCAGCATCCCTGACAGTAAAACCTGCTGCTCTCATATGTCCGCCGCCGCCGAAGCCCTCAGCGAATCTGCAGCAGTCAAAGTATTCCTGTGATCTGACATTTCCCCTGATCTCACCGTTCTGAAGCTGTCTCAAAACGATAGCGAGTTCAACTCCGTCTATATCGCGCATTGCGGATACGACATCATCGACACCGTCAGGTCCGGCGCCGTAAAACTCAAACTGTTCATAGGGAACAACGGTAAGCGCAAACCTGTCATCACAAAAGAACCTGACTTCTGATCTGGCCTTTGCGGACAGGCGGAATTTCTGCTTTGTCTTGCGGTCGAAAAGATTGTAACAGACATCCGAAATATCACCGCCGAGGTCGATAAGAGCGCCTGCTGTCTCAAGTGTCTCCGGACGGGTATTCTTGAAAGTAAATCTTCCCGTATCAGTTACAATACCCGCAAGGACCGCTCTCGCGGCATTGGGGGTGAGGATATCATTTAAAGCTTTTCCGGTAAATTCAGCCACCTTTTCGGCGACATAGAAAACCATCTCGCATGCGGAAGACGCATCAGGATCGATCCACATGTTGCCGGATCTTGAAGTTACGGACGCGTGATGGTCTATAACGATCTTCGTTTCTACGGAATCAAAGATCTCTCCGCTTATACCCATTCTGGAGCTTTCCGAAATATCCGTTGCGATAACCGCGCAGACTTTCTTGCCCCCGATGGTCCTGTTTGCTCTGAATTCTTTCGCAGCATCGGAATCACCGTCAGGACGGAAGAGCATGTCGTTGATGCCGAGGAAAGACATATTCTCAGGCAATTCTTCGGGAATAGCTGTATAAGCATCTACTCCCAAGGACCTGATAATACTTACGATACCGGAGGACGAACCGACACAGTCTCCGTCAACGCTCCTGTGGAGAAAAACGAGAATGATCCCGTTATCCGCCTTCGCCTTATCTATAACGCTTAAGATGTTTTTCGCGCTTCTGGCGCTTCCTTCTTTATAGCGTTCTCTCATTAACTGCTCCGTTCTGATCAGCTGTCAGGACTTAAATATCCTGATCTTCTTCCTTCTTGCCTTCACGTTCTTCTCTCGCAAGTCTCCTTGCCTCATCTTCCCTGATCGTCTTCTCGATCAAAGACTCCATCCTGAGGGCTTCGTTGAGCGTGTTATCCAATTTGAAGCTCAGCTCAGGAGCGATTCTCAGATTGATCTGCTGGACAGTCTCATAGCGGATAAAACCCTTCGCGTGCTCAATAGCCTGCATGGCTTCTTTCTGTGTGTTCTCATCACCGTAAACGGAGATGAAAACAGTCGCATGAGATAAGTCACGGCTCATCTTTACGGATGTAACCGATGTCATTATCGGAACCCTGGGATCTTTCAGCTTTGTCGAGATGATCGTCGAGATGATCTTCTGTATCTCATCTCCGACGATCTCAGGTCTTCTGTTTTTCATATCAGTCCCTCTTAACTTCGACGTTTCCGAACGCTTCGATAACGTCTCCGATCTTTATGTCGTTATATCTCTCGACAGTAAGACCGCACTCATGTCCGGATACAACTTCCCTGACGGAATCCTTCTCGTGCTGAAGTGAACCAAGGGCACCCGTATAAACAACAACATCATCTCTGATGACTCTTACATTGGAAGATCTCTGAATCTTACCGTCGGTAACATAGCAGCCGCCGATAGTACCGATACCGCTGACCTTGAAGAGCTGTCTGACTTCCGCATGACCCCAGATGACTTCTTCGATCTTGGGTGCAAGCATACCCTTCATAGCGTTCTCGACATCTTCGATCGCGTTATAGATGACGCTGTAAAGTCTGATGTCTACGCCTGTCTCTTTTGCCTTATCGATGATCATCTGTGAAGGTCTTACATTGAAGCCGATGATGATCGCGTTGGATACGTCAGCAAGTACGATATCTGATTCGTTGATCGCACCGACTGCTCCATGGATAACGTTGATCTTAACTTCTTCGTTTGAAAGCTTCTCCAAAGACTGCTGTACGGCTTCGACAGAACCCTGGACGTCAGCCTTGATGATGATATTGAGATCCTTGACATCGCCTGCCGCCATCTGTGCTGCGAGTGTATCAAGGCTCATCTTTGATGATCTGTGGAGCTGCTCTTCTCTCTGCTTGATCTTACGCTTTTCAACGAGCTGTCTTGCTGTCTTATCGTCATCTACCGCAAAGAGGATCTCACCTGCCTGAGGAACCTCAGGAAGACCTAAGATCTCTACAGGAATCGAAGGACCTGCCTT
>JAEEGL012325125.1_pt1 | contig 31991 bp, 21 predicted proteins | sample 9134231 | NCBI WGS metagenome assembly JAEEGL01 (sample SAMN16246548, study PRJNA631951) | gut metagenome | biome: gut microbiome; feature: rumen; material: fiber-attached | host: Bos | place: Iran: Karaj | collected 2018-10 | reverse complement strand
GTCTCCGACACCACTACGCAGAGCGGTTTGGAGAGAGCTTTTGCTGGGTCGCCAGCCAGAATTGGGCGATCGAACACCTTGAAGAAACAGGAGTCGGCGAGTACCATGCGGCCTGAGATGACGTTGTTGTCTTCATCAATAAAACGTTCGCTGCTATAATAAAAGGTATAGCGGGCCGCTTCTTCCACGCCAGGCACCTCGGCTTTAAAGCCCGGGGCGATGGCACCGCTTGTCTGGGAGAAATCGTGTTTCTCGCCTTGCTGTTCGTAGTGAGTATCAATGAGATAGATACGTTCTACATCTTTGTAGAAGCTTTCGTACGACAGTTCAAAGCACACCTTGGCAATGAGCACGATGCCGATGGCGAGACCGATGCCAAGGGATAGGATTTTGATGAGGTTATCGGAGAAGTTTTTCATACATTAATAACGTAAATACATTAATAATGCTGCAACAATCATGCCAAAAACACAAATCATTAAATATCAATGAGATACATTTTTTGACACAATAAAAAGTGTAAAATTATTTTACAGTGGGTGTAAAGGAATTTTACAATTAGGCGGTCATCCCCCTTTGCAGCCACAGATTGAGCAGTCGGTCGTAAATGATATAGCCGTCAGGTTGAGTGTAAACAAGTTCTTTGTCAACAAGTACATCAAGAGCCGCCTTCACGCTACTTGGGCTGGGAAGGTCATTCCGTTTGATAAACTCATTGCTTTGAGGTTGCTCAACCTTGCCTTCTTTGGCAATAGCCTTCAGCAGATTAACCTGATTTGAGGTAAGAAACGTCATGAGTATCTCGTACTGTGGTGTCAATGTGGCAAGGACAGCAATGATGGCGTCGGTAGCCTGATGCAATTCGGTTATCCGTTTGTTTCCTTCATACAAACGGTTCATCATCAATTGTATATACCAAGTATAACCGTCAAAACGCTGATATATGTCATGAAAAACCTCTTGACTCAAACTACCTTTCTTTGCCTCGAAGAAACGGCTGGCAAATTCATAATAGGCATCTTCCGGAATCGGTTGAAGGTTCATAAACTCCGTGCTCTGGTAAAACGGACGTTGTGGAGAATTGAACATTTCAGCCATCAGGTGCTGCCTGCTGCCTGAAAAGATAAACCCGGCATTTGAAAATTGGACATGCGAGCGCAGCAAGGCTTCTGTACCTTTCTCAGGGTAATATGCCACCTGCTGAAACTCGTCAATGGCAACATACACCTTTTTCTTGCTGCTTTTCAGATAATCAAAGATACTCTTCAACGTGTATTCATCGCTTGTTGAATCGATATTTAGCGAGAGCGATGGCATTCCCGTCAACACGTCCACAGTAACGACTGGCCTCCATGCCTTGAAAGCGTCCAACACCTTTGACATTAAAGACTTCTCGCGTCGCAAAGCCTCATCCACGATAGCAGCGCCCAACACTTGCACAAAATCATGAAGGTTTTGGGTGGAAAAGATATCCACATAGATACAAACCGCGTCTTTTTCAGTTGATGAAATGCGGTTAAAAACATGTTTTATCAATCCTGTTTTTCCGATTTTTCGAGGGGAAAGCAGTGTTATATTGCGTCCATTTTTCAGTGCAGAAATCAGATTTTCGGTTTCTTTTTCCCTGTCGCAAAAATATGCAGGTCCATCATATCCCTTGTAAACAAAAGGATTTTCAAGCTCTTTAGTTTTTTGTTTACCCATAGCATTATCTTTTTTTATCACATAATTATCGTCACGTAAATTACGTCACAACTTTTACGTGATGCAAAGATAAATACTTTTTTTGAATGACAATACAAAATCTTCAAAAAAAGATTATTCCTTCTTCAATGCCACAGCGGGATTAGCTTTGGCGATGCGGTAGCTGCTGATGCCGATAACTATTCCGACGATTATCAGTACTATCAGTGCGGCACTGATGAAATACCATGGTGACGCACTGATGCGGAAGGCGAACTGCTCCAGCCACTTGCGGGCGACGAAGAACGAGCCCACGGCACCGATGACAGCAGCCACCAGCGACAGCTTCAACACCTCGCCAACAAACATCCTCACGATTTCGCCTGACACCGCACCGTGAACCTTGCGGACGGCAATCTCCTTGCTGCGGCGGTTGGCCTCATCGCTGACATAGCCTATCAAGCCTATGAGCGAGATGAGCAGAGCAAACAATGCCCCCACCAGGATAGTGTTGCGCATCTTGCGGTTGTCGGAATACTGGGCACGCACCTCGGCGGCGTAGTTTTTAACTTCAATATCTTTGTCGGCAGTCACCTCAAAAACGACATTTTGGATTTGCTCCATAGTCTTTTTGTTGGCATGGTTGACTTTCACAAGCAAGTAGCGCATCGGGTGAATGCTTTTGTTACCAAAGAAATGGCCGTCGAACTTGGTTCCGCTGTAAAAATTTCCATGGAAATAGCAACTCGGCTTCATGTTGGGATCCAAAGCGCTGCCGATACGGATGTTACGATACACACCCGAGATGGTCAGCGTATTGATATAAAGATTTCCTCCGACGTAAGAATAGCTATGATCGGTGATGTAAATCTGCTTGCCGACAGCACCGTCGCTCCAGTCCTCAAACTCCATCATCTTCGCGATAAGACTCTCACTGACAGCCACTTGCGATGAATCCCTCGGAGCCTCCCCTGCTATGAACGGAATCTCAAGCATATCATAAAAGCCGTCAGTGACGTAATAGCCGTCGGCGAGCTGCACCAAAGTGGCGCGTCCTTTCTGAATCACCTGACCTTCAGCGCCTTTAAATGGAAGGATAGCACAGCCCTCAACACCTTGCACCTCGGGCAGCGACGTCAGCTTATTGACGATAATGTCGCGCTCTTTTTGCGTCCTGATGTCAATATAATAAAGGTCTTTGTAATTATATCCCAAATCCTCCGTCGATAGATGCTCGTACTGTCCAGTCACGATGAACAACATCGCAAAAATAAACACGTTGACGGCCACCTGGAGACTCAGCAAAAACAATTTCCAACGGTGTGAGTTTATTGTGAAGTTACGGATGGCCTGCCAAACCGGCACTCTGGTGTAAAGCTGCCCCGGCACGATGACAGAAAGCACAAATATCAAAACTATCACAGCAATTATTGTGCGGACACTCTTTCCAACGAGCATCGTGGTGAATGACACCCCAAGCAGGTTTGCGACGAGGTTGTTTCCAGCAAGGATAAGCAATGCCGCCAGCACCAATGACAAGCCAAGATGTATCGCCGCCTCTTTGAGAAGCATGCCGTAAATCTCGCGACCGCCTGCGCCATAGCATTTGCGAATGCCGACCTCCTTCGAGCGTTTTACCATCGACGAAAGCACGATGAGTATGTAGTTCATCAAGCTGATGAAAATCAACAAGAAAGCCACGATGGAAAGCACGATGACAGTGTTGCGAACCTCTGGGTCGGAGGTATGCATCTTGTCGAAAGGCGACAGATAGTAACGCACCTCGTAGCCTCGCTCGGTCTTCAGTTTTTCCAAATCCTGATGCGTCGCCTGCATCTTGTGTATCGCATCGCCAAGCGAATGAGGGTCAACGCCTTTCTGCAGCCTGACATAGCCGGTGTACATATCGTTGAACACCCAGTTTTCGGAACTCGCCTTGTCTTGCCATTCCATCGAATAGGCCACATCGAACGCAATTGTGCCGTTGGCTGGGAAGTCGTCGAAAACGGCCTCAACAACATACACATCTTTGTCATTCTCAACATGGACAATCTTTCCGACAGATTCATTTACGCCGCCCAAAATTTCAGCAAACGAGCGCGAGATGGCGATGTTTTCCCTGCTTCCCAACGCCTTGACCGCATCTCCGGCAAGGATAGGCAACGGAAACACTTTGAAGAAACAAGTGTCGGCGATGACGGGGCGTCCACTAAAAATGAAATTGCCTTCCTCGTCAAGATAGTTAAACGGCCGCCAGGTCTTATCCACATAGCGTGTGGCACTTTCCACTCCTGGAACCTCAGCTTGAAATCCCGGAGCCACGCCACCGCTGATGCGGTCATCGTCATCCTGACGGTCGCCTTGAATTATATCCGCTCTGATGAGATAGATACGCTCCACATCTTTATAGAAACTGTCGTACGACAGTTCAAAGCACACCTTTGCAATCAGCACGATGCCGATGGCGAGACCGATGCCAAGGGATAAGATTTTGATGAGGTTATCGGAGAAGTTTTTCATACATTAATAACGTAAATACATTAATAATGCTGCAACAATCATGCCAAAAACACAAATCATTAAATATCAATGAGATACATTTTTAACACAATAAAAAGTGTAAAATTATTTTACAGTGGGTGTAAAGGAATTTTACAATTTGACGAGTTAGTGTTGGATTAGCCAGTCAGCCAAATTGATAATCCTGATACCTTCGTACTGGAATTCCTTTTGACGCGTTCTTGCAAGCAATATCTTTGGATAGGCATCCTTTATCTTCAAAAGAGGCGAAACCTCACGATCAAATGTATCCTTATTTGAGATGTCATCAGAAACTTGGAAATAGATTTTCTCGTTTTGTTTCATGGCGATGAAATCAATCTCACCATTGTACATTATCCCGACATACACCTCATAGCCGCGCCGCAACAACTCTATGGCCACGACATTCTCAATAACCCGCCCAGTGTTCAGGTTCTTCGTTCCAAGTCTTGCAAATTTGAAAGAATGATCCGAAAGATAGAACTTGTCGTCGGTGGTCAGATACCTCTTGCCACTGATATCGTAACGACGAATGCGATAAAAAGCGAACGCATTGCAAAGATAATCAATATATTTCCCGACAGTCTTGTCGTTCGTCTTGATCTTATTGGAAGTCAACGTGTCTGCAATTTTCCTGACAGAAGTATTATTTCCGATATTATCCATCAGAAAATCGACGAGTTTGTTAAGCAGGTTGACATTCCTAATCTTGTACCTTCTAATAATGTCGCGGACAATGAGGGCATTGAACACCTCATCATTGATGTAAGAGTATTTCTCTTTCGTCGTAGTATATAGATAAGAGCCGGGCATACCACCTTCTTCAAGATACGAATCAAATGCTTTATTTACGTCTGTCGACTGGTAATACTTTACATATTCCTTAAAGGAAAAGGGGTAGATTTTTAGTTCAAATGTTCTGCCAGTAAACAGGGTTGCCAAATCACTGCTCAGCAGAAACGCGTTCGAACCGGTCACATAAATATGGTACTTCTCCAAAGCATGTAGGCTGTTGACAGCTTTTTCGAAATTCTCACACATTTGGATTTCGTCAATCATAACATAATTGTCTTTCCCATCCTGATATGAGTTTTCGACAAAATCGTGCAGCTTATGATACTCCAGTAATGGTTCGAATTTCAAAAGGTTGAAATCAACGTGGATGACATTGGCATTCTTCTCTGACGATTGTATCTTTTTGATAAACATTCCAAGAAGCTTTGACTTACCGCTTCTTCTGACACCTGTAATCACTTTTACATCTGGAGTTTGTTTCGTGTGCTCCAGTTGCTCAAGGTATAAATCTCTTTCTATTAATCTTATGTCAACCATGATATTACGCTTTTCTACTTCGCAAAAATACAACTTTTTTGATTTTGCGAAATAGAAAAGCAGAAATTTATTGTTCCATTATTCGGTTTCACTCCTTCTTCAAAGCCTCCGCCGGATTCGTCCGCGCGGCCTTCAAGGTCTGCCAAAGCACGGACAGGAATGCCATCGACACGCCGAGGACGACCGCCACGACGATGATCCAGCCGTAATGGCTGATGCGGTATGAGAAACGGTCAAGATAATGGCTGCAGAAATATATCGACAGCGGTATTCCGATGATGGCGGCGATGCCGACGAGAATCATGTAATCCTTCACAGCACGCCACAATTCACTTCTGACAGTGCCACCAAACACCTTGCGTACGGCGATGCCTTTTGTGCTTTGCTCGCTGTAATAGGTGCTCATTGCGATGAGGCCGAGCAAGGAAATCAGTACCGATAGCACCATAAACAGCTCCAGAAGACGCATCGCCATCTTGGCGGGCATCAGCATCACGTTGTTAAGGTCCTTTACATAGCCATTTTGAGCCGCCTCGACCACCATGCCGTTCTGCTCTTCAGAAAACTCGGCGTATGCTTGCATAATGGCTTTCTCGGTTGCCTTGTAGTCGCCTGCCACGTCGATCATCACGCCACCACCCCACTTCAGGTCTTCGTCTTTGGCGATGACGACAGCCGAAAACTGGTTCGGTTCCGATGCCGCCGCCGAGCGTGTAGGTATATCTTCGTATATGCCTCCCACATTCTGAGGCCTGCAGCCGTTGAGACGCAGGTGACGCGCATAATAACGTGCCCGGGCGTCATCCAACGTAAGTTTCTCCGCCAAAGTTTTGGACAGCCATACCGAGTTGGTGCGCGGGATACCGAAATCTTCCACCACATGCAGACCGAGCATGTTGAAATAGGTCTCATCGCATAGTATCAGCTGCATATCCACGGCTTCGTCTTCAGGCGTGATCAGCGACGTACCCATGCCCAGCTGACCGGCGAAACCGCGCCCGTAGCCGACAGCGTTAACATTAGGAATCTTCTCCAACCTGTTGATAAGCGGTACGAGTCCGTCGTAGTCTTGTGCCCAATATTGTAGAGAATACAGGCCTTCGGAGCGTGCATTGATGGGTCGGGTCGTCATGTGACGCATCTGGATCTCCATCAGCAACGCCATGGCGATAAGCACTATTGTGATGGTGTTTTGAAACACGATAAAAAGCTTACTGAACACCATTTTCGTCTTACGGCGATAAGTGCCACGGACCACGTCGATTGGCGCGAAACGCGACGCGATGGCAGCCGGTGCGATGCCTGCCAGCACGCCCAGAATCACGATGGCAACGATATATGCCGCCACGATGCCTGCCGACCAGTCGAAACTGATTGGGACAAACTGCTCAAACGGCATGTTAGAAGCATATTCGCCACCTGACACACTCTGCAACATGTTGTTCATCATCGGCAACAGAGCTATGGCAATCAAGAAAGCCAACACGAAGCAAACAGCAGTAAACGCTATTGATTCGGTGATGTATTTCATAATGATGCGACCTTGTGTGGCGCCATGAAGCCTGCGGGTAGCCATCTCCTTGGCACGTTTTCCCGAAAGGGCCATATTCAGATTGATATAGTTGAAAACCGCCGAGAGGAGAAGCAGAATAACCACGACGGAAAGCATCTGCAGCACAGCCTTGTTGCCTTTTTTAAACATAAACTGGTTCTCGTTGAAATAGACCTCCGGCAGGGTGTAAATCGGCATGGCTTTCACGAAACCGTTTCCGTAACAGGGCAGTCCCACAGCCTCCACTTTCTTTGCAAACTCTTGACGGTCAGTGCCTTCGCGCACCTTTATCAAGGTCATATACGAACCGATTGAGCTGAACGGTGTCAGGTCGCCTGGGTCGTAAAGCTCGTCGTATTCGGCATTCAGAAGAACGTCGACGTGAGGTATCATCGAGTTCGGAGCATCTTTGATAATGCCGCAAATCACACTTTCTATCTTACCATCAAAATAAGTGATTTTCAATGGCTTACCGATGGCATCGCCGTTAAAGGCGCGATTGGCAAGCGACTCTGAGACGAGGCAATAACCTCTCAGACTAAATTGTTCCAAATTCCCGTCGAGCAATGTCAGACTCGGGAACATCTCAAATATCTCAGGGTCGGCCTCGGTGACGGTGGCGGCGTATGGCTCGTTGCCAATAGTGATGTAACCGCCGTCATCGGTATTGCTGATGCGCATGACGGCTTCCGCCTCGGGCAGATTAGCCTCAAACACCGCCTTATCCCACCACGATAACATCAGGAAATCCTGGTTTCCGACGGCATAAATGCGATTGCCGTCAGGGTTGCCGTAAGCGACGGAATACTGTTTATACACATAGTTGCCAATAAGGATTACGAAGGCTATTGACACGATGAGACCGATGGCCTCGATGATGGAATAGAGTTTGTTTCTACTTAAGAATTTGATGTAACTTGACATGTTTATTCTGTTCTTAATGATTTCACCGGATTCACTGTGGCTGCTCTCAAACTTCTCAACGTAACGACGGCAATGGTTATTGCCAGAACTGCGAGTAATGACATCGCGAACACCCAGATATGCAGCGGCACACGGTAGGCAAAACCTTCCAGATAGCGGTTCATGATGACGACGCTCACTGGCACTGCGATGACGAAGCACACCAAAACTATTTTCACGAAACGTGAGTTGAACATCGCCAGGATCTGCTCCACCGTGGCGCCATGCACACGACGGATGCCTATCTCCTTGCGACGGTGCTCGGTCTCGAACATGACCAGGCCGAACACGCCCATCAGCGAGATGACGATGGCCAAGATTGTGAACAAAGTAACAAGTTGCGAGAGATTTTGTTCCTTTTTATATTGATTCTCAATAGCTTTCTCAAACGGATTCACCCAAACCGAAAAACCATCACCCATATTGGGGTCGAGTTCGTTAATGGTTTTTATTGTGCGGTCAATCAACGCTTGGGTGTCTATACCGGCTTCGGTGCGGATGAAAAGTCTACAACAAGGACTCCAAGGCTCTTTGCCATAGACATAGAAGGCAAACGGACCAATCTCATTACGCAAAGCGGAGAAGTTGAAATCCTTGCAGATGCCGGCAATTTCCGTTGGATTGTCAGTATGTCCCTTAATCCGGTCGTCTGTCGTGAGGCCGTACATCTTTTGCGCTGTCTCGTTGATGATATACACCCCGTTTTCCGATTGTTCGTCAGCAGGAGTGAAATCGCGGCCTTCCACAATCTCGATACCCATAAACCGCAGGAAGTTCCATGAGACGGGATAGACTTGCCAATGCACTGGCTCGCCATTGAATTGGCGGTTCCATGACATACGCCTATTGGCCACAAACGGTCCGTCACCCCAAGCGAGATCCTTGATGGCGGCATCGGTTTTCAGCCGACTCTCGACAGTTTCACGATTGTTGGCAAGTTCCCATGTCAAATGCGACTGAAGCAGGTATTCCTGGTTGAAGCCCATATCATGCTCCATCATGAAACTGCGCTGCTGATGGACAAATATCGCACAGATAATCAATACGATGGAAACAGTGAACTGCAAGCCTATCAAACCAATGCGAAACGCCTTTCCTTTTTGCGTGGTGCCGAGTGTACCCTTTAAAGCGAAAGCGGGATTGAACGAGGTGGCGAAAAGTGCCGGATAGATGCTGGCCAATACCGAGATAAGCAATGCTATGCCAACGGTCAAGGCAACGATGCCCCAATTTTGGTCAAAATTGAGAGAAGTGTCAATCAACGAAACTAAAGTCGACTGCTTAAACAGCGTGACCACGGCCACCGCCAAACCCAAAGCAATGACAACCATCCACACCGACTCGCCCACTGATGACATCACCAGCTGGAAACGGCTGCTACCCAAAATCTTGCGCGTATTGATGCTCCGCAAGCGCAACGGCACCATCGCAAAGAAGAAGTTAATGTAGTTGATGAAGGCAATGAGCATCACGAAAACGGCAATGACGAGCAAAGTAACTGTTGTGATGCGGTTGCCCGACTTGCCTGGATGTCCGACATTTTCAGCAAAATAATTGTCAGTCAACAACATAAGACGAGGTGACATAGTTTTCTTAGACTCTTCTACGTCTTCTTCGGTTAGGTTTTGATCATTGACGTTACTTGATTTTATCCAGCTTTCATAGGCGACTTGCGCCGCTGCCTCTTCAAAGTCTTTTATGTCAGCGCCTTTAACTAGTTTAATAAAATAATTGAAGCCCCATTGATTCCAAGCGTCCATACTTATATCGCCCATGTTCAGAATAAAGTCGAATGAAGAAAGGTCGCTATTGACTGGCATATCCTTGTAAATGGCCACCACAGTGACATCCCTCCAATCCCAGTAGCCATATTGGAAATGGTCACCCACCTGTATGCCCAAGCGTTTTGCCGCTGATTCCGACATGACCACATTGTCATTGCCAATCCAATTGTCCCAGCTACCCGCGACGAGTTCAAAACCGAATACATCAATGCCAGATCGAGAGAAACTGGTGACTTTAAGTTCAACAGGCGGTTGCCCTTCGCTTGTGCGTGCGGAAACGACGTCACCACCTTGAATGGCAGCACAGCCGCCTGCCTCAACGCATGGGACAGCACTGATGACTGCTTCCGACATCGGACGATTCACCCAAATCATATAAGCATTATTTGAAAACATGTCTGGCATAGTGAGACAATAGATTCGGTCGCTGTCTTTGAGTGCCTTGTTATAGGTGAAGTCGTGGTGTACCTGCACGAGGATGATGTAGAGCGCGGCAAAGGCTGCCGTCAAGCCCAGGATGTTCAGGATTGATGAAGCAAGGGCTGTTTTCCCTTTTTTAATAATTCGAGACATAATATTCTATTTTATTCTTTTTTCAAAACATTTGCAGGATTCGCTTTAGCGGTGTGCACGCTTTGCCAGATTACTGCGATGAACGCCATCAGAAGCACGACGAGGCCTGCGAGCACGAATATCCACCATGAGAGGCTGATGCGGTGCGAATAGCCCTCGAGCCAGCGATGCACCACAAACCATGCCACGGGGATGCCGATGACGAATGCCACTCCGACCATCTTCATGAACGACAGCACCAGCTCGCGCAACACGCCATTGTATTCGGCGCCGAACACTTTCTTCACTGCCACGCTGCGTCGCTGCTGCTGCATGTAATACGAGCTCATCGCAAACAAGCCGAGACCTGACACCAGCATCGAGAGCAGGGTGAACACCAGCACTATGCGGAGGATGCGGCTCTCGTCGACGAAACAGTCTTCTATCATATCTTCCATGTAATTGGCGCCAAAAAGCTTGCCAGGCATCACTTCATTCGTCACCTTTTCCAATCTGGCGTAAGCCTCTTTGTGGTCGCCTCTGACCTTCACCAGAATGGTCCACGGCCAGTTCTCATCCCAGTCTTCACCTCTGTTATATATCAACGCCGACGACTGCTGCGCCTCCAACGGTCTGATTTTGAAGTCGTAATAGATGCCTCCGATTTTGAAAGTCCCATTCTGAGCGGACTCGAACTCTGTTGCCGATTCGTCGATTCCAATCTCCTTAAATGCGTATTCGTTGAGCCAATAGGCAGGATTTGCCTGGTTGTCCTGCTTCACTCGGATGCCGAGGATATCGAAATAATGCTGGTCGCCCTGAATCTGCTGAAATGAGACCCAGTTGCCGTTGCCAAGCTCCATCGTCCAGTTGTTGGTACCTTGCAGCGGGATGCCGTCGCCTTGTCCCACATCTTCCACAAACGGCTCGGCACGATAGGCATCGAGCAACGGCCTTATCTCGCCCATCTGACCGTAGGCATTGCCAATCACCAGGATATCTTTGGTGTTATAACCCAAATCGGCAGTGATAAGATGTCGGATTTGCAGGTACATCGTCAAGGCGGCGACGAGCATCACCACGGTGATGACGTTTTGCAGCGTAATGATGACTCGGCTATAGACCGTCTTGGTCTTCAATCGCAGCGAGCCACGCACGATCTCAATAGGCTGCGCCTTCTGAATCAGCAGGGCTGGCACGATGCCTGCGATGAAGCCGAGAATCACCATCAACGCAATGACAACTAAAATATTAACTATATTTACCGCTCCAAAAATGGAGATTTGATATTCCAATACACGTGACGCCGCTGGCGACAATGCCTCGGCGAGCAATATCGCCAATACCATAGCCACGGTGCAAAGCAGGGTGCTCTCCCCTATCATCTTCATGAAAATGCCAGATTTTGTCGCTCCGACGAGCCGTCTCGTCGCCATCTCCTTGGCGCGGAATCCGATGAGAGCTGTGGAGAGGTTCACATAATTCAAAATCGCGAAGAGCAAGAGCATCAGACACATGGCGAGAAGCAGGTTCACAAACGAGCGGTCGCCGAAATTCAGCGCTCCCGTCCAGTCGTAGTTGCCTTTTTTAAGAAAATACATGTCGCGCAACGGGATGATGCGTATATCGTCATATTTGTGTTTGTAAATCCAGAAATTCTCCTCGCACCAGTTAACGATGTCGTCGTGACGTGCCATGATATCGGCACCCGGATAGGTCATCACGAAAGTGACGCCTGCAGCGGCGTTGCTCATGTGCTCATCATGTGAGCTGTTGAACTTCGGGATGATATCGCCACGGATGAGCACATCGGGAGTCTTGAGGATGCTGTTGCCAAAGTCTTTGAAGACGCCACAGATAGTCAGCTGAATTGATTCGCCCTCGTCACCGATGGACATCTGCCGTCCGACAGGGTCTTTATCACCAAAATGCGCGTTGGCGAACTCCTCGCTCACCATGCAGCGGTCGCCTGCAATGCGCCAGTCGTCTTTCGAGCCTTTCACAAGGTCGTAGCTGAACATCTCGAAGAAGCACGAGTCGACGGCGATGGTGTTGCCATAGACTGTCTCACTGTCGATTTTGTACTCCGAGGCCATCGACACATTAGCCACGCATGTCGATTTCTCTATCTCTGGAAACTGTCCGCGCAAATGTTTGTCGAGCCAATATCCCATGTTGACGCTTTCCTCGTTTGTTATGACGTAGATACGGTCGGCGTTCTTCTGGAAGGCGTCGGTAGAGAGTTGTCTCTGCACATACACTGCCAGCAGCAGTACGAATGCCATCGAAATTGTCAAGCCCAGCAGGTTTATCAGGGCGTAAAGCTTGTTTCTTTTCAGGAAGTTTAAGAATGAATTCATGGTTAATTTTATTAAAACATTAAAACATCACTGTCTCCGAAGTTGTCATACGATGAAGTAATCACTTTCTCACCTGGTTCAAGACCTTCTATCACCTCGTAATATTGAGGGTTCTGACGACCGATGCGGATGTCGCGGCGTACCGCCTTTGTGCCGTCGGAGCTCATGACATATATCCATTTGCCGCCGGTCTTCTGATAAAACGCTCCGCGAGGAATCAGTATCGCCTCCACAGGCTGTCCGAGCTGCAGGTTGAGGTAATATGTCTGACCACTGCGGATGTTCTCGGGCTGCTGCCCTACGAACTTGAAATCGGCTTTGAACTTGCCGTCGCGCACCTCCGGATACACCTTACGAATCTGCGCCTGATAACGTTCGCTCTGACGCTCAAAGGTGGCATCCAAGCCTGCCGACACCCTGTCGATGTAATGCTCATCTATCTGAGCCTCAATCTTATAGCTGTCGAGGTTATTGATCTGTCCGATCTTAGACCCTGCCGCCACGCTCTGTCCGAGCACCACATCAAGAAGTCCGAGTTCGCCATCGATAGGAGCCTTAATGGTGAGGTTATCCTTACGTTTGCGGATCATCATCATGTTTTGGCGCATATTGGTGAGGCTTTCCTGCATCTGGTCGATCTGTGTCGTGCGGTAGAGGCTGTCTTGTTTGGCGCGGTTCTCCACGAGTTTCAGGCGGCTGCTTGAGAGCTCATAGTCTTCCTCAGCCTTCAGATACTCCTCCTTCGCGATGAGACCGTCGTCGTATAGTGCTTTCTGCGCCTCGTAGTTACGTTTGTTGCGGCGCACGTCCATCTGCAGCTGCAGTTTCTCCTGTTCCACGCTCAGCTTCTGCTGTTCCATCTGAATCAGGGTGTTGCGCAGGATGTTTTCTTTCTCAGCGAGGTCGGCCTCTGAATTCAGAATCTGCATGTCAAGGTTTTCGTTGCTAAGGATGAGTATCACATCGCCTTTCTTGACCTTGCTGCCTTCCTCGGTGACGATCTCCTGCACCACGCCGCCTTCGAGCGGGCTTATCTGAATGGTCGTTATCGGTGCCACCTGACCGCTGATGCGGATGTAGTCGTTAAACTGCCCTGCAGTCACTGCATTCACGCTGATGTTGTCGAGGTTCACGCGCAGCTTCTTCGAGTCGTCTCTCGCCACGAGCCATACGATAAATGCCACCAGCAGTGCGCCAAGCCAATATGGCAGTGCTTTTTTGGTAAAAGCGATGTTGATTCCTTTTTTCTTTTCAATGATTCTATCCATGATATTTAGTTTTAATATTTTCTTTTTTTGTCATTTCGAGCTTGTCGAGAAATCCTTTTGTTACTTAAACAATTGAATAAGTCCGTTAAACAAGGATTTCTCCATTCCGCTTCGCTACAGTCGAAATGACGGGAGTGTCATTGTTCCAAATAGTGTATTCCTTTATAATATAACACAACGGATTTCTTGATGAAATGCTGCATCTTGGCGTTCATTTCTTCAGCCAGGGCGTTCAGATAATTGTTCGATGCGGTCTGGTATTCTATTGAAGATATCAGTCCTTGTTCGAAGCGTTTCGCGTTAAGAGAGAATGCCTCTTCCTGCAGCTGTGCCCTCGTCTCGGCTTGACGCAAGGCATCGGCCGCGCCGTCGCGGTCAGCGACGGCGCGGCTCACCTCGGCCTCGACTTGTTGCAGCGACTGCTGATATTCAGCCTCTGCACGCTCGAAAGCGTTCCGCTTTCTCGCGATGTTAGAATGTCTCGACAAGTGGTTAAAAATAGGTATGTTAAGTGACAACTGCACGTACTCGCCACGGTTGTTTCTCAGCTGGTCTGCATAAGGTGTGGTCACATAATCAGCCATGCCCGGATAGGTGAAGTAGTTGGTCGAGAACCCACTGTACAGCGACAACGTCGGCAACAGCTGCCAACGGGCGGTTCTCAACGACCTGCGGGCGTTGTCCATCGTCATCTCTGCCAAGAGCACGTTGGGCATTATCTCTTTAGCGTTGTCAACCAATGAGTTAATGTCTTCCGGAGTGTCGAAGACCACCTCCTCACCGAAGTCGTTCTCGACCTTAAGAGGCTCCTCAACAGGCCAAAACATCACGTCTTTCAAGGTGATGACGGCGTCGTTATGTCTGTTTTTGCAATTTGTGAGCTGATACTGTCGTTCGGCAAGGTCGGCCTGCATCTGCACCACATCGGCGTGCGACTTCTGACCGAGACGTTCCTGACGCTCAGCGAGTTGCAGGGCTTTCTCTGCAGTCTCCACCTGTGCCACCAACGCTTTTTCAAGCTCTGAGAAATATATCACGTTACAATATGCCTCCATCGTAGCAAGACAAACCTGGTCCTCAATCTGCTGCGAACGTGTCTTGCCCATCAGCTGCGAAGTCTTGGTAATCTTCAAGTTGTTGACCGCCTCAAAGCCGTTGAACAAAACGAACCCTCCCGACAGGTCGTAGCCGTTGTGGAACGACGTCACCGTGTTATAGGTGTTGGTCTCCGGGTCGATGCTACGCCCAAAATTATAGTAAGCGTATGTACTTCCGCTCACCTGTGGCGTGAAGGCCGTCAGCACCGCGTCACGACGTGCCACATCGGCGTCAGCGTTATCGGCATTCTGAATCTTCACCTTCGTCGAATGCTCCACCGCATACTGCATACAATCCTTCAAGCCCATCATCACCGTGTCCTGACCGTGCATCACCATCGGTATCAAAAGTGTTAAAAAAACAAATAACTTTTTCATATTTAATAATTTTACAATAGTTATAATACAAAAACCGTGCCAAACTCATAACGCATTGATTATCAGTATTTTTTAAAATTATCAAAAGAAAAAGTGTAAATATTTTTTACACGGCTGTAAAATTTTTTGACAAAAAAAAGACGCCGTAAACCGATACGACGTCTTATATTTATTAAGGTATGATTATCAGTAAATCACCCTCACCTCCACACGGCGGTTGATAGCCTTGTTTTTCTCGTTGATGTTTGGCACGAGCGGGCGGCTCTCTCCGTAGCCATTGGCTTCCATCCTATCGGCCTCGATGCATCTCTCTATCATGGCGTTTTTCACTGCCTCTGCACGTTCAACAGAAAGTTTATGGTTATGTGCCGAATCGCCTGTATTGTCAGTATATCCTGATATCTCGATGCGGATATTAGGATTCTCTGTCATGAAGCTTGCCAATGAGTCGAGCTCTGGTCCCGAAGCGATGGTGTCGATTTCCGCGCTGTCGAATTTGAAGTTGATGTTACGCATCACGAAGAGGCGCATATCGATCTCTTCAGGTCTGTCAACCTGGTCTAAATCAAACACATAGATATCGTAGCCGCCGAAGCCGCCTTCACGGTCGGTGGAGATATAGCCTTTCTTGCCGTCGGTGCTCACCACAAAGCTTATCTCGTTTTTCTCCGAGTTGATAGGATAACCGAGGTTCACCGGGTCACTCCACTCGCCACGGTCGATTTTCTTGCACATGAAGATATCGTAGCCGCCCATGCCTGGGATGCCGTCAGAAGCGAAATACAAGGTGTTGCCGTCAGGATGGAGGAACGGACTCATCTCGTTGCCCTTCGAGTTGGCGTTGGTCACCGGTTTCGGGTTGGTCCATTTGCCCTGATAGAACTGGCTGTAATAAATGTCGGTACTCTCGTAAGTCCTTGAATATCTCACGAAATACAGCTCTTTGCCGTCGGCGCTGATACTTGGCTGTGACTCCATGGTCGATGTGTTCACTATATTGCCGAGGTTGACAGGCTTAGCCCATTGATTATCAACAAAATCTGATGAATAGATATCGCCACGACCATAGCTGTCGATGAAATCGATGCCCACGAAATATATCTTGCTCTGGTTTGGAGTGATAGTCAGAGCGCCAGTCCTCTTATTGTTGTGCCAATCCATCTCCAGTGGCATCGCGGCCTTGTATTCACCATTGACGATTGCCGACCAGTATATCTGTTCTTCTCTGATGCCTTGTTTGTCAGGCTCTCCCGAGCGACGTGTGAAAAACAGTCGGCTTCCGTCAGGCAAAATCTGGTTGACATATTCGTCTCCGTCGGTGTTCACATATTCGCCAAGGTTGACTGGATCGAACTGCACCGGGTTGTTGAACGCCTCGTCTCTGAACTGAGCGATGGCAAGCAGGTCTTTGGCTTGCAATATCAATGCGCTCTTCTGGTTAGGCACCTTGACATACCAATACAGGATTTTCACCGCATCGCTGAAGCGGAACGCGTCAAGATACAGCTTCGACAATGCTATGGCTGATTTCGGGAATGCCATGGAATCGGCAGCAAACATCTGCTCATAACTCTCAATCGCCTGCTCATCATCATGCAACGTCAACGATAACTCGGCCTTCAGCAGCAAAGCGTCGGCAAATTTCGGGTCGACATCAAGTGCCTTGTCAAGGTATTTGAACGTCTTTGGATATTTCTTGTTATCATACTGTTTCTTTGCTGATTTATAATATTTTATAGCTTTTTTCGACTTAGTATGATAATTTTGGGCGTATGATGTTACGGGTGCTATCACAAGCAACGCGAGCACCAGCAAAACTAAGCTTTTGAGAATTCTTTTCATATTTATTTCCTTTTCTTGGCTTGTAATGTGTTATAAAGCAACGAGACGATGGTCATCGGGCCCACGCCGCCTGGCACAGGGGTGATTTTCGATGCCACTTTAGCCACTTCGTTGAAGTCGACGTCGCCCTCAATGCGATAGCCTTTTTCTGTTGTTGAATCTTCGATACGGTGGATACCGACGTCGATTACCACGGCGCCCGGCTTCACCATGTCGGCTTTGAGGAACAAAGGCTTGCCGATGGCCACCACGAGGATGTCGGCCTGACGTGTTATCTCCTTGAGATTCTGTGTCTTGCTGTGGCAGATGGTCACTGTAGCGTCGGCGCCTTTGCGTGAGAGCATCACGCTGATAGGTGTTCCCACAATGTTGGAGCGTCCCAACACTACCACATGCTTGCCCGCTGTCTCCACTCCGCTGCGTTTCAGCAACTCCACGATGCCGGCTGGTGTGGCAGGCAGGAAACAAGGCTCTCCAAGCTGCATCAGACCGATATTAAAAGGTGTGAATCCGTCGACGTCCTTCTTAGGGTTAATCGAATGGATGACCTTGGTCTCGTTGATATGTTTCGGCAACGGCAGCTGGATGATGTAGCCGTCGATTTCCTCGTCGTTGTTAAGGAAGTCGATGAGTTTCAGCACTTCTTCCTCTGTGGTGTTGGCTGGCAGGCGGTATACCGAGCTTGTCATGCCCACCGAGTGGCAGGCTTTCTCTTTCGATGCCACGTAGGTCTGGCTTGCGCCGTCCTCGCCCACTATCACTGCTGCGAGATGTGGGGCGTCCATGCCTTTGTCCAACATCGCGGCCACTTCAGCCGCTATCTCTTTTTTCATTGCGTCGGCAATGGCTTTGCCGTCGATAATCTTTTCCTCTATATTCATATTCAATTCTGTAGGTTATAAGATGCGATGAATCGCATCATTACACGTATAATTTAATGTTTCGTATTATCTGTGGCGTTTTGCCTGTTGCATCATCTGCATCATCTTCTTGGCGCCGCCTGTCGACACCATACGCATCATCTTCGAGGTCTCGTCAAACTGTTTGATGAGGCGGTTCACCTCTTCGATGCTGTTGCCCGAGCCCATGGCGATTCTGCGTTTGCGGCTTCCGTTCATGATCTTCGGGTTCTCGCGTTCCTCTGGTGTCATCGAGCCGATGATGGCCTCTATGCTCTTGAAGGCATCGTCGTCGATATCCTCGTCTTTGATCTTGCCCATGCCCGGAATCATGCTTGCGAGGTCTTTGATGCTTCCCATCTTCTTTATCTGCTGTATCTGCTTCAAGAAGTCGTTGTAGTTGAACTCGTTCTTAGCGAGTTTCTTCTTCAGCTTAGCTGCCTCTTCAGCGTCGAACTGCTCCTGTGCCTTCTCCACCAACGACACGATATCGCCCATGCCGAGGATACGGTCGGCCATACGTTTCGGGTAGAAGATGTCGAGGGCATCCATTTTCTCGCCGAGTCCAACGAATTTGATAGGTTTCTCGACGACGGTGCGTATTGTGAGGGCCGCACCGCCACGGGTGTCACCATCGAGTTTGGTGAGCACCACTCCGTCAAAGTCGAGGCGGTCGTTGAAGGCCTTGGCGGTGTTCACGGCGTCCTGACCTGTCATGGCGTCGACCACAAACAAGGTCTCCTGCGGCTTCACCGTCTCTTTGATTTTCGCTATCTCGTCCATCATCTCCTCATCGACGGCCAGACGGCCTGCGGTATCGATGATGACCACGTTCTTGTTCTGTGCCTTGGCATGTTCGATGGCATGTTGGGCGATCTGGACAGGGTTTTTGTTGCCTTCTTCAGTGTAGACCTCCACTCCCACCTGCTCGCCGAGGACCTTCAGCTGGTCGATAGCGGCAGGACGGTAGACGTCGCCCGCCACCAGAAGCACGTTCTTCGACTTCTTGGTTTTCAAGAAATTGGCAAGTTTTGCCGAGAAAGTGGTCTTACCGGAACCTTGCAGACCCGCGATAAGCACCACGGCAGGATTGCCTTTGATGTTGATCTCGGAATGCTCGCCACCCATGAGTTCAGCGAGCTCGTCATGCACAATCTTCACCATCAACTGGCTCGGCGAAACAGCCGTCAAAATCTTCTGGCCGATAGCCTTCTCCTTGATGTCATTGGTGACATCTTTCGCAATCTTATAGCTGACATCGGCGTCAAGCAAAGCCTTACGGACCTCCTTAACTGTCTCAGCCACATTGATTTCCGTGATGTATCCCTGTCCTTTGAGGACCTTAAACGAACGTTCTAATTTCTCGGTTAAACCTTCAAACATATCTAATATTTTCTAATTTTTACAAACTGCAAAGATACAAATAATTTTTTAATACCTGTTAAATAAATCGAAATGATATTGCATATAGGCTTTTCCCTGACGTGTCAAGCTGTCGGACAACTCCTCAGGGAAGGTGTTTTTCGTAACGTTGTCGGCGTTGGAGATGACACATTCGCCTTCGTCGGTCTTCCAGCCCAGTCCGCTGTATAACTCAAAGAATGCGAATGGCTTATAGCAAATATTAAACACGTCTTTGCTCCAGATGAACTCCTCGTGTTTCTGTCCGAGCTGTGCCAGAAGCGTCGCCGGAAAATCGGTGTTGCCACAAATCTTATCGTAGGTGGTGCCGCGCAACGAATCCATCAGCGGTTCGCCATAGAGAAGCATCGGAATCTTATGATATTCAAACGATTCCAGCGGATGGTTCTTGTACGATGGATGACTGTGGTCGGCCATAAAGACAAACAAGGTGCTGTCGTACCAAGGCTGCCGACGGGCCTCATCCATGAATAGCTTCAGTGCGACGTCGGTGTACTTGCCCGAGTTGACGAACACCTTTTCAAGCTGAGGCCATTGAAGCTCATCGAAATAGCCTTTCGGATAGTCGTAAGGCGAGTGTGTGCTCAGCGTGAATATCGTCGTGAAGAACGGCTGCGGCTGGCTTGTTATGTCCTTCGCCGCCCACGGGAGCATGTCGGTATCCTGGATGCCCAACTTGCCTTTTTTGAAATGCTCGGTCACGTCCTTGCCCTCGATGACACGGTCAAACTCATTGTATCTCAGGTAAGAGAGGATGTTGCCGTAGTTAAGCTCGCCGCCGAAGTAGAAACTGGAGTAATAGCCAATGGAATCGAGCGATTTCACCACTGATGGGATGGCGTAATATTTCTCCTGATGGTTGGTGATGGTGGTCACCGGAAGTCCTGGCAGACCGCCTATGATAGAGGCTATCGCCTGCTGCGAACGGTTGGCGGAGGCGTAATAGTTGGTAAACAGCAGTCCTTCCTTCTCCAATTTATGGAAATTCGGTGTGATGCTCGGGTCGCCGCCCAATGACTCGATGAGGTCGGCCGACCAGCTTTCGAGCAAGATTATCAACACGTTAGGACGTTCGGTCTTCAGAATATGGATTGTTGAGTCGCATTCCACCTGATGTGTCTCCTCGGTGATAGCCTTCGCAGTCTCGAAGTCCATATAGTTGAAATGTGCGTTATCGTTGACCTTGCGCACGTTGGTATAGTTTTCGGCGAGGTTATACACCGGATTGACAGTCATGATGTTGACAATCTTATAGTTGCTGAAGTATCCTGAGCTCGTTGAGATAGGGATCTCACCGAAGCCGCCACGCATGCCGAGGAAAACAAGGCCTACCACGACGACCAGAAGAGCCGGATACATAAACCAGTCAGGCTTGCGCTCGTTGACGCGTTTCTCTTGTTTCGGCTCGATCCAGCGGACATACCACCAGCAGAAAAGCAGCGTGAAACATGCCCAAAGCGACAAGAGCAGCACCGTTTGTTGTGTCGAGGCGGTGTTCATCACTTCCGAAGGATTCTCAAGATATGCCAAAGCCTTGATACTCAGCTTTGTACCCCATTCGCCATAGATGCCGATTTCGCCCATCACAGCGAGGATGTAAAGCGTTATCACAATGTAGAAATACCATCGTATCCAGCGATAGTTGAAGTTGCGGTTGAAGCACATCCCGACGAAGGCCACTATTGCCGGTACCGACATGATATAACATGCCGTTGCGATGTCGAGAGGTATGGCTTTGTAAAAACCGCGAATAATCTCGACAAACGGGACCATGTCCATCATGACGAGGTGCCAGTAGTTAGCAATGAACACGATTCGCATTGCGGCAAACATCACCAGCATGAAAATCAATATCTTAACGAGATAGATGATATATTTTTTCATAGAAACAAATTTTTGCAAAAATAATGATTTTTTTTATTACTTTTGCATTGTTTTAAAACTTTGTCATCATGGTAAAGGAAAATTTGGAAACAGTAAGAAAAACAATACCTTCTGGAGTTTTGCTGGTGGCTGTGTCGAAGACGAAACCCGTGGAATATTTGCAGGAGGCGTACGACGCCGGGCAGCGTGTCTTCGGCGAAAACCATGCGCTTGAGATGCGCGACAAACACGAGGTCCTGCCAAAGGACATCGACTGGCATTTCATCGGACATCTGCAGACCAACAAGATAAAATACATAGTCCAATATGTGCGGCTGATACATTCTATCGACACGTTTAATCTGCTGCAAGCCGTTAATAAAGAAGCGGTTAAGCACGACAGAGTTGTCGATTGCCTGCTGCAGTTCCATATCGCCGAAGAGGAGACGAAATTCGGATTGAGCATGGAAGAAGCAGAGGAAATTTTGAATTCCGACATTTTCAAGACGATGAAAAACGTTCGCATCTGCGGCGTGATGGGCATGGCGACAAACACCGACAACATGACGCAGGTCCGCAAAGAGTTCCATCATCTGAAGGAGATTTTTAACACATTAAAGACAAAGTATTTCGCTGATTGTGAATGGTTTAAGGAGATATCGATGGGAATGTCGCACGACTACCCAATCGCTATCGAAGAGGGCTCAACCATGGTTAGAGTCGGAAGCAAGATTTTTGGAGAGAGGAATTATAATTAGTTTAGAGTTGAGAGTGTAGAGTTTAGAGTAGTTTTAAAGTTTAAAGTGTAAAGTATAAAGTTTATAAAAATGAAAGAATACAGTTTTGATGCAAAAACAGTTAAAAACCAAGTAGTTCAATGGATAAGAGACTGGTTTGAAGCCAACGGCAAAGGCTGCAACGCCGTTATCGGCATCTCGGGCGGCAAAGACAGCAGCATAGTGGCCGGATTGTGTGTCGAGGCACTCGGCAAAGACCGTGTCATCGGCGTGACGATGCCTAACGGTGTGCAGAAAGACATCAGCGACAGCATGAAGCTCATAAACCACCTCGGGATAAAATATTGCTGCGTGAACATCGGCGAGACATACAACGCCCTCATGAAAGAGGTGAAGGAACAGCTCGCCACGATAGGCAAAGACGTTGCAAATCAGACAGTTATCAATATGCCACCGAGGTTGAGGATGACGGCACTTTATGCAGTGTCACAGTCATGCAACGGACGTGTGGCTAACACCTGCAACCTCTCGGAAGACTGGGTGGGATACAGCACACGCTACGGCGACGCAGCAGGCGACTTCTCCCCTCTCGGCGGGTTGACAGTGCAGGAGGTGAAAGCCATCGGCAAAGAATTAGGCTTACCTATCGAACTGGTTGAAAAGACCCCATCAGACGGCTTGTGCGGCAAGAGCGATGAAGACAACTTAGGATTCACCTACGCCACATTGGATAAGTACATCAGGACGGGAGTGTGCGAAGACGCTGCGATAAAGGCGAAAATCGACGACAAACATGCAAAGAATCTGTTCAAGTTAGAGCCGATTCCGCATTTTAGTCTGTAAGAGTTTGATTAGTAACAAAATAATTCCGATATAAACCATCCACAACGCGGCAGTCCAGAGGTATGAGATGTGGTCAAGGCGTTGTTTTACAATCACTTCGCTATCGTGGCGGGTGACAGGGTTGAGCCACATCGTGGTGCCGTCGAAGAACGTCAGGACGGTGCGCACGTACTGGTCGGAAGGCTGGATGCTATAGAAGACATTGGTGACAGTGTCTTCTTTTTTGTATTCCTCCTCCTTCAAAATGGTGCCGCCTTGTCCGATAAAATCCGCCTTACGTATTGGTTTTGAGACACTTACGCAGAAATCGGCACTGTCAAGTCGGGCACTATATAAATAAGGTATGTCGCGTTTGAAACGTTCAACTTTATGGTCCATAGCCTCCTGACGGTCGAGGTCGAAATCGATGCCCACCGCCTTTCCGGCAAGGAGAGCGTCGTAAAGCTCATCGGCGGCGTTGTTTTGGGCGTTGAGATAAGTGATTCTAAGAGCTATATCGTTGACTTTCAACACATCATGAGTGTCATCGTCGGCAATGAGATACACCAGATGACCATTCGACAGTGCCATGTCCCAGTGCTCTGGCGAGTTGACAAAACCGTTCAAGACCTCCAATATTTTGTAGTTGCTGAGGTATTTCATGTCGCGCACGTTGTAGCTGCCGTCAACGAAGCTCGGATGAGCCACCGCAACCACCCTGTTTTGCTCACCTAACTTATTGAGCATGTGTTGTTTATGACTCAATGTCTGATAGAAAAAATAATCGATACGGCGCACTTTTTTGGTACCGAGGCATACCTGATGTGTCTTCCACACGTTGTAGCCGTGCTCGTAGCCGGGGATATAGCCAGGGTCTTTGCCGTTTTCGTAGGGATTCACCTTGTTGTAATCGGAGATTCCGACATGGTCGTAGCCGAAAAGACGATACATGCTGTCGTAAACAGCGTTGCCATTATTTCTGCCGTTGGTGACGCCGCCATACTGACGCGTATGACCATGGAAGTTGCAGCATTTCCAATAGGTTGAGTCGATATCCTGATAAGGGTTAAGGAGATAATCGCCATGAAAAGGCACAGGTTCATCGTAGATGTAAACGGGCACAAAAAGGTTCATTGCGATGAGCAAACCCACGAATGCAATTATAAGATATAACAGATATTTCAGAATTTTTTTCATTTTCACAACTATCAAACTACAAAAATACAAAATTATTTTGAATGAAGAAACAATTATTTTATCTATTTTTGCGCCATGAAAAACAGGAATTACATAGTGCATATTGCGGGCGTTATCGCAATGATTATCTGGGGGTTATCGTTCATCTGGTCGACGCAGGTGTACCGAAATCTGAACCCCACGGCGACGATATTTCTGCGTCTGGTTATCGCTACGATATTTTTCACAGCGATACTTTTCATGTTCAAATTAAACGAGAAAGTCGAGCGGAAACACCTTGGGTTGTTTGCCTTGGCGGCGATGTTCGAGCCGTTTTTGTACTTCATTTTCGAGGGTTACGGCTTGAAAAACACCTCCCCTATCATCGGATCCGCCATCATCGCGATGATTCCGCTGGTGACACCTATCGCAGCGTCGGTTTTCCTGAAGGAAAGACTCTCGCCGATGAACATTTTAGGTCTCATCGTGTCGTTCCTTGGCGTGATGATAATGCTGATAAACAAAGACTTGGAGTTTGTTGCTTCAACCAAAGGTGTAATCTTTCTGTTCTGCGCGGTGCTGGTGGCTGTCGGCTATTCCATCTCGCTGGTGAAGCTGACGAAACTGTATAAGCCGTTGACAATCACATGGATGCAGAATATCATCGGTATGATTTATTTCATTCCGCTGACGATAATAATGGAGCAGTTTGAGCCGTCTAGCTTTGGAAATATCGGCGAATACATCGTGCCGCTGGTATGCCTCGGAACGCTTTGCAGTGCCGTCGCCTATTCGTTATGGGCGTTCGCTTTCAGCAAACTTGGCGCATCGAGAGCCAACGTGTACAGCAACCTGATTCCTGTGTTTACTGGCATTTTCAGTTTCATTTTAGGAATTGAGATGTTGTCGGCAAACAAGATTTTGGGTATTATTTTGGTTGTCATCGGTCTGGTGTTTTCACAAATCAGGAAAAAGGAGGCAAAGTCATGATTACGAGCAAGACCAATCCTAAGATCAAGAATATCATCAAGTTAGAGAAGGCTTCGGAGCGTCGTGAGCAGAACCGCATCCTCATCGAGGGGCGGCGTGAGATCGAGCGCGCCGTGGCGAGCGGATTTGAGATTGACACGTTATTTATGTGTCCGGACCTTGCAAAAGAAGGTGCCGAGATAACGGCGCGCTCGGTCGAGGAGGTTTCCCTCGACATCTTCGAGAAGATAGCCTATCGTGAGGGCAGCGACGGCTTGTTGGCGGTCGCCATACCAAAATATGCTGATTTACAAGCGTTTAAGCCAAAGAAAAAGAACCCGCTCATCATAGTACTCGAGACCGTGGAGAAGCCGGGAAACCTCGGGGCGGTGCTGCGCACCGCCGACGCCGCAGGTGTGGATGCCGTCATCATCGCCGACCCGAGAACCGACCTCTACAACCCCAACGCCATCCGCGCCAGCGTGGGATGCATATTCTCGGTGCCTCTGTTCGCATGCTCGTCGGAAGAATGCATCAAATGGCTGAAAGACAATAAGATAACGATATATTGCACATATTTGAAAGCTTCAATCGACTACCTCGATGCTGACTTCAGAAAAGCCTCTGCCATAGTGATGGGAACGGAGGCGACAGGCATCTCGCAGCAGTGGGTCGACGCCGCCGACCAGAACATCATCATCCCGATGAATGGCATCGCCGACTCGCTTAATGTGAGCGTGACGACGGCAATTGTGACGTTCGAGGCAGTGAGACAACGTCGCTCCCCCGTCATTTCGACTGGAGTGAAATGAAATGGAACGAAATGGAGAAATCTCCGGCATTTGAATGAGATTCCTCCCTACGGTCGGAATGACAAGGACAAAAACAGGGACTATATGACGCGGCTTGAAGGAACATTATTATTTGCAGGAACCTGCATGCCGCGCCACAATAAAACATAACAAGTTGTCATTCCGAGTGCGAAGCACGAGGAAACTCAATAAAAAGAAAGAAACATGGAAAATAACAACTATACAAAAAATTTCAAGGTCTGGTCGAATTATTGCGACAGCGTGAACAGGATGAGTCCTTACACCATGCAGTTTCTGTTTGAGGAGCTTGCCGACGCCAACGCCATGATGCTCGAGATCGACCTGCCCACACTGGCAAAACGCGACAACGCCTTCTGGGTGGTGCGCCGCATAAAGTTCGAGTTTCTTGACACGGTGAGAGACCACGACGAAGTGGTCTTGAAGACTTGGCCGTCGGGACCCGAGGTCTTGAAATGTTTCCGTTCGTATCAGATACTGAAAGACGACAACACGCCGGCAGTGAACGCCGTGGCGGAATGGGTGATTCTCGACAAGGACACACGCCGTCTGCGTAAGACCGACAGCATCCAATACCCTGACATTCAATTTCTTCCATATAAAGCCTGCGAGCCGACGTTCAAGAAATTCAAAGACGAGTTCACCGAAGACGACTTTGTTTACGAGAAGACCGTCCGCGCCTGCGACATCGACCTCTCGCATCACACCAACAACACCAAATACTGCATGATGGTGCTCGACTCGTTTTCCGTCAAGGAATTGGAAGCCATGACACTCAAAGAGTTAGAGATTCATTACGAGGCGGAGAGTCTGGAAGGCGACACACTGCGCATCTACCGCAAAAAAGTCGACGACGAGTGGCTTTTCGCGATAAAAAGAGACGGGAAAGTCGTAACATACGCGGTAATCGGGATTTAAGATTTAAAATTCAAGATTTAAAATTTAAAATTTGATTTGGTTTTTTTAAGATTATTACCTAATTTTGCAAAAATTTGGGAATAACAATGAAGCATATTTTCATCGTTAATACTGTCGCCGGCGAGCATTCGTGTCTCGAAGAGGTGAAAAAAGCGATTGCCAACGAAAGCGAAGCTATTGACTATGAATTGTTTACACCCAATTCGGCGAAAGACAACGTCAGTCAGATAAAGGAATACCTCGAGGCGCATCCCGGCGAGGAGGTGCGGTTTTATGCCTGCGGCGGCGACGGCACCATCAACAAGGTGGCGAGCGGCATCTACGGTTATCCAAATGCCAGTATGGCGGTGTTAGCTTACGGCAGTGGCAACGATTACATCAAGTATTATGGTGATTTACAGATGTTTAGAAACGTCGAGAACGCCATGCATGGCACCGAGACAAAGGTCGACATCATGCAAGTTAACGACAGATTTGCGCTCAACGCCACGCATTTCGGACTGGATTCAGTTGTGGCAAAGACAATGAACAAGATTCGTCGTTACCCCATCATCGGAGGCAAGATGTGCTACCCTATCGCGGTGCTTAAGGCGTTCTTCGCGGGCATGCGCACAAAATGCACCGTGTATGCCGACGGCGAGAAGCTCAACGACGGTAAGATATGCCTCTGCACCATTGCCGACGGCAAATATGTGGGCGGCAGCTACAAATGCGCCCCGCGCTCATCAAATGAGGACGGATTGCTGGAGGTTTGCCTCATCAAGCCGGTTTCAAGACTGAAATTCGCATTATTGAAAAAAGACTATACCAACGGAACGCATCTCGACAACCCTAAATTTGAAAAATATATCGTTTATCGCAGGGCAAAACAGGTCATTATCGAAGGCGGCGATGGATTCTGCGTCTCATTGGACGGTGAGATTTTGCAGGGGGAAAGAATCGTTGTTGAGAATAAGCAGCAGGCGATAAGATTTGTTGTCCCGGCAGTTTAAACATGTAATTTTCAAGACCTTCCATAAAATTATTTTAATAATTATTTGTTTTTTTCAAAAATATTTTATATTTTTGCTGTGTCATAATATAACAAGTTGTTTAACATTTAAATTTATAAGTTATGAAAAAAAACATCATTACCCTCATTCTATTATTTGTTTTCGTGGTTTCATACGGACAAATAAAAATGCACCCCAGTGGCCAAATCAGCTTCCAATCCACAAATACGACAGGTGGAGTTCAGATTGACCCTTCTGGCAAAACCACTTTTGAACCTGTCATAACCACCAGTTTTACCAAGATAAACAGGACAATCTATTATGGAGGTCTTGTCAAGATTTGGGATATCCAATCATCGAATCCTCAAAATTCTCCCCAAGATTCTTACTATGTGTTAGGAAATGGCAACGTTTATGCCAGTTCCTATTATAATATTTTTGCATACCCGACAGGCGGGGGAAATTCCCCAAGAGGAAACCAGCCGATAATCAATGCCACAGATATGCTGTCAAGTATTGGAGGATACTATTACGACAACACAGAATTTGCAGGGTTCGTACCAGATTACGAAAACAACCCAGAAGTGCATCCTGAAGCGATTGATGGATTGATGAAAGACCTTAAGGTCGAACGAGTTATAGGTCTTGACGCCACCGAAATTGAGGCAGTTCTTCCAGAAGCTATCCGCCACGACCCTCAAGGTGCTATCTGTATCAACTATCAGGCACTTATTCCTGTTCTGATTGAAGGTTTTAAGGAGCAGCAGCACACCATAGAATCGCTACAAAAACAAATTAACGAGTTGAAGTCAGGATACAGAACGACTGATGGGACAGGAGAGCAAGAAAGCTCCAAAAACACCTTGTTCCAGAACGTCCCCAACCCAACAAATTCTTCTACAACCATTGACTGTTATCTTGACTCAAGCTTTTCTAAAGCAATAATCACCGTTTACGACTTGAATGGATTGCAGTTGAAAGAATATCATATTTATAACCAGGGTACAAATACCATTAAAATTGAAGCCAACGAGTTCAAGCCCGGGATGTATATGTACAGTCTTCTGATTGACGGCAAACTGATTGACACAAAACGGATGGTTATAACCTCAAAATAACTGAGCCATGAAAAAACAATTTACATTATTAATTATATTGGCGATAACACATTTCTGTTTCGCCCAGGACACCATAACTGGTGTGGTGAACCGCGTTGCGGCACCCTATTTCGAGCAGAATGTCTGCGACACTCGTTTTGCCATAACAACCGATAGCGAAACATATTACGTGATGGTTGACAACTACTGGCCGAATCCTTATTTGGAGGATTTGGTCATTCATTATGATACAATTGCAATTGGAAATGAGATTTCGGTTATTGGGGATATTAAGGAGATGGAAGACGGAAATGGAGAGGTGTTCCAGACAATTGATATCAGCAAGAACCTTAATTCGAATCACCAACAAATCCTCGGTTTTTATTATTATGACGAAATCTCATTCCTAGATCCAAATCCTGTTACAGCTGCGTGTTTCTGTAATAGATTAGGGATTGTAAGATATTTTATCACGATCAACGGAGAGCTTCAGACACAAAATCCTTTTGTCATTAACGGAAGAATTTTTGAGGAAGACAAGCGATATTTATTCATCGGCACCATTGATAGTCAAGTTGATTACTATGGCAACACTTTCAATGTATTAGAATTGGCTGACGCGCTTCCGTATGATGTTGAGGATTTCAGCGTCAATGGCACACTTACGATGGAAAATGATTCATACCTGTCGTTATTCGACGGAGAGGAATATTATTATCTGACAAACAAAAGAAAGCTGATAAGCAACTATATCAATGAAACTGTCTTCTCGGAAGGCGATTCTGTAGTTGTTGGAGGTTATGAATTCATACGCTATGATTTGTATGGAGAGCCTTTCAATGCTCTCGAAGTCATAAAACTATTATCTTCCACAGCACACACACTAATTGGAGTAGCAGGGGTTGCCGGAATACCATATACCAACGTAGGGCCTCCTATACCAGGAGTGTGTTTAGCTTTATGTAGTGATGATATCGACTACTACATTAGACAGCCACAATACGACGAGTTTTATTTTTATTTCGACGATTACTATGTCGTTGGCAACGACACTATTTATGTGACTTCGCAACAAATAACCGCCCTTTGTTACCCTGGATTGTTCATCAACAACTATAATGAATTCGAGTACACAGTTTGCATCAATCAAGTGGAATTCGACGGATTAGAAGAATCGTACTTACCAGAAATACAACTATTTCCAAATCCGTCGAACGGAATTATTGAAATCGTTTCAGAATATTCAATTAAAAACATTTTAGTTTATGATTGTTCTGGACGAATTATACATTACAAATCATGCAATGCGAATCAAATTTATGTTGATTTACCATATTATAAAGGTTTAGCTGTAATTCAAATCATTTTTGAAAACGGACAGAAAGTGTCCAGAAAGGTGGTGTTATGAAAAAGGTTATTTATTCAATAATAGTATTCTTACAAATAGTTTTGACTTTCTCTCCCCAAATGTATGGTCAAGATGATATTTATACGGAATTATCAAATCTATTTAACGAGCATGATTATAGTCCCACGACAATAAGCAGTCGCTACACTCAATTACCCAACGGAATATTTTCTCATACCCAAATATTGAACATCCCTACATCAAATCAAGCAGAATTGCTTCATAAAATTTTGATAATTATTGACTCCACATTATATTCTGAATTAACATTTGAGATTAATAGATATGCTTACGATATTCATTACGTTTATGGTTGTAATGTTATTATGGAACGGGTTAATTTTGAAACTTGTCAGGATATTAAAAATCTGATAATTAATAATCAAGCCAATTTGGACGGTTGCGTTTTCATAGGTGACATTGCTCCTGCTTTCTATGAAGCAGATAAAGATTATGCTATACCTGGCAACAGCAGTTATGTCGTTTGGCCATGTGATATGTATTATATGGATTTAACTGGTACTTGGGCTGATACAGACCATAACAACATATTCAACCAGTATATAGGTGACAATAGACCTGAAATCTTTGTTGGAAGAATCTCCACATCGAATATGGGGAATCTCATTAGTGAAATAGAGGGAATGCGATTATATTTGAACAAAAACCACAGATATTGGATTGGACATCGTCATATTAACAAAAAATATGGATTAACATATACAAATCAAGATTGGCAATTTGAAGAAGGATTTGTAGATGCCATATCAGATTTGTATGGTGATAATTATTATGACAGTTGCAGGCCTAAATATTACCTACAGTTTGGCGATAAAGATTATTTACGTAAATTGAACAATAACAGATATGAGTTCGTCCAACTTGCCGCACACTCCGATTTCTATTACCATTGCCCTTTCAATAGTACATCAAGTAACATATATGGTGATACCATATACAACAACACAATAAAAGCGTTAGGTATTAACCTATTTTGTTGTAGTGCATGTTGTTGGACAGAAGATTCCCAACCTAATTATGCATTTTTAGGAGGAGACTATGTCTATTCGCCAAATTCTGAAATTTTATGTGCCGTTGGTTGTACAAAAGCTGGTGGCATGTATCAGTTCCAATATTTTTATCCTCAATTAGGAAGCGCAAAAACCATGGGGCAAGCATTGGTCTATTGGTGGAGACATAAGGACTTAATACTAAATAATATTCCAAAAGAAATAAGTTGGAACTTTGGCCTCACCATCATCGGCGACCCCCTGGTGAATTTCTACCATTGCACAAACAGCACCTGCACCGATGAGATTACTCTTTATTCTTATGACAACAACAATTCGCCGCTATCATATTATCTGGCAAGCAAAAGCATAACAATAACACCACCAACAAATGGTTCGTTCACTATCCCCAATGGCGACCACTGTATTCTTAACGCTCCAACAGTTTTAATTGACGGAGAGTTCCTCTGTCCCTTTGGAAGCACCTTGGAGATTC
>JAEEGL016535515.1_pt1 | contig 31992 bp, 33 predicted proteins | sample 9134231 | NCBI WGS metagenome assembly JAEEGL01 (sample SAMN16246548, study PRJNA631951) | gut metagenome | biome: gut microbiome; feature: rumen; material: fiber-attached | host: Bos | place: Iran: Karaj | collected 2018-10 | reverse complement strand
GGTAAAAGTCGGTGATCCTTTGGAAATCATTGGTTTTAGAGACACATTAAATACCGTAGCAACCGGTATTGAAATGTTCCGCAAATTATTGGATGAAGGTTTAGCAGGCGATAACGTAGGTATCTTGCTCCGCGGTATTGATAAGAATCAAGTTGAACGCGGTCAAGTACTTGCAGCCCCCAAGACCATCACCCCGCATAAGAAATTCACAGGCCAAGTTTATATCTTGAAGAAAGATGAAGGCGGCCGCCATACACCTTTAACCCCGGGTTATAAACCGCAGTTCTACTTCAGAACTACCGATGTAACCGGTGAATTACAATTCAAAGGTGACATGATTATGCCGGGCGACAATGCCGAAATCGAAGTAACCTTGATTACCCCGATTGCAATGGAAGAAGGTGTAAGATTTGCAATCCGCGAAGGTGGTCATACAGTAGGTGCAGGTGTTGTTACCAAAATTATTGAGTAAATAATTTACTTAACAAAAAGAACCCCCGAATAAAATCGGGGGTTTTTTTATTTTAACGTTTTTTAGTTTTAATATTTATAAATAAGTAAACCGCTTCTTAACTTCGGTTCAAACCAGGTAGATTTGGGCGGCATAATAAGGTTTTGATCGGCAACTTTCATAAGTTCCTCAATGCTTGTCGGATACATTGAAAATGCTACCTTATAATTACCGTTGTTAACTTCCTTCATAAGTTCTTTTGTGCCGCGAATGCCGCCAACAAAACTTATGCGTTTATCCGTGCGCGGATCTTGTATGCCAAGCAGAGGCGAAAGTACTTTGTTTTGCAATATGGAAACATCCAAACTGCCGACGGCATCATTAGCATCAAAAGCAGTCGGTTTTGCAGTTAAAAGATACCAAGTTTTATCAAGGTACATACAAAACTGATGGCGCGTGGGCGGAACTTGCAATTTGGTTTTTTCAATTTCAAAATTTTGTTTTAAAGCGTCAAAAAACACCTCAACACTCAAACCGTTTAAATCTTTAACAATGCGGTTATAAGCCATAATATACAAATGGCTTGCCGGGAAAATTACGGAAAGAAAATAATTATAACTTTCCCCCCCTGTATGGTTTGGGTTTGCAGCGCGTTTTTGGCGCGCATTATTTGCCGCGGATGCGGACCTATGGTGCCCGTCTGCGACATACAAAAGCGGAATATTTTTAAATTCATCTTCAAGCATGCTTATAACTGTATCATCTGCAATAATCCAAACTTTATGTTTTATTTTATCTTCGGTAGTAAAATTATAAATAGGCTCTTTCTTGCAAATATCTGCGACAATTTCATTTATTTTTTTATTATCGGGGTAAGTTAAAAATACCGGGCCTGTTGTTGCTTCCAAAGTTTGAATATGGCGTGTGCGGTCTTCTTCTTTATCTTTACGTGTGAGTTCGTGCTTTCTGATTATGCCTTTGTCATATTCCTCTGTAGATGTAGCGGCAACAATACCGTACTGCGTGCGCCCGTCCATAGTTTGTGCATAGATATAAAGGCAAGGCTTTTTTTCTTCTTTCAAAATACCATCTGCAATAAATTTATTTAAATTCTCACGCCCTTTGGCATAAACGGAACTGTCATATAAATCTATTCCGACGGGTAAATCAATTTCCGGTTTATCAATATGTAAAAAGGAAATAGGGTTGCCTTCTGCCATCTTGCGGGCTTCTTCGCTTGAAATTACGTCGTAAGGCGGGCAGGCAATTTTATCTGCGTTTTCGGCCGGGCGATATGCTTTAAAAGGTTTAATTGTTGCCATAACCTAGTTTACCTTATGCAAAAATGTTTTGCTTTTGCCGTATTCATTTACAATTTGGACTGCCATTTCAGCGACAGCATCCTGTGCCTGATCCGTTGATGCGCCGATATGGTGCGTGCCGTAAAAATTTTCAAGACCTTCAAAAACCGTTTTATCAAAAACAGTATCGGTGGCTTTAGGTTCATTTTCGTAAACATCTAAAGCGGCGCGGATTTTGCCGGCTTTTAAAACCTCAACTAAATCTTTAGTGTTTACCAAATTACCGCGTGCTGTGTTTATAAAGTAAGCACCGTCTTTCATTGCATCAAAAAACTTTTTATTGAAAAGACCTTTTGTTTCATCCGTAGATGGTAAATGCACAGTTATAATATCTGCGATTTTGGCTAGTTCATAAACATCCGTAATTTGTTTTGCATTAAATTGTGCTAAAGTTTCCGATTTTACATAAGGATCATAAACATAAAGTTCAAGCCCAAAAGCAGCGGCACGTTTTGCAACTGCTTTACCGATATTTCCAAAACCGAAAATACCAAGTTTTTTACCGAAAATTCCGCGTGCTTTCGAATACTCGCTTTTATTCCATTTACCGTCGCGTAAATCGCGTACATTATTGTAAATGCGCCTGTCTAAAGCAAGCATTAAGGCCATGGCAAGTTCCGCAACCGCAAGGGAATTTGTTCCCGGGCAATTGCAAACCGCAATACCTTTTTTGGCGGCGTAAGCGGTATCAATAGTATCATAACCGGCACCGGCGCGGATAATAAGTTTTAAGGCTTTTCCCTCATCAATAACAGCAGGTGTAACTTTTGTGCTTCTTACAATTAAAATTTCATTATCTTTAATTTCGGCAGGCAAAGTGTTTTCATCAAGTTTAGGGGCAAAAGTTACTTCATTATTTTGTGCCAAAACATCTTGCCAATGTTGAGGGAATTTATCTGCAATTAAAATTTTCATTTTGCACTCCTTAAATCTTTTACAATTTTGTCTACTGCATTTAAAAGTTTTTCATATTGCCCAACGCCATCGATATCAACAAACGGGAAACAGGCAATCCTTAAAGAATTTTGTTTTACAGATGAATACTTTTTAATACCATCTTGTAAATTTGGCATACCGGTTGCTTTTAAAGCGGCAGTAATGTCCGCGTCCACAATTTTATCATCTGTAATTGCTAAAGTAACTGTGGTATATGAGCGGTTTTCCGCTTTATCAACCAAAGGTTTTAAGTAGTCTGTTTTTGCAACAAAATCCCAAATATAATTTGCGTGTGTTTTGCAAAGGGCATCCATCGCTTTAATACCGCCACGGGAGAGCATCCATTTACAAGCCTCGTTAAACATCCAAATATTTATAGTTGAGGGTGTATTTAATGTCTGTGATTTTTCCTGTGCTTTTTTAATGGTTTCCGTTAAATCTAAACTATAAGGAACACGCCTGATTTTTTTGACTTCTTCCACGCGTGCTACGGCTTTAGGGCTTAAAATCATCACACTTGAACCGCCGCCCACACCAAAGCATTTTTGCATGGAAAACACCATAACATCAAAGCAATTTTCCGGTAAAGCACGGCCACCGGCACAAGAGGTGCAGTCCCACGCAATTAAAGTATCAGGGCCTTTTTTTGCCCAGGCATCTTTTAAATATTCATCCGGTATTTGTACGCCCATTGAAGTTTCATTAGGCGTCATTATAACCAAACTGGCATTAAAATCCGGTTTTTCTGAAGGGAAGAATTCCCCCTCTTTGGGTTCTTTAAAATCTTTTACGACATCATCTTCAAGACAAGATGCAATTTTTTTGCACCACATTTTTGAAAATGCCCCGAAATTTAAACCTGAAATTGATTTTTTTGTTAAGTTCCAAGCAACTGAATCCAATGCCGGAGTGGCACCACCCATAAAAAAAATAATTGTATAGTCTTGCGGTAAATTAAATAATTTTCTTAAATTTTCAGTCGCTTCGTGATACATACCTTTTGATGAAATATCAGCCGCACGGTGGCTCCTTTCAAACATCATATCGCAAACAGGTGTTTTGCGTATTTGCGGATGCCCCTGTGAAGGCCCGCAGGCAAAAGTGGATGTAGGTAAGTCTTCTTTTTTGAATGTAACTGGCATATTTGCACCTCTTATAATATTCTATAACTATATTACAAATTTAGAATTTTAAATTCAATAGGGAAGGTTTGTTATTTGAAACACTACCCATATAATTGGTAAAATGTATTTGTATGCAAATGACAGATTTATATACCGCGCTAACTACAAGCGCCTACCGCAAACCGGAAGCACCGGCTGTGGTATTTAACGGAAAGACATGGTCCTTCCACGAACTTTTGATGACTATTGACAGGGCATCCGATATGCTTTGGGCTTATGGTATCAGAAAAGGTGACCATGTGGCCATTGCACACCGCAATTCCGTTGAAACTATTATCGCGAACTATGCCCTTTATAAAATCGGGGCAATTAGTTTACCTATTAACTTTATGGTTTCAAAACCGGAAGAACTAAAATACATGTTAACAAACAGCGGTGCAAAAGCAGTAATCACACAAGCAGAATTTTTACGTCATTATGCAGGTATTAAAAAAGATTTACCGAATGTAAAATATATTTTTACGACTGATGAAATTTCTTCAAGTGCCGCTTCTATGGTTACAGACGGCAGTATTAAACTTTTTTGGGATGAAGTCAAAAACAGCAAATTTAACTCCGAAACTTTAAATTGTCACCCCACTGTAGATGATACCGCTATGCTTTTGTATACTTCAGGCACAACAGGTTTACCGAAAGGCGTAATGCTTTCACATAGAAATATAATGTCAGATGTTATATCAACGGTAATAAGTTTTAAAATTTCAGATGATGATTCAATGATTTGTATTTTACCTATGTTCCATACTTTGGCATGGACCGTCAACGTAGTTATTCCTTTAACCGTAGGGATGAAAACCGTTGTTGTGGCAAATATTACACCTGCCGCAGCATGGCTTAATTTAATGGGTAGCGAACGTATAACGATTATGACGGCTATACCTCAAATTTACAGTGTTTTATCGAAAGAAGCTAAAGGTTTAAAACGCATATACTTGCAATATTGGGCTTTTAGGAAAGTCCGATTTTGCGTATCAGGTGCGGCCCCATTAAGCAAAGAAACAAAAGACCATTTTGAAAAACAACTCGGTATACCAATACTTGAAGGTTATGGTTTGACAGAAACCAGCCCCGTAGTAAGTGTAAATACCGAACAAAGCAGAAAGCACGGTACTGTGGGTATAAACCTACCTTATATTAAAGTACGTATTATTGATGAAGAAGGCAATGAACTCCCCAGAAATACGGAAGGTGAAATCGTCATTAAAGGTGACAATGTTTTTAAAGGTTACCATAATAATCCTGAGGCAACCACTGCCGCTTTTGATAAGGACGGTTGGTTTAGGTCCGGTGATATCGGATTAATTGATGATGAAGGTTTTATCGTCATTAAAGACCGCTTAAAAGATATGATTATTATTAAAGGGCTAAAAGTATTTTCCGCACAAGTTGAACATACAATTATGGATTATCCAAATATCGAAGAATGTGCCGTTATAGGTGTACCTGACGGGCACGGCGGGGAATTCATTAAACTTTATGCCGTTAAAAAACGTGGGGTTGAATTTGATGAAAATGATTTTAGAAAATACCTAAAAAATAATCTTGATAACTACAAACGCCCGCGCGATATTGAATTTAGAAAGGAACTCCCTAAAAACTCTATGCGCAAAATTTTAAAACGCGAACTTCGTAAGGAAGCCATTTTAAAATTTAAAGAAGAAGAAGCCGCCAAGGCTGCCGAAAAAGCCGCTAGAGAGGCTGCTTTAAACACAAAATAAAAATGTTAACAGGTTCATATCTTGCTAATTTGCTGGCTGAGAAAGCGCCAAATGCTTATTATGTCGGCGGATGTTTGCTTGACAGTTTTTTAGGTAAATATTCCGGTGATATAGACCTTGCTTTACCACGCAAAGAAGTAAAACAAACTGCTAAAGATTTAGGGCAAGCTTTAGACGGTGCTGTTTTTGAAATGGACCCGGAATTTTGTGTTTGGCGTATAACTACAAAAGAAGGGTTTCAAATTGATTTATCTGCCGTGGAAGGTGATAGCATTTTAAAAGATCTTCCGCGCCGCGACTTTACAATCAATGCCCTTGCTTTGCCTACAATAAGCAAACCAACACTTAAAATAAAGACGGAGAATAATAAAAAACGCGTTTTAATTTCCACTTTTAGCAATAAAGATTTAATAGATTTAAACAAAGGCCAAAAGGCTATAAAAGATAAAAAAATTATTGCAAATAATTCTAAGGTTTTTGATGCTGATCCATTAAGATTATTCCGTGCTTTCAGGATTGCCGCCGAACGTGGATTTGAAATTGATAAAGACACTTTAAAACTGATAAAGGCAAATGCAGGCAAAGCAAATGAACCGTCCGGCGAACGTATACAAGAAGAATTAAAGCGTCTAATGCGCGCACCAAATACCGCATATTATTTGCGTATTATGGAAGATTTGGGGCTATTTAAAAAATTACTCCCTAAACTTGCCGATCAAAAAGATTGCGCTGAGTGTTATTACGGTAAGGGCGGTGTTTGGAAACATACCTTGTTAGTTGTAGACCGTATTGAATTTTTACTTAACAATTTAAAACTTTGCGTACCGGAATTTTATAAGGAACTTGAGCCCTTTTGCCAGGACCATGCTTTATATAAAATGACGGCTTTACTTCATGACATAGCAAAACCTGAAACAGCAAAAATGAAAGACGGACGCTTACGCTTTTTCTATCATGAACAACAAGGGGCAAAACGTGCAGATTCTTTTTTAAAAGATTTACGTTATTCTTCTTTGGAACGCCGCTTAATTTGCAAGATGATATCTTCACATTTACGCCCAAGCAATTTAGCAAGTAATGAAATTGTTACAAACCGCGGTGTTTACAAATTTTTTAAAGAACTGGGTAATGCCGGTATACCATTACTTTTTTTGTGTTGGGCCGATTATACAAGTTATGTTTCTATGGAAAGTTTAAAAACTATGCTTCCAAAAGCAAAAAACCCTGTTATGACAATAGAAGAAGGCAAAAGTATGGGGGCTGAGGGCAAGACACTAAGGCATCTTCAAATGCTTAACTTATTATTTACGAAATATTTTAGAGAAAGCCAAAAAATTATTTTACCTACCAAATTATTAGACGGTAAAGATATTATGCATAACTTAAAATTGCCAAGCGGCAGAATAATAGGTATAATTTTGGAGTATTTAGCTGAAGCGCAAGTGGAAGGAAAATTTACGAACAGGAAAGAAGCCCTTGCTTATTTGCTTGAACATAAACAAAAACTTCTTTCTTTAGGGGATAGAGATGAAAACAATATTAAAAAACCATAAATACATTTTAGTTCTCTGCTTTATTTTTTTAGCAGGATGTGCGACTTCAAGCACTCAAAATAAATCGCGTGACTATAATGCAAAAGGTGAGATGTATCTTAAAACCGAAAAATATGCAAAAGCGGAAAAATATTTAAATAAAGCGATAGAAGCAAATTCTTATAATCTAGATGCCTACAAAAACCGTGGCACTTTGTATTATGCACAAGGCGACTATGAAAAGGCCTTATCTGATTTTAACTATGTTTTGACTTATGAAAAGTACAACTCAAATGTTCTTGCAGCAAAAGGCGCCGCGCTTGCAAGCCTTAGCAATTACGAAGAAGCTTTTATTACCTTAACCAATGCTTTAAAATTAAATCCTTCAAATGTTGCAGCCTTAAATTCCATAGCAGGCCTCTGGTATATATCCGGAGATTTTGAAAAGGCAAAAGAAGTATATACTATTTCTTTAGAATATAATACCACACCTGAAGCCTATTTGATGCGTGCACAATGTTATGAACAACTCGGCCAAACAGCGGAAGCAGAGCACGATTATGCCTTAGCGAAAGTATTAAAACTCGGCCTCACCAATATCGCGCCGGAAGAAAATAAATAACTTATTTTATTTCGCTTTTAATTTTCTAGCAACAACTGTATAAATTGCTTTTTGTCGTCGTCTTTTTGTTTGGTATATAAATAGATTAAGTTGGAAAGTAAATATCTGATTATTTGTTTGGTATTTAAAATCTGTAATTCTTGTTTTACGCCACGGGCGGAAAGTTCGCTGTCTGTAATAAAAGCACCGTTATTATTAAGCCCTATATAAACATTCGGAAAATTATATTCCTTCTTAAAACAAACTATTGCCTTACCTTTACTTAAGCCCAAAAAAGCAGGAGTATGAAAATTTTCGGCAAGCAACAAATACAAAGCGCCCATAAACATAGAGGTAGTATTTTTTGTTCTGATTACTTGTTTTAAAGAAAGTTGTTTTTCATCATTTAAACTATTTATTTTAAATTTTAATTTATCAAATAAAACGAGACGGAAAATTTCCGCTTTCTCTTCGGTAGAAGATGTATCTTGTAAATATGGTGCAATTTCGCCGCAAAGTAAATTAAAGGCAGAATCAAGTTCCCCCCTTTTTAGTGTAGAATCCAAAAGCATAGCAAGCAAAGCCACACCTTTTGAAAGTGAAGGGTTATATAATCCAAAATAATCCTTAAATAAAGTTTGTAATTTATTTGCCTGCGTCATTCAATAAAACCAAAACGCTTAAGATATTTATCATCATTACGCCAAGACGGGCTAACCTGGACTTGAAGTTCCAAACGATATTGTTTACCCAGAAATGCACAAATTCTTTCTTGAGCAGCCATGCGTAATTTTGCAATAGCAGCGCCACCTTTACCGATAATTATAGGTTTTTGGCCTTCCCGTTCCACGTGAATTATGGCACGGATATAATTTTTATCGCCAAGGTCCTCGGTAAACTTTTCAATTTCCACAGTTGTGGAATAAGGTATTTCCTGGTTATACTGCAAAAATATTTGCTCACGTATAAACTCGGCTATATAAAATCTTTCCCAACGGTCGGTAAGTTGCCCTTTTGGGAAATAAGGCGGGTTAAAAGGAATATAATTTACTACTTCGCGTTCCAATTCCTGTACACCCTTATTTTGCCTTGCGCTAACTAAAAAAATCTTGCTTATTTGCAATTCTTTTAAAAGAGTATTTGCAATTTTATTTAAAGTATCTTTATCTTTTACCAAATCAATTTTATTTATCACTAAAAACAAAGGGCAATTAAGTTCTTTTAACTTAACAATTAACGGGGAGTGTTTTGCTATCGGTTGCGTTGCGTCATATACAAATATTACGAGGTCCGCATCCTGCGTGATTGCCTGGTTTAGAGAGTTTAACATTATTTCTTGCAATTTATATTCAGCATGCAAGAAACCGGGGGTGTCAACAAAAACGATTTGATAGTTTTCCCCCTCGCAAATGGCTAAAATATTTTGCCTTGTTGTTTGCGGTTTGTGTGTTACAGGTGATAAGTCTACACCGGCAAATTTATTAAGCAAAGTAGATTTACCGGCATTAGCTAAACCGGCCATTACTGCAAAACCGCTTTTAAAATTTGGGTATTTAGAAAATATGTCCATATTTAAATTTTACAATTTTATTTCCTTTTATGCTAAAATATATTTGAATTTAAAAGGAGGTATTATGTCTTACGTAACTTGGGCAGTATTAGGCATCTTGTTATTTATAGGGGAAATTTTTACAATGGATTTCTCTTTAAGTTGCGTCGGCCTTGGGTTCTTGGTCGCTGCACTTATGGCTTATTTGGGTTTTGGGTTTCATGTACAACTTATAGCGTTATCTGCCGTATTTATAATTCTATTTTTTACATTACGCCCGTTCATATTAAAACATCTGGCCAGAAAGCAGGAATATAAGAGTAATGTTGATGCCTTAGTCGGCACAAAACACAATTTTTATGCTCTTTCAGAGGATAAGAAACACGCCAAAATTAAAATTGACGGCGATGTGTGGGAAGCGGAAAGTGAAACCCCGCTTACAAGCGGTAAACCCGTAAAAGTAGCAAAAGTAGAGGGTGCTACTTTAATAGTTAAACAGGAGGAGTAATAAATGACAGTCGTATTAATTGCATTTGCTATATTGATAGGTATCATGGTCCTTGTCGGCTTTACACAAGTCCAACAAGCACAAGTTATGATTATTGAACGTTTCGGTAGTTATAACACAACATTAAATTCAGGGCTTCATTGGATTTGCCCTATTATCGATAAACCGCGTGAAATCGAATGGAAATTTACACGCGAAATGTATGGAAAAAATGTTTCATATATCGGCATGGTTAACAGAATTGACTTGCGCGAAACCGTTTATGATTTCCCAAGCCAAGACGTTATTACACGCGATAACGTTAACATCAAAATCAATGCTTTGATTTATTTCCAAATTACCGATCCTTTAAGAGCTACTTATGAGGTTGCCTCTTTACCGACGGCTATTGAAAAGTTAACACAAACCACTTTAAGAAACGTCATCGGTGAATTAACATTGGACCAAACTTTAACTTCACGCGAAACCATTAACTCCAAACTCCGTGCTATCTTGGACGAAGCATCAAATAAATGGGGTGTAAAAGTAAACCGCGTTGAGTTACAAGATATTACACCGCCGCCATCAATCCGCGAAGCAATGGAAAAAGAAAAGAAAGCCGAACAAGAAAGACGTGCTATCATCTTGGAATCAGAAGGTGAAAAACGCTCTAAAATCTTACGTGCGGAAGGTGAAAAGGAAGCCCAAATCAATAAAGCGGAAGGTGAAAAACGCGCCCGTATCTTGGAAGCGGAAGGTTTTGCAGAAGCAAAAATCCGCGTAGCGGAAGCTGAAAAGCAGGCAGTTAAAATCGTCGCTGAAGCGGTTTCCCAATATTCAAACCCGGCCAATTATGTAATTTCAATAAAATATATTGAAGCCTTGCAAAAAATGGTTGACGGTAAAGATAATAAGTTAGTTTATATGCCTTACGAAGCCACCGGTATTTTAGGTGCCGTAGGTGCAGTAAAAGAACTTGTTACCAAGAAATAAATTTTCGGTTTACTAAAATCCCCCGCTTTAAACGGGGGATTTTTTATTTATAATTTACTTTAATTACGCATTGGGTTCCCACGGTTAATATGCGTAATCAATGCCGAAAGAATATACAAAGAAAAATCTTTAATATTTAAAGCATATATAGATGAGATTATGCATTCACACTTCGTAATATCAGGTGCCTTTAGAAACTTCAAAATCGCTGATTTAACGCTTTTTGGAACATTACTGTGATAAATAATCTTTAGATAAGAAATTATTAAAATACGAAGTTGTTTAGATTTACCGGAAGGACCTTTCAAATCGATATATACTTGGCACATTTTCCTGGTAGCAAGCAAAAGGCATTGATATTTTGTAGAATCAATTTCTTGCTTATTATAAGAATCTTCAAGCAAAAAATCTATGGCCTTTTTATCCATCAATTTAAATAAAGAAAGTTGTAGTTTCTCTTTATCAGTTAAAGCGACATGCATAAGCTCCCCACATGAATTTATTATTTAGAGTAGTCATCTTCTATAATAATAACATCATCGTCTGGGGAGGGAGATTTAGATTTGTTCCTACGTTCGTAAGGCTTGGAAAAAGATTCTTCTTCCGGATAACCGGGATATATTTCATTCAAAACTTCTTTGCGTGTTTTGTGATGCACTTCTTCTTCTTCGGGTTTTGTGTCTATGTTAACCGGCTTACTTTTTTCTAACATATCCACGAATTTGGCATCCGTATTAAATTTTTCTTTACTACGATTAACTTTAATTTCGTTTTCCTGCAATAATATCTTGGCAATTGAACCGTCAAAATATAAAAATAAGATAGTATTTATGCCAATAAATAAACCACTGATAAAAGTAAATACAAATATTTGAACAAATTCCCAAAAAATGAAACGAACATACAAATCACGCGGTTGTTGCACTAATGCTGATGATTGAGAGAAAACAAAATCATAGAAATCCCCGCCATTTGGGAAAAACAACAATAACACAAAAAAATACGCCCAGAAAGCAACCATCGCAGTAAAAAGAATCTGCACTAAAATGGTTCTGGAAATATTTTTCCATCTCTGAAAAACCATATAAAAGCTAAAAGTAAAACTGTTAAAGACATTTGCTTCCCTTAAAGCAACAGCTAAAGGAGCAAAGTATACGAAAGGAATAGCCGCAATTATAAAAATACAGGCAAGCATCTTATAAGGCAAAGTATACAGTGGGTTTTTGAGATAATACATCGGTAAAATTAAAAGAACCAATGCCCCCACAATCATTGCCACTACCGCAAATAATTTGGCTGACATAATAAATACGTTTGCGACATTCGCATAAATTTGAGCTGTTTTATTTAAAATTAAATCTTCCGAAGTTTTAAAAAATGAAGCGGTAGATACAGAAAAAACAAACCCGACCCAAACCCAAAAGCAAATATTTGTCGTAGTACTTTGAGGGATTAAAGAAAAAAGCGCTTGCCCAAACAATATAAAAACGGTAGAAAGCAATGCTGTCTTTATTATGGGAATAGATAAATATAAAATCATCCCTAAATAAGTTTTTACAGATTCTACTACGGAAAAATCCGTATCTGCTAATCTTCTGAAATCTACCATTATGTAATCCCCCACACCTCTATAAATTTATTATAACATATAATTTTACACTGTGCTTATTTTATTATAAAATATAGTAGATTAAAACAAGGAGATATTATGAAATTAACAAAACTAACTGTATTTATTGCTTTACTGTGTTTGACGGTAGTTTCTTTCGCGAAAGAAAATGACCGCCGTGGCTGGCAACTTGATTTAAAAAGGCTTGCCTTAAATGTAACTTCTACCAGCGTACATCATGCCGCAGATTATCAAACTTTTCCTGATGCCCGCCTGACAGCAGATAATCAAACTACTATCCAAGGTGCTCTAGATTTCAGAGCGGACAATTTCGGCAAGTTATATTTATGGTCAAACGGAATTTTAGCCGAATATGGTAAAAATACCATCAAAGCGACAGACGGCACAAGAGTAACCACAGAATCTGTAGACAGAATTATTGCTGATACCTCTTATACTTTACGTTTATGGAATGTACAAGATTTTTGGGGTGGCTTTGAAGCCGGCCCATACCTTTTAGCCGCCTACGAAACCGAATTCAACAGTACTGACAATGCCCCACTTAAAAAAGTTTTACGAGGTGAAGGTGGTTTTAAATTGTTTGAAGGGAAATATATAAAAGCACTTTATGTGTCTGCTTTATTTGAAGAAGATTTTACCTACCCGAAACATTCCACCAAACTCGGTTGGACGGCAGGTTTTGAAATTAATGCTCCCATCCGCGAAGGTGTAAAAGCTACATTTAAAGGTATTTGGAGAGATTACTTACATGAAAGTGTCAAACAAGTTAATTCCGACTTAGATTATTCTTTAGAACTTGATGCCCGTATGGAAGTTTTGGTATGGAAAAACCTCTCTGTCGCACCGTTTATTAACTATTTTACCGCGCAAGCCAAATACGGTGGCCGCCCACGCGGACAAAATGTATACGTCGGTGTATCATTCTCTTTCAGCAAATTATTTAAAGAAGCGAAACCACTTATCGAAGAATAAGAATATGCGAAATATTTTGCAGGATTTAGAAAAGCTTGCTGATAAAAAATATAAAAAATTTACCTCGGGTTTACTGCCCGGGGTAAATTATATTTTGGGTGTCAGAGTCCCTAAAATCAGGACTTATGCAAAAACTTTTACCTTCGAAGAAGCTCAAAATTTTTACAAAAATTACAAAACAAAATACTTTGAGGAATATTTTTTAAAAGCAGTTTTACTTGCCCGTATTTCTAAACAAATCCCCCCCGAAAACGCTATTAAACTAATACAAAAATTCATACCGGAAATTTCGAATTGGAGTGTTTGTGATGCTTTTTGTGCTGACCTTAAAATAATAAAAAAATACCCTGAAATATTTTTACCGTTTATTTTAAAAAACCTAAAAAGCAAACAGGAATTTACACAAAGAACATCACTTAATTTAGCACGTGCTTATTATTTGGAAAGCCCCTACTTTAAACAAATTTTAAAGGCAGTTCTTAATTTGAAACCTACAAAATATTATGCCCAAATGGCACAGGCATGGTTTATGTGTGAAGCTTATATAAAACAGCAGGAACTTACGAAACCTACTTTAAAATATTTAACGCCGGAAGTTTATGCAATGACGATAAGAAAGTTAAAAGATTCTTATAGAGTAAAGTAATTTTACCATTAGATTAAAAATTTTGTATAATATTAGTATAATATAAGTCACCGTAGCTCAGATGGTTAGAGCGGGCGTTTCATAAGCGCCAGGTCAGTGGTTCGATCCCACTCGGTGACAATTTTTTTATCCATTTTTCCTTATTTCTTTAAGTTTTTAGCGGAATTAGGAAGCACAAAACTTATTGGTCTATCGCGATTAGGTACTTGTTTTACAACCTGAATAGTGCCACCCGTTTCGCAAATAAAATTATAACCGCGCATACAAGCCGCGCCGTACGGTGGTTTACAAACCTCGCGTTTATCATAACTACACAAAAAAGGTATACGCGGCGGATAAGTGGAAACTGTTACCGTTATGGAATTCCATACTTCATATCTTTTTATAGACACATCTACTGTGCGTAAAGATAAAAATTTACGCATAGCAGGATTAGTAAAACCAACATATTCCTGTACTTTTTTCTTGATATCGGGTATTAGAAAATTCTTATCCCAACCTTGAGTATATTTAATGGCTCTATGACTTTCAAGTTGCCATCTGCGCCCAGCATAAGCAGATGCAATTTCTGTTTTTTGCAAAACTATTAGTAGGCCGTAAATTTTAATGATAAAAAGTGCCAAAATAAAGAATATAGGAAATAACAAAACAACTTCCGTAGTTGCCTGCCCACGCCTTGATCTTAAAAAAGAAAACGGATTTCTAAGCATTATGGGAATAACCTCACTTGATATTTTGGTGTAGGGTTTGGCCATACACAATTATTACTTTCATTGGTACATTGTAAAGCCGCCCTAACATGTAATTTTTTCGCATATCTTTTAACATTAACTCTAAAATAGTTATCCGGAGGAATAACAGGCTCCCTAATATCTACGCCCGTATACATTTTTTTCATTTTACTTCTGGTAGATCTATCCAAATAAGAGAATTGGTATAGAGGCATAATTTTCTCAAATCTCGGTTCGCCTGCTTTAAAAGCTACATAACCTGCTTCATTTTGATTTTCAATTCTATAATACCAATCTACATTTTTTAGGCGAATACTCTCCAATCCTAAATCGTAATTTTTTAAAGCTCTTACGCCTTCTTTACCACATTGGCTTAATTTACAAGAAGAACTGTTATAAAAAAAACTTTTTCTAAAGAATTCACCATCTTTAGTTACACGTTCATAAGTTTTTTTCTGAGATTCATAAGTACTTTCAATAATTTTATATGCAGCGATATAAAAACTTAGCGGTGCCATAACACCGTTATCTTCTTCCTCGGGATTTTCATTTTCATGATCTTCTTGATCCATATATATGTACCTGTAATTTTCTACATATTCCTTTTTGTTAACACCATACTCCCAATCTTCTTTAATTTTTGGGTTTTCGGTATTCCAACTTTTTGGGCGACCCTTTCCCTCTTTCATATCTTCTTGACCCTCAGTGGGTGCTTCTACATATTTCAATTCCCATTTACCGGCATTTTCTTTTGGGCTGGAATTAATATCCGGCATAGCAGGAAAAGCACCTGCTTCATAAAATAAATCATAATAAGTTATAGATGAGGGGCCGTCATATTCAGATTCAGGTTCCTTTGGGACCGGATACATCATATTTTCCCTAAATACCCTAAAAGGCATAGCACCATTAAGATAAGCCACAGCATTCAAAAAATTTGAATAAGAGGTTAATTCGATAAAAGCAGCACTGTCTAAAGCAAATTGGCTACGAATTTTAAAACGAGAAAGTTTAGCTGTTTCAAACAATAAATATATAACCAGCAATATGGTAGGTATAAGTAAAATTGCCGGTAAAACGATTTGTGCCCTTCTGTTTTTTAAGCAGTTAAATAAACCCATACTAACTTAAAATATTACCTATTATTGTAAAAAAACCGCCAGCAAGTTCTTTATGAAAACTTATGGTAAATGCTAAAATAAACGCAACTATGGAACCAAGCATAAGCAAAAACTCTGCCGTTTGTTGACCCTTAGTATTGGCGATTATTTTAATTATTTGTTTCATTATTTATCTGAGGATATTATCCCCAATTTTATAGCTTTAACAACGGCTTCCGTTCTGCTGGTTACGCCAAGTTTATGGAAAGCACTGTTTAAATGGTTTTTAATAGTTTTAACACTGCAATTAAGTTCCATAGCAAGTTCTTTATTGCTAAGCCCGGAACCGAGCATATCCAAAACTTTAACTTCGGTTTTAGTGAGCATAGCCTGCGTAGGTGCATTAGGCTCACCCATCTTACGAAGACCTTGGAGAAGTTTACCCATCATTTGCTGGGGTATCATTAAACCTTCCGTAGTGAAAGTGCGTATTGAGTTTACAAGTTCCGCCGCCGGCAACATTTTTGATAAGTAACCGTTTGCACCGGCCTGGACTGCATCCATAACGTGGGCCTCATCTTCAAAGCTGGAAAGCATTAAAATATTGATATTAGGTTCTGTTTTCTTTATATTTTTTGTTGCAGTGATACCATCCATTTTAGGGAGTTTAATATCCATTAAAACCACATCCGGTTTCAATTTTTTTGCGAGTGCAACAGCTTCTTCCCCGTCGGCTGCTTCACCTACAACGGAAATCCACTTTTCCCCTGTCAAAACATCCTTAATACCTTCCCTAAATAAGGTTTGGTCATCTGCAATTAAGACTTTTACAATTTTCTTTTTGGTCGCCATAATATCTCCTATTCCTCAATAAGCGGTAAAGTAAAACAGAAAGATGATCCTTTCCCTTTACCTTCACTTTCAGCCCAAATTTTACCACCGTGATTTTGTACTATATCTTGTGCTATTGATAAACCTAAACCCAAACGACCGCCGCCTGTTGCGCTTTGGTAGAAACTCTTAAAAAGTTCCTTTGTAAGTTCCGGCTCAATACCATCCCCGGTGTCCTTTACTATTACTTTAGCATTTTTATCGTCATTTTTCACTACCGAAATTGAAATTCTGCCTTCTTCTTTAGTATGCCTTATGCCGTTCTCGACGATATTAGATATAACTTGCCTTATTCTTTTAGGGTCCCCAAAAACCATAAGTTCCCCCTCGCTTTCAAAAGTCATCAAAATATTTTTAAGTTTTGCTTTTTCTTTAAAAACTTCAAAAGCATTCTTGAGCATAGCAGTTAATTCGAAATTCTGTTTTTCTAAACGAAGTTTCCCTTTTTCAATAGCAGCCCAATCAACAAGGTCTTTAACCAAAACGAATATCTGTTCAAGGCTTTGTTCCATATAGCCCATTTTTTTTGTTTGATCGGCATCAGGTTTTTTTATGGTACGTTGAAGCATTTGAAAACTCATATTTAATGCCATTAAAGAGTTTGATAAATCGTGAGAAACAATAGAGAAAAATTTACTCTTCATCGTGTTTAAATTACTTAAATCGGCATTAGTTTTTTTAAGCTCAGCAAGCAACCTGCGATTACTTCGTTCCAAGTAGAACTTGTCAAGTGCCATTTTTATTGTTCTTTTCAGGTAATCAAAATCTACCGGTTTCATCATGAAGTCATATACACTTTCTTGTATTGCTTTAACTGCTGCATTTAACGAAGCGTGTGCAGTTATCATTATGATCTGACTTTTCTCGTTAAAACATCTAATTTTATTTATTAAATCTATCCCGGTGCCATCACCTAAGTTGTAGTCCATCAAAATTACATGATAAAAATCTGATCTTACAAGATCCATGCATTCTTTTGCACTTTCAGCCTGGTATACATCATAGCCCTCGAGTTCCAAAAGTTCGGCCAAAGTTTCCCTTAAGTTATTATCATCATCTACGACTAAAATTTTTGCTCTTTCATCATTTGTTATCATAATTGTTTATCGGCAAGTTTAAAAACGAATGTCATCTTCGTTCCTTTGCCGACCTCGCTTTTTAATTTAAATTCTACTTTATTTCTCGTACACACCTTTTTAACTACAGCAAGACCTAAACCCGTACCGCGCGCTTTTGTAGTAAAGAAAGGTGTAAAAATCTGTTCTTGCAAATCTTCGGGAATACCGGGGCCGCTATCTGTAACGCTTAAAGAGGCACGCCCATCTTTAAGTAGTTTTGTCTTAACTACAAGCATGCCCCCATCAGGCATAACTTCAATAGCATTTGCAATAACATTTCTAAGCGCCTGTTTCATTTCTTCGGTATCAATCGTTACCGGTAAATCTTCGGTATAAAAATAAGTAGTAAGCTGTATGTTTTGAGGGATCGGATAGGATGACAAAGTTTCTCTTGCATACAGGCTTAAATCTATGGTCGTAAGTATTTGTTCACGATTACGGGCATAACCCAAAATTTCTTCAATAATACTATTAGCTTGATTGATTTCTTCATCTATAACTTTAAAATTCTTGGCTACTTTGACATCTGCGCCGCTTCCTAACCTAGTTTTAATTAAATACACCGCATTTTTAATAACAGCAAGAGGATTTTTAATCTCATGGCTGACGATAGAGGCCATTTGTCCGATAGCAGCAAGACGTTCTTTTTTAATCAATTCGTTTAAAGCTGTTTTTAATTCTTTAGTTCTGCTACCGACCCTTATTTGCAAAGATTGATTAAGCCCTTCCAAATCTTCTCTTTCCTGTCGAAGTTCATCAAAACGTATTTTAAGGGAATCTATCATCTTGGCAAAAGCAATGGACAGTGCCCCTATTTCGTTATCCGGAAAAGGTAAATCAGGTATTTGATCTGCTTTACCTTGTTCTATTTTCTTAAAAGCTTTAGTCATAATGTTTAAAGGTTCCACCATAATACCTGAAACATAAAAACTCATAAATAAGGCAAAAAGCAAAACTATTACAATAATTATAATGATTTCCTTATAGAAACGTTTGTATAAGCCAATTAAACCGCCTTCAACTTTATCGGTTGAATCATAAGTATAAATAAGCCATCCGCTTAAATTGTTTACAGACAAAACACCAATATTATCATCTATCTGCACAGACACTATTGCATCTTCCTCTGCTTTAGTGGCGAGAATAGACATTTCCTTTTTATATGAATTAGAATTACCTGTATTTATGCCTTCTTCGGAAGAATAAATTAAGAAACCGTTTTTTGTAAAAACTAAGACATTACCACGCCCTACAGGCAAATAATTACTCAAATTTTCGAGGGGTATTTGAGCTGCCACGAAATGTGTCTTATTTAAAAAACTGTTCTTTATGGCAATTGCAACACTTAGACCTTTATTCTTTACTACGCCTAAACTGCCTACTGTCAAAGCCCCTGTTTGTATAGTATCTTTTATTTCTTGATTAAATTTGAATTTAGGACTTGGACCAAAATAAGCATATTCTTTGGCAGAGGAATCAAAAAAAGCTAATGATACAAACTCAGAATTTTCTCTAATAAAATCAGAAATATCTTTATGTGTTAAATTAATATCTGTTCTATCATGAAAAGTATGTATGGTTAAGAAATTGTTAAGTAAAAGTGAATTATTTTGGAAGTAAGAATCGACACCTTTACTGATAACGAGATTAAAGTTTTTTAGGAGGTTAAGTTCTTCTCCTTTTAACAATTCTTCTTCGGCGCGATGAGTAAAAAAGAAAGACAAAAGTAACGGTAAAAATGCTGTTACTATTAAAGAAAAGAATATTAGTTTCTTTAGTTGCCCTTTCCTCATATTTTAAGCCATTAACTATAAAAATTGGGGCATAGAATTATGCCCCAATTTAGAAATATAAACTTACTTTAGCACTGGCCTTGCGGTGCTGCTTGTGCTGCTGCGCCGCCATAATTTTGTTTAAAACCTTCAAGGCCGGGTATATTACCCAAAGAACCCATATCTGTTACAGTCCTGCCCTGCCAGATTACTGTCGGGGAACCGGAAACATTATAGTCTTCAGTGATTTTAATATCTTCTTTTAGTTTTTCTAAACCAAAATTCCAATATTTAGCAAAAATTCTGGGGTTAATACCTGCTTCTTCAGCAGCTTTGTCCCATAAAGAACTTCTGTAATCTTTGTTTCTGATTTCAAGATATTTCCAGAATTTTTTGGGATATTTTTCGCGGATAATGATTTGTCTGACATCTTCTTCCCATTCTCCTGAGCCATGTAAACTATCTATTTGACCGTTTCTTTCACTGGCGATATAACGAACATTTATTTTTAAATCTTTAGGAAGCCTGCCAAGTTTCATTAAATCAATAATTTGATTTTCTGCTCTAACGCCATAAGGGCACTGAGACATTACAAACAAATCAAGTTCCATAGGCCTTAATTCTTTATTGGCATAAACACCGTTTCTTGTCTGATGTTCGAAAACGAGTTGACCGTTATGTTCTTTAATTTGGCCTGCTTCGACATATTTGCCGAATTTTTCTTTTACGAGAGCATTATTTTCCACTAAATATAAAGGCATAAAATCCAAATTTAAACCTTGATATTTAGGATCATTTAATGCTACTGAGCGATTTACCGTAGTAACTTTTAATTTAGCACCCAACACCTGCTCTAACCCGCCATTTAAACCGGCATCTATACCTCCGGTGACATCATTATCCATTACGATAACCGTAACGGGGACTTCTTTAACTGTTGTTTTTGTCGTTGTTTTGGGGGCAACGGCATAAACAAACCCTGTACATATTGCCAACATGGCAAAAATGGTAGCAAACTTCTTCATTTAAATATATCTCCTTTTATTAATTTTCTTCTTTTATTTCTTCTTGGGCTGCAGGTTCTTCAATTGTAAAAGTTAACCCTTTCATGCCGAAAGAACAAAATAAATTGTATACGAAAGCAGAGATTACAATGAGAACTAAATAAACCATTGTATCAACGAGAGTCCATAAAATTATCTGCAATATTTGTTGCATAAGACTCAAATCCTGCATACTTGATATCTGTAAAACATAGTTCACAAGACATAAAGCAAACACTAACAGCGGAAATGCTGAAAGTATTATTGACTTTAAACTAATATTTTTTATTTCTATTTTCATTTATCCTCCAAAACTACTTTTTTGGTTCCAAAATTATTATAGTTCTTATTATACCACCTTTAGAAGCAAGTTGCAAAGCCTTTATAGTGAAGATATGGCTACCACTTTTTGTAACGGTTTTAAATATCTTACCTGGGTTATCCATAGCCCTACCTACTATATTAACAATATCTTGTTGCGTACCGCCAAAGATATCAAGCAAGTGAATAGGGCCCTCTTTATCTATTTTAAGTTCGAAATTGGCATGCATAATATTATTATTTTCGTCTACAACTATGGCCCTTGTACCTTTTGCTATGGTTACAGCCAAAACTGATGACCACCACTCTTGTTCGTAGTTGATGCGGTTCTCCTCAAGTTCTTCTTGTTCCTCAAGTTCCTTTTTAACTTTACCTAAGAAACCTTCTACTGCTTGTGCAAGAAGACCGATCTCATCCCCACGAGAAGAAAAGTTTAACACAAAACTTTTTGTAGAAATATTATCTATACCTTCTGCTAACTGTAAAAGCGGATTTGTAACACTTCTGATGACGAAAATATATAAAACAAAACCCATTAAAATAAAGATAATCACTGAGCCGATCAGATACCAAGTTAACGCCTTTTTAATTTCTTCTTTTACTTGTTTTCTTGAAACATCAACACTGATTATACCGGCAATTTTATCCCCTTTTGCTTTAAGAGGTATTGCTATCTCATAATAATTGCCTTCCTTCTTAATCTTTATGCTTGGGGAACCTGTTCTAACGGCTTCTTCTATAGCATTTGTTTCCAAATAACCGCCACGCTGATAATCGGTAATAGGCATATCAAGCAACTCCAGATTCTTATGCCATCTGACAGTCCCATTACCGTTAAAGTAAACGATATTACTTATTCTGTTATCTTGACGCGGCCAAGATGATATGATTTCATTTTCAGGTACAGTTAAATAGTTCTTTGATACTAAACCTTCAATTAAAGTGCTTGCATTTTGACGGACCGTATCAATAATTTGATTTTGCAAATTAAGATCAAATACCCGTTTAAACAAATTGAAGTATAATAAACCACCTACTATAATGGCATATATCGCCACCATAGTAAACCAAATAAACCATCTTGTACTTATTCTTTTAATCATATTTACCTGTTACTATATTTTTCCTCAACTCTCTTTAAGCCCAAAGCGGCATCGGAGTTTTCCGGATTTAAATTAAGTGCTGCTTGCCATTCTTCTTTGGCTTTTTCAAAATTACCTTCACTGAAAGCGGCCAAACCGTAACGATAATGTTTAATAGAGGCTTGGCGTGCTGCTTCTGAAACTCTCGTTGGTGTTTTTTCTACTATCGTCTGTGTTGGGAAATCTTCATTTTCCCCCTCTGCCTCTGTGCTGACAGGAGGTAATTTATCGGATGTACCCTCTTGTACATTGGTTGAGATTTTTGTTGTCGTAGTAGTTGTTGTCCCTTCCGGCGTTTCCTCTATGTTAGTAACCACTGTTTTAGATGTAGCTACTTCTTTATTTTTAGAAGAGGCAACGGGCAGTACTTCTTGAATTGTACCTGAACTCTTATCTTCAAAAACAGTTGGACACGGCTTACAAGTTAACGTCGGACAAGGAGGACATTTACCGCCCCTGCTCTCACTCGTTTCCGAAGATGAACTTTGTGAGCTTGAAGATGAAGAATAAGATGAAGACGAAGATGAAGAATATGATGACGAAGAAGTCGTTGTAGTACTTCTGTTTTTTGCCCTTTGTGCACTTCTTATCAAGACTTCTATATCCTGTTCGCTATAACCCCATTTTCGTGCTTCCTTCCAGTTAGCGATAGCAGTATTATATTTCTTCTCATTATAGGCTTTATTACCTGCATTATAATAATTAGTCGCAATTTCTTCCCTAAGCTGTACAATAAATTTTTGAGTTTGTTCCTCACCCGGCTGTATTTGGTGTGCCCTATTAAATTCTCTATATGCATCTACGAGTTTGCCTTTTGAGTAGTACTCAAAGGCTTGGTCAAGTGCTTTTTGGCTTTCTTCTTTCTTTATTAAATCCTCAACCTCGGCAATTTTTTCGTTTAAAGTGATATCATCTTTTCTAATTAACAAGACATTGTACCACTGATTTAAAGCCTCTTGATAGTCCCCTTGCTTATAAGCGTAATAACCTCTGCGGGTATGTATTTTGGTAAACTCATTGTTGATCCTTTCTATCCAGGCCCGTGCTTCTTCTTCCTCGGGGTTTAAAGTCAAAATTTCTTCAAACTTATTTTGCGCTTCTACCAAATAACCTTGTTTATATAAAGAATATGCTTCTTTATATTTCATATCTAAAATTTCTTTTTCCGAAAGTGTACCGTAATTTGCCATTTTTGTAGCGGTATCGGATAAAGTTTGGGCTTTCTTCATGCTGGGATCTATACTCAAAATAACATCTGAAATTTCCGCTGCTCTTTGATAATCACCCTGTTTGTACATATTATAGGCATTATCATAGACCATATTAAGAGTGAAATTTTGTATTCGTTGTTTTTCGAGTTGAACAGTTGAAAGATATTGCCTTCTTTGTTCCACATTGGCAAGAGTACCCAGCGACATTTTTTGCAAATCAAGCATCAACCCTGCTTCTTTGCCTGTTTCCCTTAAAGGTCTGTCCGCTGCTCTTGAAAAAGAAAGCGATACACAAAATACTAATAAAATAATAGTGTAAACAATTCGTTTCATTTCAAACTCCTAAAACGGCATTCCGCCGCGCATAAAATCTGCAATCATCGGTGAAAGCATCATAATAAATACCACCGGGAATATAAAAATAAACAACGGTATTAACATTTTTGTTGATGCCTGCGCCGCTAATTTCTCGGCTTTATTTAGACGTCTAAATCTTAAATCTGTTGAGAAATTGCGAAGTAATTGCACTAAACTGGTACCGAGTTCATCCGATTGAACAATTAACCCTACAAAGGATCTAATATCTTGTACGCCTGTTCTCGCTGCCATCCTTTCCAAAGATTCACGTCTTGAATAACCGAGTTTCGTTTCATTTAAAGTTTTTTCTATTTCGACTTCAAGTAAAGTCTTTTCTTTGGCAATTTTTACTATACGCTCAAAAGCCGTCATATAATCAAGGCCTGATTCTATAACCAAAGCCATTAAGTCTACGGTAGTGGCGAAATTTTTTACCATATCTTGTTGGCGTTTATTGATTTCATTTTTATAATATAAATCCGGTAAATAAAACCCAAGCGGAATAAACAAAACTACGAGCCATGTTCCAAATAGGAAATAGAGAATTAACGGCGTACCAACAGCGGAATAAATTTTGTAATACAGTATATCAACAGGCTGCGGTTTATCCGGACTACCCAAAAGAAGACAGAGATTTTCCAAAGGTTCTTGTAGATGGAAAAAGTTTAAGACATAAAAAGCAACTCTATCTATCAAATTCTCTTCAGGTTTTAACTTGGCAAAAGAAGATGCTGATTTCACCTGTTTGGCTTCCAAGTCAGAAATATCTTGCGTAACGGGCGCCGGGGTAAAAAACATAATAACCGCGATAAACGCACAAACCGTACCGCCGATAGCGAGCAACAACAAAACCATATGTACCATTCCTAAATTGCTCATACCTTAATTTCCCCCAGTTTATTGACTGCTTTGATACCTATGAATATCCATATTATACAGAACAATAATACTATTACACCAACAGGAGTTGTATAAAAATTGATCATCGCATCAGGTTGGAATACAAACATAACACCGACCATAATCCACGGCATAATACCAACAACAATAGCCTGAATTCTTTGTTGAGCTGTCATTGCCTGCAGTTTTTCCTCAAGTTTACTTTCTTCACGAATATTTTCAACGATACGTTCAAAAATTTTAGTCAAATTACCACCGACCTGCCTCTGCAAAACTATTGCCTTTACCATGTAAGAAAGCAAACGGGAATCCACACGTTCTTCCATCATCTCTAAAGCTCTTTCGAAGGGAGTACCCAAATTATAATTTTTTATTACCAAGGCAAATTCTTCCGATATTGGCGGGCGTAAATCTTTTGAAACCATTTCAAACCCTTGCACGATATCCATACCTGATTTTAAAGAGTTTGAAAGCAAAATTAAGGCATCCATAAGTTGATTATTTATTTTAACACCTCTTTGCCTTTTCAAAACTTTAAGCATAAAACCGGGCATCTTAAGGCCGAAATTAAGCCCTGCAGCAAAGAACATAATTAAAACTATAAAACCGACTATACCACCCAACGCCATTGCAAACATTACGCCGAATAAAGTGAATAATACTACAGTAGCAATAACCATGTATTTTATATTAATCTTAATAAATTGCCTGTTATAATCATCTACCCAAATGGATGTCTTCTGCAAATATTTATCTATAGCTTGACTGACTGTATCATTTTGGCTATTCATTATCATTAAGACAGCTGCAAAAACAAGCAAAGTGCCAAGCATTGTAAGAACTAACAATATGGTTTGATTATTAGGCCTTTTAAACTTTACAGGTGCTACCGCAAGCCATTGTTTCATCATTATAGTAGAATATATTGAATTTGAGAGCACAGCAATACCTGTAATTGACTTCCTAAATTTATTACGCCATTGCTTTTGTGATACAACAAAAGATTCCCCCACGCTTATCATTTCTTTATTGATGAGTTCAAGCGTAGCAATAATTTGCCTTCCGCGCCCCCCCATACTATCATAGAAAGTTTGCTCAGAAGCAATAATATCCAAGGTAATAAGAAATCGGGTACGAAGCATACCGAATTTTTCCTTAATTTCTTGTGAGGTATAGGCGGTACCTTCATTTATACCATCGGCTAAAGCCAAATATTCATGAATTATACCAAAGGCCCTTTGCCACATTTGTGCTTCACTGAAAGATTGGGTGCCAGTATTAGAACTCTGTTGCCAAGTCTTTTTCTTTGCCATATCCGGTAAAGCCTCTTCAAGCCAAGCAGGTACAGGTATTGGTTTGCTTTTACCGCATTGTGAAGGTGTGAAAGCCTTCTGGTCAGCAGGTTTATCAGTATTTAAAAAGTTATATACTGCATAAATTTTTTCTTCCGCACATTTTAAAGTTTGCGTTTGTTTTTCTGTTAACACCTGTTGGGCAAAACAAACCCCTTGCCCTAATATTAGGGTAACAATTAAGAAGAAGAATAATGCAGTTTTTTGTCTCATTATGCTGCCTTTTCAAAAGTGCTTTCCGGAACTTCGAGCCCTTTGGCTTTAAATTCTTCAAAGAAAGTAGGTTTAACACCCGTTGCAGTGAATTGACCTTCCACTTTACCTTCTTTGTTAACACCTGTTTGATTATATCTGAATAAATCTTGGGTTTTAATATTATCGCCATCACGACCGCAAATTTCAGTAATATAGGTAACTTTTCTTGTACCATCTGAAAACCTTGAAAGTTGCACAACTAAGTTTACGGCGGAAGATATCATTTCCCTAATAGCCCAAATAGGAAGTTCCGCACTTGCCATCATACACATTGCCTCAAGACGGGTTAAACTATCCCTTGGTGTGTTTGCGTGAATAGTAGCAAGAGAACCTTCGTGACCTGTGTTCATGGCCTGTAACATATCCAAAGCTTCAGCACCACGACACTCACCGACCACGATTCTATCCGGTCTCATACGCAAACAGTTAATAACTAAATCTTTAATGGTAATAGCACCTTTACCCTCTACGTTTGGTGGGCGGCTTTCCAAAGACACCCAATGCTCTTGTTGCAATCTTAATTCCGCGGTATCTTCAACGGTTACGATACGTTCATCACCGGGAATATAACTTGAAAGTGCATTTAAAAATGTTGTTTTACCAGTACCGGTACCACCGCTAATAATAATGTTCTTTCTAAGTTTAACACAGTTTTCCAAGAAGAACATACATTCCCTGTTAATAGTACCAAAGCGGTAATAATCTTCCGGCCCGAAAGGTTTTTGTGAGAAACGCCTGATTGTAAGTGACGGGCCTGATACAGCAAGCGGTGCAATAATAGCGTTAACACGGGAACCGTCTTTTAAGCGGGCGTCAACTAACGGTACAGATTCATCAATACGTCTGCCAAGAGGCGCAACGATTCTTTTAATAACTTGCACTACTTGGTCATTATTTCTGAATTTATAACGGGTCAAAGTCAATTTACCTTTTTGTTCGATAAAGATTTTATCATAGGCATTAACCATGATTTCTGTTACAGATGGGTCCCTCATCAAAGCTTCTAATGGACCAAGACCTAAAATTTCATCCAAGAGTTCATTAATAAAGCGGAGTTTTTGATCCCTTGATAACTGAACATTTGCTTTCTTTCTTAAAACATCGTCAATAATAACAGAAACACGTTTCCTAGTTTGTTCGTTTTGGGAACCTTCTTCACTAATGACGATACGCTCTACTTCCAAAGTTTTAATAACATCCTTATGAACCTGTTGTTTTAAGTTGTCCCAATAAGAAAGTTCTTCTCCTTTAGCCGTATGATTAGGTACTTTACCAACACTTGTTACACTTAAGGCTTCCCATACTTCTCTGGAATTAGCCTTAAATGCTTCATTAGAAATAGTAGTAGTCCAAGTTTTATCAATAGGTGCGGTATCTTCTATAGCTTTCAAAATAGGGCGTAAACCTTCTTGTACCCAAGCAGAATCCCTATTAACCAAAATTTCTATTTCACGTTTATTGGAAGATTCAAAAACACTTTCTTCCCAAGTTAAATAAACAAGCGGTTCCCTGCCCAAACGTATAAAAAATTTATTCACTTCTTCATGCGGAATTGCACCGGGCAAATTGTATTGGTTACAAATAATTTCAAGGCGGTCAACAGGGAAATGAAGTTCCTTAAAATCGGTGAACATACTAACTGTTGTATTTAAATGTGAACGTGTGCAGTTTGTTACCCAAAAAATTTTATCTGCTATATCAAAGCCAAAAGCTTCCATCGGGAAACTTGAATCTATATCCAAAAATATATCAAAATGTTGTTGCAAGCGGGACAAAATAGGTAACAAAACCTTTGGTGTAATCATAGCTACTTCTTGCCTTGTAGAACCCAAAGGCAAAATACCTACACCGACTTGTGTCATAGAAATTTTACCCCTGATAAGTGCCGCGGCTGACTCTATAGCGACATTATCCAAACCAAGAGCTTTTGATAAATCTGCAACAGTAATAGGTTTTTTAATACCCAAATAAAAACCGTGTTCCTGCCTTGCCAGAGGATCCAAAGGAACGATAATAACAGGCCTTTTTTGCATCTCTGCCCAAGCAACCGCGAGGTTCAAAACAAGAGTAGTTTTACCAACCCCTTCTTTTGGACCGGTAAAAGCAATTACACGCGGAACACCTAAGCCGGAAACTTGAGTTGTTTCTTCCATACTATTCTACAATCTCCACAGTTATAAAGAGGAATAAAGATCTTTGATCTTCATCTATACTACGAGTCCTAAAAAATGCCCCGAGTAAAGGAATATTACCAAGCACCGGCACTCTATCCTCAGCAGTGGAGCGGGTACTGCTTTTTAAACCACCTATAACTAAGGTTTCACCACTGTTCAATTCAACTTCTGTTCTTAATTTTCTTTCAGTCAAAGAAGGAACAGACGTTCCGTTTAAAACAACCGGGTTTGAATAATCCGGATTAGATAATTCTAACTCAAGTTGCACAACGATAACTTTATTTCTCTCCGGAATAATTGTCGGCAAGACATCAAGCCTTACACCGTAAGATCTGAATTCTACACCGGCTGAATTATTTTGTACGGTCGGGTAAGGGATTTGCCCACCGGCTGAAAAACTTGCACTGGTATTAGACCTTGCCATAACTTTAGGATTAGATAAAATTTGTGCTTTACCTTCCGTTTCCATGAGTTTTAAACGTGTACTTAAAAGGGATTTACGTTCAAATTCACCTATAGAAAACACACCCGGAATATTCTTTTCCTGAAAATCGAGTAATTGGTTCCAAGCAAAACCTTTTGAGGTTGAAAGTGAACCACTGATCTCTACGATATCAGCACTAACGGCCACAAGATCCGTTTTTTTAGCATGTCCGGCCTGTGCAAGCAAAGCAAGCGTCAGGGGCAGAACAAATAATTTTAAGATTTTTCTATATTTCATAATTTATCCCTTAATAACTAAATAATTTTGAAAAACTTGAAACTGCCATCGGGTACATTTTACTGTCACCGCTGGAGCGAACAACTATTGTTACATCCCCCTCTTGTTGAGCAAGTGCTAAATATTGCGCTTCAAGCGGGGTTAAAGCCAAACTCAAAACTGAACGATCGGAAAATGCCGCTGCATTTGCTTCCTTTTCCGAATTTGCAGCTTTACCTGCTGCATCTAAACCTTGACCTAAATTAGAACCAACACCTAAAACCAAAATGTTTTGCAAAATCGTTGCAGCCATGTTTTCCTTTGTACCGCCTTTTAAAGATGCTTCGAAAGTAAGTAAGATATCGACTTTATCACCGGGTTTTACAAGGTTTGAAACATTGTTGCTAACTTCTAAAATAAAGGCACGATAATTCGGTGTTACCTTTAAACTTATGCCGGCATCCGGGCTTAAAGAAGCAAGGGCAGACCTTGTTATTTGATCATCTTTAGAAATTGCAACACGTGTAACTAAATTTTCAATATCGGCGACATTATCTCCTTTGGATAAAACAAATGCTCCCCTTTGGACATAGGCAGAAGGTATTTCTTTGGTAGCAATAAAATTCCTTTGCATTACTTTGCCTTCGGGAATATCAATATTTGCTACTGCTACTGTAACGGCATTACTTGCTTTTTGCAAAGAACTTTGTGCCATGTTAAGTATTAAGAAATAAATAACCGCCGCAACTATTGCGAACATTAACGGTATTAAAGCATTTTTTTTGTTCATAACTCTCCTTAAAACTACTACAGATATTTAAAATCAATTCATTAAGGGCCTTTCTATCGGCATACGGGCATTTGCCCTTAACCAAAGAATCCCCAATCTTTTTGGCTCACTTGCAAAAACATAACTCGTTAAAGGGTAAGCCAAATCTACCCGATAAACGATATTTACTACCAAATCTTCATTAGGGTGAGAACTCACCTGCGGATCATTACTAGTGCGTACTACTTTTGAGGAAAACCTCACTTTTTTACTCGGGTCCGCCATACCGAGCATTTTTGACAATGCTGCACGCATTTTACCTTGCATTCTTGTAGGGTCACTCTTACCACCGTGTTTTTTTACACCGACCATGGAACCAACCCTTGCAAGTTCATAAGAAATGTGGTGGGCAATCAAGGTATGATAGGCTATATTACCAAGTTCCAATACGACGAAAATTATCATCATAAAAATTGGTAATACTACAACAAGTTCAATTACTGTTTGCCCACCCTTATTTCTTAACATTTCAAAGAACTATATATTTGATGCTTGACCTTTGATTTTTGCTGCAATTTGATCGAACAAATCAGGCATGAATTGCTTAATAGCAACACCGACTAAGCCGACTACTACAACAATGATACCAAGCATAAACAAGTATTCAATGGTGTTTTGACCTTTTTTATTCTTGATATTATCAATGGCTTTATTAAAAGCCAAGTGCATTTTTGCTATATATTTCATACTACCTCCGATTTCCTTTTTAAATTTTACTTACTAACATTACGAATCAAGTTCGTACACCGACAAAATTATCTTCGCCCCGCTTTCAAACTGCTGCGGAATTATGTGGCTATATAGTTGGTAGAATAAAACAAAGGCTATAAACAGCGCTGCTGTCGTCATAATGTACTCAACTGTTGTTTGCCCTTTTTTATTTTTTACCAAACTTTTCATATGCCCTCTAATTAAAACTGTATCCTTACTGCTAATTGATGGGCCGTGCCTAAAGCTCCGGAAGGCATCATAGCATAATCAATACCTAAACCATAGCCCATAACTTCACTACTGTAAAAACCAAAACCGAAAGTTAATTTTGAAGTGTCGGTAAGGCCGATTTTATCTGCCAAATCACCGTCTTCCGCATAACCGGTATTTTCACGGTTATAATAACCTATACGTATATCAAAAACTGCAACTTCAATCAATTCTTCCGGCAAGTGTATTGCAAGCCCCATGCCATAGCGACATTTATCATCAACATATTTCACAAGTTCACCGGTTAAACTGTAATATTTGGTATTAAAAGCAACACCGCCACGCAAGGCTGTAGGAACTTCATCTTTATCCCCTAAGTTTTGCCCCATAATACCTAAAACCAAAGTATCATTTCTACCAAATCTCAAACGTCCGCCGACATCAAAGGCAGGGTTAACATGTTTTACACCATAGTTGTTTTCATTGATATATTTTGCCGTACCGCCAATATCTAAGAAACCAAAAAATGTTCTTGCCAAACTAACGGTAGCCACATAATCTTGTATAACCTGGCCGGTATAGTCAAAAGGAATACCTTCGCCATCGCGAAATTCCAAATTGCTCAATCTTAAATAACGCAAAGTAACACCCAAATTTGTTTTACCGATAGGCTGAATATATGCAAGAGCAGTATCACCAACACCTTTAAACCATTGCATGTGGGAAACTTGAAATTCCCTGGTATTTGCTACTGCAGCACCTGCTGGGTTCCAGAATAAAGCCTGTGTTCCGTGGGAAAGGGCAGTAAAAGAGTTTCCCAAAGCCTGACCTTCAGGAGCACCTGTGCCCAACTTTAAGAAGGCACTTGCAGAAGTACCGGCGTTATGATGAATATCAGCCCACACACTAAGTGTAGTAAACATTATTACAAATATAAGTGTTAATTTTTTCATTTTAATTCCTTTTTATACCTCTTACGGTATTAAAATCTTAATCACTCTTTGTGATTTATTTGAGTTTCCTCTTGTCGGGTTCAATGTCATTATCGCATAATACAATCCGCGTGCTACATCATTACCCGCATTGTTCTTCAAATCCCATTTGCATCTCATCGC
>JAEEGL015398184.1_pt1 | contig 31992 bp, 33 predicted proteins | sample 9134231 | NCBI WGS metagenome assembly JAEEGL01 (sample SAMN16246548, study PRJNA631951) | gut metagenome | biome: gut microbiome; feature: rumen; material: fiber-attached | host: Bos | place: Iran: Karaj | collected 2018-10 | reverse complement strand
CTTAAACCCTGCTCTTGATTATGTAATGCAGGTAAAGAACCTTCGTTTTGACGACATCAACCGCTCATATTCCGAAGAGCTTCACTACGGCGGCAAGGGCATAAACGTTTCGGTAGTGCTCACCCGGCTCGGCGTAAAGAATAAGGCGCTCGGATTTACGGCGGGCTTTACCGGCGCTTATCTCGAAGAGCTTTTGCGTAAAGAGGGCGTTGACTGCGCCTTTTTGCGTCTTAACGGCGGAAACACCCGTATTAACGTAAAAATCGAAGCCGGTACGCAAATCGATATAAACGCGCGCGGACCCGAAATACCGGAAAATGAAATCGAAAAGTTCATCGGTTTTACCGATGAGCTGAATTCCGGCGATTATCTCGTGCTCGCCGGCAGCGTGCCGGCTAATCTGCCGGACGACATATACGAAAGAATACTGCGCCGCCTCTTAGGCAGGGGTGTGCGCTTCGCTGTTGACGCGGCGGGCGACTTACTGCTTCGCGCACTCAGATACAAGCCGTTTCTTATAAAGCCGAATCACCGCGAGCTCGGCGACCTTTTCGGTGTAAGCGCAGAAAGCGATGAGGATATAATTTTTTACGCAAAAAAGCTTATTGACTCCGGCGCGGAAAACGTGCTTGTTTCCCGCGGAGATAAAGGCGCGATTCTCGTGCCCGGCGACGGCGGCGCAATAAGCGTGCGGGCGGCGGCGGGCACGGTCGTAAACACCGTCGGCTGCGGCGACAGTATGCTCGCGGGTTTCCTTGCGGGATACATTGAAACAGGCGATACGGAATACGCCTTAAAGCTCGGCTCGGCGGCGGGCGGCGCCACGGCGTTTTGCAGAGCGCTCGCAAACAAAGAGGAAATATCCGACGTGCTTGAAAGAAACTATCAGCGCTAAACCGAAAAAAACGCGCCGTCAACGGTGAAAAACTGCTTGAAGCCGTGCTTACGATATGATATAATGGCGGTGTAAATTACAAACAGACGACAGTGTGCTATGGCGAATAAATCTGCCGATGTGCCGCAATGCCGCCGCGTAACAAAATCTTTGTTATCCGAAAAAACAGAATAATACAACATTTGGAGGACATCAATATGAAAGCAAAAGGAATAATCAGTGTTTTACTGGCGTTTGTGCTGATAACGGCGTTGCTGCCGACGGCGGTCTCTGCCGCGCCCGAAGCGCACTGCAGTCACGATTCGCAGGATGATGACGGCTGCTTGCTTCATAACGGGTGGACAGCGATCGCCACAAAAGAACAATTAGATGATCTGGCGCGAAACGGCGGAAGCGGCTTTCTGACGCAGGATATCAATACATCAGAGGAAATCAGGATCAATTCAAACGTGGAATTGTGCCTGAACGGATACAGCATCATTCAGACCAACGTTGATACTAATATCAAGCATAGTGTTCTGAAAATAGAACAAAGCAAAACGCTAACGCTTTATGACAAAACCGATAATTCCGGAAAAATCACCCATGGAGCAAATGCTCCCGGCTGCGGTGTAAAAGTAGAAGGCACCTTCGTTATGGAGGGCGGAGAAATATCCGGTAATAACAACCCCAATGAATACGGCGGAGGAGTATATATATGGCACGGCTCTTTTACCATGAACGGGGGGACCATATCCGGAAACACAGGCCACTTTGGCGGAGGAGTATGCCATTTCTACGGTTCTTTCACTATGAACGGCGGAACTATTTCAGATAACTATGCCGAATCCTACGGCGGCGGTGTATTCGTACAGGAAACAACCTCTAATATGTTCAAAGGAGAAGTCTCCGGAAACACTGCCAATCATTCCGGCGGCGGTGTATACGTACAGTACTCATCATTTAATATGTACGGAGGAGAAATCACAGAGAACACAGCAAAATATCATGGCGGCGGCATATGTATGGGCGGACCTGTTCATATGTCCGGCGGGAAAATTTCCGGAAATACCGCCCCTGGCAGCGACGGGATTTATTACGCTCTTGACGATTCAGTACCTTCGATGTTTACCGGAGGATACCTGCTTGACTCTATAGGCGCCTTCAGCTCTACGTTTTTGCCACCCTTTTGTTCCGTAACCTTTTATGCAAATGACGGCTCCGAAAATAAAGCGGTGCAGTATCTGACCGCCGATACGGATATGTTGCTTGCACCCAATTCGTTCACGCACGGCAGCGCATATCCTTTTGAAGGCTGGAATACCGATCCGAAAGGAAACGGAACGTCTTATTCCGACAACGGCGCGATTAACATAAATTCCGATATTTCTCTCTACGCGCAGTGGAAAGCCACTCCCGCGACCGCGCCGACCTTCACCGCGCAGCCGGGCGACGCCGCTCTTACTTACGGCTATACGGCGGGCGCGACGCTTACCGTCGGGGCTTCGGCGGCTGACGGGCATACCGTCAGCAAGTATCAATGGTATTCCTGCGACGATGCGAGCGGGACCAATCCGAAACCGGTTGACGGCGCGACAGACGCGAGTTATACCGTCCCCACGGGTCTGGCTGCCGGAAGCCATTACTATTGCTGTTATGTGACCGCAAAGCGGACGGATAATTCAAACACACAAACAGCGGTATCGAATACGGCGACTGTAACGGTAGGCAAAAAAGCGCTTACCGTCACGGTAAAGGATCAGGAGTATGTCTTCAACGGTTCCGGGCAGGGTGACGACAACACTTACTCTGATCCTGCAAAGATCGCCGAAAAAGTCGAAGTCGAGGGACTTTTGAACGGCGATGCGCTGGATGTGATTTCCCTGAGCGGGAATAAGACCGACGCCGGCGTCTACCCCGGGTTGATAGAGCCGAAAGACGCCATGGTCATAGACGCGGGCGGCAAAGATGTGACCGGTAACTATGATATTACATATGTTGCGGGCAAACTGACCATCATGAAGGCAACGCCCGACTGCGCCTTGCCCGGCAACCTGACCGCGGTCTACGGTCAGACGCTGGCGGATGTTGAACTTCCCGACGGATGGACCTGGAAAGATCCGGTTGCCACGAAAGTCGGAAACACCGGAAAGAACACCTTTCAGGCGATATTCACGCCGGCCGACAATCTCAACTATAAAACCGTGACGGAAACGCTCACGGTCACCGTCGAAAAAGCCGTTTACGTCTTCTCACCCGACGGTGAGGAAACGCCGACATATACGAAAGGAAGCCGTAATGAACTGACGCTGACCTTCACACAGACCGGTGCGAAGGATACCTCCTTCGAACATTTCGCGGGTGTGTATATCGGTCAGACCGAGCTGAAAAAAGACGCGGACTACACCGTCCGAAAGGGCAGCACCGTCGTGACGATTCTGCCCTCGGCTCTTGACAGGCTGGCTGTCGGAAACCATACGCTGACCGTCCGCTTCACCAACGGCGAGGCGTCGACGCAGTTTTCCGTTCTTGCCGCAGACAGCGTGGATTCCGTATCGCCGCAGACCGGCGACAGCGGCCCCAACGCGCTTTTGATATCATTGATGTTCGCAAGCGTGACCGCCGCCCTGCTTTTTATCATCGGCAAAAGAAAGCGCGCTTTCGGTAAATAACACAACAAAACGGTAATCGCGCCGGAGCGTAAAAGCTCCGGCGCGATTTTTAATTTGATGTCTTATATTCCGAGAGATTTCAAAACGGCTTCTTTCATTGCACCTTTGGAAATAACTTCGCCGAAACGGATTTCGGCGTTTTTAAGATTGAGTATTTGCTTCGGTATGACGGTATCCCGCCGCGAGCGACCTTTGGAATAAATACGAAAACTAACCGCTAAACTTACTGATCAGATCCGTTAACGCGTCCGAAAGACTTTCCTCAAATGTCGGATGCGGACGCATAGCATACATCAACTGTTCGGCGGTCATCCCGTTTGCAACAGCCTCGGAAATCTGAGAAATCATATCGGTTGCGTTTTCACACATAAACTGAGCGCCGAGCACCTTATGAGTATTTGCGTGCGCCACTACTTTCATAAAGGCGCGATCGCCGTTCGCAATCACCGTTTTGGCATTACCGAACATTGTGGCTTTACCTGTTTTTACGGGAATGTCGGCGTCCTTGCACTGTGCCTCGGTCATTCCCACCGATGCGATTTCAGGACGGCAGTAAATACAACTCGGAACCACATTCATATCCGTATCATTACGCCTTCCGCAAAGCATATCGGCAAAAGCCGTTCCCTGGGCGGAAGCATAATGCGCCAGTTGAATTTTTGATGACACATCGCCAATTGCAAAAATTCCGGGTATCGAGGTTTGATAATTTTCATCGACTTTTATTCTGTTACCGTCCGTTTCAGGAGTCAGTTTATCGGCAAACAACCCGTCAAAAAACGGTTTACGTCCTATGGCACACAAAACCGCTTCACCTGCGGCTTCACCCTGAACATCTTTGGATTTGAATTTGACCGAAATGCCCTGAGGACCTTTTTCAATACATTCCACCGTGGAATTTACATAGATTTTAATGCCCCGTTTTTTGAAAATCATCGAAAGATTCTGGCTTAATTCCTTATCCATTACGGGCAGTAACCTATCCATACCCTCGATAACGGTCACATCGCACCCTAAATCATTGTAAAAATTCGCAAATTCAACGCCGATAACACCGCCGCCGATTATTACTATTGATTTGAACAAACGATCGCTGCCCTCAAGCAGCTCATCGGAAGTATAAACACCCGGAAGATCAAGACCGGGAATCGGCGGTTTTGCGGGGACGGAGCCGGTGGCGACCAAAATATTTTCACATGTGTATTTTAAGCCCTTTTCGCCGCTTACAACTTCAACTTCTCCCGGAGCGCTGATTTTACCGGTACCGCGAAGCAAATCTACTTTTGCACTCTTAAACATTGTTTCAATTCCGGCGGAAAGCTTTTCGCATATTGACCGTTTTCGCGCAAAAACCGCTGCTATGTCTATTTTTACGCCGTCGGCGGTTATGCCTATGTTCTCTCCTCTTAAAACATCACTGTAAATCCGTGATGAATGAAGCAAAGTCTTAGTGGGTACACATCCCCTGTTAAGGCAAGTCCCGCCCGGCTCGCGGTTTTCCACAACGGCGACTTTAAGCCCCAGCTTTGCGGCGCGCAGTGCGGCAACATATCCGCCCGGTCCGGCTCCTATTACGATAAGTTGATAGTCCATATATTATATCTCCTGTTTTTCAAGCATTTTACACAAATCATTTTTAATGCCGGCGTCTATTTCAGCTGAAATCAGGCTTTCTTTAATGTCAGTACCGGTAAATCTTTTACCGCTGAGCGCAGATTCTATCCGCGCGGGAATTTCCCAATCCATCGCATCCGTAAATACCCGAACGCGGGAAATAATCCCGTAATCAATCTGAAACTCGAATGTAACGGTACCCCAACCGAATGTTTCTTCACAACAAAATGTTGCGGTTGTGTCAGAGCCGAAACGCCATTCATCACTTGCATAATAATTTGTCTTACCCGAAACCTCGTTTTCCATATCGGACGTAAAAATAAACTCTTTCGCCGAAAATCCGTAGACGCTTTCCGCCGAACAAACAAGTTCACGGCACAAAGCCGCTTTGGTTATTTCCGGCGCAACATCAAAAAGGTTTATTATTCTTGAATGTACGGAATCAACGCCTTTTGCTTTAAGCTTCGCTTCCGGCGGTTTAAGATAACGCCCGATAAGGTTCATATCCAAGCTGACGAGAAGTGTGCCGTGATGATATGCCCGGTCGCCGCTTTTATAAAAAGCATTTCCGGAAAATTTTCTACCGCCGATTTCAAGATCATTTCGTCCTGAAACCACCGCGTCTATGCCAAAACTGCGGCAGGCGCGGCATATAACATCCGCTTGCCGCTTAATATCAAAATCTTCCCGCGGCAGAATAAAGGTAAAATTGAGATTTCCGCTGTCGTGAAATACCGCGCCGCCGCCCGAAAGCCGCCGCGCAAGGCGCCCGCCTTCTTCTTCGAGCAGTGACACACGGCATTCCTTAAAAACATTCTGATTTCTGCCTATCACAACCGTTTTTTCATTTTGCCATAAATACAGCAGTACGCCGTCGGAAGGGCCCGATTTCAGCAATACCTCTTCTCTGGCAAGATTGATAAACGGGTCTTTGCAGTCCGTGCGGTACACATAAAGCGAATTAATCATTTTTACTCCAACGCAGCACGGGGTTCCTTGCCGCCTGCACCTCATCGGGACGGGCTATCTGTGCGTGATGAGGAGCAGCTTTCATATATTCCGGATCATCAAATCCCAACTTATACAATTTACGGAACACTTCTGCCGCCTTATCAAGATTCTCTTTGCTTTCGGTTTCGGTAGGTTCAAGCATAAGCGCTTCGTGAACGATAAGCGGGAAGTACATTGTCGGCGGATGCATTCCGTAATCTATAAGCGTTTTTGCAACATCAAGCGCAGACACGCCGGTTTCTTCTTTATACCCGCTTAAATCAAGCACAAATTCGTGCATACATATCCTGTCAAACGCGGGCTTAAAAGTACCCTTTATCCTGCTCATTAAATAATTCGCATTAAGTACGGCGTTTTGCGCCGCCTCCGTAACGCCTTCTTTTCCGAGCGTCATAATATAAGCAAGCGCTTTAACAACAACCAAAAAGTTGCCTGAGAAAGAACGGACCTGCAAGGCATCCTCACCGTCCATCAGAGCGGATTTAGGCAAAAACTTTGCAAGAAAGTCCTTGCAACCCACTACGCCCGCACCGGGACCGCCCCCACCGTGAGGAGTTGCAAATGTTTTATGAAGATTTGAATGAATACAGTCAAATCCCATATCACCGGGACGAACAATACCCATAATCGCGTTTAAGTTTGCACCGTCATAATAGCAAAGTCCTCCGGCCTCATGGACACGTCGTGTGATTTCAAGAATGTTTTTATCAAATATCCCCACTGTATTGGGATTCGTAAGCATAAGACCCGCTGTATCTTCCCCTAAAACTTCCTTTAATGCTTCAAGGTCTACGCATCCGTCAGATGCGGAAGGTACATTTACAACAGTATATCCGCACATACTCGCGGTTGCGGGATTTGTGCCGTGAGCCGAATCGGGAACAATAATTTTTGTACGCCTGTCCGCGTCGCCGCGGCTTTCGTGATATTTCTTTATAAGCATAACACCGGTAAATTCACCGTGAGCGCCGGCTGCGGGCTGGAATGTACAGTCATCCATACCAAAGATTTCTAAAAGATACTTCTTGGCTGTATCAAAAACTGCTTTGCAACCCTTAACGGAATCGGTCGGAGCCAACGGGTGAATACAGGTGAATCCCGGCAGTGCCGCCATTTCCTCGTCTATTCGCGGATTGTATTTCATTGTGCATGAACCGAGCGGATAAAATCCGGAGTTTACTCCGTGAACATTGCCGCACAATTCGGTATAATGGCGTGAAATATCAACCTCCGCCATTTCGGGAAGCACAGGAGGTTCCTCGCGTGAAAGATTTGCAGGAAGAGATGCGGTTTCTACATCGCATGCCGGCAATATCGAACATCCGCGTCCGCTGACACTTTTTTCAAAAATCAGTTCCATTACGCCAGCACCTCCTTTACTACGGAAACGGCTTTATCGAGTTCCGCTTTTGATACCTTTTCGGTAGCACACCACAGTATATCACCGTCAATATTCAGTCCGCCGAGAATGCCGTTTGACTGGAGCGCGGATAAAACCTTGCCCGCTTTGGGAATAACAGTTACAAATTCATGGAAAAACTCGCCGCTGTATTTTAAGGAAACACCCGGTATTTCGCATAGTTTTGAAGCAAGATAATGAGCCTTGCTCATAGACTGAGTCGCGACATCCGCTAGGCCCTTCGCGCCCATAACAGAGAGATACAATCCGGCGGTAAAGGCGCATAATGCCTCGTTGGAACAAATATTGGAGCTTGCCTTTTCGCGTCTTATATGCTGCTCACGCGCCTGTAAAGACAAAACATACGCCCGTTTACCGTTTGCGTCAACCGTTTCGCCCACAATACGACCCGGCAGTTTACGCATATATTTATCGGTTGAGGTCATATACCCGAGATAAGGACCGCCGAAGCCAAGCGGCATACCAAGCGGCTGAGCCTCGCCGACAGCTATATCGGCGCCGCTTTCCCGCGGCGTTTTCATTATGCCAAGCGCAATGGGATTGCACCCCATTATATATGCGGCGCCTGCCGTATGTACCGCTTCGCCTATCTCGTCTGCGTTTTCAAAAATGCCAAAAAAGTTGGGCTGCTGAATGTAAACGCCGGCAACATCGTCGGTAAGCATTTTTTTAAGCGCATCAATATCTGTTTTGCCGTCTTTAACCGGCACAACCTTTAATTCGCTGTTTTTACCGTAGCAGTAGGTCTTCACCGTCTGAATTGTGTCAGGATGCGAAGCGCCTGAAATCAGCGTTACTGTCCGCTTACGGTCCCGGCACATGGCAGCGGCTTCAGCGGCGGCGGTTGCGCCGTCATAAACCGAGGCGTTTGAAACGTCCATACCGGTAAGCTCACACATCATAGTCTGGTATTCAAATATAGACTGTAATATGCCCTGACTCATTTCCGCCTGATACGGTGTGTATGCGGTCAAAAACTCTTCTTTAGCAGGGATATATGAAACAATACTCGGTATTACGTGATCATACGCGCCGGCACCGCGGAGTATAGTTTCAAACACTGTGTTTTTATCCGCCATAGCCGAGATATTGCGACGCACTTCGAGCTCACTCATACCGGCGGGCAGGTTTAATCCGCCCTTTAAGTACATTTCACCCGGAACATCTTTATACAATTCGCTGAAACTATCGAGCCCTATGGCGTTTAACATCTGTTGCCGTTCCTTATCTGTGGAAGGCACATAACTTCCCATATACTAATCCTCCTTGCAGAACTCGGCGTAAGCGTCAGCGTCCATAAGGTCCTCAGTATCGGTTATGCCTTCAACTTTTATTATCCAAGCTCCGTACGGATCGCTGTTGAGGATTTCGGGAGTGTCTGCCAGTTCTTCATTTACAGCCGCAACTGTACCGGAAACGGGCGACAACATATCCGAGACCGCCTTAACCGATTCCAGATCACCAAACACTTCACCTGCGACAACTTCGTCGCCCGCTTCAGGCAAATTGACGAAAACTATATCACCGAGAGCGTCCTGCGCAAAATCGGAAATACCGATAATTGCGGTTTCGCCTTCGGTTTTTACCCACTCATGGTCTTTTGAATACTTTAATTCATTTGGAAAATTCATAAAAATACCTCCGTTTAATGTGTTTTAATTATTACATCGATATTTAATCGATTGTTTATTATTTGGTTTCTTTCCAAACAACGGGATGAACATAGGGCGGATTCTTGGCACTCATATGAGTTTGCGGGATTACCGCTTTAAGACGCCTGCCCCGTATATCCACTTCAACAAACTCGCCTCGCTGAATCGGCGAAGAAAGGTACGCAAGACCGATAGATCGTTTCCCTACCTTGCTTGTTTCAAATTCATCCTCAAAATCAAAATACGGGATCATCGTACCGGAAGTTATCCAGCCGACCTCTTTACCGTCCTTATACACCGTCATACCGCCGCGAATAACGCCGCGGTCAATAAGACAAATCGGCATAATGCGTTTAGGCAAAACAGTTATATCGCTGAAATCTTTGTTTATAATGCGGGTATATGCTTCAAACTGCTTGTTCAAAGCTTCTTTACCGATAAATTCTCCCTTATTTTCGGAAAAACTAACGGCAAATTTTGCCAAGGGCACGGCATATATCGGCATTTCCTTGCCGGAAGGATCTGTTCCCATTTCATGACCGTATAACGGCATACATGATTCAAGCCGTAACGTGTCACGCGCGCCAAGTCCCGCGGGTTTTGCACCCATGCCGGCAAGTCGGTTCCAGAGCCATACGGCGTCGTCGTTTTTCATATAAACCTCGTACCCTATCGGCTCACCGGTATAACCCGTGGTTGCCAGTCTGGCTGTGTGACCCTCTAAGCTTACCGTAGCGCAGGCATTTTTCTTCGGTGCGGTAAGTTCCCCGCCGGCAAGCTCCTCCAAAAGATTTCTGCTTAAAGGCCCCTGTACGGCAATAGCAGCGTACTCGTCAGATATGTCGGTTAATTTTACATCGAATTTTTCGGCAATCGGCAACAAATGCGCAAGGTCTTTATCCTTATTCGATGCGTTTACCACAAGCAGGTATTTATCCTCACTGAACATATAAAGATACGCGTCGTCTACGGCGCCGCCATTCTCATTCGGTATTATGCAGTATTGCGCCGAATTCAACGTAAGCGCCTCAACATTACTGGTAAGAACATACTGCAGATACTTGAGCCTTTCCTTGCCTTCAACCAAAATTCTGCCCATATGCGATACATCAAAAAGGCTGCAATTACTGCGCGTATAAAGATGCTCGGCAACGATGCCGGTAGGATACTGAACCGGCATTTCCCATCCGCCGAAATCAACCATGGTACCGCCCGCCGAAACATGAATATCGTAAAGCGGTGTGCGTTTTAATTTGCTCACAATCAACACTCCCACATTATTATTTGTCTTCTATCTGGCGTCGCGCTTCAACAAAGCATTTAACGGCAAACTCAAGATCTTCCTTTGTGTGTGCGGCTGAAACCTGGGTACGGATGCGCGCTTTACCCTTCGGAACCACCGGATATGTGAAGGATACCGCAAATTGCAGTTTTATGTATTTTGATTTTAACCTCTCCGTGACCTACTTCGGGTATCTCTACCCTCTTCATCGTAAGTCCCTCTTCCGGTTTGTCTTTGACAAGCGCACACATAGTGTTTTGCATAATTACACCCTCAACACTAAAAATTACTATGATGTAATTGTACACCACTCGCGGACAAAATGCAATAAAAAAATTGTTTTCTTTCAATAAAATCAAACGCTGTTATGGGTGTGGTTCAGATTCCTGCGGCTGCGAAACAAAAACGGAAACCGCAGACTCGATACCCGACAAAAAACGAGCAGACTTAATAAGCCTGCTCACCTACATAAAACAGATATTAAATTTTTATTCTTTGCGGCAAAATCAATTATTCATTCTTAAGTTTTAAGTATTCATTATTAATTTAGAAAATCCGGTCACGGCGGGAGTAATGAATAATTAAGAATGAATAATGAAAAATGAATAATACAAAGCGAAAATCCCGCCACTTTCGTGACAGGATTTTCGCTTTGGTCGGAGTGTTCATAACGCAAGTTGCCGGCTTCGGGGTAGAGGTTTAAGATAACAAAAGAGCCTAACCCGGATTGGGTCAGGCTCTGCCTGTGGTGCGGGTAGCAGGACTTGAACCTGTACAGTATTGCTACCACTAGAACCTGAATCTAGCGCGTCTGCCAATTCCGCCATACCCGCATATTGCAGGAATTCATTATATAACATAGCAGCCGTAAAGTCAAGAAATTTAACTTGAAAAAAATTCCGCCGCGGCATATAATGTTTTTGTTGTAACTGTCGACGGTGAGGCGGCAAACAGTACATTTGACGCGATAGGTCTTGCGGCGCGATACCGCCGGAAGCTTCCGCGCATCCGCACAGAAGACAAAAAGCGATTCTGAAACGAAATAAACTGTTGCAAACTTCGGTTCGTTAAATTATAATGTTTTTTGGTGATAATATGGCAAACGATAAAAAACTCGTAAAAGAAATAACTTCGATGGATGAAGACTTTGCAAAATGGTATACCGACGTATGCATTAAGGCGGAGCTTATTGATTACGCCTCGGTAAAAGGTTGTATGATAATACGCCCGTACGGCTACGCCATTTGGGAAAACATCCAGCGCATAATGGACGGTATGTTCAAGGAAACCGGGCACGAAAACGTATATATGCCGCTGTTTATTCCCGAAAGTCTTTTGCAGAAGGAGAAGGACCATGTCGAGGGCTTTGCGCCCGAAGTTGCGTGGGTTACACACGGCGGCGATGAGAAGCTCGAAGAACGCCTCTGCGTAAGGCCTACGAGCGAAACGCTTTTCTGCGACCATTTCAAAAATATAGTTCACTCCTGGCGCGACCTGCCGAAGCTTTATAACCAGTGGTGCAGCGTGGTTCGCTGGGAAAAGACCACACGTCCTTTCCTGCGCTCGCGCGAATTTCTGTGGCAGGAGGGGCACACTCTTCACGCCACTCCCGAAGAGGCAAAAGCCGAAACCGAGCAGATGCTGAACGTATATGCCCGCTTTGCCGAAGAAACGCTGGCAATGCCGGTAATAAAGGGTCAGAAGACCGAAAAGGAACGCTTCGCCGGCGCGGAGGCGACCTACACCATTGAGGCGCTCATGCATGACGGCAAGGCGCTTCAAAGCGGCACTTCGCACTATTTCGGCGATGGTTTTTCCCGCGCCTTCGAAGTGCAGTACACCGATAAGGAGAATAAACTCGTTTATCCTTTCCAGACCTCCTGGGGCACCACCACCCGTCTTATCGGCGCGGTGATAATGACCCACGGCGACGATAACGGTCTGGTGCTTCCTCCTGCGATAGCGCCGGTGCAGGCGGTCATAATTCCCATCGCCTCACATAAAGAGGGCGTGCTCGATAAGGCGCGCGAGATATGCGACCGCCTTAAAAAGGTCTGCCGCGTAAAGCTTGACGAGGGCGACCGCTCCCCCGGCTGGAAATTTGCCGAATACGAAATGAAGGGCGTACCGCTTCGCATAGAAATAGGTCCGCGCGATATTGAGAATAACCGGTGCGTAGTCGCCCGCAGAATTGACGGCGAAAAAATAACCGTAAGTCTTGACGGTATCGAAGCCGAAATCCCGAAGCTGCTAGCTAACGTGCACGACGATATGTATGCCCGCGCGCTTGAACGCAGAGAAAAGATGACCTACTCTGCAAAAACGCTCGATGAGCTCAAGGAATTAGCCGACAACAAGCCCGGCTTCATAAAGGCGATGTGGTGCGGCGACCGCGCGTGCGAGGATAAGCTCAAGGAAGAGGCGGGCGTGACCTCGCGCTGCATCCCGTTTGAGCAGGAGCATATAGCCGACACCTGCGTTTGCTGCGGCAAAAAAGCCGATAAAATGCTCTACTGGGGAAAAGCGTATTAGACATTAGATATCAGAAATCAGATGTTAGACGTCAGACCACCCGGCAAGGTGACTTGCCGGGTGGGTTTTATCTTTAAGCCGTCGCGGCGGGGTTTCCCGCCGTGCTTTTTTACGGTTTTGATATCTTGATATCATGATATCAAGATATCAAAATAGTCCGGCGGCGCCTGCCAGGGCGGAGCGGGGCGACTTTGAAGCCGCGGCGCTCGGTTTATCAAAAACCGGTTTGCCGTCGTTTGTCAAAACCGGTTGCCCCTATACGTTTTCTCGTCCTTTGCCAAAGACGCCCGCCCCGCGGCTTTTGCATTTTCCCCGGTAGAGCGACAAATTTTGCGGTCTACTGCCGGTAGAGCGGGGGCGCGGCACTTGACAGAAAGGGCGTTTGGTGGTAAAATATTTTGGTTGAGAATATAATGCGACGGGTGGCGGTAAGTGTATTGGATGAACGTGTATTAAGCTGCTGTTTTACCGGTTACCGGCCGCAGAAATTCCCTTTTGAGCTTAAAAGAAGCGACCCGCGTTACATTGAGTTTGAAAACCGCCTTATAACCCAAATCGCCGAGCTGGTGAACGAAAACTGCCTTACCTTTTACAGCGGTATGGCGATGGGCTTCGATATTATCGCGGCGGAATGCGTGCTTCTTGTGGCGGCGGCGAACAGGAATCGCGCCGTGCGCCTTATTTGCGCGATACCCTTTCCCGATCAGGCTAAGGCGTACCCGCCCGAGTGGAAAAAGCGATATGACGATATCCTCGCGCAAAGCGACGAGGCGGTGCTCATTTCAAACGAATACTACCGCCGGTGTTATTATGACAGAAACCGTTTTATGGTGGAAAACAGCGATTTTGTTCTCACCTGGTTTGACGGCAGTCCCGGCGGCACAAAAAACACCGTTGAATACGCGAAGTCAAAGCTCAGAAAAGTTATAAATCTTTATACGGGGTGAAACAATGCCTGAAGTAAATATCAATAAGATACGCGAGAATTTTGCGCGAAATCTCGCTTTTTACCGCAAGGCGTCGGGCAAGACTCAGCTTGAGCTCGCAAACGAGCTTAATTATTCCGATAAATCGGTATCAAAATGGGAACGCGGCGAGGGTCTGCCCGATTTGGAGGTCACCGCGCAGATAGCGGAACTGCTCGGCGTAAACGTCAGCGATCTTATCGCCGACAAGGTAAAGCGCAGAATCCTTATAACCCGCAACAAGGCGCTTATAACCTTCCTTTCGGTCGGTCTCGTATGGCTGGTCGCCGCCATTCTGTTTTTTATTTTTCAACTTTTCCTGCCGGATTCGTGCTCCTGGCTTATATTCCTTTACGCGTTGCCGGTAAGCTCGATAGTGGCGATAGTTTTTTGCAGTATATGGTGGAAGCGGCTGCACGTACTGATAAGCGTGTCGGCGCTGATATGGTCATCGGCGCTGTGCGTTTGCCTTTCGGTAAACCACCAAAAAATATTCCTTATTTTTATTATAGCGGCTATACTCGAGCTGCTTTCACTGCTGGCGTTCTTCATTAAAAAATAACCAAACAAGGTGATAACAATGAGCGAAAAAAAGAGAGTTTTAAGTTGTATCCAGCCGAGCGGAATGCTCACCCTCGGCAATTATCTCGGCGCCCTTAAAAACTGGCTTAAAATGCAGGAGGAATTTGACTGCACCTATGCCGTCGCCGACCTCCACGCCATAACCGTGCGGCAGGACCCGCAGAAGTTCAGAGGGCAGATATATTCGACCTACGCCCTGCTCCTCGCCTTGGGGCTCGACCCGCAGAAATCCACCCTTTTTATACAGTCGCATCTGCCCGAGCACACCGCGCTTACCTGGCTTCTCGCAAGCTGTACGCAGTTCGGCGAGCTTTCGCGTATGACCCAGTTTAAGGCGAAATCAGCCGTGCATACCGATAATATCAACGTGGGTCTTTTCGCCTATCCCGTGCTTATGGCGTCGGACATATTGCTTTATCAGCCGGACTTTGTACCGGTCGGCGCCGACCAGAAACAGCACCTCGAAATAGCGCGCGATATCGCCATGCGCTTCAACCGCGTTTACGGCGACGTTTTCAAAGTGCCCGAACCGTATATACCCACAGTCGCGGCAAGAGTAATGTCGCTTCAGGACCCGACCAAAAAGATGTCGAAATCAGACGAAAACGTAAACTCCTTCGTCGCTATCCTTGACGACCGCGACACGGTCATCCGCAAATTCAAGCGCGCCGTGACCGACAGTGAGGCGTCGGTCCGCTTCTCCGAGGATAAACCGGGCGTTTCAAACCTTATAACGATTTACAGCGCGGTGACCGGAAAAACAGTAGCCGAAGTCGAGCGCGAATTTGAGGGCAGGGGCTACGGCGACTTCAAGCTCGCGGTGGGCGAAGCGGTAGCCGATGAATTAGCCCCGATAAAGGAAAGATACGAGAAAATCATTGCCGACAAGGCGGAGCTTGAACGCATTTTCCGCGACGGCGACGCCCGCGCCGAAAGTGTCGCGCGCAAGACGTATTTTAAGGCGATGAAGAAGATGGGATTTGTATTATGAAATTTCCGCTTGTAGGCAACGAGAGACTCTCCGCCACGGTCGGCGGCATGCTCGCTTCAAACCGTATTCCCCACGCCGTTCTGATAGAGGGCGATAGCGGCACCGGCAAGACCGTGCTTGCGTCATATCTCTGCCGCGCGGCTGTGTGCGAGCGTGAAGACCGCCCCTGCGGCGAGTGTGACGGCTGCCGGCTTCAGGCCGGGGGAAATCATCCTGACGTTTCGTACATCGCGCCCGAAAAGGACCGCAAAACTATATCCGTAAATCAGATACGCGATATTATAACGGCGGCGGCGATACGCCCGCAGAAGTCAGGCCGCCGCGTGTTCGTGATCGACCCGGGCGACAGCATGACCCCGCAAGCGCAAAACGCGCTCCTCAAAATACTTGAAGAGCCGCCTTCAAACGTTGTTTTCATACTGACCACGATCAGCAAATCCGCAATGCTTGAAACGGTGGTTTCGCGCTGTACGGTGCTCACCGTAAGCATTCCGGACGAGGCGAGCGCGATAGAATATATCGCCTCAAAAGTAAACCGTGAGCGCGACGAAATCGCCGAAGCGTACAGGACCGCGCGCGGCAGTATCGGCAATGCCCTGAATATACTTAAAAAGAAATCCGCCTCCGCCGCGGCTAAAACGGCGGAAAGCTTTATAGGGCTGATACAGAGCGGCAGTCAGTACGAACTGCTCAAAGTGCTTTTGCCGCTTGAAAAGGACAGGGCAAAGACGCTCGAATTCTACAACACGCTCGAAGCCGGTATAGTGACGAAAATGCGGACTCTCACTTCCCCTACTCTCGTGCGCCGTTACGAGCGGCTTTACAACACCGTTGCAAGCCATAAAAAACTGCTTAAAGCAAACGCCAATTTATCGCTGTTGCTGACTTCCCTTGCGGTCAAGGCAACGGCAGAAAGGTAAACTTATGATAAACGTAGTATCGGTAAAATTCAAAGACACCGGCAGAAGCTATTACTTTGACCCGGTGGATATGACGCTTGAGCCCGGCGATAAGGTGATCGTTGAATCCGCGGGAGGGCTGAGTCTCGGCACGGTCAGCAACGGTACCCACGCGGTGCCGGATGACAAAATAGTAAAAGAGCTGAAAAAGGTGTTGCGGAAAGCCACCGAAAAGGACTTTGCACAGCTTGAAGAAAACCGCAAAAAAGAAGAAAGCGCGTTTGAAGTATGCGAGCGTAAAATCGCCGAGCATAACCTTGAAATGAAGCTTGTAAGCGTTGAATATTCGTTTGACGCGAGCAAAATCACCTTTTTCTTCACCGCCGACGGCAGAATAGATTTCAGAGAACTCGTAAAAGACCTCGTCGCCCATTTTCACGCACGCATAGAACTGCACCAGATAGGCGTGAGGGACGAGGCGCGTATGCTCGGCGGTCTCGGCATATGCGGCAGACCCTATTGCTGTAAGCAGTTTTTGAATGATTTTGAGCCGGTTTCAATAAAAATGGCGAAGGAGCAGGGACTTTCACTTAATCCGACCAAGATTTCCGGCAGCTGCGGCAGACTTTTGTGCTGTCTTAAATACGAGCAGGAGGCGTACGAGGCGCTATCCAAGATAACGCCCAACGTCGGCGCCACGGTTAAGCGCGACGGCGAGCTCGGCACGGTCATAGACGCAAATCTGATAACCGGCAATATCATAGTAAAGCCGAACAAGGAAGACGCCATACCCTACAAAACCAACCGAAAGGACGTAAAAATCGTTTCACGCGGCAAAAAAAAGGCGGAAAAACAGGAAAATGAGGAAATTGAAGAAATATAACTTGCATTTTGCGCAATTTGTTGTTAAAATACTTTTGGAGTGAAAACGCTCCTATGCTGATATAAGGCAGGTGTAAACAAATGGCTTACAAGATTTCAGACGAATGCATCAGCTGCGGTGCTTGTGCGGCAGGTTGTCCGTGCGAAGCGATCGCCGAAGGCGACGCTCATTACGAAATAGACCCCGATAAGTGCATCAGCTGCGGCGCTTGCGCGGCAGGTTGCCCGGTAGAGGCTATCGCCGAAGACTAATCATACATAAACCGCCCTGACAGTTTTGTCAGGGCGGTTTTTTTGCGCGCAAGCATAAAGAGAGTTTTCCGTGATACCGCTTTAAGTATTTATCTGTTCTTGAAATCCTCGTCTATTTCCTCGCACCAGTCGGCGGTGACGGGCTCAGCGCTTCGCATGGCGCAAATAGTTTTGCCCACCGCCCTGAAAAGCGTTTTTGTACCCTTGCTGTCGGCGCGGTAGTTTGCGGCGCGGTCGCTGTCTATACCGAAGCCCTTTGCGGTCTCCACCGCGTCGATATTGGCGCCGATAAATAAAAACTCCCAGCCGGACTCTTCCTTTTTCTCTTCAATCATACGCTTTACTTCGCCGCTTGAAAATTTGTGGCTCGAGTTTTCATAGCCGTCTGTCGTTATAACAAACATAACGTGTTCGGGCACGTCCTCTTTTCTGATGTAGCGATGTACCTTTCCTATATGCTTTATCGCGCCGCCTATGGCGTCGATGAGGGCTGTGGAGCCGCGGGTAAAGTAGTCGTCCCCGGTCATCGGCTTAATCTCTTCAAGACTTACGCGGTCGTGAAGCACCTCGACCTGACCGTCAAACAAAACGGTTGAAACAAAGCACTTGCCGTCCTGCTTTTTCTGCTTTTCGATAAGCGAGTTGAAACCGCCTATCGTGTCGGCTTCAAGCCCCGCCATCGAGCCGCTTCTGTCAAGTATGAACACCAGTTCCGTAATGTTGTTTTTTTCTTTTTTCATTTTCTTTTCCTCCAAAAATAATGTGATTGTAAGTGTTTTAACCTTACAATCACATTTTAGAGGATACTATCCGCCGCGAGGTCGCCTTTCGGGCGACATTTTTTTACCCGTCACGCCGTGCCTAAAAGCTGCTGGTCAAACTCGAAGAGCGTCTCGTTTATCTCAAATATATCGTACCTGCCGTTTTTAATAAAATATTCTATGATAAGGTCGAACCTGTAGCTGTGCGAAAGCGCGTAGCCCGCCTTTTCGAGCAGCGAACGCGTTTCTTCAAGCGACAGCCGGAGCGCGACGGCAAACGCCAGAACGGTCGGCTTTGAGGGACGGTATTCGGGGTTTGAACGTATTTTAGAAAACAGCTTGCGGTCAATGCCGGCTTTTTTGTAGCACTCCACGTCGGTCATGCCCTTTTCGTCGATCTTGCGAAACAGCATTTCCGAAAAGCTCTCGTCAAGCTCAAAATCGATTTTTTCGAGCGCGGCGCTCTCCGGCAGCGACATACAGCACTCGATTCCGCCCGCCGGCTTCTCGGCGGCTCTTCGCTTAACCTTCGCCTGACTGCCGCAAACAAAACCGCCCTCTTCAATAAGGTTTTCACTTATATACTTTTTGATATCGGCTATCAGCCGTGAGTTGATTTTCTTCTCTTTTCTGCCGAACATGTTTTCACCCGCCTTTATTAAGTATGAATGATAAACCATTATACTATGCTTTTTTGAAAAGTTCAACAGTGCAATCGGGAGCGGGGCGCTTTACGAATTCCGCTTGACAGGCGCGCCGCCGTGTGGTATGATTTGTATAACAAATCATACTTTTCGGAGGTGCGGCATGAAAGTTCCGCGGGGCAAATACGCATGGAGCGTAACGGTAGGAAGCAAAGGGCAAATAGTCATACCGAAAGAAGCGCGCGAGGTGTTCGGCATTTCGCCGGGCGACACTCTGCTCTTACTCGGCGATGAAAAACGCGGTATCGCGATACCGCAAAAATCGACCGTAAATTCGCTTTTTTCGGGAATCTTCGGGTCAAAAAACAGAAAAGGCGGTGAGGAATAATGGCTGTTTTAGAGGTAAAGGGTCTTTCAAAACAGTATCCGGAATTTCTGCTTGACGGCATTTCCTTTTCACTTGAAGAGGGGCGCATAATGGGTCTTATCGGCAGAAACGGCGCGGGAAAAACAACTACTCTTAAATCCATCTTCAATATTGTACACAAAAGCGGCGGCGAAATAAAAATATTCGGTTTTGATATGCCCGGCGACGAGCAAAAAATCAAGACCCTCATCGGCTACACCGGCGGCGCGATAAACTACTATCAGCGTAAAAAGCTCAAAGACATAGCCGCCGTAACGCGCCGGTTTTATACCAACTGGGACGACGACGCCTACCGCAGATACTTAGACGCCTTTTCGCTCAATGAGGAAAAAACGCCGTTACAGCTTTCCGAAGGGATGCGGGTAAAATTCAGTCTGACGCTGGCGCTCTCCCACAACGCAAAGCTGCTTATTCTTGACGAGCCGACCAGCGGACTCGACCCCGTATCGCGTGCGGAACTGCTCGATACGTTTACTTATCTTAAAGGAAAAGGCGTAAGCATACTTTTTTCCACGCATATTACCTCCGACCTTGAAAAATGCGCGGACGATATAACCTATATTGCAAAGGGCTCTCTTATCGCCTCCATGCCGCTTGAACGCTTCCTTTGTGAAAACCGCGCCGCGGGTCACGGCGACACGCTCGAAGAAATAATGGTGCATTACGAAAAGGAGGATATCAATGAAAAACTTGCTGATTAAAGAATTAAAACTTGCCTCCTCGCCGCTTTCCTATATTTTTCTTATCGCGGCTCTTATGACGCTTCTGCCCGGGTATCCGATTTTAATGGGCGCGTTTTTTATCTGCTTCGGTATATTCCATTCGTTTCAAAACGCGAGAGAGTCAAACGACGTTTTATACTCTCTGCTTCTGCCGGTAAAAAAGAGCGATTTTGTAAAAACCAAGTTTGCCTTTACCTGCGCCGTACAGCTTACGGGATTTGCGCTCTGCGCCGTGCTGACCGCTTTAAGAATGACCGCGCTTTCCGGCGCGCAGGCGTATAAGGATAACGCGCTTATGAACCCCTCGCCGGTTTTCCTCGCTTTCGTATTGCTGCTTTTTTCGGCTTTTAATCTGCTTTTCGTGGGCGGCTTTTTCAAAACGGCGTATAAAATCGGTATACCGTTTCTGCTTTTCGGTATCGCCGCGCTCGTTATCGTAGCGGTTGCCGAATCTCTGCATTTTTTCAGCGCGCTTTCGTTTCTCAATACCACCTCCGGCGAAAAAACCGGACTTCAAACGGTCTTCCTCGCGCTTTCCGCCGCAGCTTACTGCGGCATAACGTATTTGTCTTACAGAACGTCAAAAAAGCGGTTTGAGCTGCTCGATTTATAGCGCTTCGCCGCACATGTCGCCAAAAACGAAATGCGCATCTCACGCTGCGCAACTCTCTGATAATAAACCGTTTGACAGACTGAAACCTCCGCCTTTTTTAAGGCGGAGGTCGTATTTTACCGTAATATTTTCCGCGCCCGGGAGGCGCTCGCCGCGATCCGCGCTTTTTCTTCCGGAATATTCTCGCGCTGTTTCGGCAGAATATTATATCCGCTTTTCCCGCAAAAAGCGCAATACGCGCTCCTTAAAATCGGGCGCGGTATCGTACACGGCGTGACCGTAGCCGTCATACATATACAGATTAAAGCTCCGCCTGCTCTCAAAACGCTTCGCCGTCCGCAAAACAGCGTGAGCGCCGAGAACGCGGTCGTCCCTTGAACCGATAAGCAACACCGGGCAGGCGATTTTTTCAATATCCTTCTCCACGTCAAAGTCCCTCGTACCTTCGGCAAGCGTGATAAAACGGTTAAGGTCTCCGTCGGTCACGGTCTTTGCCGCCCCGGTCAGGAGTTCGCGTGAGCTTTCAAACACGTCGGCGGGGTAAAGCGCTCTGCCGAAATCAAGATAAAGCTCCCGCGCCTTCTTCGCTCTTGCAAGATCCACCCATTTTTGTATCGTGTTAAACTGTGCCGGTAAAACGCGCGCACAGGTTGAGCAAAGCGCCAGTTTTTCCACCGCATCCGGGTTGTTTATTGCCAGCGCCATAGCTATCATACCGCCCTGTGATACACCCAAAATATTTGTTTTATGTAAACCAAGCGCGTCAAGCGCCCTTGCCGTATCCTCAGCCATTCCGTATACGGAATATTCCGCCGGCAGTTCCTTTCTGCGATCGAATACATAGACCGTATAACCGTCCTCAAATATGCCGTACGCCTGCCTTATCGCCTCCGCGGAAGGCATAACGCTTTGAACGCTCAGTCCCGGCAGGATAACGAGCGTTTGCCCGCCGTGCCCGAAACGGAAAAAGTCCATTGAAAAGGTATCCGTTTTTACGGTTTCGATTTTAATCATAAAGGTATATTCCCCTTATTTTGCGTTTCGGTATATTCTTTCAATTTCATCCGCGCCGAGCGGCTTTATACGCGAGAGCTTCACGGTATCGTTCATCGTGGCGTCGAGAGCCAAAGCGCGCAGGTCGCCGTCGGTCGGCTCTATGCCGAGTCCGCGAAGCGAAGTCGGCATGCCTATCGAGGCGAAAAACCCGACGGTGCGTGCAATGCCCTCTTTTGCGGCGCATTCGGGGTCATCCGCCTTTACGCCCCACACCTTTTCGGCATATCTGCAAAAACGCGGCAGGCAGTCCCGGTAAAGTTCCTTTGCCCACGCGCCCCATACGGCGGCGAGCGACGCGCCGTGGGTGACGCCGTATTTTGCCGAAAGCGCGTGACCGAGCTTATGCACCGAAAAATCTTTCCCCCGTCCGCACTCGGTAAGGTTGTTATGCGACAGACCCGACGCCCAGAATATTTCGCACATCGCGTCGTAATCATTCGGGTCGGAGAGCACCGCCCTGCCGTTTTCAATAACGGTTCTGAGCAGACCCTCGGCTATTTCATCGGTAAGGCGCGCGCGGCTTTCGGGTATAAAGTAGCGTTCGAGGGTATGCATCATTATATCCGCTATCCCCGCGGCGAGCTGAAATTTCGGGACGGTGGCGCCGAGCGCCGGATTTACCGCGGCAAATTTACATCTGTTAAAATCGGTATTTATACCGGCCTTTTTGCCCGTTGCCTCGTTTGTAAGCACCGCGGAGTCGCTCATTTCGCTCCCCGCCGCCGGCATGGTAAGCACGGCGCCTACCGCAAGCGAGCGGCAAAGCGGCGCTTTTTTCGTCCATATATCCCAAAGCGGAATGCCGGGATTCGCGGCGCCGTGCGCTATCGCTTTCGCCGTGTCAATGGCGCTGCCGCCACCGACGCCTATTACAAGATCGGCGCCGAACTCCCTCGCTTTCAGCGCCCCCTCCTCGGCGTGCGCGAGGGTGGGGTTCGGCTGTGCGCCGCCGAAGAGCGTATATCTTACCTTGCTCTTTTCAAGCGAAGAGGTAACGCGGTCTAAAAGCCCGCTTTTTATTACGCTTCCCTTGCCGTAAACGACGAACGCGCCGCCTCCGTATTTTGCGGCGAGCTCGCCCGTTTTGTTTTCCGCGTCCCTGCCGAATACGACCTCGGTGGGTGAAAAATATCTGAAATCGTTCATTGCTCTGCCCCCGTAAGTGTTTTTTAAGATTCAGCCGTCAAGCGCGGCGTTGATTATCTTTTCAATATCGGCGCCGTAAATATCGAGCCCCAAGGCCTTTATGAGATTTACATCGGAAATGCCGTAAAAATTCCGTGCCAGCGCCTTGACGTAGCCGAAGCCGTATTCCTCCGGAAAGAAATCGCCGCCGGCTGTTGTGATATAGGTAAGCCGTTTTGCCTTGCAGAGCCCCCGCGGCACACCCTCGGACGTATAGGTAAAAGTGATGCCGGGCACGTTTATCTGCTCAAAATACTGTTTGAGCGAGGCGGGGAAAGAAAGGTCCCAGAACGGCGCGGCTATCACTATCTCATCCGCCGCCGCGAACTGCCGCGCAAAGCGAAACAGGCGGTCGTCGCATTTTTTCTCTGAAACAAGGCGGTCGCGCCTCGCAAGAAATTCCTCGTTGACGGGCGGAAAGCCTGCTTTTTCGAGGCATAACTCCTCGTACGGCTCATCGAGCTTTTTAAGAAACCTCTCTGCGATAAGCTTCGTCCTTGACTCCGCTCTTACACACGCGTTTACAAAAAGAACCATTAAACTCATCCTTTAAGCACTTTGATTTTTACGCTCGCCATGCGGCGCCGGGTATTTTTCAATGCCGCCGTATAAAGCTTTTCTTACGGGTAACGCCCGCGTAAACGCCGTCACTGTCTGCCCGCTTCGCTCAAAGCCTTATCCCTGAGCGGGTCGAGCAGTTCCCTCATGACGGTGATAAATTCCGCATATCGGGGCGGAAAGGCGTTCATACCGCTCGAAAAGAGCGTCGCGCCGTCGTTAAAACGGATGTCGAGCGAAAAGCCATTGCCGTCGCACACCATCGTATTATATTTTGAATATCCGTTCCATTCGGCGAGCCGGTATTCAATGTAGGCGGCATACAGCTTTTCGAGGACTTCTTCGTCCGCCTTAGTTTCGATTTTGCCGGAGTCGCCGTACATCATGGACTCATACTTAAAGATTACGGCGCCGTCCTGTTTCGATAAACTGTATCTGAAATTATCGGCGCCTATCGTGCCGTCGTATCTGTAATCGAAAAAAGCAATGCCGCTTTCATTGTCACGCGCGCGTCTGCCTTCGCCGTCGGTACCCTTTTCACCGAAGAAAAAACCTTTTCCCATTATTTTACCTCCGCTTTCCATAATTCATTTCCGTTGCCCGGAAATCGCGGCTTTCCGCGTTTTATGTTAACCGTTTGTCGAATCTCCGTTGCCGGAAAGTGAAATCTTTTCGCCCGAAAACGTCGGTTCGGGCTTGAATATACATTTTACAAAATCCTTATCTCTCGCGAAAACCTCGCGGAAATCCCGGTATACTTGCCCCGAATAAGCATTGCGGTCACAGGCGACGCCGTATGCTTCAAGCCCCAACCGTTTTGCAATGTATAAAGCGCGGTACAGATGATATTCCTGCGTAACTATTATCACCTTTTTCGCCCCGAAAATCTCTTTGGCGCGATAAACCGTCTCATAGGTGGAAAGTCCCGCGTGGTCCATAAACACATCCTCGGAGGGCACGCCGTTTTCCACCGCGTAATTTTTCATCGCGCCGACCTCGTTATAGTACTTTTGGGAGTGGTCGCCGCTGAGCAGAAGCTTGTCAGACGCCCCGGCGTTATAAAGGTCAATGGCGGTCATCATGCGGTCAGTCAGCATAAGACTGAGCCGCCCGCCGCTTTTTACCTGACAACCGAGAACGATAATACAGTCCGCGTCGCCGGGCTTCGCGGCCTGCTCTACCGTTATTATACTCCGCTTCACCGAGCCCTTAACATAGCCGTTTACACCGAATATCGCCGAGACGCCGAGCAAAATCACTCCGAGAATAACGATACCCGTTATTTTTATCAACTTTTTTATTTTCATTTTTTGTTTCACCGTAAGCCGAAATTACCTAATCTGTCGCCGACGCCATTATAACGGCAAACCGGTCAAGCTTTTTATCGTAAACCGTAAGGCACAGCGTGCCCCACCATTCATGACCGTCGTCAAAATATTCCGACCAGTCGGTCGTCCATTTATACACAATGAGTCCGTCCGTTCCTTTCGGGAAGAGCGCCGCGTTGACGCGGTCGAAATCCGCGTTACTGTATCCGTTTTCGTAAGGCGGGTTTAGAAACGCCCTTCGGTAGTTAAGTTCACCGTTTTCCCGGACCGGAGCGAAGAGCGCCTCGGCGGCTGCCGGTACGCCGTTTGCCCTGCCGACGTCAAAACTCCATATACAATCGCCGTTTTCTTCGGTAAACAGCTTGCGGCAAGCCGATACCAACGCGCTCCGGTGCGCGTTAAGATCGCTTTCGCCCCGCCCGGCTTGCGCGAGGCAGTAATCCACCGCGCTGTCGGGATATTCCGCGATAACACCGTAAAACGGGTCGTCCTCAATCACTTTGCCGTATTCCGGGCAGGTCGCGGCTTTGACCTCCGGCGGCTTTGCCGCGCTTCCCTCCCGCCTTGAAGATTTCTTTTTATCCCTGCCGCCGAACACCTTTTCGGCGTCGTCTATCCCGATATCGCCCGCGCCGGCGGCATACTCCGCCATAATGCAAAAGTCTTTTGCGTCATATTCAAAGCCTGTGATCGAGGTAATAAGCGCGCCCTTTGAAAACGCCGTGATAACGTACTCCGGGTCAAACGAGTTGTGCACCGCCGTCAGGCGTCCGTCTTCATCGGTAATATAAAGGCACGGCTCGTACGGGTGGCAGGAAAGCTTATACTCTTTGCCGTCTATCCCGATAAACCCGTAACCGTTCTTAAAGCCGAGAAGGTATCTGCCGTCACGGTAAACCTCACAGTCCTTATTCATTCCTTTGCCACCCCTTTGCAACCGTAATCCGCAATCCTCACGCGGTATTGCGCGTTTATACGTAAGCGCCGGCTACGCGTCGATATCCGGGACTACCTGCAGGGAATAGGCGGGGAAAATATCGCCTATTTCTTTTGTGAGGATACCGACCGCTTCCGCCCTTTCAATATCGAAGCTTATAACCACGTCGAAGCGCATTGTTTTGTTTTTTGTATCAACGTAGAAGCCGTGTACCTCGAGCGCCCAGTCGTGGCTGAGCACCGCTTCCCGCACGGCGTTCCGCATTTTGGCGGATTCATCATCCGAAGTGTTGTACGAATAAACGCCTATACCCGTGAGGATAACTCCGGTTTCAAGATAAATTTTCGTTTGTATGCGCCGCGTCAGCTCATCAACCGCGTCTACCGACATCGTGTCCGGCAGTTCAAGGTGAACGCTCGCGTAGTTTTTGTTCGGTCCGTAGTTGAAGGTTATAAGGTCATACGCGCCGAGAACCCCCGGTTCCTCGCAAATAAGCTCCTTAATGCGGTCCGTGTCCTCCTTTTCGGCGCGTTTTCCGAGAATATCGTTTACCGTTTCCACCATCATTTCAATACCGGCTTTAATGATAAACGCCGAAATCACAACGCCGACGTACGCTTCAAGCGAGACCTGCCATTTAAGATAAACGACCGCGGAGGCAAGCACCGAAGCGGAAAGCACCGCGTCGAAAAGCGCGTCCGAGCCGGATGCGACAAGCGCTCCGGAATTGTGCTTTTTACCCTGCCGTTTTACGTACTGACCGAGTATCAGCTTTACGGCAATCGCGACCGATATTATAACAAGCGACACCGTGCCGTAATCCGCCTTCACCGGTGAAATTATCTTTTTAACCGATTCGACAGCCGAGGTGATACCGGCGTAAAGCACGATAGCCGCCACTATCATCGAGCTTAAATACTCGATTCTTCCGTAACCGAGCGGATGTTTTTTATCCGGCTGCTTCGCGCCGAGCTTGGCGCCGATTACCGTAACCACCGATGAAAGCGCGTCGGAAAGATTGTTGACCGCGTCAAGAGTCACCGCGATAGAGTTTGAAACGATACCCGCCGCCGCTTTGAAGCCGGCGAGAAACACGTTTGTTATAATACCCGTAACACTGGTCTTTACTATCGCTTTTTCTCTGCTTTTGGCGAGAGTATCTATGCTTTTGTTTTCTTTCTGCATATTATCCGAACCTCCTGCTTTTTTGCCTGTGCCGCGCTTTTTCAAGCGGCTCACAGCGGGGAGTATTACCGATTTGTTATCTCTTTAATAAACTGCTTTATTTTAGCTTCGTTTTGCGCGCTGTCTTTATGCTTCCTGTCAAGAAGCGATACGGTGTTTTTAAGGTTCGGCAGTTTTTTCGCAATAGCGTCAAGTCCCTTACCGGTTTCACCGCCGCCGCTTAAAAAGAAGAGCGCCGTGACCTTTTTCGCCGCGTTTTCATCCTGCAAAAAGGCGTTTATCGCGGGTACGCCTTTACTGTTCCATATAGGCGAACCGAGAATTATCTCATCATAATCGCCCGCTTCATTGCCGAGCGGTTTAAGCTTCGGCACATAATTGAACATAACCTGCCCGCCGCCTACGAATATCCGCGCCGCAAAGCTTTTGGGCATTTGCTTTTCTGTTTCAAGCTCCGTGATATCCGCGCCGAGGTCCTCTGCTATCTTTTTTGCCGCTTCCCTTGTGTTTCCGGATAAAGAATAAAAAACAACCAGTCTTTTCATATTATCTCACCTTTCCGCCGCGCTTTCGGCGGCTATCACGTCAGTCTGCGTCCTCTTCGGCAGTTTCCAGAAGAAAGCTTACCGGACGAAACCCGTCGTTACAGGATATCATCGCCGACCTTTCGTTCTTCATCCAGCCGTCATAAAAACTCCGCGCACCGTGAGAAAGCGCCATAACAAACGGCGATACCGTTTCCCACGCGCTGTCGCAGAATCCTTCCGGCTTTCGCCAACCGTTTGCTATAAACACCTGCCCCGTTTTCATATCGCAGGCGTGCTCTGTCGGGTTTTCGTACCGCTCAATAAGGTCTTTATAGCAAGCCGTACGCATTACCGTTATTTTAACCTTTTTCATACCCTTCTCCCGCTTAACCGTTTGTCTCATTATACCCTGAAAATGTGAACAATTCAACATGCCGAAAAACCGCTTTGCCCGCCGCGGTGTTTTTCCCGAACAGATAAAAACCGATTTTTCAAGCTTCGCGGCAATTTCCGGATAAGGATTTAAGCTTTTCGTTTAACTGTGGATGAGTTTTTTTGAGTATAATCAGCTTCCCGTCTTTATCAATAAAGCAGTGCGCCGATCTGCCCGTCAGAACGACCTCGCCGCTTACGCGGTTTATCATACGGTAATTGAGGATAAGCTTCACGCCCGTAAACTCCTCCGCTTTGACCTCGATTTCAACCTCGTCCTCAAAGGTCGTGGGCGACTTGAAATCACATTCAACGCTGACCACCGGCGAAAACACTCCCGCCGATTCAAGAGCTTTGTAACTGAGCTTTGCCTGCTCAAAGAAATCGACCCGCGCCTCCTCCATCCACCTTATGTAGTTGGAATGATGCGTGATCCCCATTTTATCGGTTTCGTAATATTTGACTTTATGAACATATTTTTCCATGCGACACACTCCCGTCAATTCCGCTTTGCCGTAATTCTGCGGCAATACGCCGCGCAAATAAACACAAAGGTCAGGGCTTCCGCCCTATACGGAAAATCAACCCCTGCCGGCACTGACAAACGACTCGATTTCCCGCTCTAAAAGACGGAACACGTTTGCGACAAGGTATCCGTCCGCTATCGCGTGGTTAAGGCGCACGCTCACCGGCATAACAAGCCTTCCGTTTTCTTCTCTGTACTTTCCCCAGTTGACGATCGGCGCAAAATACAAATAGCCGTCGGGCAGTTCGATGTTAAGCGAATCGTAAGAAATCCACGGTATAAACGACGCGTCAAACCAGTTCGGATGATTTTCCGCGTCAAGCCCGTACTCCCGCGTCTTCTTTGCTTCTTCCACATCGCGCAGAGCGCCGCCGTAAAACTTTTCATAGTCCTCAAAATACCTTGTGTATACAGGCGTACATGTTTCGGTATCCTCGTGAAAAACGTACTGCGTGGGATTTATCACGTCATAACAGATAAGCTCGCCCGTCTGCCAGAGATACCCCATTCTGTAATCCTCGCGGGAATTCAGGACCCGGGAAAGAATATACAAAAAGTTGATATAAAACTTCGTTCCCGTCTTTTTTGAATACTCCGCAAGCTTTGTGACGTCAATTCCCGCCGTCATAGAAACAGAGCACTTGCAGTCCTCCGAAAAGTGACGGAACACTCCCTTACGGTAGTACGTTTCCTTGTCAATTACTTTGTAGTTCATTTTTTTACCTCTCCGCTCCGGAATTTAACGGCTGTTTTATATAAAGGGACGGTCTTCCCGTACCAAGTCCCTGTCTGATTATAACACAACAAGCGACAATATCAAAGATAAATATGCGCCCGCCTTTTGCGCCCTTCCCCCCGCCGACTTTTTACCGTCTCGGGTTTACTTTGAAATTTTCACAAAAAAGGTAAAAATTTGTTGTTTTTATCTTGCAACACACAGGAATTATTGTTATAATCATAACTGACGAATTTAATCAGACCCGAACAGTCGGGTTTCTACCCCTGCGGTAAGGAGGACCCCATGAATTTTTTGCGTATACACCAGCTTGATGTGATGACATTTTTGTCCGGCTGCTGCGGCATTCTCGCGATTATGACCCTGATGCCGAAGTTTGTGTCACACAGAAAGAGGATAATTCTCACATCAATGGAGCTGGCGTCGATGTTCCTTCTTATTTTTGACAGACTGTCTTATCTTTATCGCGGTAATACAAGCTTTAAGGCGGCGTTTACCGTAAGGCTGAGCAACGGAATGTGCTATTTGCTGATACTTTTCATCCCCTATCTTGTCACACATTTCATAAAGGATATATGCCGCAGTGATATTCATCTTGAACGCCCGCCTAAACGACTTTTGATTTGCGACATCATATTTGCCTTAGGCGTTTTACTCCTTATAGTTTCCCAGTTTTCGGGGTTATACTATACCTTTGACTCTCAAAACCAGTACCAACGGTCTTCCGCCAATTTTTTAAGTTATATTTTCCCCTTCTTTATCGTTTTTCTGCAGGAATCGGTCATTATACAGTACCGCCGAAAGCTCAAACGGAATCTTGTTTTACTGCTTGCCGTCGGCAACCTGCTTCCCACGATCGCCGCGGTATTACAGTATTTTTTCTACGGGTTGTCGCTTATCAGTATGACGATGGTTATTGTCGTAATAATCCTCTATATTTACGTTGTCTGCTCTCTCGGCGAAGAGGTCGAGCAGGCGCGTGTAAATGAGATCGAGTTCTACAAAAAAGCGCGGCGAAGAGAGTCGGCAATGCTTTTTGAAACGACCGAGGCGCTTGCCAACGCCATTGACGCCAAAGATAAAAACACCCGCGGACACTCCGCGAGAGTGGCGGTCATTTCAAGGCGGATAGCAAAGGAGTGCGGCTTCTCCGACGACGAATGCAACCATATTTATTTTGCGGGACTTCTGCACGACGTCGGAAAAATAGGCATTCGCAACAACGTCCTCAACAAGCGCGGAAGTCTCAACGACAATGAATATGAACAAATCAAACAGCACCCCGTTTTGGGTGAACGTATATTATCCGGCATAAAGCATTCGCCGTATTTAGGCGTAGGCGCGCGCTGCCACCATGAGCGTTATGACGGAAAAGGATATCCCGACGGACTTTCGGGGGAACAGATTCCCGAAATCGCCCGCATAATCGCCGTTGCCGACGCTTACGACGCCATGACTTCAACAAGAAGCTATCGCGCCGCCCTCTCGGCGGAGCAGGTCAGAAGCGAACTGATAAACGGAATGGGAACGCAATTCGATAAACGCTTTGCCGAAACAATGCTCCGGCTTATCGACAGCGGCGCGGTATAAACTTTTGTTCTTAAACGCGGTACGGTATTAATTTTCAGAACCGCCGACCGAACCGGCATAAAACACAAAAGCGGAGCCACTGGCTCCGCTTTGCTATGTTTTAAGCGACTGATGCTTATCGTTTCTTATAGAGTATAAGTTCGGGATTTTTGCCTTCCTCCTCATAGGTGCAAACAAGTATAAAATCCATATTCGCGAGAACGCCGAAGCAAAGTCCCTCTACTATTTCCGATTCAAGTTGATTTCCGAGATAGGTGGTGTTGTCATTTAAGAATTTAACCTTCGCGCCGCCCGGCAGGGTATATTCGAGATTTACATAACCGCCTACAAGGGCGTTAAGCTTTTCGAGTTTCGGCATACCTTCGATATGCAGGCTATTGATTTCTTCGATCAACTTACGCTTGAACTCCTCAAACTCGCCGTTATCGCCCAGTTGCTCGTATTTTTTCCAGTAATTAAGAGTCGGCAGCAGTTGTTTCATATAGTCGCGCGTTTGCTCTTCCGTAAAGCCCTGCGACGCCATATGCGGAATACATACCTCAATTAAATCGTCCATATCGCTATATGTATATGTTCCGTCGGCATAACACCATTTACAGTATTCTTCGTTTAGTGTGCCGTCTTTATTTCTGCCGATTATCCCGTCGCTGAGTGGCATTCCGCAACACTGGCAGATAAGTTTCTGCGGAGAGCCGAGCAGTGTGTTAATTGAAACATTAAACAGATTTGAAAGCAGTTTAAGCGTTTCGGTATTGGGTACCGTTTCACCCGTTTCCCAACGCGATACCGCCTGACGGGTAACAAACACCTTTGCGGCTAATTCATCTTGCGAAAGACCGTTTTTGGTCCTGAGTTCATATATAATTTCATTGGTTTTCATCCTGATTCCTCCCGCAGTTCATTTTACCCGTAAAACAACAATTACGCAAGCAACGCGCGGTTGCTTGAATCTGCTGATACTATCTTTGCAAACCGGAATTTGCCAGCACCCGGTCCTGTGCTTTATTCTGCCTGAGAAAACCGCATCATATTTCGGTTATAGCCAGTGGTTGTGAGATAAGCCTTTTCCTTATGGGCTTCCATCAAACCACTAAGAATGAAGCTGCTAAGACCGGAAATAGCTTGATCCGGGTCGGT
>JAEEGL013705874.1_pt1 | contig 31992 bp, 22 predicted proteins | sample 9134231 | NCBI WGS metagenome assembly JAEEGL01 (sample SAMN16246548, study PRJNA631951) | gut metagenome | biome: gut microbiome; feature: rumen; material: fiber-attached | host: Bos | place: Iran: Karaj | collected 2018-10 | reverse complement strand
GGCTATAACTCCAACCTGTTCAAGTTCATGGAGAAGGAGACCGAAGGCAGGACGGGCTACACCGTTCTTCCCATTGGAAAAAAATCTGTTGAATATTTCAAGCACAGGAATATTCCTCTCTACACAGAGGAGTATGCCGAGGTTGCCAAGATAAATATCTCGGATTGTTTCCAGATAGCGAAGCTGGTCTGTGACGCATATTCATCCGGAGAGTTTGGACACATCTTTCTGTGCTATACGAACTTTGTATCCATGCTCTCACAGGTTCCCACAGCATCATCTCTTTTGCCTTTATCAGATTTAAGGACCGAGAATAAGGAGTCTGACGGAAAGGCCAGAGAACTCATCCTGTACGAACCTGATTCAGAGACGGTGTTCAATGCCATCGTTCCGGAATATCTGGCTGGAATTCTTTATTCCAGTATCAACATTTCCTATGCCAGTGAGCTGGCTGCCCGCAGAACAGCCATGGAGGCAGCGACGGACAACGCCGAGGAGATGATAGAAACACTTAGTCTGTACTATAACAGAGCACGTCAGGCAAGTATCACCCAGGAGATCACAGAGATTGTGGCGGGTGCAGAAAGCTAATCACCTGGCGAGGTCCTTTCGAGCCTGGTGTACTAGCTTGTTCTTGCGAGTGTTCTTTACGAGCAAGAACTTCCGATTAATTATTTTATTGAAAACCTAATGTTTAAGGAGTCAAACAATGAGTGAAAATCATGTTGGAAAGGTAATACAGGTTACAGGTCCTGTACTTGACATCCGCTATAAAGAGGGTGAGCTTCCTGATCTTCACAGCGCTATAGAGATCATGATAGGTGATCGCAAACTGATCGCTGAGGTTGCCCAGCAGGTGGGCGATGACGTTGTCAGATGCGTAGCCATGAGTTCCACTGACGGACTTGTCAGGGGAGCCGAGGCAAAAGACACAGGAAGCCCCATCACCGTACCGGTTGGCGACAAGTGTCTGGGAAGGATCTTCAATCTGCTGGGAGAACCTGTAGATAATCAGCCTGCTCCGGAGGGGGTTGAGAGATGGGCCATCCATCGTCCTGCACCCTCATACGAGGACCAGGTGCCTGCTACAGAGATCTTTGAGACAGGTATCAAAGTAGTTGACCTCATCTGCCCATACGCCAAGGGCGGTAAGATCGGCCTCTTCGGAGGTGCGGGAGTTGGTAAGACCGTACTTATCATGGAACTTATCAACAACGTTGCCAAGGCCCACGGCGGTATATCGGTATTCACCGGCGTTGGAGAGCGTACCCGTGAAGGTAACGACCTCTACGGCGAGATGAAGGAGAGCGGAGTTATCGACAAGACCGCTCTGGTTTACGGTCAGATGAACGAGCCTCCGGGAGCCAGAATGAGAGTTGGTCTTTCGGGACTTACGATGGCAGAATATTTCCGTGATGTTAAGAACCAGGATGTGCTTCTTTTCATCGATAATATTTTCCGTTTCACACAGGCAGGTTCAGAGGTATCAGCCCTCCTTGGACGTATGCCTTCAGCCGTAGGTTATCAGCCTACACTGGCAACAGAGATGGGCGCTCTCCAGGAGCGTATCACCTCAACAAAGAAGGGTTCCATCACATCTGTTCAGGCCGTTTACGTGCCTGCGGATGACCTGACAGACCCTGCTCCCGCAACCACATTCACACACCTGGATGCCACCACGGTTCTTTCGAGAGATATCGCCTCCAAGGGTATCTACCCTGCGGTTGATCCTCTTGATTCCACCAGCCGTATCCTCTCCCCTGACGTTGTGGGAAAAGAGCACTACGAAGTGGCCAAGGGTGTTCAGCAGGTTCTCCAGAGATACCGTGAGCTGCAGGACATCATCGCCATCATGGGTATGGACGAGCTGTCTGAAGAGGATAAGCTCACTGTTTACAGAGCCCGTAAGGTTCAGAACTTCCTGTCACAGAGTTTCTCTGTTGCCGAGCAGTTCACAGGACTTCCCGGAAAATATGTTCCGCTGAAGGAGACCATCAGAGGATTCAAGATGATCCTGGACGGCGAGTGCGACGATCTTCCTGAGTCAGCATTCCTCCTGGTTGGAACCATTGATGAAGTATTTGAGAAGGCTAAAAAGTAAAAGGAGCGGCTATGTCTACGTATCATTTAACGGTTGTTTCCATGGATGGCCAGGACTTTGAGGGTGAAGTGCAAAAGATACTTCTGCGTACTATAGATGGTGACATTGAGATACTTGCCCGCCACACCGACTACTGTACTGCTATTGGTATGGGCACAGCCAGAGTTACCATGGAGAACGGTGAAGAGAGAAAAGCAGCCTGTATCGGTGGAATGATCTCCGTGATGAACGGAGAAGTGCGAGTCCTTCCCACCACCTGGGAGTGGAGTGAAGACATCGATATAGAGCGTGCCAAGGCCGCCAAGGAAAGAGCGGAGGAAAGGCTCAGGGACCAGCAGCTGGACAAGGAGGCCCGCATCAGGGCAGAGGCCAAGCTGTACAGGGCACTGGTGAGGCTGGGGTCCGCTCATAATGATCATTTGCATGATCATTTGAATGAATGATCTGTCGGATGTTTGTTCATTATCGGGAGGCACCTTTGGTGCCTCCCGTTTGTTCAGAAGAAATAAGGACAGCCCATGAATGATGAGAAAAAATCCATCAATTATATCGTAATCTTCAATTTGATCTTTGCGGCTTTTGTGATCGCCCTGTGTCTGTATGTGCTGCTGTTTACGGATATCTATGACAGGGGCTACAGGAGCCGTATAAGGGATCTGTCTGACAACTGGCAGACCCTGTCCGGGCAGAAAATTGATACCGACTATTATTCACTGAAAGACTGCGACGGTGTGGCTGAGATCGTAAAGCCCATTCCGAAAGAAGTTGCAGACAATGACGACCTGTGCTTTGAATCGGATAATGTCAATCTTGAGGTGTTTATTGATAATGATTTAAAGTATAGCTATGAGACGACGGAAAACCTGACGGGTATGGGATATGGCTATGCCTTCCATACTGTGGGCCTTACCCGGGATATGAGGGGAAAGCTCCTGAAACTCAGATACACCTCGGTGTCGCCTCAGAGCAACCGCGGCAAGATAACCAACGTCTATATCGGGCCGGCGACAGACTATATACATATGAACCTCGCGGACAATTATCTGTCCTTTCTTCTTACGCTGCTCATAATTTTCTTTGGAACCATTCTGATACTTGTGTGGGCAGGAATTTCAAAAAAATCAGAGCTTCCGGTGGACATCCTGGATCTGGGAATGGCATCGGTTTTGATGGGTTTCTGGCTGATGTCAAACGTCAAGATCATGCAGCTTCTTACCGGGAAAGTCATTCTATGGCGTGTTCTGGACCGATTGGCCATCATTCTGGCCATGTATCCCTTTATCAGATTTTTCAATTCAATAACAAGGCTCAAGCGAAAGATATATATATACCTGGCATTTTTCATGACGACAGCTCTTGAAGCTGCGCTGATAATCATGCGATATGTTTTCGGCATAGATACCCTGCTGTCATTTTCGAGGATCGAGATGCTGATGATCGTGATCACATTTCTTATTGTGGCGGTAATGCAGGTTGAAAACATTCGTTTCTGCAGACAGAACTCTCTTCCCCTGGAGCAGAAAGGCATTTACATCGGGATGGCTTTCCTTTTTCTCTGCGGTTTTGCAGAGTCACTGCTGTATCTATTCAAAGGAGGATACAAGGGTAACGGGACCATTATAATGGTTGGAATGCTGTTGTTTGTAGTATCGGTGCTGCTGCATTTTATCAACTGGTGGATAAGAGACCAGGCGGCCATGGACAGGGACAGGTTCGTAAACAGGTCCCTGCAGTTTGCTGTCTCATCCAAGAACCCCGTGGAGAGCATTAAGCTTCTTCTGGAGTACATGGGAAAAGAGATGGGTGCCAGAAGGACTGTTATCTTTGAGGACATGAATGACGGAACCTTTGAAAGCACCTATGAGTGGTACCAGGAAGGACAGTATCCGCTTCCAAAGGAAATGTCAGTAATTCCCTACAAGGGCTTTATCGATCAGATCTATGACCAGATGCTGGTGGAAGATAAGTATGTGCAGATAGAGGATATGGAAAAGATCAGGCCGCAGTTCCCAAGGCTCTATGAGATGCTGAAAAAGACAGGAACCTTCAGGCTGGTGGCCGGTGCCCTGAGATCTGAGGACCATCTGATCGGGATCTTTTGCATGGGAGATATTCCTCCGGAGAATTTTAAGAACATAACAGAGATAATGGGCATCATCTCATACTTTTTTGCCCAGTTTATTAACCAGCGCAAGGAGCAGGAGAGGATTCTTTTCTACAGCTATCACGAACCGCTGACCGGCGCCAGAAACCGCAGTGCCTTAAAGGAATTTACTGAACAGAAGCTGGACATAGCCCAGGCCTTTGGATATGTCATCTGTCAGGCCATTGGGCTTAAGGAGATGAATGAAAATCTGGGACACGACGCCGGTGACGAGATCGTAATCAAGGTGGCGGCAGCTCTGATTGAGGCCTTTGGGGAAGAGAACGTGTACAGAATATCCGGGGATGAATTTGTGTGCTTTGGATTTGAGAGTGATGAGACTTTCTTTGAGAATGATGTGGAGAGGGCAAGACGCCTTCTTACAGATAAGGATTGCAGGGTTGCCATAGGAGCATGTTATTGTTCCAACGGCACCATGGATCTTAAGAATGTAGCCAGGTATGCCCGCAGTCTGATGGAGCAGGATACCTGATAACCCAAAAAACAAGGAGCAGGAAGTGGGAGATCGAAATCAGGAGATCATTAAAACTCATAATACTGTGGTTGTGGTAGTGACCGTTGCGTGTATAGGGGCCATCGTTGAGAGTATTACACAGGGCTGGGAATTCTGGGTACCTCCTCTTATCGCAATTGCCAATATAGTAGCATTGTGGATGCATATATCCCAGTACAGCACGCCCCGCTTCAGGGAGAACTACTATATCATCTTTGCCATGCTGGTCACCTTCTATCATGGGATGCACCGCACCAGCTTTTTTGATGTTGTCGTCACCTGCGCACTGTTTATGGGGACAGTCGCAGTTATCAGAAGGATCATATATCTCAGGATCATTCTGGTGGAGTTCTTTGCCATAATGGGAGCCCAGATTTATATGGCAGTCAGGGAAAGGGCCATTGAATTTGATTCCCTTACAACTTCCCGGGTGATACTTCATGTGATGGTGCTGATATGCATATATAAGGTTATGACGACCGTGATCGAAAAGAGCCTTCGGGGTGATGAGGAGATCAGGAAAAGAGATATGGAGAAGAAGGCCTACGATCACAACATGGAGGATTTTTTGGTCAATATATCTCATGAGCTGAGAACACCCGTAAATGTTATAAACGGTCTCTCTGTTCTTATCCTCAGGAAGGAAGACAGGGAGGACATAAGGAGTATAAGAAACGCCGGCAGAAGACTGGCACATCAGATAGAAGATATTCAGGACTACAGTGAGATACAGAGAAAAGAGGTGGTCATGGAAAACGAGCGGTACATGATCACATCTCTTTTAAATGATCTTCTGACCGGTTACAGGTCCATGAAGCGTGGTTCAAAGCTGGAATTTATCGTTGATCTTGATCCCACTGTTCCCTCTGTGCTAAGAGGTGATGCCGGAAAGATCAGAAAGATCCTTGAGCATCTTCTGGACAACGCCTTCAAGTTCACAAAAAGAGGTGGGGCAAGACTGAGGATCACTGCGCTCAAGAAGGAATATGGTGTAAACCTCATAATGGAGGTATCGGACACCGGCATAGGCATGACCGAGAAGGATATAGAAGCAGTGTCCAGGGGTATATATCAGGCTAATCAGAACAGGGACAGGACCACAGGAGGAATCGGCCTGGGTCTCTCGATCGTGTATGGAATCGTCCGGGGAATGAACGGCTTTGTAAAGATAGAGAGTGAGCCCGGCAGAGGCACCACTGTCAGGGTCAGTGTGTTCCAGGAGGTTGTCGATCAGTCGCCTTGCATGAATGTCAGGACAGACAGGTACCTCAATGTAGTCTTTTACAACTATCCCGGCAAGTACAAGGTTGCGGCTCTGGGGAGATTTTACAGGGACATGGGAAAGAATCTGGCAGCCGGTCTCAGGGTTAACCTGTATATGGCTACGAGGATCGAGGAACTGAAAAAGCTGATCTCCAAGGGCGGTATAACACATGTATTTATGGGAGTTGAGGAATACCGTGACAACAATGCGTATATAGATTCTATTGCAGAGAAAGATATACAGGTGGCAGTATATGGCGCAAAAGAATTTACTGCAGGCAACAGCCGGATCATGACGATGATGAAACCGATATATGGCCTTCAGGTGGTTCAGCTGCTCAATGGGACTGAGGATGACGAAGACAAGAAACTTTCCAATGTTAGCGCCAAGCCTGCACTTGAGGGACTTAAGGCCCTTGTAGTAGACGATGAGCCCATGAATCTTGTGGTGGCCACAGGGCTCCTTGGGGACTACAGCGTGGAGAGCGACACTGCAGATAGCGGAAAAGAGGCGATCAGAAAGTTTGAGAACAATGAATATGATGTGGTATTCATGGACCATATGATGCCGGAGATGGATGGCGTTGAGGCAATGAAGATCTTAAGGAATATTGCCGACCAGCAGGAGAGGGATGTAAAGATAATTGCTCTTACAGCCAATGCGGTCAGCGGTGCAAAGGAGATGTTTATGAGGGAAGGCTTTGACGGATTTATCGCAAAGCCCATAAGGATAAATGATTTTGAAAGAGTGATGAATCAGGTAATGACTGATGGTAAGACCGGCCGAAAGAGAGGTACAAGGTGAGGCTTAATCTGTTTGAGCGCACAGTCGCGATGTTAAAGGACCCTTCCAGAAGTTTCAGGGAGAGGGTGTTCATACTTCTTACACTGGTGACGGATCTCGTTGCTCTTTTTGCGCTGGCCGGAGATATCTATATCGGTGAGAACATGGTGGAGATAACAGCACTTGTCTTTACCCTGTTGATCGTTCCGGTGATCACCATTGTGACTGTCAGGCTCAATAAGGTTAACGTTGCCGTCAGGGTCATAGTTATCGGGCTGGTGTTCGGTCTTTTGCCTGTGCTGTTTTACTTTGGCGGGGGCATTCAGGGCGGAGGTGTAATCTGGATAATCTTTGCCTATCTTTATACCGGCCTTGTGCTCAGCGGGAAGTGGAAGCCCATTATGCTGGTGGTGCTGACCTGTGAGACAGTAGTTTTTTACATGGATGAGTATATACAGCCGGCGGCAGTGGAGGGCTCTAATCTTGATAAATACAGAGTAGACACCATGGTCTCAGTGATCCTGGTGGGATGTGTCTGCTGTCTTATGGTATGGTTCGTTGAGTGGCTCTTCGGCGAGGAGAATAAGAGAGCCAGAGAAGAGGTCAAGAAATATGAGGAGCTGAACAAATCACAGAACAGGTTTTTCTCCAGCATGAGCCATGAGATAAGGACCCCCATCAATTCGATCCTGGGGCTGAATGAGATCATTCTCAGGCAGGATGACGCCTCGGAGGAGATAAGGAGGGATGCGGGGAATATTCAGGGCGCCGGCAAGATGCTGTTGTCCCTGGTAAATGATATTCTGGATGTATCCAAGATCGAAGCCGGCAAGATGGACATCATTCCGGTAAACTACAGCGTTTCGGAATTTGTATCTGAGATCGTAAACATGATGTGGCTCAGGGCGGAGCAGAAAGGGCTTGAGTTAAAGATCCAGATCGACCCGACGATACCTCAGGAGCTGTTCGGAGATGAAGTCCGCATAAAGCAGATCGTGGTCAACCTGCTGAATAATGCAGTCAAGTATACAAGAGAAGGAACGGTGACCCTGCACATAGCCAAGGAAGGTATCAGGAATGACAGCGTTCTTCTGGTCTATTCCGTCTCTGATACCGGAATGGGAATAAAGGAGGAGGCCCTGCCGTACCTCTTTGACGCGTTCCAGAGAGCTGACGAGGAGGCAAACAGAAGGATTGAGGGAACAGGGCTTGGGCTCTCCATAGTAAAACAGCTCGTGAACCTGATGAATGGAGAGATAGCGGTAAACAGTGTTTATGGTCAGGGCTCGACCTTTATGGTATCCCTGTGGCAGAAGGTCTCAAACCCCCAGCCTGTGGGAGATATCAGCATAAAAGGGTACGGAAAGCTCGTGGATGAGAAGAGATATGTCAGCGGTTTTCTGGCACCTGAGGCCAGTGTCCTGATCGTGGATGACAACGAGATGAACCTGGAGGTTGAGAGAAAGCTCCTTCAGAGTACAAATATCCAGGTGGATACGGCAGACGGTGGAGAGGCGGCACTTTCAATGACCGCCGGAAAGCGCTATGACATAATACTCATGGATCACCTGATGCCGGAGATGGACGGCATAGAGTGCCTGCAGCGTATAAGGAAGCAGGCAGCAGGTCTCAATAACCATGCCCCGATCATAGCTCTCACCGCCAATGCGGGAGCTGAGAACAGGCAGCTCTATATGACAAGCGGTTTTGACGGCTATCTGCTAAAGCCTGTCTCGGGACTGCAGCTGGAGGAGATGCTCCTTACCCACCTTCCCGAGTCAAAGGTGACAAGGACTGTCGTCGCTGAACAGAGCCGTTCACAGATGAATACCGCAAGGGGTTACAGCAAGAAGGTTCCTGTGCTCATTGCCACCAGCAATCTCTGCGATCTTCCGGCCAGGATCCTTGGAGAGCTTCAGATAGATACCATTCCCTTCAGGATACATGTGGATGGGAAGGAGTATTATGACGGACTTGAGGCGGGTACGGATGAGATCATCAGGTATATGAAGGAAGGAAAGGAATTCAGGTCAGAACCGCCTACCGTGGAGGAATTTGAGCATTTCTTTGCTGGTGAGATGAAGAAGGCCCACCAGGTCATATACATAACGCTGGCTGCCGGAATAAGCAAGGAGTATGAGAGGGCCAGAGAGGCCTCCAAGAATTACGGAAATGTCTATGTATTCAATTCGGGATTTAACTCCAGCTCCATAGGTCTTTTGGTGCTCATGGCCCACAATATGGCCATGCAGGGAATAACTCCAAGCAGTATAATAAACGAGCTTGGAAGGCAGAAGAGCCGTGTTCACTGCAGCTTTGTTGCCAGTGATCCGGGCGTGCTATACAGGCGCGGGATTGTGGGAAAGAGCATATACAATATCATGAAGTCAGTGGGTCTAAGGCTCTTTTTCATTATTAAAGACGATATGTTCCGTCTGGACAGGATCAGGTTGGGAGATATAGATAAGTGCTTCTATAAGTATGTGGATTATGCCCTGGCCAGGCACTATAAACCTGATCTGGACCTGGTGTTTGTAACCTATGCCGATGTTCCTGAGGACATGCTGGAGAAGATAGGCGAGAGGATCAGGAGCCGGGTATCCTTTAAGAATATAATATTCCAAAAGGCTTCCGGAGTTGTGGCCTTAAGCTGTGGCCCGGGGTCCTACGGGATAATGTATCTTGAAGAGGGTGAGCATCCTTACAACCTGGAGAAGATGATAATGCCTTACATGGATGCTGAGGCGGATATCCCATATGAAAATGACGACTCTGAAGAGGATGCGACATATGCAGGTGATGCGGCATCCGGAGAACATGATGTTACCGGGATGGATTCCCCTTTAGATGATACCACAGAGAGTGAACAGGGTGATAATGACATAAAGGACGAAGAAGGCCTGTGGTTTTCCGATATTGAGGGCATAGACCACAAGGTGGGGCTGGAGAACAGCGGGTCTGAGGATTCCTTTAAGAGTGTGATGAAGATCTTTTATGACTCCATCGACCTTCGCGCTGACGAGATCGAAGGATATTATGATTCTGAGGACTGGGAGAACTACACTATAAAGGTCCATGCTCTTAAGAGCTCCGCCAGGCTTGTAGGGGCACTTAAGTTGTCTGAGGATGCCGAAGATCTTGAGATGGCAGGAAAAGAAAACAGGATAGATTTTATCAGAGAGAATACTTTGGATCTTCTGCAGCAGCTGCGTGGTTTTAAAGAGCCTCTTTCTGAGCTGTTTGGTGAAGCTTCCAAAATGGAGCCTCCGGAAGCAGAATCTCCGAAAGCAGAACCGGCAGAAGAAGCGCAGGTAAAGGCGTCTTTATGTGAATTTGATGATTTCCTGATGCAGAGCATGTATGAAGCCCTGGAACAGGGCATCGATCAGAAGAACGAAGCTCTGCTGGCGGGAACCTTCAAAGAGATGGGGGACTATCAGCTGCCTGAGTGCTGCATAGAAACTGTTGAGAAGCTGAAGGAACACTTTAAGAACCTGGACTATGAGGCCATGAAGAAGGTGCTGGAGGAGAGAGGCAAAGGGCATGGGTGATGAAGCCCTTTATAATCTGAGAAACTAATAAAAGGTGACTAAGACGAAAAACTCGTTTTAGTCACCTTATTTGTTAATTCTTAGTCTTCGCCCAAAGCCTTTTTAATCTCTTCAATAACAATCTTCAGGGCCTTGATCCTGGCGTACTTCTTGTCCACGGATTCCAGTACATACCATGGGGCAAAGGAGGTGCTGGTCTTGGCGATCATCTCGTCGATGGCGGTTTCATAGAGGTCCCACTTTTCTCTGTTTCGCCAGTCCTCATCGGTGATCTTCCACTGCTTCTCGGGAGTATTCTGCCTGTCGGTGAAGCGCTTAAGCTGGGTGTCCTTGTCGATCTGCACCCAGAACTTGATGATGACTGCGCCCCAGTCCTTCAGCTCTTTTTCAAACTCATTCATCTCGTTGTAGGCTCTCTGCCAGTCGTTTTCGGAGCAGAAGCCCTCGAGCCTCTCAACCATTACCCTTCCGTACCAGGTCCTGTCGAAGATGGTGATGTGGCCGGTCTTGGGGAGTCTTGTCCAGAAGCGCCACAGGTAGTGCCTGGACTTTTCGTGGGGCTCGGGACTTGCTATGGGCTCAACAACGTAGTCCCTGGGATCCAGGGCTTCCGTGATCCGCTTGATGTTTCCGCCCTTTCCGGCGGCGTCCCATCCCTCATAGGCTATGATGACAGGGATCTTCTTTCTGTATACCTTGTTGCCAAGATCGCGAAGCTGCTTCTGTAAAAGATCCAGCTGGGCATCATATTCGGCATCTGTCAGGCTCTTGCCCTCAAGAGAGATATCCGAGAGCCTTGGTATCTTTTCCATGGGAAAGACATTCTGCAGAATAGGAACGTTCATCTTCTGGTTCTTAAGGGCTATGTCGATGCCCTGATTCAAAAACTGCAGCACCTGGAGTTCAGCCCACTTCTTGTTGGTGGCGTCTATAATGTACCAGGGAGTCCTGGACTGGTTGGTGTCCTCAAGATAGCGCTCAAAGACCTCAAGGCATCTGTCGTAGTGCTTGTTCTGGAGAAGGTCCTCCTTGTCCACGCGCCAGCTGGTATCCTTGCTGCTCTGAAGGCTCTCAAGCCTCTTTTTCTGCTCTTTTCTGGAGATGTGGAAAAAGAACTTGATGACCAGATATCCGTTGTCACAGAGCTGGCGCTCTATGATGTTGATGGAATGGACTCTCTTTTTGTAGATCTCTTCGGTGAGATCTTTGTCAAGTACGCCGTCCACCACTTCCTCCATCCAGCAGGTGTCAAAGAAGCGGAATTTGCCGGCTTCGGGGATCTCCTTTATATATCTGTAGAGGAAGGGATATCTCTTTTCCTCATCGCTGGGCTGTCTGTCCATGGTGGCAACCTTAAAGAACCTGGGATCGATGTTGCGGATGACCTTGCCGATGACAGCACCCTTGCCGGCGGCGTTCCAGCCCTCAAAGAGAACCATGACAGGAAGTCCTGCTTCTTTTATTTTCATCTGAAAGGCAGAGAGCTTAAGGCGCTCTTCTTTGAGTTTGGATTTGAGCTCTTCTTCCTCCGGTAACTGTGCTTTTACAAAGTCCTTAAGCATGGCAGATCCTCCTTATTTGGCTTTGATAATCAACGTTTTTATAACAATATAATACCACAAAAACGTAGAGTTTATGCGGTATTAATAAAGTTTTGATAACAGATGTAATTGCGTTGACCTGAACCCTAAACTTCCCGTATAATTAATGTTAAGAATTTTGTAAAAAATAAAGGGGAGAGGTATGGTAAAAAGTATCAAGAATTTCTTTTGCTGTGCAGGAATGCTGGTAAGTCTTTCGGCGCTCCTGTTCTTAAGTCCTGCTGCAAGTATCAGATCTGAGGCTGTCGGCCCGGAGGTTGCGGTAGGAATCGATGTATCCAAATATCAGGGCGGAATAAACTGGCAGCAGGTCAGTGCATCCGGAGTAAGGTTTGCAATGATCAGGGTCGGAACAACCAAGAAGGGGTTGGACGAACAGTTTGTAAATAATATCAACGGAGCAAATGCGGCAGGAGTCCGCACAGGAATCTATCTGTATTCATATGCCACAACGCCGGAGGCTGCAGCAGCCGAGGCCAATCAGGTCCTTGCCTGGATCGCTCCTTACACGGTAACATTCCCTATTGCTATTGATATCGAGGACTCAGTACACAAGGGATTAAACGCTGCCCAGCTTCAGGCAATAGCAGATACCTTCTGCGGAATCATCAGTGCCAACGGCTATGAGCCCATGGTCTATGCAAGCCGCAACTGGTTCGTGGGCAGGATGCCGGTAGTATCGGCTCCCAAGTGGGTTGCGCAGTACAGCTCGGCCTGTGACTATCCCGGCGATTATGCTATGTGGCAGTCCAGCAGCCAGGGCAATTACGCAGGAATAAATACAAGAGTAGACGTTAACCACCTCTATGTGGACTACTTCTCCAAGATCGTCCAGGAAGGTTTCTCCAGCTGGGGTGAGCACGTCAGCTACTATCACGATTACCGCAAGCAGTTTGGCTGGATCAATTTAGGTGGCCAGAGATACCACGCTGACGGCAACGGCTTTATCCAGACCGGCTGGTTTAATGATGAGAGTGGAGTTTACTATCTCGATGGTGCCAACGGCGGTGTAGCAAGAACAGGTGTCGTTGATATCGAGGGCGTGAGATATGTCTTCAATGAGAACGGACAGAGATCCACAGGACTTGTAAATGTAGGCGGTACGGTATATTTTGCCAATGAAGAGGGCGTTTGCCAGACCGGACTCATCCAGTTAGAGGACGGCGTGCACTTCTTCGATGAGCAGGGCGCTATGCGCACAGGTCTCACACAGGTGGGCGAGCAGCTTTACTGCTTCGATGCCAACGGAGTTATGCAGAAGGGCATGGTCGATCTCGAAACAGGAAGATACCTGTTCGGTGAAGACGGTGTGGCAGTGAGCGGCTGGTACTCCAACGATCAGGGACAGCGCTTCTACTTTGCACCTGCTGCAATGGTTGGACTTCAGGCTATTGAGGGTGCCAATTATCTCTTTGCTGATGACGGCGTAATGGCAATCGGCTGGGCACAGTTCCCTGAGGGATGGAGATACTTCGATGCCAACACAGGAGCAATGCTTGCATCCACAACAGCAGTTCTTGATGAAGTATCATGTACCTTCAATGAGAGCGGTATCCTGACAGATCCCGCAGGCTGGACACCCGGAACACCTGCTCCTGTAGTAGAGGTTGCTCCTGAGGCAGCACCTGCAGAGGGACAGGAGGTTGCTCCTGAGGCAGTGCCTGTAGAAGGACAGGAGGTTGTGCCTGAGGCTGCACCGGAAGGCGAACCTGAGTCAGTAGAAGTTAACGAGGAGTCCACAGAGGAAGTTCAGGAAGAGTACCAGGAAGTATCAGAAGAAGATATTGAAGTTTATGAAGAGGAATCCTACGAGTCAGAAGAGAGTTCTGAAGAATCAGGTGAGGAATAATTTATAAGACATATAGGGACGTTCAAAATGAGTCACTGGGGACGTTACAGATTGACTCAAAAACCATAGTTTTTGAGTCAATCTGTAACGTCCCCAGTGACTCATTTTGAACGCCCAAGGCTGTCGCATGATGCGGCAGCCTTTTATTAATTGTAGACAGAACAAGTATCTATGTAAGATAATGTAAGAAGGCGTAAATAAAAATTAATTCGGAGGATCAGAGAATGACATTTGATGAAGCTAAAAAGAAACTTGAAAAATACGGACAGCTCCATGTTTTGAAATACTACGACGAACTTGATGATGGCGCGAAGGAAGAGCTGCTGACACAGATCGACGAGACTGATTTTGAAGTGCTGAAAAACTGTAAGAACCTTGGGAAAAGCGAGGGAAGAGGTGAGTTTGCACCCCTGGCTGCCATGCAGGTTTCAGAGATTGAAAAGAGGAAGGACGAATTTACTCAGATCGGCGTAAAGGCTCTGAAGGAAGGCAGGATCGCAGCATGTCTTTTGGCGGGTGGCATGGGAACAAGACTTGGTTCCGACAATCCCAAGGGAATGTACGACATTGGTCTTACAAAGCCCGTGTACATTTTCCAGAGGATAATTGAGAACCTTCTGGACACAGTCAGACAGGCTGACGGCGCATACATCCGTCTGTTTATCATGACCAGCGAAAAGAACAATGATGCTACTATAGAATTTCTTAAGGAGCATGATTTCTTTGGATATCCTGAGGACAAGATCACCTTCTTCAAGCAGGATATGGCTCCGGCATCTGACTATGAGGGCAGGGTATATATGGAGAGCAAGTCAAGGATCTCCACATCACCCAATGGAAATGCCGGCTGGTACACATCAATGCTTAAAGCAGGCCTTAGGGACCTTATCCTTAAAGAAGGCATTGAGTGGATAGATATTTTCGCAGTGGATAATGTACTTCAGAGGATTGCGGATCCATGCTTTGTAGGCGCAACACTCGATGCCGGAGTTGACTGCGGAGCCAAGGTTGTAAGAAAGAACGCTCCCGATGAGAAGGTGGGTGTAATGTGCCTTGAAGACGGCAAGCCTTCGATCGTTGAGTACTATGAACTGTCTCAGGAAATGATGGACGCTAAGGACGAGAATGGCGACCCTGCCTACAACTACGGTGTTATCCTAAACTATATGTTCAACGAGAAGGCTCTCTTTGAGATCGCCAAAAAGGAGCTGCCTCTCCATGTTGTTGAGAAGAAGATACCGTATATTGATGAGAATGCTGAGCTGATCAAGCCTGAGTCTCCCAACGGCTGCAAGTTCGAGCAGCTGGTTCTTGACATGATCCATATGCTGGACAGCTGCCTTCCTTACGAGGTTGTAAGAGAGCATGAGTTTGCGCCCATCAAGAACAAGGAGGGCGTAGATTCAGTTGAGTCTGCAAGACAGCTGTGTAAGAAGAACGGTATTGAACTCTGATTTAAATGTCATCAGTTAACAAAACGACAGGTATTCTTAACATAAGTAAATTGAATTTGGTACTTGCGGGAATTACAATATACACGTAACAAAACATTAACGCATAAATGATTGTTGGATAGATAATGATCGGAAAGAGGTTGAAATGGCAATTCTTGTAACAGGTGGAGCAGGTTATATCGGTTCACACACAGTTGTTGAACTTCAGAATGCAGGTCACGATGTTGTAGTAATGGACAACCTTGCCAATGCAAGCAAAAAGTCCCTTGAGAGAGTAGAGAAGCTCACAGGCAAAAAAGTGCCTTTCTATGAGGCTGATATCAGAGACAGGAATGCACTGGAGAACATCTTTGCAAACGAAAAGATCGACAGTGTTATCCACTTTGCAGGACTCAAGGCAGTAGGCGAGTCCGTTCAGAAGCCCTGGGAGTACTACGACAACAATATCACAGGAACCCTGACTTTGGTCGATGTCATGAGAAAACATGGCTGCAAGAACATAATATTCTCTTCTTCAGCGACCGTTTACGGCAATCCGGCATTTATTCCCATAACAGAGGAGTGCCCCAAGGGACAGTGCACAAATCCCTACGGCTGGACCAAGTCCATGCTTGAGCAGATCCTGTCAGATATCCAGAAGGCAGATCCCGAGTGGAACGTAGTCCTTCTTAGATACTTCAATCCTATCGGAGCCCACAAGAGCGGAACCATCGGTGAGAACCCCAACGGTATCCCCAACAACCTGATGCCTTTCATCACACAGGTTGCAGTCGGCAAGCTTCCTAAGCTCAACGTATTCGGCAATGATTACGATACACCGGACGGAACAGGAGTAAGGGATTACATCCACGTCGTTGACCTGGCAGTTGGCCATGTCAAGGCTCTCGCGAAGCTGGCACCCGGAAGCGGACTTAATATCTACAACCTGGGAACGGGCGTAGGCTACAGTGTTCTCGATATAGTTAAGAATTTTGAAGAAGCAACAGGGGTAAAGATCCCCTACGAGATCAAGGACAGGCGTCCCGGCGATATCGCAACCTGCTACTCCAAGGCAGACAAGGCTGAGAAGGAACTGGGCTGGAAAGCCGAGAACGGCATAAGGGAGATGTGTGAGGACTCCTGGAGATGGCAGAGCCAGAACCCCAACGGATATGAGGACTGATAAAGGGTAGCATAGATGAGATAATTCATAGCTTCGTATCATATTACAGAAAAATAAAAACATCAGGGATTTGTCGTGATGACTTAGTCCCTGATGTTTTTTGTTTGTTATTAGTCTTTTGGAAAAGACTGTCTTAAATCAGTCTGCGATAGGTCAATTTAACTTCGCGTTTTTGGCGCCGCCTGTTTTGTTGATGGTTGTTACAAGTTTCTTCTTGGCGGATTTAGTACCGGTCTTGATCTTGATCTTTGCTTTGGACTTGATGCCTTTATAGGCATTTTTTTCAACCTTCAACTTTGTTGACGGCAGCGTGATGGACGAGAGTTTCTTGCATCCGCTAAAAGCATTTTTGCCAATGGAAGTTACATTTTTACCTACGGTGAGAGTCGTCAGCATGCTCTTATTCTTGCAGGCATTGGCGCTGATGGATGCTACTTTGTAGGCAACCTTGTTGTCGTCGTAGACCTTATCGGGAATCTTAAGGCTCTTTGTGTTGGTGCTTACTTTGACAAGGGTGACGGTAGGATTCTTGGTGGATGAGGATGTCACCTTATATGTTCCGAAGGAGTAATTGAAGGTTGTTCCCTTTTTCCTGGGCTTCTTGTTGGAAGGAGTATTTTTCTTTTCTATTGTAAATGTCTTTGAAACGGAGCTGCCGTTATACAGGCCAATGCCTGTAATATTCATGGTAGCCGTTCCTGCGTTGATGTTATTTCTATAGGCGACTCTGTAGTCAGTTCCCTCTGTCAACTTCTGACCATTGTAGGAAATAGAGAAAGAAGGAATGATAGCCTTGCCGGTATATGAATAAGTGGTTTTCGGCATTGAAATATTCTGGTACCCGAAGAATGGATTGCGTATCGTGAAGTTGAATGACCTTGAAGTTCCTTCGGAAGCATTCAATCCGGTGATGGTTATTGTAGCCGCACCGGGCGCAATGTTGTTTTTGTAGGTAAGAGTATAATCAGTGCCCTCTGTAAGTGGTGTTCCGTAGTAGCTAAGAGTAATGGAGGGAGTAATTGCTTTGCCGGTATAATAGAAACTGCTGCCTTCAAGCCAATAGCTTGCGTTGTTTATATTATTTCCATGGACTTCAACAGGCATGGTCATGGTCCTGCCGGTGAAAGAACTGGTCATTGAAATCTCAGTTCTTCCGACTTTCACAGCTACAAGCGCTCCATCCTGGATCCGGGCGATGGAAGTATCTTTTACAGTAAGACTGCTGATGGGATAATAGAAAGATCCCGGATCAACCTGGCCATCAAGGTAGGTTACCAGTGAAACATATTCTCTAAGGTTTGAGCAGTCATAAGGGCTGCCAAAATACAGGTTTATTGTGTTAGAGCCAAATCTGTTTACGAGGGAAGTACTCTGTATGTTTCCTGAATTAAGTTCTACATTAACGATAGTCTCAGAATTATCGGGACTGGTTGGGGGTGCGGAATAAGTTGTCTGCCCGAACTCCTGAACCCAGTACTTTGTGCCGTCATAGATAAAACATGCGATACCCACACGATTATAGTCGGCAGATAGCATATTCCTTCTGTGGCCCTGGCCACCATAGTAATCATTGTCCTCCCTCCAGTCGATGAAAACCTCATCAGCTGAAGACTGACCAGATGCGATATTCTCACCTTTCGCATTATACGCTATGCCGACAGGATAAGCTGTGAAACACTTATCGCCATTTGGGCGGCCGTGAGAAAAGATCACTGCAATTTCTGCAGCTCTTTGCATGGCAACTTTTTCAAGGGCGTAGTCATACTGCAGCGGACTAAGACCTGTTACAGGTACCTTGGTTGTATTGCTCTCATTCCAGCACCAGGCATCACCCGCTGTCCTGAATTGGTTGATCATATCAAGCATTGCTCTTGATTCTGTCTGGCTGTATCTGCCCTTCATGGGAACAGTGATCATTCCGGATGCCTGTACCTTTAGCGGGGTGATACACATAAGACATACCAGCATTGTGGTAATAAGTGTAAGTGGGAAAAATCTTTTTTTCATAAATAAAACTCCTTACTTCTTCCCCCGGCTACTGTTTGAGGTAGCATGTGGAAAGAAAATTGTCATGCTTACAGATTACCATTTCCTCTTAAATTAATATAGTCTAAAGAGACTCCAAACCATGCAAATTGATAGTCGTTAGCATTTCTGAGACCTTATGACGGCATGCCAATTCTATATATTTGACGCACGTAAAATAGAATATTATAAAAAATCATTTTTTTCTTGCATAGTGGATAATATAATGTAATAAGCGAATTCTTTGGAGGATTTTTATAATGATATGTAACAATGTACTTGAAGCTGTTGGAGAGACTCCCCTCATCCGGCTTAATCGCCTTTCTGAGCCGGATGGGGCAGAGATACTGGTAAAGTTTGAGGCGCTGAATGTGGGTGGATCCATTAAGACCAGGACAGCGCTCAACATGATCGAGCAGGCGGAGAAGAGCGGCCGTCTTAAGCCGGACAGCATAATTGTTGAGCCCACCAGTGGAAATCAGGGTATAGGACTGGCGCTGGTCGGAGCGGTAAAGGGTTATAAAACTGTCATCATCATGCCGGATTCTGTCAGTGAGGAGAGGTCCAAACTGGTGCGCCACTACGGTGCAGAGGTTGTTCTGATCCATGATGACGGAGATATAGGCGCATGTATTGAAGAATGTCTTTTGACTGCAAAGAAAATGCAGGAAGAGGATCCAAAGGTATTTGTCCCGCAGCAGTTTGAGAATGAGGACAACACCCAGGCCCAGAAGTGCTACACCGCCATGGAGATACTGCAGCAGGCAGCCAAGCCTATCCATGGTTTCTGTTCAGGAATCGGAACCGGTGGAACCATAACCGGTATCGGGGAAGTGCTGAAGGCGCAGTATCCTGATATTAAGATATGGGCTGTGGAGCCGGAGAATGCGGCTCTTTTGGCCGGTGGCACAGTGGGGACTCATCTTCAGATGGGTATCGGCGATGGCATCATCCCCTCGATCTTAAATCAGAAAATATATGACAATATATATGTGGTGAGTGACGAGGAGGCTCTGGAGACAGCAAGGCGCCTTGCCCGGGAAGAGGGGCTTATGTGCGGCATCTCCAGCGGCACCAACGTGGCTGCGGCAATTCACCTGGCCAGGGAGCTGGGGCCTGGAAAGACTGTTGTCACGGTACTTCCGGATACGGCTGAGCGCTATTTCTCAACACCGCTTTTTTGATGAAAAATAAATAAGAAAATGAAGCATATTGTATCGGTAAAATGGGATTTTTTATGAAAGGAGACGGATGACATGGGAAAGAGAGCGCTGTTCATAGGCGGTACGGGAACCATCAGTACAGCCATCGTAAAAAGACTGGTGAATGAGCTGGACTGGGAAGTATGGGTCCTGAACAGGGGTAACCGCTCCGATGTCCTGCCGAAGGGAGTTCATCAGATCATTGCGGATATTGATGATGAGAAGGCTGTGCTGGATCAGCTGGGTGATATGTCTTTTGACACCGTATGCGAGTTTATAGGATTTAATGTATCACAGGTGGAAAGAGACTACAGGCTGTTCAAGGACAGGACCAGGCAGTATATGTACACAAGCTCTGCTTCCGCATATCACAAGCCTGCCGCAGGATACATTATCACTGAGGGGACGAGCCTTGCAAATCCCTACTGGCAGTATTCCAGAGACAAAATTGCCTGCGAGGAGTTTCTCATGAAGAAGTATAAGGAGGAAGGCTTCCCCGTTACGATAATCCGTCCCAGCCACACCTACGATGAGCGGAAGATTCCGGTTGGATTGCATGGCAATAACGGATCCTGGCAGATCATCAAGAGAATGATGGAAGGTAAGCCCGTGATCATACAGGGCGATGGATCCAGCCTCTGGACGCTTACCTGGAATGCTGACTTTGCCATAGGATATACAGGTCTTATGGGTAACAGGAAAGCCATCGGAGAGGCTTTCCAGATCACATCCGATGAGACTCTGACCTGGGATCAGATCTATGCCACCATAGCAGATGCTCTGGGAGTTAAGCTGAACGCCTATCATGTATCCACTGATTTCCTTAGAGTTGCCGGAGATAAATACGGCTATGATTTCACCGGATCTCTTCTTGGAGACAAGTCGGTATCTGTGGTGTTTGACAATACCAAGCTCAAGCGCGCTGTTCCCGATATGCGGACAAACGTGAGATTTGATATGGGCGTAAGATATGCCCTGGACTATGTGCTTTCACACCCCGAGGAGTGTCAGCAGGAAGATCCGGAGTTTGACTCCTGGTGTGACCGTGTCATAGAAGCTTTAGAGAAAGCAAAAGAATCAGTCTGAAAGAAAAAGTGCTGGAGCAGGATCAGTAGTCCTCCTCCAGCACACTTATTTCCATATAGTCAAAGGGCACATCTTCAATAAAACTGTCCTTCGTAAATCTGCATTTAGCATGCAGCTGAAAATCCCGAACGGTACTATCAAGCCAGATTGGCTTGGATAAATCCATCTCATAGCAGGCCTTTTCTATGGCATTCATTACTTTGTGGGTCCGTGTCTCCGGGCTGTCATCACACACCACCATATCTTTGAATAAGTGGTTGTTGTGAATAAGCCTGATCCATAGTCTAAACATTTTTGCATCCTCCGATTAACATTCTAATATATCCTGTGTATTTGTAAAATCAATTCACTAATTTATTATAAAATGAACACAATTCCGTCACAGATGATGATTATACTAAAATCATCAAAGGAAAGGAAGGACAATATCATGTATGAAGAGGAGAAAAACATTCAACAGGTAAATGATAATGAATCCGGCACCGGAACCACCGCAGGGACTGGTCAGAGGAATGAAAATAAAACGGCAAACACCAATCCCTACAACAATTATTCAAACGGGACCTTCAGCGGCCAGAACACTTACGGCAGCCAGAACACCTACAACAGCGGAAGCGGTTATGGTGCCCAGAGCTATGGAAGCTCAAGCGGATATGGCAGCCAGAGCAGCTATGGAACCGGCAGCACCTATGGAAGCACCGCAGGTGGCTGCAGCTATGGAAGTGGTACCGGGAATGGCTATGGAAGTACAAATGGTTACAATTATACCTATGGTCAGAGCAGCTACAGCTACAACCAGAATGCTCAGCCGGGGTATGGCACTTACCAGTACAATACTTCAAACATAAGTAACCAGCCGCCCCAGACTCCGCCTAAAAAGAAGCACACAGCTCTAAAGGTTGTGGCAGCAATATGCGCAGTTGCGCTGGTCGTCGGAGGCGTTGGCTTTACCTACAACGCAGTAACCAGAAGGTCCGGACTCTTTGGTCCTGCTACCGGTGAGGAAGACCGGATCGAGCAGCAGGAGACCCAGGGGGAGACAAAGGAAGAGACCATCGGTGAAGAAGCTTCAAACGACAAAGAGATCGAGACTACCACAGTTACCGGTGAGACGAAGGCCGTGGTGACAGACGTAACGTCTGTAGTTGAAGAGGTTATGCCGGCCATGGTTATGATCCACAACAACTACACTGCATCAGCATCCTATTTTGGATTTGTACAGCAGGAAGAGGCAACTGCTTCAGGCAGCGGCATCATTGTCGGAGAGAATGAATCAGAGCTTCTGATAGCCACCAACTACCACGTAATTGAGGGCGCTGACAGTCTTGAAGTCATCTTCACAGATGATAAAACTGTTGAAGCGGTTGTTAAGGGCACAGACTCCGATATGGATCTGGCTGTTATAGCCGTTATGCTGTCAGATATCCCCAGCGATACAAAGGACACCATCAAGATAGCTACATTGGGAGACAGCACTGCATTAAAGCTTGGTGAGCCCGCAATCGCCATCGGTAATGCACTGGGCTACGGCCAGTCGGTTACTACAGGTGTCATCTCAGCAGTCAACCGTGATGTTGAGCTTGAAGACGGAACTACACAGACATTCATCCAGACAGATGCAGCCATCAATCCCGGTAACTCAGGCGGTGCCCTCCTCAACCTTCAGGGTGAGGTTATAGGTATCAACTCCAACAAGATCGGTGGAGATACCATAGAGGGTATGGGATACGCAATACCGATTTCAGTTGCACAGCCTATCATCGACAAGCTTATGAATGAGGAGACAAAGCTTAAAGTTGCAAGTGCTGATCGCGGATACATCGGAATTTCAGGCGTAAGTGTCACTGCAGAGGTTGCAGCAGGCTACGGCATTCCCAGAGGAGTATATGTGGCTGAGGTATCAAAGGGCGGCGGCGCTGAGGCAGCAGGCCTTGAGAAGGGAGATGTCATAACTGAGTTTGACGGCCAGGAGATAACTTCAATGGATGATCTTCAGACCAGACTTCAGTACTATGCTGCAGGTACAGAGGTCACCATCAAGGTGATGCGTCAGGACGGACAGGAGTACACAGAGCGCAGCTACAATGTTACCCTTGGACGCGCTGCAGGATCTTCTTCCAGTGAGGATACCAATCCTGTTGAGGAAAACGAAGGCCAGCAAGGCATAGGCGGCTTCCAGATGCCCGGATTCCCGGGAGTAAACGGCTTCTATCAGGGTGGAGAAGACGAAGAAGGTGGCCACTAATCATAATAGTTAAAGAACAAGGCTGCAGGGAACGAGATTCCCTGCAGCTTTTTTGTTTTGTTGTTACCGAGGTTATATGGTGATAAAATATAATTATTAATTATGCGTTTTTGGAGGTATATATGGGAGTAAACAGTATAGATGCTGAGGATGATCAGTTTGCGTACAGATATGACACACAGCTTCTCATCGACAGAAGGGACAAGGACCTGGACGAGGACGAGATCTCAGATTATATCACGGAGAATTTTGAGGGCAATTCACTGATAGCTGCCGGGGATGAGGATCTGGTCAAGATCCACTTTCACACCAACGAGCCCTGGAAAGTTCTTGAGTACTGCAACAGCATCGGTGAGATATACGATATCGTAGTTGAGGACATGATCCGCCAGTCAGCAGGACTTCAGGGGTGATGCCGGGAGGATAATCCTATGGGATTATTAAAAAAACTGCATTCTTTTATCGTTAAGGAATCCAGGCATGAGGACGAAGCAAACGGACTGCTCTATCTGATCAGGACGGTGCTTGTTATTTGGATGCCCGTTTATTTTATCATGGGCATTTTTTGCATTGTTGCAGGACTGGGATATGTTCCCGCAGCTCTTTTTTTGGGAGGAACTGTGGTATATGCCGGAATATTTGCTGAAACCTATACCCGCAGAGCCAGACGGTGTCTTTTGTACCTTATCATAAGTGCCACCATAATCACAGGCTTTCTCACTGTGGTTTTTGGATGGCGAGCTTCATTCCAGAACTTTATCTATATAAATTTCCTTATACTTTGGTATGATCCAACCAGCGACCGCAGGGTCAAGATAATATCCAGTGTGATCATGGGTATCTCCATGTGCCTGATCTCTTATCTGACGCCATTTGGTTCAACCATACTTACACCGAATACTCTGCCGCATTTTGTTATTGTCTATGCAAACATCATTCTCTTTTCCCTGTGCCTGTCAATTGTGGCTTATTACTTCTGTAACCATTATATCGAAACGGAACATAAGCTAAGGATGTATAATCATAAACTGAAGGCAATGTCTGAAACTGATCCTCTTACCGGGCTGGTCAACAGAAGGTATGTGCAGGAGCAGATGGAGGAGCTGATAAAAGAAAGCCGGAAAGAGAAATATCTCTTTTGCATCGGAATCGGTGATATTGACTATTTTAAGAACATCAATGATACCTACGGCCATGATGCAGGAGATTTTATCCTGTCGGAACTTGCAAAGTGTTTTACCGAGTACACCAGGGACAAGGGGATTGTCTCCAGATGGGGCGGGGAGGAGTTTTTGTTCGTTCTTCCGAGACTCAACGGGGATGAGGCGCTGGCATTTCTGGATGAACTTCGGCATATGGTCAAAAAGAAGGATTTTGTATTTGGCGGTAAAACAATTAAGGTGACCATGACATTTGGAGTAGAGGAATTCAGCGAGCATACAGGAGTTGAAAAGACAATTGCAGAGGCGGATAAGAAGCTGTATATAGGCAAGCAGAGCGGAAGAGACAGGGTGGTTTTTTAAGCATAGGATAAGGAGTGAATTATGGAAGAACAGATGAAAAAGGTTGGCAGAAGTATTTCGATCAAAATGGCTGTTACAATGAGCTTTTTCCTGTCTCTGGTGGGAAATCTCACATCGGGGCACTTTAGTTTCATGGGCTTTTTCACCAGCTTTTTGATCAGCCTCGTGATAAGCCTTGTGATCGGCCTCTTGATCCCTATAGGAAAACTTGGCGGGGCAGCCTGCAGGGCGGCAAAGCTCAAACAGGGGTCTCTTGGAGCGCGACTCATGGAGAGTCTTGTGTCAAATCTGATATTTACTCCTGTCATGACCCTGATCATGGTCTTTCTGGCCTATAAAGCGGCAATGAAGCAGAGTGGAGGAATGGCTCAGCTGAATTTTGGGAGCATGTTCCTGCATTCCCTGATAATCTGTTTTATAGTCGGTTATGTGCTGATCTTTATTGTGCAGCCTCTGTTTTTCAGACAGGCGATGAAAAAATATGGAAAAGAAAGAAATTAAGGCGGTTCTCTTCGATCTGGACGGAACCCTTACAGATACAGAAAAATACTATCAGGAAGCATGGCCCAAGGCGCTGCGGCACTTTGGCTACGAAGTGGAGGATGACTTTGCACTTCAGCTTCGCTCCCTTGGAAGGCCCTTTGCCCCCTTGCGGTTTAAGGAGATTTTTGGGCAGGACTTTGACTACACTGCAGTCAGGCAGTACAGAAAGGAACTTGTGGAGGAGCTGATAAAACAGCATGGTATCCCCCTTAAGCCCGGTGCCAGGGAGATTCTTTCATGGCTTCGGGAAAGAGGCGTCCTCACAGCACTTGTCACCGCCAATAACTATGGGCGGGCAGAGAGATATCTTAAGAAGATCGATCTGTTCGACTGCTTTGACAGGATCATATGTGCCAACATGGTGGAGCAGGGCAAACCCGCTCCGGATATCTATGCCTTCGCCTGCAGTGAGCTTGGCATTGATCCTAAGGAAACCTTTGCTGTCGAAGATTCTCCAAACGGCGTCACAAGCGCCTATCTCGCGGGCTGTAACGTCATCATGGTACCGGACCTTACGGAGCCTGATGAAGAGCTCTCTAAGAAGCTTTACAGACGCCTGGATAGTCTTTTGGATATCAAGAGTCTGTTTTGACGTTGCTCCTTTTATCGAATGAAAAAAAGAATGACCTCCGATTGTTACGAATAACATGAGATGAGGAGGTCATTCTTTTTTGAATTCTGATAAATCACGACACAGCCGGAGTGAGCATACGGATTTATATCTCACTTTCCAGGCCCGGCCGACGTTGATGCACGTGTTGCATCAGGCTTTCTTCTCGGCTTCCATGGAGGCCCTGAGTTCGCCGCTGTTGTAGCGCTCGATGATATTGTTGATGCGCTCAACAGGATTTAAGAGATCGCTGATCGAAGCGTCATGATTCAAAGTATCTATGAGGTAAGCGATATACTTACTCATATCACAGCTGATATACCACTCCCTGGACAGAAGTTCGGGAGTCTGGTAGATAAGGTTAGTGGTGAGGATCCTGTCGATGATACCTTCCTCATATGCCTTGTCAAACTCCTCAAGTCCTGCCGTGAACAGGCCGAAGGTTGAGAATGCATAGATCCTGGAGGCCTTGCGTTCCTTAAGGGCCCTTGCCACATCCAGCATGCTCTCGCCGGAGGAGATCATGTCGTCAACTATGATGACTGACTTGCCCTCGACGCTGGTTCCAAGGAACTCATGGGATATTATGGGATTCCTGCCATCCACTACGGTGGTGTAGTCACGCCTCTTGTAGAACATGCCCACATCCAGGCCAAGTACGCTGGCAAGATATATTGCACGGCTCATTCCGCCCTCGTCCGGGCTTATTACCATCATGTGCTCGGAATCCAGTTTAAGATCCCAGACATTTCGTAAAAGAGCTTTTATAAACTGATATGTTGTTCTGACTGTCTCAAATCCGTTCAGGGGGATCGCATTCTGGACTCTGGCGTCGTGGGCATCAAAGGTAATGATGTTGTCAACACCCATGTTCACCAGCTCCTGAAGTGCTATGGCACAGTCCAGAGATTCGCGGGAATTTCTCTTATGCTGCCTTGACTCATATAGGAAGGGCATGATCACCGTGATCCTTCTGGCCTTGCCTCCCACGGCAGCTATGATTCGTTTAAGATCCTGATAATGGTCATCAGGAGACATATGATTGGTCTGTCCAAACAGAGAATAGGTCTCAGAGTAGTTGCATACATCGACCAGTAAAAAGAGATCGTCGCCCCTGACTGAGGTCTTGATGACACCCTTTGCTTCGCCGGTGCCAAACCTTGGGATCTCGGCGTCAAGGATGTATGTGGGCCGCTCGTAGCCGGTGAAGGCCAGGCTTCCCTTGTGCTCGTTCTCTCTCTCGGCACGCCATTTTACCAGGTAGTAGTCTACTTTCTCTGCGAGAGGTTTGATGCCCTTAAGGGGTATCATGCCCAGAGAACCTACAGGAATGGTCTCCAGGTTGCGTTTTTCTTCTCTCTTTGGCATTATTTCATATCCTCACTTTCTTTTCTGGCTATTTTCTTTGCTTTGCGAATATCTTCGCCAGACAGCTTGAGTAATCTGAAGTTGCTGGTAACCCTTGAGAAAATGCGCTCAGAGTATGTATGCTGCAGCTGCTCAAGAGAGAAGTTGGTGTTGATTATGGTTGACTTCTTGCGCATATCTCTCTCGTTGATGCAGGAAAACAGCTCGGTGGCAACAAAGGAGCTAAATAGCTCTGTGCCGAGATCGTCGATGATAAGAAGCTCGCAGTTATACAGGTCGTTATACAAGGATGCAAGATCCTGTTTGTTCCTGGAGTCGAAGGTGTTCTGTGCCAGGAGCTTAAAGAGTTCCTGAGAACTGAAATATATCACCGAGTGACCTTTACGCAGCAGTTCATCCGCTATGCATATAGACAGGAAGGATTTACCCGTACCAACTGTACCATAAATAAAAAGATTTTGGTAGTCGGAGTCAAAATTCTTTATAAAATCTTCAGCCACTTCACGGGCCCTTATGAATCTCTCCAGATCCTCTCCCTTATAAAAGGCAGTGGACATCTTCCTGAAGTTGTTGCTCTTAGTGAGGATCTTAAGGCCGGATCTGTCATACAGGGTCTCGATGATCTTCTGCTTAAAGCAGTGACACTTTTCGTTGCCTATATATCCGGTGTCCTTACAGTCGGGACAGGTATAGCCCATGTCCAGATAGTCGGGAGAGTATCCGGCTTCAGTCAGGAGGAGCTGCTTTTGCCTTGCAAGCTCTGAAAGCTGCCTTTTTAATATGCTCCTGTCAAGCTTCTCCCCTGAGAGCAGGCGCTTGCCAAAATCCACACTGGCTGAGGCGGTCTCTTCATCAAGCTCCCTGTAGCCCGGGACACATTCGTAAACGCTCTGAAGCCGCTCCTCAAGTTCCTGCCTGTGGAGCGACCTGCGGTCTTCATATTCGTGCATTATTGAATCATACTGAGCATTGGTCAATGCCATATGAAATTTCTCCTCGTAAGAAAAACTATGGCCCTGTACGTGTCCCGGGGAGGGCGTTTTCGCCGCCGCCGGACCAAGAGTACAGGGCCGAGCTTTTGTTTTTTCCCTGATCTGATTCCCCAATACAGACCAAAGACGTATCAGTTGTCCAGAAGCACCTTCTCAAGTTCGTGAAAATCGTACGCGTTCTGCGCGAAATTGTTGAAGGAATTCTGGCGTTCTACGCCCGAACGAATAGATGATTCGTCCAGACGAATCCTGCCATTTGAGTTTGTCACCGCGCTCCTTCCTTTCTTTTTGCCAAGATCAGCGGTGAATGAGGCATCCAGTCTGGCTATGTCCTCCCTTGTTACAACTTTACTCTCATGCCAGCTGCGAAGGATCCCGTCACAGTATTTGAGACGATTCTTCTGTACCGCCATTACAGTCCGGTCGCAGGCTTCCAGGATTATCTCCATGTTAAAGCCAAGTTCCCCCAGCCACTTGCTGATGAAGGTACCTTCCTTCTCAGTGGGACTGTTTTCCATACCGAGTGCGCGCATGATAGTGATGATGTCGCTGTCATGCCTGTAGATTTCTGCCCGGGCCTGCTTTGGCGTTTTGATGCCCTTCTGATTCCAGTTGATGGCTACTTTCTCCATGTATCTGAAATCTTTTTTGTTGTTACCTGCACAGTACTGCATCAGATAGTCCAACAGATCTTCAGAGAACTGCAACTCATCATGGATATAATATACAGTTGACATCTCTGTCGTTGTGAGTGGTCTTCCGTAATAGGATTCCGCAAGGAACAGAAGGCTTGATCCGGAAGATTCCTCAAAGGACTTAAGCTGGGAAGCAGAGTAGTTTGGCTTCTGAGGAACCGTCTGCTCCTCCTTCTTGTCTGTCTGAAGTGGATACTGCTGTGGCTGCGAAGGCCGTGACGAAGAGACCAGAGTTGGAATTGATGCAGACACAGGGGTTTCCCTGATGTCGTCCTTCCTTCTGCCGTAGTTCCTCTCTGCCTTTGTTACGATATCCTCCATATGTATGCCGGTCAGATTCTGGGCTGTATCATACTCGAGACTGATGAGTCCCTTATTCTCCCAGTATTTAAGTGACCGGAGCACATCCGATTCAGTGTGGTTGAATTTATCTGCCAGGGCCGTGACACTGGTAGGTAAATTCGCATTCATCATACGCAGTAAAAAGAGGTAGATCTTAATCTGCGCATCGTTTGCGTCCTGCATGTATTCATCAATAAATATGTTGGAAACATTTGTCGATTCCTCCCCGCAATTAGAACTTATTTTCACACGCCCCATCATTAGTTATCATCACCTGCTTTACATAATCACCGAAAGAATTGTTCATTTCTTCGGAACAATTCAGATTATAGCATGGTGATTTTCAAAATGATATGGAAAAAGTGACGAAGAAATCCAGTAGATATCAAGGGTTTCCGAATTGAGGAAGTTTTGTGGACAATGTGGATAACGTGGATTATTTTGTGGGATTGTCAAAAATAAGGTCTGACTGCGCCAGTGTGACGGTCAGACCTTTATCCACTATAAATGGTTTACATAAATGATATTCTCCGGTGGAAATGTGGATAAGTTTTACTTCCCAAGGAGTTCATCGCCGATTTTAACAACATCTCCGGCTCCCATGGTTATCAACAAATCACCTTTAGTGCAATTTTGCAAAAGGAATTTTTCTATCTCGCCAAAATTTTCGTGGGTGGGGAAATAATTGCATTCATGTCCCAGATCCCGGATCTTTTCACAAAGAGTTCTGGAGCTGATGCCAAGGGTGTCTGTCTCCCTGGCTGCGTAAATATCCGCCAGAACCACGTGGTCGGCGATGGACAGGGCTGAGGCGAACTCATTTAAAAGAGCCTTGGTCCTGGTGTAGGTATGGGGCTGGAATACGCACCATATCTTGTTGTGGGGATAGTTCTGAGCCGCCTTTAAAGTGGCTGTGATCTCTGTGGGATGATGCGCATAGTCATCGACGATGGTCACCCCGCCCACTTCACCTTTGTACTCAAATCGTCTGCTGGTTCCGCCAAAGGCAGACAGTGCTTTGGCCATAGTCTCTTTATCAATGCCCAGGATGTCAGCGACAGCAATGGCTGCCAGGGCGTTGTAAACGTTGTGTATGCCGGGAACAGCGAGCCTTACTGACAGCTCTTTTCCCTCAGGAAGGTGCGCCGTGAAGGAAGGATTACCGTGGTCGTCATAGGAAATATCTGATGAGTAGTAGTCAAAGCGGCTGCCTGAACCGTAGGTGAGTATCCTGCAGCCAAGGCCCTCTGTGATCTCGTCCGGGTTATCTATCTCTCCGTTGATGACAAGGGTACCGTCATCCGGAAGGAGGTGCGCGAACTTTCTGAAGGAGTGCCTTATATCATCCAGGTCCTTGAAGAAGTCCAGATGGTCCGCATCGATATTGGTAATGATGCTGATCTTGGGGAAAAAGCTAAGGAAGCTGTTGGTGTATTCGCAGGCCTCGGTGACAAAGTACTCGGAATTGCCGACCCTTATGTTGCCGCCGATATCAGCAAAGACGCCGCCTATGGAGAGAGTGGGATCTGTATCTGCCTCCAGGAGTATCTTGGAGAGCATTGAGGTTGTGGTGGTCTTGCCGTGGGTTCCGCTGACGGCGATGGGAAGGTCGTACTGCTTCATGATCTGTCCCAAAAGTTCTGCCCTTGTAAGCATTGGGATATCAAGCTCTTTTGCTGCCATGAACTCCGGATTGTCCGGGTGGACAGCTGCGGTGTAGACAACCACGTCAATGGGCGCAAGGGAAGTGATATTCTCCTTCTTCTGTCCGTAAAAGATCTTAATGCCTGCCTCCTCCAGCTGTCTGGTCATCGGTGACTCTTTGGAATCAGAGCCTGAGACCTTAAAGCCCTCGTCGATGAGGATCCTGGCAAGGCCGCTCATTGAGATGCCGCCGATGCCGATGAAGTATACGTGTACCGGTTTTTGGAAATCAATCTTATACATAATGACCTCGATTCTTTTTCTTGAAAAACTACATTAATACTAGCACTAATTCATCCTTTGTCAAAAAATCAGAAAACTCTGAAAATTCGAAAACGTTTAACCAAATATTTGGGCAATTTACCTTATTAAATGTTTTTTAAAATGTCCCCTTGTGCTATACTTGAAGATAAGAAAAAAGCGTTATTTGGTGAATCAAAATATTTAATTACAACGAGGTGGAACATGATAAAAAAAGAAATGATCGCCATGCTTTTGGCAGGAGGACAAGGCAGCAGGCTGGGAGTACTGACAGCCAAAATGGCTAAGCCGGCAGTTTCTTTTGGAGGAAAGTACAGGATCATCGATTTCCCCCTGAGCAACTGCATCAATTCGGGAGTGGACACTGTAGGCGTTCTGACACAGTATCGTCCGCTGAGACTGAATTCCCATATTGGAATTGGAATACCATGGGATCTGGATCGTAACTTCGGTGGCGTTACGGTTCTTCCTCCTTATGAGAAGAGCGCTAACAGCGAGTGGTACACAGGTACCGCCAATGCGATCTATCAGAATATGGAGTACATGGAGAACTACAATCCGGATTATGTGCTGATCCTTTCCGGTGACCATATTTATAAGATGGATTACGAGACAATGCTTGACTTCCACAAGTCCAGCGGTGCAGACGCAACCATCGCCGTTATGCCGGTTCCCATCGAGGAGGCCAGCAGATTCGGAATTATGATCACAGATGAGAACAAGAGGATCGTGGACTTTGAAGAGAAGCCCGAGCATCCTCGCAGCAATCTGGCATCCATGGGTATTTATATCTTTTCCTGGGAAGTGCTCAGAGAAGCCCTGATCAAGAACAGGGATCAGGCAGGACTCGATTTTGGTAAGCACATTATCCCTTACTGCAAGGAGAAGGGACGTTCACTCTTTGCCTATGAGTTTGACGGCTACTGGAAGGATGTAGGAACCCTGACTTCATATTGGGAGGCCAATATGGAGCT
>JAEEGL017350450.1_pt1 | contig 31994 bp, 23 predicted proteins | sample 9134231 | NCBI WGS metagenome assembly JAEEGL01 (sample SAMN16246548, study PRJNA631951) | gut metagenome | biome: gut microbiome; feature: rumen; material: fiber-attached | host: Bos | place: Iran: Karaj | collected 2018-10 | reverse complement strand
TATATCATATATAATTATTTTTGTGAACTCCTTTATCTAGCATAACCCCTTGTCGCATAAGGGTTTGTAAAGATTTTATCGAACATGACAAATAGCAGTTTTAATTACCCAAGTTACCGTTTTTCTAGAAATTAACAATTATCACCGATACTTTATATTTTTCTATAACTATGTATTCTTTTTTGTTCGAAAATTCTATTTCGAAGTTATTTAACGGCGTTGCCTTGTTAAAGCAACTTTCATGCATGAGATGCCTGAGTTCAAATGCAGAATAATCTGAGTGCCCGTGTTTCCTGTTTTTTCTCTCCTCAAAAAGCATGTCGAGAATGCTTCCTATACAGTCACTGTCTCTGTCGTTGTTTAAAACATTTATTAATGGAGGAGGTGAACTGAGGTCAACTGTATGAGGACCGGCAACGCTTGAATTCAGATAGTTACGCATTATTCTGCTGTATATTTCAATTACATCTATGTGCAATTGTTTATTCAGCATTGCGTTTTGCAAATTTTTTATCCCAAATCCATGTTCACCCAAACCTCTGTAGGAAGAAATAAACTTAAACATCTCATCAAAAAAGGTGTCGAAGTTAAAAATGGTATTAGATATTGATGAGCGAAAATACCAGTCTGGATATACACTTGTTCCTTTTAAATAATTATCTTTAAAATAAGGTATGCCTGTTTCGAAAATACTGAAATCGTCCAGAAAACAATGGTATATCTCAGCATTGCTGCCAAAATCTAATTTTCCTGTCGATGCAATTTTGCCACAGCCTTCAAACATTCCTGATGCATCTTTTAATTTAGGAAAATTCAAATCTCCAACGGATGTCAATCCAGAGCAGTTTTTAAACATACCTGAAGCATTTTCCAGATAAGGATAACTCAGATTTGGTACTGATGTGAAACCTGTACAGTTTGCAAACATGGATCCGGCATTAGATACGGATGAAAAATTCAAAGCAGGAATAGATGTTAATGACGTACAGTAAGAAAACATGAATGATGAGTCCTTAAGCATGTTCTTGTTATATTGTAGCTTGATAGTAGTTAAACTTTCACACCCTCCAAACATGCACGATGCATTTTTTAAATTTGGAAAATCCAGGTCAACCGAGACCAGCTTGCTGCAGCCGATAAACATTGAATAAGCGTCTTCCAATTTAGGAAAACATAGTTTAGGAAGAGTCGTTAAATTTTCACATTCTTCAAACATATATTCCGCTTTCTTTAATTTCGGTGCTTCAATTTTGCCTGTGATAGTTTGCAGATTTTTTAGTTCACTAAAGAGCATCCTTGCAGATTTTGACAGTATTTCGATATCAAACTTTATCTCTTTCTGTTGAGGATCGAAAACATTTTGTCTTATCCTTTGGGTATCGCCTGCATCTATATCAAAATCGATGACAAGTTTGTCCAGGTTATTCTTGAGCAAATCATCCTTGACCTGAGTTGTTGCGTCAGCTGCGCGATTTAACTGTATCGTTTTCATACCAGTCATACGGTTCCCTTCTTTCCTGTAAAATTTATCTGTGAGACTTAAGATTTACCTTAGTTTGATTAAAATCACATTAAATTGAACTAATGCGAATTTAAATAGATCTATGTTAAAGATATTAAAAACTATTTTTTTTTGAGGGGAAGACGCATGTCACATTTTTTTTGCTTAACCATCTGTTTTTAATAGTTTTGTGTTCAGCGTCAATATTTACGTTCTAACTCTTGTTCGCATTTTGCAAGTGGCATGAATGCTTCTGCCAGATTCTTTTCAGTAAAGTCTGAGCGGTGGAATTTCTGTAGTTTCTACGCACGAAGGGACGTTGGCTTTACTGTCAAGGGTAAAGCAGAACGTCTGAAAACTCCGTAAAATCCAGGGATTGCGGAGTTTGATGCTTTTTAGCAGGTTTTAAAGAACGATTTTGTCTGTATGTGAAACCATATCATGTCGGAGAGATACGGCATAATGGAAACTGTTTTGCTGTTTCAGGCGGTTGTAGAAGCCATTTTGCTTTCAAGGAAGTAACTGCGGGAATGCTGCCTAATCTTGGAGGTGAACAGTAGTTTACTTTCTATGAAAAAAAGGTCTTTATAAATCATTTCGACCTGTTTGAGTTTGAAGAGAGAAAGTCTCCTTTGCAGGAGAGATGCAGAGGTATGGCCATCCAGGGAGGATCGCCGTAATCAGTACAGCACCACCGAAAAGCAAAGAATACTGCTGTTAACTTCAGCAGGATTTGTTGCTATAGATTGTCAAATAGAAGTGTCAGCATACCAGTATGCTGTGATTTTCCATTCGGAATGAATTCAATTTTCAGCGTCAAATTCATCGCAGCAACCGGCCGTTTCAGCAGATTCAGACAGGGATTTCCATTTTCGTTTTCCAGTCGGATAACATCGGCTTGACTGATCCTGATTCCAGAACGCTCAGACAACTGTTTTTGAGTTATTCCGGTTCTGATCCTGCATCTAATACAGAACGGGCGATATCCAATTCTGGTACGAAATTCTTCGTACTCTCTATGAAACTCTTCATCTGCCTTCAGTTCGTCTGTCAGTTCCTGAATGTCACTTATGATTTCTTCTCCTATCTTGAAAATGGTATGTTCTGCTGTTTCTTGGCAAATCCGTTCGTTGCAACAATAATTATGTTCTCTTCGAAAAAGAAAAGAATCCGAATGATATCCGTTCCAGTTTTGCTGCGAAGTTCTAAAATTCCTTCTGCTTGGTGCTTGCTTAACGGTTCTCGTGCCAGTCTGATCCCTGTCATATAAATGAGTATGGTGCGAAAAGTCAAAACAGAACTAGCGAGAAAATGAAGGACTAGAAAAAGGGTTCGTTACTTCGATTTTGTTCGATAACGAATTTTTGCACTGCACTCATAATCTGTCTTTAGATTGGATGAAAGTGCATAATTAGATGGGGAAAATATGCAGATAACAGGTGATTATCTGCATATTTATTGCTAATATATATGCAATAAATGGAGACTGTACATGCATATATTTGATTACACATTTTTAGATGAAGGTTTATTACCTGCAGAGCTTGTTAATCTTACATCCACCATTTCCGCACTTAATGCAATATCAGAGGAAAGAAGAGGACGGAACGCGACTGTCTATACGGAACTGGAGAAGATAGCTCGTATTCAATCTGTTAAGGGTTCCAATGCGATTGAGGGCATTATAACTACAGATGCTCGAATAAGGGAAATCGTAGAAGAAGACAGTGCTCCCTTGAATCATACGGAGATGGAGATAGCCGGGTACAGGAATGCGCTGGATGAGATACACACTTCTTTTGATGCTTTAAGAATCAATGAACAGACCATTTTGCATCTACATCAGGTTATGACGGAAGTTGCGGCATATGAAGGTGCCGGTCAATACAAAGCAGATGATAATATCATTGCGGAAATAGATGAATATGGACGGCGGAGAATTCGTTTTTCACCGGTACCGGCAACTGAAACGAAAGACGCGATGGAGCAGCTTATACTTGCGTATATAGATGCCAGGGACAATTCACGAATCAGCAAACTTTTGCTCATTCCGTGCGTGATCCTTGATTTCCTGTGCATCCATCCCTTCGCCGATGGTAATGGACGCGTTTCCAGATTGCTGACGCTTTTGCTTATGTATAAGAGCGGATTCAATATTGGAAAATATGTTTCTTTCGAAGAACAGATAAATAAGTCTAAAGAATACTATTACGAAGCTCTTCAGGATTCATCTAAAGGCTGGCATACTAATGAAAATACCTATACAGAATTTATGAAGAATTTTCTTTCCACTCTGTATAAGTGTTATAAGGAACTTGATAAAAGGTTTTCCACGGTAAACAGGAAAAAACTGAAAAAATACGAAAGAATAGAACAGACTGTACTTAATAGTGTATTGCCGATTTCCAAATCCGAGATTTGTGAATTCTTGCCTGATGTCAGTGCAACAACCGTAGAGGCTGTCCTGGGGAAAATGATAAAAGGGGGAGCAATAAAAAAAATAGGAACTGCACGGGCAACAAAATATGTTAACGCGAAACATATCAACTGATTTTTGTTGTATTTCAGTGTGATTTCGGGTCTCATCGAAAATATCTGCTGTCACACAATTTATTGTGACAGATGTTGCATTAACGTGATGCTTAACTGTAAACTTTTGCAAGATCTTCAGAAAGAGATGTTTTGATATAGAGAGAGAAGCAGTAATCCGGAGTGAGATGTATGATTTTACCAGAAATTGTTAACAATCCTTTCAGAACGCTTGGAGTTTGTGTCAACTCCACTGTGAAGGACATAGCCGCATGTAAAAGCAAATTTTCAGCATTTATGCGTGTCAACCGTCCTGTGAAACATGATCTGGATCTTAACTCCGTTCTTCCTCCAGTCGAAAGATCTGAAAAAATTCTGGAAGAAACTTTTGTTGCAATGGCAGTTCCCAGAAACAAACTCAGACACGGTATGTTCTGGTTCATGGAGAATGATTTCTTTAAAAAAGATGTGCTGCCGCTTCTGACAAAAGGTGATCTTGCCGGTGCAATTAATGCACTGAAGAAAGCTGAAAAAGATATTGTAAATATGCAGAATCTGATGATAGTCTACCTCATTTTCGGGATGTATTCAGATGCTCTTGATGCGGCATATTTTCTTTTCTCGCAGAAGAAGGATGCCTATCAGGGTATGATGACGGATCTTTTTTCACTTTCGAAGACATATTTTATTGAAAGACTGTTTGAAGCATTTGTCAAAGCCGGTATTTCCTCTGATATTACGTTCAACAAGCCGACGCTGAAGAAGTGGGAGCCCTGGTACCGTCAGAAGCAGGAGCAGGAGCACAGGTTTGTTGATTCTCTTCTGGACGTTCCCTTAAATTTTTATTCGTCAACGCTTGAGATTCTGGATCTTCTGCTGAACCGTACTGTTGAAGGATTTGAAGATAACCGCAGGGGTGATGAGAAACTGTGCGGTTTACTGCCGCCGTCCGACATCAGTGATGATATATATAACAGAACGTCCCGTGAGATCAGTAACCTCCTGCTAGGTTTAAAATTCGATTACCAGGATGGTAAAGGAAATCAGGGAAAACTTCTGCGGCGTCTTACGGCAAAGATATGGAATGATCTGGATAGTCTGCTTCATACAGCGTGGACAATGGGAAGAGCATTTTTTCTGTTTCCTGCCTGTACCAGACTGATAAGTGCTGCTGAAGCAGTACTTGGTGGAAAATTTGAGTATCCCTTCAATTTGCAGACGCAATTAAAACCTCTGGTTGAGCGTAATAATTTCATCAGACTTTTTACTCTGTTTCTGCAGCTCATCATTTCAACATCAGATAAAAAATCCATACAAACAGGCTGCACTTCAGAAATTCTGAAGGTTATGAAAATTGTGGTTGCGATCCTTGATTTTGTTGGTGAAAAACCGGTTCTGAAAACTGCCTCTGATGTTTCAGAATTCCAGAAACTGTCGGCGGAAATTTATTACACCGATGATCTTTTCAGAGAAAAATCTGATTCCATCTATGCCATAATTAAGCATCAGATGAACTATGACGGTAACTCTCAAAAACTTGCTTCAAATAAGTCTGTTGCAGACGCACAAAGAATTTTCAAACTTCGTAATCAGGAATTTTCGAAAGAGTTAAAATCATTAAACAATGAAATTGAAAGATGCTATTCCAAAAGATTTAAGGATCGTTTTAATCCTGAACTGCTGGAATTCTATGTTCAGAGAAAGGCATACCTTGATATGTTTAGAAGAAAAGACTTCAGCTATGAAATGAATGACATAATTGACAGACTGAAATTGCTCTCTGATCATGAGAATAAAATTCAATATCTTGCTGAATGCGATGATTTTTCTAACATTTTCAAGGATTATATCCATTCAAGACATGAATCTATATCAAAATCAGGTGATGATCCTTTCCTGTTAAAGACTCTTTTAAAATATTTAAAGTACCTGCCTCATGATGATGACAGTGATGATGATTTTGATGACTTTGATGACGACTTTGATTTTGATCCGGAGGAGCTTAATAAGATAGAATGGAACCATTCCGGGAGTTCAGGGCCAAAGAAAAAAAGAAGAAAAAAGGCTCAGAACGGCAGAAATAACAGCAATAAGAAAAAGAAAAAGAAGAAATAAAATCTTTGTTTCGGATTCTGCACTTTTGATTCAGCAGGAACAGGGATCCATTTTTTTCAGGATCCTGTATTTTTATTTAGAAATTTCTCTGTAGCTCAGCTTACAGAATAAATGTTTGTTATTTGATTTATGACGCCTGATTTTGACTTTTTGCCATACCTTTTTCTTTTAACAGCTCTGTCTGTCCTGGTAAACCTTTTCCTTGGCATATGGTTTTTCAGAGTTCTGCGACGGCTGTCAGAACAGCATGGAACCTCAGCTGATGAGAAAACACCAGGTAACATGCACTCTGCCATGGCAACCAGAAAAAGTACTCATGTATCTATATCCGGACATTTGTCACCGGAAAAAAATTTTTTTAATAAAACTCTTGAGAACAAGCGGTATGTGGTACTGGCCGAGCGAATGGATTCCGCTGAAACAGTGATCCGGAATCTGAAGGCGGAGAATGAGAGTCTGAAAAAAATTATTTCCGAATCAGTCCGCGCCGATCAGCTGGACAGCTTAAAAATCAGATCGGATGATTCTGATGTCAGAGTGTCAGCTCTTGAGAATGAGCTATCCGACCTTACTGAACTGCTTAACAGCATCAGCAGCCGCTCAGAACACATTGAGGAGTCTCAGCTCGAGCTGTTTTCCAAATGTCAGCTGCTGGCAGATGATGTAAGTCATCTGATGGATGAGGAAGTTTCTCATGATTTTTATCTTCAGCTGGCAAATGAAATTTCTAAATTTGAACTGAATCTTTCCAGAATGAGTCCGGACACCAGAGGCTACAAGCAGCTTAAAAGAAGTCTGGGCCGCATCAAGGACAGTTTCATGAATGCCGGATACGAGTTTGTGGATCTTATGAACAAACCGTATGTGGATGGCATGAACCTTATTGCCAACTTTGATGATGACGAGTCCCTGGCACCGGGCACAAGGATTATTACAGGCATCCAGCGTCCCCAGGTTAATTACCAGGGCAAGCTGATTCAGTCGGCCATGGTTACCGTGTCTCAGAATCTGCAGCTTCAGGAAACAGAAGAAGAGCATGAGTCTGATGAAGAAAATGTAACTGGAGAAGGCAGAACTGAAGAATCGGCAGAAATCATCGGGATCGCTGCCGGTACGGCGGATGAAAGACAGTACTCCGGATCTGTGTCAGAGGAGTCTGCCGGTACCGCATTATCTCAAAACACTGCATCTTTCTCCAATATCACGGACAGTGAGACTGAATCAGATTTTACTGCTAATCCTTCTGATGAAAATTCTTCGGTTCCAGTCTCGTCACATTATCATCAGGCTTATGGAACTGCTGCATTCACTTTGTCCGGTATATCATCTGAAAATACTTATGCCGGAAATGAAAAGACAAATGCAGAGAAAACAGAAAACGCTGAGATTATTGACATTCATTCTGCCGGTGATGGTTCAGAGCATACCGATGAACCTGATGCATGCAGCGAAGAGAAAACAGGTTCATCAGCAGAAACAGAACAGAAAAACCCATCAGGAACAGACTCTGCAGACTTTTCCTCTGAATACTCAGATATGCGCGGCAGCGGAGCTGATGTTTCAGATGAAAAGACAGCTCATGCAGCGGAGTCTGAAAGCGGCAGTGTGCAGGAATTTAAAGAGCCGCAGACTTCGGAAAATATTTCTGCCGCGGAGGTTGAAATTCATCAAGACAGTTCTGCCACAGAAATTGTGACTGCCGATTTTTTTGTTTCTGCCGGTAATCAGAATGCAGATCAGCAGGATGCCTTTCATGGCTGCACTTCGCTTAAAAATGACGTCAGTCAGCAGAAACCCGGTGTTTCAGATGAAGATTATGAAAATGCTGAAATCGCTGAAGCAGGCGGAATTAATGATGACATCGAACTGAAGCCGGATGGATCCGGTGAAAGCTCTGTTTCATCTGTTTTGCATTCAGTGTCTGCCTTTACAGAAGATTCCCACACTGCAGAAGATAATGAAGATGAAGAAGCTCGAAACCGTCAGACAGGTGACTGTATGGTGCAGGGTGAACCGGTATCTGATCTGACATCGGGCAGTGCAGTTGAAGAACCTGATAATCAGACTGAAGCATCTTCAGAAAAATTCCCTGAGCAGACTGCTGATGATTCTTCTTCCTGCAGTTCTGCAGTTGAAACTGACGGCAATATTTCGGATGGGGATCTGAACCCGGAGCAGAACCGGACGACTCTTCAGGAGCATGACCAGTCTCGGTCAGATGCTGTAACACCGGAACTGATTTGTGAAGGAGAGGAAAGTACCGTATCTGTCGGTTGTGAAAATGATATCCGGCATTCAGAGACAGGATCCGATTTTTCAGTCACTGTTGACGATAAAAAACGGGATCCTGATTTTTCCGGACTGTCTGCCGAGGAGGATGACAGTTTGTCAGATAATGCTTCAGAATTCAGCGAAAACGAAAAAACGTTTAATGACCGGGATGATGAGCTGCAGCAGAATTATGAGAGGGATATGTACATCAGTCTGATGAATGAACTGATGACAAACGGAGTAAATCTGACTGAAGAAAATGCAGATCTCCATGAGGAAAGCATCATGTATGATGATGCTCTTTCCTATGCCCGCGAGAATGAGTTTTCGTCTGTTTCTGAAATCAGAAGTGATATTTCAGATATTGAAAGGAATGATATTTCTTCTGCTGCAGAGAAGCCTGATTGCGACAATGATCAGTCCTGCGGAAATACTGAAGTAAATACTGCTGCCGCCGTTTCATCCGATGGTGTGAGTAAGATGCGGGATCCTGCAGCAGTGCCGGCTGCAGAAACAGCGCAAGAGTATGTGTCATCTGATGTTGTTACTGCAGCTACTGCAGAATCTGCTGAGCAGTGTATTTCAGAAATAGAGGCTGAGTCTCACACTGATGCCGCTGCAGAGCAGTCTGCAGGAAACGGCGGGAATGATTCGACTGCAGGTACAGAAGCCGGGGACGGATCAGAATCGGATATAAAGATCGGAGATTCACTTAATTACAGATTTTCTGATTCAGAGTCTGTTTCAGAAGTTTTGCCGGAGAACGGATCTGAAATGTCTGTTCACGGTAATGATGACCTGACTGCGGATACCTTATCAGTTCCGGAAGAAAAATCTGATGCTTCTGTAAGGGACGCATTAACTCAGAATCCGGTTTCTTCCGGTAATATAAATGCAACCGCTGAAGATGCAGAAACAGAAACCGTGACCGGATCTGCCGACAGCATCTCCACCGGATCTGAAGGTACTGTTTCAGACAGAAGCAGTGAGAGCCAATTTGACGATTCCGGCTCACATAACAAAAAGGACAGACAGCAGGATCTTGAAAGGATCAGACTTGCCTATTTCAAAAAGAAAGGAAAGAAATTCAGACACAGGAGATGATGTCAGGGCATATTCGTTCAGCACATATGCAGAATAATGCTTCATCCTGAATTATTCTTTTGATGTTTTTAAGGATTTTACTTTAAATTTATTTTGCGCCTGGATTTATTCATGCGCAATTTTGTAATGTTCATTGTTAGGATAATTTATGGCAAAAGTTAAATACGGCATTGATTTGGGAACAACAAATTCATCAATAGCCACCCTGAAGGATGGAAATCCCTTTATTTTTCAGTCAGAACTCAAGGAGGATGTAATTCCTTCCTGTGTTTCATTTACCAGGGGAAAGGTGGTTCATGTAGGTTTCTCTGCTCTTAATGACTATTACAGCGAGAAGAAATCTGCAGCCCAGAAAAGAAAAGCCGGCAAAGCCAACGCCTTTATAGAATTCAAGCGTACCATGGGTACCGACCGTGTGTATGAAAGCTCCTACATGAAATCCTCCTACAAATCCGAGGATCTTTCTGCTGAGGTGCTGAAGAAACTCAGATCATTTGTAACTGATGACAATGTCAGACAGGTTATTATTACCGTTCCCGCCAAATTTACACTGAATCAGAAGGCGGCAACTGTAGAAGCCGCCAAAAAGGCAGGCTTCACCTTCTGCCAGCTGCTGCAGGAGCCGCTTGCCGCAAGCTTTGCCTACGGTCTTTCTGCAGACAGTTCCGAAGATGGTGTCTGGCTTGTGTTTGACTTTGGCGGCGGTACCTTTGATGCCGCACTGATCCACAATGAAGATGGTGTTCTCCAGGTTTTCGATACTGAAGGAGACAACTACCTTGGCGGAAAAGATCTGGATTATGCAATTGTAGATGCATTTCTTATTTCGTACCTGGAGCAGGAATACAATATAGACGGAATTATCGAAGATTCGGAAAAGAAGAACATCCTGAGAGAATCTCTTAAAATCCACGCTGAAAATATCCGCAAGGTTCTTTCAAGTGAAGAAAAAGTTGAAATTCTGACCGATCTTGGTGAACTGGGAAAGGATGACAACGACGAGGAAATGGAGCTTGATATTGAGCTGACACGGGAAGATGTATTCCCTGTAATTGACAGCTACTACCAGCGGGCTGTCGATATGTGTGCTGATCTTATGAAGCGCAATGACATTAAAAGGGAAAAGCTTTCAAAGGTTATTCTGGTGGGAGGTCCTACCTTCTGTCCTCTGGTAAGAGACAAGCTCAGGGAGCAGATATGTGAAAATATAGATACCTCCATTAATCCTCTTACCGCTGTTGCAGTGGGAGCCTCGCTTTATGCCCAGACAATTGATGGTATTGAGGAGGAAGAGGTATCTCAGGAGACTGTTCAGTTTGATTTTAATTATGAGAGTACAACAGTAAGTGCATCCGAGTGGCTTACTTTCCAGTGCCGGGATCTTTCAAAGGCACCGAAGGGCATCCATCTTGAGATCAGCAGAAATGACGGAGCATGGTCCAGCGGCAGACTTGATGCTTCCTCTGAAACCGGAGATATTGTTGAACTTCCGCTGGTGGAGAACAGGGCAAACTCATTTACTGTAAAGGGTTTTGATAATGAAGGATCTCCTGTTGATGTCTCACCGAAGGAAATTTCTATAATCAGCGGTACAAAAGTTTCAAGGGCAGTCCTTCCGTATAACATATGTTACGGAAGACTCGGGTATTATATGTTTGAAATTGTGTTTGAAGAAGTTGCTCTTTTCGGCAATCTTAAGAAAAACAGTTCACTGCCGACTGTCGGTATTGGCAGTGAAAATCATACTTATGAAGATCTGAATGAGATTTGTCCTTTAAAAATTCCTCTTTACCAGGCTGATTTTTCAATGCGTGAGGGAGACAATGTACTGGCATATGATCATGTGGCCGATATTGTAATCAGGTATGAAGACGTAAAACAGGTGATACCGGCCGGAACTCCGGTTACACTTAAGCTGAAAATTGATGCTTCTGAGATGATGGAGATTGAAGCCTCTTTTCCATCCTATGATCTGACTGTCACCAAGCCGGTGGAAATCAGTACCAACAAGACCGGAGATGAAGCGAAAATAGTTGGGAACAGAATTACTGATTATTTTATCAGACTTGGCAATATTATAGGTCCTAAAAAAATATCTTCTGTTACAGAACCGTGGTGGAAGTTAGCATTTTGTGAAGACGTCTCAAACGATGATGGAAGCTATCTCCACAAGGCACAGGAAATTGTCAGGAAAGCAGAACTGGTTCACCGGCAGTACAAGCGTACTACTCTTATGAAGGAAATTGAGGAGCGCTTTGAGAAGATAGAAGAGTTTCTGGAAAAGGATTCTGATTTTTATAAACATCTTGTTGCAAAATTTGGATTGCCGTCTTCAGGCGCCTATAATGATCTGACCATGGAAGAACTCAGAGACAGACATTTTAAGTTCGCAATGGAAACAGATCATATGATCTCATCTATCCATAACGCCCAGTTCTTTGCAAATGAATATGAATTTGGGGCTTACCTAAATTATAAGAATCCAAAGAAAGCCAAGGAGATTTTCGAAAAAATGAATAAGATTGGATTCTTTGAAGTAGATAATCCTGAATTATATGCACTAGCCCTGGAGCTTAAAGAACTGATTCCTTCTGACAGGGTCAGGTGTATTCAGAATAATAAACTCTATTAAATTTATGATGCTTTTACCGCAGAACAATAAATGTGGCTCTGTTCTAGAAAAGTGTTGATGTCGAAAAGTGACATAAACCGTCATAATCATTAAATGTATATAATTTGTCATATTATTCTTAATTTATCAATATATTATATACGCATGACATTTATATACATTATCTATACAAAATACTCCATAACAAATTAAACAAGACATAAAGACACTAACTGTCGGTGATTTAGATCATAATTTCATAAACAATTCATATTATTTCCTATGTTATTTATATTTGCTGAATATAATGATATATAGAAGACAATATAAAGGTGAATGATATGAAAATGAAGTTAAAACCGATAGTAGAAATGCTTAGAAATCTTAATGTAGATGAACTGACCGAAGTAATGATGATTCTTACTGGATCAAAACTTGAAACTGTTATTGATGATCCAATTAAATCATTCAAAGAACTAATACTTAAAAGGAAAGCAACATCATTAGGTGACAGACCATATTGTCCTCATTGTCAGTCTCATAGAGTAGTTAAAAACGGTCATAAAGACGGTAGACAGAGATTCATATGTAAAGACTGTAAACATACTTATACTTGGACTAATAATACTATTCTCTATGGAATGAAAATATCTTATGATACCCTGTTAATATACTGTGACTGTATGATGCATAAAATGACCATTAGACAGTGTGCAACCTGTTGCAGAATTTCTAAATCTTCATCTTTTGATTGGAGACATAAGATTTTAGATGCACTCCAGAATATGCACAACGAAGTTGTGCTGAATGGTATTATTGAATCCGATGAAACCTATTTCGGATTGAGTTTTAAAGGTTGTAAAAACCCGGATATACTCACCAGATTACCACATAAAAGAGGTGGATCTAACCACGTTAGAGGTATATCAGATGAATTAGTCTGTGTTCCTTGTTCAGTTAATCTAAACGGGTTATCTATCGGTAGAATAACTAATCTGGGTAGACCTACTATTGATGAATTATCAGGATTTATTAAAGGCAGGATTGAAGAAGGTTCATTCTTTGTTACTGACAGTCTTAACAGTTATGATCAGATTGCAGAAGACAATAATCTGACTCATATCAAGATTGAAAGTGGTAAACATAAGAACGGAATGTTCAATATCCAAAAGATAAATAGTTATCATAGCGAGTTAAAACGCATGATTAACGACCTTTTCAAAGGTGTGGCTACCAAATATCTTAACAACTATGTGGTGTACCACAACTTTGTTAATATCGCTAAAGAATCAGTGATTGAAAAGACTAAGATTCTTAAAGAGTTTGTTTGTTCTACAATTTGCAATTCCAGAGGGTATAAAGTGAATTTGAGAGATGCGATTCCGGTTTAATGTTCGTTTAAATTTTGAAATAATATATTGCTTTTTTGTTCAACATATATATAACATAAGTAAAGGATACTTGAATCGTAATGATGATAAAATGGTGATATTATGAACATGAAATATAAAGATTTATCTAAAGAACAAAAAATCTACATTGTTTATCAGACTTTACTTGCATACGTAGATGATTATTTAGCAGACCCAAACAGATTTAATTCTCAAAGGACAAATCAATTATTAAAGGTTATATTAAAATTGTTAAAAGATATTAATATTTTTAATAAAACTATACGTCATATAGACTGGAATAATCCACGTAGATATATAGGTGCAATGGTAAGAATTCTTAGAAAAGTAGTAAAAAAATACCCAAATTGTAAGGATACAGTTACATATCACAAAGAATTATTACACATTACAATTAAAAATTTAATATTAGATTAGTAATCTATCACAAATTAAAAATTATCATGAATTGAAATTGTGTATACTTGACTATTTTTCTGTATTTTTGATACACTGATACATTTGTTTTGATTATCTAATTTCTTAACAGGTATTCTTTTATTATTATAACCATCATTTTGTATCTGACAAATTGTTCTAAAATCAAATTTTAAATAAATTTGATTTTTAATCGGATCTGAATCAAAATTACAAAAGTATTTTTCTATATTTGTTGATGGAATTATATATACAAAAGCCACATAATATTTATTTTTAGCACCATTAATATCCGGCAGTTCATTTTGATTTTCGACATTATTACCAAGTATAAAACTACATCCAGCAAAAAATCCATGATATTGTTGATAATTATTTATCAATAGATTTAGTTTGCTAGATATAAATTTTAATAAATCGCATATTTGATTAGGATTAGGGTTATCAATATCAATTCTTAATTTTTCTAAAAACCTTATGTTATCTTCTCGGTTTTTAATATCGAATATCCTTTTTAATTCATTAATCGTATTATCTGTATTTGTTTTGATATTATCCAATGTTTCAATATATTTATTAAAATGTTTCAATAATAATTGAGTTACGGTTATAACCGTATCTTGCTGACTACAAAAATCTTTTACAATTTTCATATCATCAGGAATCAACAAATCTTTCTTAGGGTTATTTTTGCTTTCATATAAATATTCTCTTAATATATGTCTATAATCATCACGATTATTAAAAAATCCATTTTCAAATAAATAGTTTTTAAAACTCATAATTTCCTCTTCTAAAGATTAAAGTTGTTAGTATTGATCACATTTTTTTAATAACTATTGTGGTACAAATTATTTATATCATTTTTATGGAGAATTTTATAATGAACATTTGTACACTTTTTAACCGAATTGGGGGGGGGTAAGAGTCTTAACGAATTCCCTCCACTTCTATTCATATCCATTCTACATCAATTCAAAAATCCAATTCTCAATCAACATAAATACTGTATCAATGTTAAAAGAGGTACAGTAAATGTCTGAACAAATGATTCAAAATGGACTATATTCTACACCAGTTCAATTTGGTAAATATACATGCATAAGTTTAGGTGCAACGCCAATAAAATCTCTAGTGGATAATAAAAAAATAAAAGGGATTAATCTTAATGAATGTTACAGTATCAAAGCCAAAAAACCTGATGTCTTAATTTTAAATAAAAACAAAGAAATAGTTGTTTTTATAGAGATGAAGAAACCAGAAGATTTCAATTCAGATAAATTAAAACAACTTGCAAAACTCCAAGAGTTAGAAGTTGCAAAACAAACAAAGTCTAAAATTTATGTAATATCTGATGGGAATACTTTTATTTGGTTTAATCCCAAAACAGGAGAGCATATTCTTGATGAAAAATCAAATCCGGTTTACAAAAAGATTAATCCAAAAGATTTAACTATAGAGCAAAATAAAGCATTATCGGATTTTATTAGTGAAGTTGCCAGTTGCATAGATGACACAAATAATCAGATTTACCCTAAAGTTTACCTTGATCCTACATGTCTTGCAAAGCAGGTTGCAAGGATTTTGCAGAATATGTCCTTATCTTCTGCCAAAAATTCGTTATATACATTTGTAGAAATGTTTACTTTCAAATTTTTGTCAGATATTGAAGTATTAAAGGGTATATACAGTTTTGAAAAGATATATGAAATATATCAAGAACATTCTGCAAAAGATGCATTTATGATGTATCTTACAACTATAAGGAATTATCTTATAGGATTATTTCCTTTAGCCAATGACAGTACCACTATAATCAATGGACGTATATTTCATACTCAAATTGATGATATGGGTAGACCAATTATAATTGATAATGCAGCAGGATGTTTTGGAAAACTTCTAGAATGTTTTAAGAAATATGAGAATGCTCATGGAAAGTTTCTTTATATAAAGAAAGATTTTAAGTCAAAATTATTTGAAACATTCATGAAAAACAGCAGCGATAAGGATGGAATGGGTCAATTTTTCACTCCATTAAAAGTTGTTCAAGAAATGGTAAAAATGGTTGATGTACGTGAAGGAATGACAATATGTGACCCTGCATGTGGTGTTGGCAAATTTTTACTCGAAGCATCTCTTAAGGTATCAAATCCATTCTTCTTTGAAAATGGAATATTCAAAAGTTCTATTAAATTGGTTGGATTAGAAAAGAGAATGGAGGATAACAATGATGATTTAACTACAATCCTTGCTAAATCTAATTTATTGCTGTTTTATTCAGATCTGTTTAAAAACAATAGTGATGATACTACAAAGATTACAATTCTAGCACAAGATCTCTTAAATAAAGTTATAAAGTCAAGTCATTCAACATTAGGAACTCTCGAGCAATTAACCCCTGAAATATACGACCTAATATTAGCAAATCCTCCTTATTATCGAAGTGCAAAGATAACGGAAGATAGCAAATCAGTATGTTTGAAAAACACAAACACAAAAGCATATACATGCGGTGGTCAAGGTATTGAATCTTTGTTTGTTGAGTGGATTATTAAATCTTTAAAGAAAAATGGTGAAGCTAATATTGTTTTGCCAGATGGAATTTTTACAAATATAAGAAATTCAAAACTTAAAAAATTTATTTTGGATAATTGCTTTATAGAAAGCATTATTTCATTACCTGTCGGAACTTTTTTTAACACATCAAAGAAAACTTTTATTCTGACTCTTCATAAAAGAAATGAACAAGAAGAAAACATAAAACAACCTTATCCTGTTTATTCATACTTGTGCAGTTCTATTGGTGAGACACTAGATTCTTATAGGTTTGACATTGAAGATAATGACTTGCAAGATTGTGTTGAATTATATTCACTTTACAAAAATAACAAAGAATTATCTCTTGTAAAAAATCAAGTTGAAAGCAATCCTAGGGCAAAACTCGTAGATATAGGTTATTTTGATATTAATTCTAATTGGGACATAAATCTTTGCTGGACAGATAGCGAAAAGGAATCTCTTGGCATAAAAAAAGCGGATAACACAATGTCGATTGATGAATTCAAATCATTCATTAATGATCTTTTAGATGATATAAACGAATATATGGAGAATATTGAATGCCTGAAATGAAAGAGTATAAAGTTTCAGAAATTCTTGACTATATGAGTGGAAATCAAAATCTTACTAATCAAGTAATCCATTCAGAGAGAAACAATTTAAATGGAATAGATGATATTGAGGTTTTATCTTCTTCTGTGGATAAATCTTTTTCAATGGGATATGTTTCTAAAAATTTGCATTTAAATAACAAACCATTAAAAACTTTTGAAGATAAAGAAGGGATATTGGTAAGTAGAAATGGTAACGCCGGTATTCTTACATATCTACCAAAAGGTAGATACACAATGAATGATCATGCATATATTCTTTTCATTAAACCTGAATTTAATAATTTTATTGATACCTTTTATCTATCTTTGCAATTACAGGATGAATCCTTAAAATTTCTCTCTACAAGAGATGGTAATAAAAATTGGAATATAACAAAATTCATGAACAACGCACGAGTTTATATTCCAACAAGTTCTGATGGAAAGTTTGACTTAAAATCACAAAAAGATTTAGCGAATATCTATAAAAAAATTGAAGACAAAAAAGATAGTCTTCTTGACAAATGCAGAAAGTTAGAAAATTTAACAATTCAATTAGATAAAGAATCAAATATTGAATATAAAGATGTTCCTTTAAACACAATTATTGAACACTATAATGGAAAAGCATCATACACAAAACAATGGTGTAAGAATAATAAAGGAGAATTTCCAATTTATTCTGCAAATAATACTAAACCATTTTCATTTATTAATCATTTTGATTTTAATGGTGAATATTTAACATATTCAAAGAATGGATGTGCAGGATATATATCAATAATTAAAGGTAAATTTTCTATTAATGGTGATCGTTGTGTTATAAAAATTAATACTAATTATAAAAATGATATCGATATACTATATCTAAAATATTACTTAGAACCAATCTTTAGATTCAATAAAAAGGGAAGGATAGGTGATCTCGGAAAAAACGAATTTACAAAATTAAATTCAAACATGATTAAAAAATTAAATATCCAAGTTCCAATTCCAATTACATCAGATGGTACTTTTGATCTTGAAAAACAGAAAGAGATTGCCAATAAATACCGACAAATTGATGAAATTAAGAAAGGATTATTAGAAAAAATACAAAAAATAGTATCGATTAAAATAAAACCTTCGAGTTGATAAAATTTAACATCCTCTCAAATCTTGAAACATGACACCAAGCATAGAGCATCAAAATTTGAGAGGACTTTTTATGTCATAGATACTCTGTTCACTTTTCGGTATCAACACTTTTCCAGAACAGAGCCATAAATGTTAATGTCAGACCTCTTTGCTTTTGCAGGGAGGTTTCTTTTTTGGTGAAATCCCAGATTGTGCTTTTACGACTGATTTTTTCTTTGCATGTTGCGGGAGGATACACCGGATCATGTATAATTAGTAAAATTTGTTAAAGCGAGCAGGATCCGGAAATCAGGATCCATTACAGGATTTTTTGAGGTTTTTATGGAAGAAAATTCATCTGAAAAAAATATTCCAACCAATTTTATCCGCCAGATTATTGATGAGGATCTGGCTGCCGGAAAGTTTGCCGTCATCAGAACAAGATTTCCTCCCGAGCCAAACGGATATCTTCATATCGGTCACGCCAAATCCATCTGTCTTAACTTTGGAATAGCCAGAGATTATTCAGGCGTCTGCAATCTTAGATTTGATGATACAAATCCATCCAAGGAGGATACCGAATATGTTGATTCCATCAAGGAGGATGTAAGGTGGCTCGGTTTTAACTGGGACGGCGATGCCAGGTATTCATCAGATTATTTTGATCGCCTGTACGGTTATGCTGTGGAGCTGATCAATCAGGGACTTGCCTATGTTGATGAGCTTTCTCCGGAAGAGATAAGAGAGTACAGAGGAACTCTTACATCTCCGGGAAAAAATTCACCTTATCGGGACAGAACTCCCGAAGAGAATCTCAGACTTTTTGAAAAAATGCGCGACGGCGGATTCGAAGAGGGCAGAGCATGTCTCAGAGCCAAAATCGACATGGCTTCAAGCTTTATCTGTATGCGGGATCCGGTGATCTACAGAGTGAAATTCCAGAGGCATCATCAGACAGGAGACAAATGGTGCATCTATCCGATGTACGATTTCACTCACTGCATTTCTGATGCCATCGAGGGAATTACTCATTCCATCTGCACTCTGGAGTTCCAGGACAACCGCCGTCTTTATGACTGGGTTCTGGAGCATATATCACTGAATTCTCCAACCAGACCGCATCAGTATGAATTCAGCCGTCTTAATCTTGAATACTGCCTTACCTCCAAGAGAAAGCTCAAGCTTCTTGTAGATGAAGGCTATGTAGACGGATGGGATGATCCTCGAATGGCAACTATTTCCGGAATGCGCCGCCGCGGATTCACTCCGGCTGCACTGCGTGAGTTTTGCCGCCGCATCGGCGTTACCAAGCAGGAGAACGTGGTAGAAATGTCGGCCCTTGAAAACTGTGTAAGGGATGATTTGAATAACACGGCACCGAGGGCGATGGCAGTGCTTCATCCTCTCAGACTGGTAATCGACAACTATCCTGAGGGAAAGGAAGAGTTTTTTTCCGCACCTAATCATCCGCTTAATCCCGACATGGGTCAGAGAGAAGTACCTTTCAGCGGTGAAGTCTTCATTGATGCAGCTGATTTCAGAGAAACTGCCAACAAGCAGTATAAGCGTCTTGTTTTAGGCAAGAATGTCCGTCTGCGTTATGGTTATGTAGTCAGAGCAGACAGCTGCGAGAAAGATGAAAACGGCAATGTTATATGCGTACACTGTACATACTTTCCGGAGACGCTGGGTGCCGATATGCCGGACGGACAGAAGATCAAGGGTGTTATTCACTGGGTAAGTGCTAAGCATGCAGTGAAGGCAACGGTGAATATGTATGAGTGCCTCTTTAATGTTCCAAATCCAGGTGCTGCGGATGACTTCCTGTCCACGATTAACAAAAATTCTCTGACAGTGCTGGACAATGCCATGCTGGAGCCTTCACTGAAGGGTGCACAGCCAGGAGTGACCTATCAGTTTGAGCGGGAAGGATATTTCTGTCCTGATTCCAGACATTCGACAGAAGAGAAGCCTGTTTTCAATCTCACGGTCACTCTGAGAGATTCATTCAGTAAAATTGAGAACACCAAATAATTCAGGGAGCTGAAGATTCAGACTGACAGATCTTTATGATCAGCCGGTTAAGTCTGACTGAACTGTTACAGGATCATGGATCTTTAAACGACTGCACGGAGGAATTTTTTCTTCCTGCAGTTTTTTTTGTCAGTCTTTTTGGCGGAACTTTCCTGCCTGCAGAATTTGGCATTACAGAATCATAATTCCGACCAGGATCTTGCGGCCGATGACGGCTGCTGCCAAAGCTCAATGCAGTGCAGAATGTGCATTGATCTGGCTGCACGCAACCGGAGTTTTTATAGAAACGGTTTCCGTGTTTTGCAAAAAATATACTGCCTGTTTCTGCAGGAAAAGCTAAAAAATGATTTGACAAAAAAGTTATTAACAAACGAATGTTCAGGATTCGGAGGTTGTCAACATTTTACAAACTATTTTTGTTAATTGTTTTCGGGATTCATTGCTATATCTGGATTCGGCACATAAATACTGGCGGATGCGGACAATACCTGGTCTGCCGCCATCAAATTTTGAGATGCTGAAACAACATAATAGGGGAAACTGCATTATCACAAACTTAACAATACGGGAATTGCACAGGGGGAAACAAAAAAATCTTAAACCCTGTTTAAAACACTTACGACATTTGTCTCGGATATCAACATTAAGAGCAGTTTGGTGGAAGTAGCCATGAACAGAAGTGAAGTTTAACTCCAGTGGCATTCAACTGTGGCCGGATCCTGATCATCAGGTCTTCAGAAACCGGGATCAGCAGCTATTCATGGTTGTAGCCGAAATAGTTTACAGCCCACCTGAAGATCCTGCAGGTGTAGAAGTCGGGAGTGTACGGCTCCCTGAAAAATTTAGGAACAAGACGACTCTCATCCGGAATTTCCAGCAGTTTTCCATTTTTGATCTTTGCTGTCCAGTTTTCAAAGGTGAACAGATCTTCGTGTCCCTCAGCCGGCTCAACAGCAAAATGTACATTGTGAGGATAGTTCTGATGTTTGCTGTAAAGGTGCGAGGAAACACCGCAGAAATAAACAGCCCTGAACATTTCGTCAGGGTATTCATCCATAACCAGCAGGTGCTGATCTTTCATGTCCGGGTTGGAAGTCTTTGAGAATTTTTTGCTGAATTTTCCCTTCAGACACCACCTGCAGTGATATGACGGATTAGCGTCATGTACGTACATGGCCCAGAGCCATTTGAATTTCGACGGATCAAAGTTGTGTTCAACCGTAATCATAACTTTTCCTTTTTTTCGGATTTTTCTGCCGGCTGCATTTTGCAGCAGGTATATTTCAACTTCATGCTTGGGGAACAGTCAATTCTGTTTAAAACCAGGATTTTCAACAGAAAGTGCGGGAACGAAATTTATTTTGAGAAAATTACGCTACCTGCAATATACGCATTCCGAACCGGCAAAGACCATGGCACAGGCCTTGACTGTTTATCCCTGAACTACGGTTCGTTCTTGTAGGTTTGTACCTGTTCGTTTGCCTCATTTTTCTGACTTTCAATCTTTGCTTAAGTCGCGTCTTTTTTAGCGTTGTACTTCAGTTCGATGAGGTAGACGCATTCGCTTTTCTTTCCCTTGTTGATGGTTATTATCAGATCAGCGAATTTCTCCCAACTGCCGATGACTCTCAGTGATTTCTGCTGTTCAGCCACAACTCCGTGCATGGGATTAAGTTTGGCACGCAGACCAGATTCAATGCCTTTTCACTCATGTGTCAGAACGGAGAAAATGAGTAAAATCAGGAAAGCAGAAAGGAAGTTTCAATCTGAAATGTGGAATTCTTTATAAAGCTGATGCCTGTACTCAGATTCGGTGGCAACCTGGGTCATATCATCAAATCTGCCTGCTGTTATCATTTTTTCTATGAGTTTGCCTAATTTGAGCTCACCTTCCTTTCTTGCTTTTTTATACTCTTCTTCAAACCCTTCTTTAAATCCATCCTCCCTAAACCACAGGAGATTTTTCTGCTCGTCATATTCGGTTAAGCACATGGAAGTTACCCCACTTTGTCAGAACGGTGAAAATGAGTAAAATCAGTGAAGCAGAAAGATTCAATCTGTAATGTGGAATTCTTTATAAAGTTGATGCCTGTACTCAGAATCGGTGGCAACCCGGGTCATATCATCAATTCTGCCCGCAGCTACCATTTTATCTATCAGTTTCCCAAATCTGATCTCACCTTCTTTCCTACCTTCCTCTTTTCCTTCTTTATACCCTTCTTTATATCCATCCTCCTTAAACCAAAGGAGATTTTTCTGCTCGTCATATTCAGTTAAGCACATGGAATTACCTCGCTTTGAAAGAACGCTGACAATGAGTAAAATCAGCGAAACTGAAAGAAGGATTCAATCTGTAATGTTGAATTCTTTATAAAGCTGATGCCTGTACTCAGAATTGGTGGCAACCCGGGTCATATCATCAATTCTGCCTGCAGTTACCATTTTATCTATCAGTTTCCCAAATCTGATCTCACCTTCCTTTCTTGCTTTTTTATACTCTTCTTCAAACCCTTCTTTATACCCTTCTTTAAATCCATCCTCCCAAAACCACAGGAGATTTTTCTGTTCGTCATATTCGGTTAAGCACACGGATGTTACCTCGCTTTTTTTGAACGTAGAAAATGAGTAAAATCATCGAAGAATTGAGAGGGAGCCTCAATCTGTGATGTGGAATTCTTTATAAAGCTGATGCCTGTACTCAGTTTAGTGGCAACCCGGGTCATATCATCAATTCTGCCCGCAACTACCATTTTATCTATCAGTTTCCCAAATCTGATCTCACCTTCTTTCCTACCTTCCTCTTTTCCTTCTTTAAATCCATCCTCCTTAAACCACAGGAGATTTTTCTGCTCGTCATATTCAGTTAAGCACATGGCAGTTACCCCACTTTGTCTGAACGGAGAAAATAAGTAAAATCAGCAAATCAGAGAGGGAGTTTCAATCTGTAATGTTGAATTCTTTATAAAGCTGATGCCTGTACTCAAAATCAAGAAAGGTCAATAAAGGCTGTTGTTCAACAGGAATATTTTCAGCAGAAAATAGTGAACTTTCCGCAAATCACAAAAAACTGACTCCGCTTAAAAATTAGACCGTATTTTCAATAATTTGTTCAAAGATCGGCTTTATATAATCTCTTTTTTGAAAAACATCTGCCATTCAGCAAAAACAGATATTTAAAGCATTTGGTGAACAGTCACATTTGATTATCAAATGCGCGATGTTCTGCATCCGCTTGTTTAAAATTGCAGACTGTTAAATCCTGTTGAATGTTAATTACCTCTAAAAATACTTGATTTCTGTTAATTATTAGTACACAGATATTTATATTACAAAAACTTGTTCAAAAACGTGATATTTATCATTTTTTTAATAAGAACAACATTTTTCTTTTAATGAGTCTCTTATAATAACCTGTGAATGCGGAGTTTCAGCTGTGCTCCGGCTGACAGAATATTTTTTCGCATTTCCGTTTTTGATTCTTTCTTTTTTTGCCGTTTTCTGTGATCCTTTTATTCAGCTGTTCTGCTGCTGCAGATAATACTGGGTTTTCGGGAACTATATTTAGGTAGGAGAATTTCAATGTCACATGAAGATTTTGAATATTTGAGGAGGAAGGCAGAGGAGGAGAGACGCAGGAAGGAGATAGCGAGAAGAAAGCGTATTTCAATGCTGAATGGAAAAGTCCAGGCTATCTATAACTCCATTGATGTGCTGATGAAAGATTATTCCCGTCAGATCCGATCCATTTGTTCAAAGGCCGGCAAGTCCGGTATCAGCAGGGTCAGCGGGACAGATGAAGTCAGCAATGTTCTTTCCGGTTTCAGATCCCGCCTTTCGGCAGTTAGCACCTCTTTTACCGAAAATGAAGAGCAGCTGAACAGAACAATCGACAGTCTTGTCAGTTTCAAGAATGAGGTCAGACTGAGTTCCGGCAAAATAGTTGCAATTGAAAGCAGAGTTATCAGGGCCTGCGGGATTATTGACGATATCAGACAGACTCAGAGCAGAATTGATTCCCAGCTGCGTTACAGCAGCCAGTCCTGTCGCGAAATAGAGGAGGCAATGCGAAACTATGAGGTGGATTCCGTTGATTCCTATAATTTGCTGCAGCAGCGTTTGACCGGCTACAGAGACAAAAATACTGAACTGCGGGCTGTGTCTACAGATTCCGATGATCCGTCGGTTCTTTCAAAGATCAGCAGCGCATTCAGTGAGCTGTCATCCAGAATTGCAGCTGATGATAAATCCTTTGATGTAGTGATGGGTGATATCAAGGCCAGGTACAGTCAGCGTCTGACCACAGAGATTTCAGATCTGATTGAGAAGATCAGAGCAAACGAGGAAGCCCGCAAAAAGGATAAAGCCGATGCCGAGAATATTGCAAGAAGGAAGGCAGAGGAGGAACAGCGCGCCGTGCTTCAGGAAAAGAAGTTGAAAGTGGTTGAACTTGCCAAGAAGGAGTTTGATGATCTTATTGCGGAGCCTGTGATTTCATCTAAAATTTCTGATGCCATTCAGGATCTTCTGAATAAATTCAATACACTGAAGGATGCCGACACTTTTGAACTCAGCGATGTATATGCCATAAGCATACAGCCTAAAATAAAGAAGATCCGCAGGGAGATAGAGGAGTATAAAAAGCTTGCCGAGAACTTCAACGGTCTTTATGCCGAGTATGTTGTGCTGGCCCAGTACTGTGAGGAGGAGCCGAAGGACTATGCCCTCAGTGAATCCAGCATTTCCATGATCCAGGTTGAAATCACACGTCTTCAGCAGGCGGCGAAGAAGAGAGACGAGCAGCTGTTTGCAGCAGAGGCCATCAGACATGCTCTTGAGGAAATGGGGTATGAACTTATCGGTGAGGAAACCTCCGTCCCTGATTCTGTTTTCTCCAGTCGTCTGTACCGGGATTCAAGAGGCAACGGCATTAATGCTGTAGTAAGAAGTGACGGTACCGGCAGCTTTGAATTCGGAGTGCTGTCTGTTGACGATCACGAGCTTACCTACAATGAAGCAAGAAAGGCGGCGGTCGAGACCAAATCGTTCTGCAGTAAACATAAGAAACTCCATGAACTGCTGGAATCAAACGGACTTAAGATCGGAAATCAGGTGCGCAGCGCTCCGACACCGGAAAATGCCATTGCTATTAATGCAAGTACCTTTAATATCAGTGAAGAGGTTCGTCAGGACATAATCCGCAGTGCAGAGGTGTTCACGTCATCAGCTGCGGCAGCTGAGGAAAAGAAGCTGTATGCTGATAATGAGCAGCAGAACTGATGAAATCCTCCTGCGAGCATTTTTCAGTTCTGATTCATGTCCCAGTGCTCTGATTTGATTATTTTCAGGAAAATAAATGCCAAGAAAAAAAATTTGCCCAAAGTGCGGATGTATTAATAATCCTGCAGATCCGGAATGCAGAAACTGCGGGATCAGTATTACCGGTGTCAAGGCCGCAAATTATGCGGAGGATGAACTTAAGGCTCTGGAGGAAAAATTCAGCAGAGATGATGATGTGCCTGCTGACAGTCAGTCTTCGGAAGATGAGGCCTCCCGGAGTTCGGCAGAAGGTGATAAAGGAGTGAAAAGCTCCGAAATTTCCGGCAATGCCGATATCTCATCATCTCTGCAGGAAAAATCAGAAGCAGGTGCGGATGAAGGATCCTTCACCATGAAAACGGCTGTAAGGATCTGTCCTGAATGTGGTGCTGAAAATCCCCGCAGCAGAAGAAAATGCAGCAGTTGCGGAACTGATATTCATCTTGTGCAGGTGCAGTACAGAGATGAAGGACTCTCAACCGGTTCATCTGCGTCGCCATCATCTCAGCCGTCCTCGACTTCTTCCCCGTCAGAATCACAGTCTGTTTCTGCTGTTTCATCACCGGCTTCCGGAACTGACGCCGGTTCAGGAGCTGCCGTCGATGAAAAACTGCAGCGTCGGGACAGCAAACCGGTTGAACATGATGTAAGAGACGTTGGCAGCAGGCAGCAGGTGTCCGGTGTTTCATCAGCTACTGCCTCTTCTTCAGTCCCGGTATCTGCCGATGATATGAGAATGGTAAAGATCTGCCCGGACTGTCAGGCAGAAATGGGTGAAAAGTTCAAACGCTGCACCCGCTGCGGTTGCGATCTGCGCGATGTTCAGCCTGTAGCTGTGGAAAAGCCGAAGGTAAATATTCGGCAGCAGAAACCCAGAAATTCAGATGTGGCTGTTCTTTGCTCTCCGGAAGGGAAGGAAATTCTGACTCTCAGACGTTCGTCTCCGGTTATTATACTGGGACGGGAGCATGAGATGGCTTCCTACCTTTCTGAATGCCAGTATGTCAGCAGAAAACACTGCGAACTGAAAATTTATGAGGGCAGGGTGATTATCAATGACGGCAGCAGCACCAATGGAACTTACGTCAATAACAGGAAGATCCAGAGCATGAAGGATGAGCAGCTGAAAGGCGGAGATCAGATTTCTCTCGGAGGAGTGTGGGACTGCGACGGGGCGGGATGCTTTACCATCAGGTATAACGATGAATAATTTCCCAAGGATGATAAAAGTATTAAATATCTGAAACCAAAAGATTTCAGGTGGTTTGCTGACTGTTCAAGTAGTCTGTTCCGTTCTTTGCAGATGCTTTGGCCGGAACGTTTTTGCCGGATGCTTTTTGTTGGAAACAAACGATTATAATTCTCCTGAATTTCAGCAGGACATATATGTGGGCAATGTGCTCTATCCTGTCAGGGTGCTCGGTCCTGGTCAGCGCATCGGTATCTGGCTTGTAGGCTGCAGCCGGGGATGCAAAGGATGCGTGTCTCCCGAATTCAGCCGCAGGGAGCCCAGATTCAGAATGCCGGTGAGACAGCTGCTTTCATATATCAGTGATCTGACAGAGGGACGGACTGTCGACGGAATTACCATATCCGGCGGCGAGCCCTTTGAACAGCCGGAGGCTCTCAGGGTGCTTCTGCCTGAGCTGGAAAAAATAACACCTGATATTCTGATTTATACCGGATTTCTAAAAAGCAGGCTGGAGTCGTCAGGATACGGAGATATTCTTTCAAAAACAGGCGTTCTTATAGACGGACCCTATGTTGAAGAAAGAAATACCGGCGTTTTTCTGAGAGGCTCCGACAATCAGAACATTTATATTCTGAAACCGGAACTGAAGGAGCTTTATGCAGAATACATGAAGGACGGCACCAACCGGCTGCAGCTGTTCAGAACCTCTACGGGATTTGTCTCGGTCGGTATTGTAAGACGCGGATTTACAGATGAACTGGGGAAACACCTGTTTAAAAACGGTGTAAACCTGAGTTCCGGCGGAAGAAAGGATGAGGATTTAAATTAATGGAGCTGTTATGACAGACAGAGCAGAGAATGAGTATTTCATGCCGAAGTGGCATAAAGAGCTGGAAATTTTCAGCAAGATCAAGCCGTTTATCATAATTGAGGGCAATATTCTTGATCAGTATATTTATCCTGTGGACACTGATTTCTGCTCCAAAGGTGAAATCAGCGGCATAAACAGATATCTGTATGCCTTTTACCGTAATCTGGGCTATAAGAACGTTGCCTTCTACAATTTCGTAAAGGGTTTCCATATTGACTGCGGCGATGATCCCGTTGTCGAGCTGGAGGAATTTGCCAACCTTATAGGTGCCAGTCCGGAGCCTGTTCAGGGGCAGAAGGATCTTACCCATATAGAAGCTAATTTTGATACCGCCACCACTTTGACCACCAGAGCTCTTTGTCAGGATATGGAGTCCACCGTGGTGATCATGGATTTCGCCTCCCGTTATATCATCGGACCGAACAACATGACCTACCCTGATGTCATGGCTTTCACCAAAGTCCAGCAGATGATGCTTGATGCAAGAGAGGTAAAAAACGATCGGGGAGTTTTGCTTAAAAATTCACTTATTCTTCTGGTAAACAAGGTCAACGACCTTCCTGCATGGCTTTTCCTTAACAACCCGCTGGCTAAAACCATAAATGTTCTTCCGCCGGGCAAGGAGGAGCGGGAAAGTTATATTGATACCAAGTTGGAATTTTTCTTCGAGAAGGATATTTTTCAGGAGGACATGAAGAAGTACTCCTCATCTGAAGCAGACAGAGCGGAGCTTGACAAGCTTAAACAGCGTTTTGTCGGTCTCACCGAAGGCTTCACCTATGTGGATCTCCAGGGCCTTCAGAAACTGTGCAAGAATCAGAAGTACCGAATTGCTGAATTCTGCAATGTGGTGGATCTTTACCGCTACGGAGTAAAGGAAAATCCGTGGCAGTCTCTTGATATCCAGGAGATTAAAAACGCCAAGGAAAAATTCAGAAGGAGAGTTAAGGGTCAGGATCTTGCTCTGGATAAAACTCTGGATGTAATCAAGCGTGCAATTACCGGCATGGACGGACTGCAGCATTCATCCCATACCAAGCCGAAGGGCATTCTCTTCTTTGCCGGTCCTACCGGTACCGGAAAAACAGAGACCGCCAAAACCCTTGCGGAAAATCTTTTCGGAGACGAAAGCAAGTGCATCAGATTTGACATGAGTGAGTTCAGTCAGGCCCACAGCGATCAGAAGCTTCTCGGAGCTCCTCCAGGATATGTGGGTTATGAGGCAGGAGGCCAGCTGACCAATGCGGTAAAGAACAATCCTTTCAGTATTCTCCTTTTTGATGAAATAGAAAAGGCTCACGGTTCCATTTTCGACAAGTTTCTTCAGATCCTTGAAGACGGTCGTATGACTGACAGCCAGGGAAACACTGTGTACTTTTCTGAAACAGTCATTATCTTCACCAGCAACCTTGGTATAAATGTGGAGGACGAGACCGGCAGAAAGGTGCCTAATGTTCTTCCTGATGATCCTTATGACGAGGTTCGCGAGAAGGTTCGTTCAGCTATTGAATATCATTTCAAGTCAGTTTTGAACAGGCCGGAAATTCTGAACCGTATCGGTGAGAATATTGTGGTGTTCGACTTTATCCGTCCTGATGTGGCAGTGGAGATCCTTAATGCACAGCTGAAAAAGATTGTGACGAATCTCCGCCAGAACAAGAATATAGAGCTGGATTTCAGCAGCAATGCCATGACACAGCTTAAAACGCTTGCTCTTAAGAATCTAGCCAACGGCGGACGCGGAATCGGCAATATTGTTGAAACCTTCTTCATCAATCCTCTTTCGCGCTTCCTGTTTGATCACGAATATTTCTCCGATGTTTCTGTTACAGTCAATCAGATTGTGAATGAGACCGAGTCAGAGATTAAGAGTGCCCAGCTTGGAAAACTGGTGGATGCAATGAAGTGCGACGTAAAGTCAAGATGAGACTTTATTATGCTGTTGTTTAGTTTTCTGTGAGGTCAGTATGAAAATTGCTGTTCAATGTGAGACAGGTCTTGGAAAAAAATATTGTGAGGATCATGCGCTGTGCTATGAATACGGAAATGCCCAGACCTCGCTTTTCAACCGCGTAAGAAAGGAGTTTGAGGTAAAAGAGCCATGTCTTGTGGGAGTGGCTGACGGTGTTGGAGGAAATCCGGGAGCTCATGAGGCTTCCAGATTCACTCTTGGCGCATTTACGGATTACAGCCGGGAGATCGCTGAGATTGGCAGTCTGAATGATCTTGGAAAGATCATGAAGGAGCTTAACGGCAGACTCATAGATTATGCTTCTGGCATCCGTTTCAAGGAAACCATGGCCACCACCTTCAGTGCCGTCTATGTTGATCCTGACACATGCTTCTATCTTCACACCGGAAATACCAGAATTTCAGTAATGCATTCCAGATACCTCAAGCAGGTAACAACTGACTACACCACATATCAGTTTCTGCTGGATCACGGGCAGCCGGAGGCGGCAGAGAGATGCAACAAGTGTGAGATCATCAGCTGTATGGGGGGCGGCAGTCCTGAGAATCTCAGCAGGATCCAGGCGAAACATGTTTATGAGGGAGGCAGACGGCCTAAGCTCATTCTTCTCACCAGTGACGGTATTCATGAGTTTGTCGATCTGGATTGCATGGAGGAGATTCTGGCAGATGACGGTATCGGCGATCTTGATAAAACTGACATTCTGATCCGGGAGGCTCTTGAACACGGATCAGCGGATGACAAGACAGCGGTTATTGTCAGATTTCATGATTAAGTTGTAAGGATGGCAATATGAACTGGAGAGATCCGAGAGTTGCGAAAAAATACGGTATCGGGCTGTTTCTGAGCGGACTTTTTTTCTTCAGTGTCAGTATGGTTTTATATTTTATTGAAGTAGAACTCAGTCCACTGATGATGCTGACGGCTGCCTTCATGATACTCGTTTCCGCCTACTGGTTAATTCGATGGGGTAAATGCCGTCATTGCAGAAAACTGCTTATTTCCGCCAGAATAGACAACGGGATCTGTCCTTACTGCGGTGAGTCCCTGGATCCTGACGCTGAAAGCTGAGGTGATACTTTCCGTATTTGGAAGCTTTGCTGATAAGAGTAAATTCTTCCGTGAACAGGAATGGTTAGCAGTATTTTTTTACAGCGTTTTTATCTGTTTCAAGTTTCTCCCGTTTTACGGATATTTTGTTCAGGAATGTCTGAATGCGGCTTTTATCCGGTTCTGCATGTCGGCTGAGGATTTCTGGCTGAAATTTAGGCGACAGTAAGTTCATTTGCTGCCTTTGATTTTATCTTTGGCAGTATCTTTTATTCTTTTCTGGATTATAGATCACACTTTTGGGTATAATCATTTCTAGTTAATTTGATTTTAAGGATTAGACATGGCTGTAGTAGGTCTTTTTTATGGCAGTGATACCGGCAATACTGAGAAGGTAGCTGAAAGAATTCAGGCAGAACTTGGTGCTGATCTTGTTGATCTGCATGATATTGCCAAGGCAAAAAAAGAGGATTTGGAAAAGTATGATTTTCTGATTTTAGGCACTCCGACCTGGTACACAGGCGAGCTTCAGTCCGACTGGGATGCTTTCATGCCTGAATTTAAGAAGATTGATCTGAAGGACAAGGTTGTGGCTCTTTTCGGTCTCGGTGATCAGGAGGATTACAGCGATTACTTCCTGGATGGCATGGGTACTCTCAAGGAGGTTGTTCTTTCCATGGGCGGTGTTCTTGTGGGCAACTGGTCAACTGAAGGATATACCTTCGGATCAGAAAAGGCTCTGATTGATCCTGAGCATTTTGCCGGTCTGGCAATTGATGAAGATCGTCAGTTTGAGCAGACAGACGAAAGAATAAAGAAGTGGTGTGCTCAGATTACTGAAGAAATGAGTCTGAATCTCTTCAGGTGATATTATTTCATCTCGTCTTCTGGATCTGCGGTTCATTTACGTCTGATATCGATGTGGTGGACCGCAGTCTTTTTTTTGAGCTTTCTTGTCCTTTTTCTGGTACCTGTCCGGTATTCATACTTTGCATAACTATAAAACATTGTTCCTTAATGTGCTCAGACTAATGAATCATAACATGTCTTAAATAAAGTTTTTTTAAAACGGGTTGTAATGATTCTTATTGACAATACCTGTCTAATATTGAGATCTGTCATTCAAATTTTTTTTAACTTTCTGCTATAGTTATCATTAGGTAAATTTACATTTCATTTGGCTCTGTTTGTTAATTTCTAGAAAAACGGTAACTTGGGTAATTAAAACTGCTATTTGTCATGTTCGATAAAATCTTTACAAACCCTTATGCGACAAGGGGTTATGCTAGATAAAGGAGTTCACAAAAATAATTATATATGATATAATC
>JAEEGL016905165.1_pt1 | contig 31998 bp, 19 predicted proteins | sample 9134231 | NCBI WGS metagenome assembly JAEEGL01 (sample SAMN16246548, study PRJNA631951) | gut metagenome | biome: gut microbiome; feature: rumen; material: fiber-attached | host: Bos | place: Iran: Karaj | collected 2018-10 | reverse complement strand
GTTTATCGCTTTGGTTTTCCAAATGGCGATCAACCACAAACAAACTGGGGGTAATCCCCATTCTTTAAAATCCATAGTGGCGCTCAGGTCGCTCCCCAGCGTTGCCCTATCCTCCACTATGGCAAAAGCATAAACATTATATCACAAAGGAGATGTATAATTTATTCCTTTGCTGGGGATGGTTTAATTATACTAGGTGGTATAGTGATTAGTAATAAAATGATTTCACATAGTAATGTATAAATCGAAACAATTCTAAGCAATTGGTTTAATTCGACCGTTTATTTGGATGACAAAGTTTTTGTCAAAAAGATTAAAGAACCAAATTGCAAGATTACAATCTTCATTGCTGAATATTATCATTACAGAATAAACTCTACTTTAACTTTGACGTTAATTGTTGAAGAAAACACCGATGGAATATCTGTTGAAATCATTTCTAGTGGTGGAAAAGAAGGATTATATGGATTTTCATATGGGGCAGAAAAGAATGCTGTGAAACGCATTGTGAATTTGCTTAAAGAAAATGGATTTACTGAGCAATAATGATATATGAATTTTTCATAAACACCATGTAAAATATATGCCCCGGGGCACTTTGAAATGCTCCGGGGCAAATTTATAGAATGCATTTGTGTATATCTATGAGTGATTTATATAACGCTACAGTTTTTTTGATATCCTATCACAGATTTCCTTAATATTCTTTTTAGATGTTGCCAGATTAATTCTGACAAAAGTTTTGCTATTTTTGCCGAAGCTTTCACCATAGTTAAAGATAATTCCGCACTTGTTTTCAAAAAAGTCAGAAATCTGAGTTGGCTTCAAGTATGCTCCAAAATCAGCCCATGCCAGGTAAGTTCCTTCAAGAGGAGAGATTACCAGCTTGGGATATTTTTTTGTCAATGTCTTTTTCATGTAAAGATAGTTTGAATAGATTATGTTTTTAACCTGTTCAAGCCATTCATTTCCATATCCGAAAGCGGCAGCGGCAGCAACATAACCCATTATATTGCCACTTGACTCGTGAATGTTTGCTGTTTTGCTGTCATATTTATCTCTTAATGCTTTGTCTTTGATTATTATTATGGAATTTTCAAGAGCAGCCAGATTGAATGTTTTTGTAGATGAAGTCATCATTATCAGGTTGTTGTAATTGGTAATGTTCATGGTTGGAATGTGTTTGTTTTCTCCATAAACAAAGTCGTGATGTATTTCATCTGAAATAACCAGTACATTATACTTCTTGCAAACGTACATCATGGCAGAGAGTTCTTCTTTTTTCCAAACTCTTCCGACGGGATTGTGAGGCGAACACAATATAAACAATTTGACATTATTATCGACAATTTTGCTTTCAAAATCAGCCATATCAATGCTGTAATTTCCGTTCTTGTTTACCAGTTCATTGCAAACCAGCTTTCTGTTATTACTTGTTACAGACTCAGCAAATTGATGATAAACAGGAGTTTGAATAATAATTGCATCTCCTTCACTTGTGAATGCTTGAACAACCCAGTTGATAGCAGCTACAACGCCTGTTGAGAAACGTATCCACTCACGTTTAATCTCGTGATTAAAATGTGTTTTTTCCCATTTTATGAAGTTGTTATAATAATCGTCGCCTGCGTAAGCATATCCAAATGCACCAAAATCAGAAATCTTTTTCATAGATTCTCTGACACATTTTGCAGTGGCAAAGTCCATGTCTGCAACCCACGCTGCAATCAATTCGCCATCTTTGTATTTTGCGGAAATCTTGTCCCATTTGTAAGAGTTAGTGTTTTTTCTATTTCTATATATAATCTTTTCCATAATAATATTGCGGGAAACAAATGCTTCCCGCATACCTTTCAAATTATTTTAAAGCGGCTGTTATGATTGCCATCTTATAAACTTCTTCTGCGTTGCAGCCTCTGGACAGATCGTTGATAGGAGCATTCAATCCTAAGAGGATAGGACCATAAGCTTCATATCCGCCAAGTCTCTGAGCAATCTTGTAACCGATGTTACCTGCTTCAATGCATGGGAAGATGAAGGTGTTTGCTTGTCCGGCAACTTTTGATCCCTTGCACTTTGTTTGAGCAACGACAGGAGAAACAGCAGCATCAAACTGGAGTTCACCATCAATGTCCAGATCAGGAGCAAGTTCTTTAGCTTTTTCTGTGGCATTTCTTGACAATTCTACTGTTCCGCCTTTTCCTGAGCCCTTTGTAGAGAAACTAAGGAAAGCAACTTTAGGATCAATACCGAATATCTTAGCTGTTCTTGCTGTTTCAACTCCTACTTCAGCCAGCTTTTCAGCTGCTGTAACAACAACATTACCATCTTTGTCCAATGTATCCTGGTAATCAATGTTGATAGCACAATCGCCCATTGCAAGATTTTGTCCTTCTTTTGACAAAATGAAGCATGAACTTACAAGGTGAGCGCCTGGTTTTGTCTTTACAAGTTGAAGTGCCGGTCTTACTGTATCAGCTGTTGAGTATGTTGCACCACCCAGCAATGCATCAGCAACGCCCATTTTTACAAGCATAGTGCCAAAATAGTTGCTCTTTTTCAGAAGTGTTCTGCATTCTTCTTCGGTCATTTTTCCTTTGCGGAGTTCTACCATTTTTGCAACCATGTTTTCAAAATCTGGATATGTTTCTGGGTCAATTATTTCAATGCCCTCAATATCAAATTTGTATTCTTTTGCTGCAGCTTTAACTTCGCTTACATTACCTACGAGAATTGGTGTTAAAAATCCGTCTTTTTTTAATCTTGAAGCAGCTTCAAGTATTCTTGCATCAGGACCTTCAGTAAAAACTATTTTGCGTGGATTTGCTTTTAAAATGTCGATTAATTTGTTAAACATATTTTTTTCCTTCTTTGTTTTATTTCAGTCAAGAATTTTATCATAAACACTATTTTTTTACAATGATAAATTGCCAAAGTGTCTATATACTTAACAACCATTTTGCAATTCCAAAATAAATCAAAAGTGAAATTGCATCTACTATAGTTGTAATAAAAGGAGAAGCCATAACAGCTGGGTCCAACCCTATCTTTTGTGCCAACATAGGAAGTGTACAACCGACAAATTTTGCAACCATGATAGTAAACACCATCGCAACACAAACAACAAATGCAATCAAAACTGATACATCAGTGTTGCCGAATATCAGTCTGTCAACCAGCATCATTTTGCCGAAATTGAGAGTAGCAAGTGTTATAGCACAAATTATGGATACTCTGAATTCTTTCCATATAACCTTAAAAATGTCTTTGAATTCAATATCTCCCAGTGACAAAGCACGTATTACAGTTACTGATGCCTGAGAACCTGTGTTACCACCTGTATCCATCAACATTGGAATGAAGGCTGTCAATACTACACAAGCGGACAAAGCGCTCTCAAAACTTGTAATAATCTGTCCTGTGAATGTTGCTGAAATCATGAGCAACATAAGCCACGGAATTCTTGATTTCCAAGTTTCAAAGATTCCTGTTTTAAGGTATGGTTTCTCAGTAGGAACGATAGCGGCCATTTTTTCGATATCTTCGGTAGCCTCATCTTCCATGACATTAACTACGTCATCGACCGTTACGATTCCGACCATCCTGTTTTCACTGTCTACAACAGGCATTGTGACCAAGCCATATTTGCTAAACTGATCTGCAACATCTTCCTGGTCATCTGTTGTTACTGCGCATATGACGTTAGGATCCATTATTTCTTCTATTATAGTTTCATATGGATGCATCAACAAATCTTTTACAGTTACAACACCCTCAAGATGTCTCTGTTTATCAGTTACAAACAGTGTGTAGATTGTTTCCATATCCTGACCATTTGAACGGATATAATCGAATGTTTGCTGTACATTAAGGGATTTCTTAATTGCCAGATACTCATTTGTCATGATGCTTCCGGCTGAGTTTTCAGGATACTTTAAGAACTGGTTAATTGTTGTTCTTGTTTCCGGTGTCGCATTCTTCAGCACTCTCTTTACAACGTTGGCAGGGAGTTCCTCAATAAGGTCAACGGCATCATCCACGAACAAGTCTTCAAGAATGTTTTTGACTTCGACATCACTCATGATGTTGACTATGTCAGCTTGTACGTAAGTTGGCAAAAAGGCAAAAACATCTGATGCAACATCTTTGGACAAGAGACGAAAAAGCAATACGGCTTTATCATTTCCGTATTCCTCAGCAACTTTTTCAATAAGTTCGGCTATGTCAGCTTCATTCCAATCCGAAATTGCATCTTTTAAATTTCTGTATTGTTTGTTTTCAATAAAAGCAAAAAGATCTTCAATATTCTCAATAGTGTATTTCTGATTCATTATTATACCTCCTTATTATATATATATAATGCGAGGCAAAACAAATCTGATCAGAAACCTATCCCATAGTGATATGAGAATCTAAATATTTTTCACATAAGGGAACAGGCTGATTAGAACTAGTTCTGCACCCTCGACTGCCACTATCCACACTCTCACATCCTTTCGTATAATTTAACAAAGATATAATAGTCTTTTTTTATTAAAAATGCAATATAAAAAACCGCCATCTCGGTTGAGATGGCGGCTAAAAGCTTGATTCAATTAATTATTCGGATTTTGTTTTGTCTTCTCCGTCTGCTTCTTCGCCTTCAGCTGGTTCTTCAGCAGGAGTTTCTTCAGCAGCTGGTTCTTCAGCGGGAGCTTCTTCAGCAGCTGGTTCCTCAGCAGGAGCTTCTTCAGCAGCTGGTTCTTCAGCGGGAGCTTCTTCAGCAGCTGGTTCCTCAGCAGGAGCTTCTTCAGCAGCTGGTTCCTCAGCGGGAGCTTCTTCAGAAGATGTTTCTTCAGTAGGAGCTTCTTCAGATGCAGCAGCACCTGCAGCAGCAGCGCCAGCTACTTCACCGGATTTGTCATCTTCTTTTTCAGAATCTTCTTTGTTTTCGTCTTCTTTGTTTTCATCTTCTTTGTTTTCATCATCATCTGATTTCTTTCTCTTGAATACGAGAAGGAGAATAATGATTACGAGAAGTAAGATTATAACAAGGAGAACCCAGAGCCATGTGAGATTGCCTTTTGTCTTATCTCCGCCATCAGTTGTTTCTGTAACCTTACCAGTTTCAGTTTCAGTTTCTGTTACTTTTGTTGATTCAGTTGTAACTGTTTCTGTTACTTTTGTTGATTCAGTTGTAACTGTTTCTGTAGATTCAGTTGTAACTGTTTCTGAAGACTCAGTTGTTATCTTTTCTGTTGTTTCAGTTGTATCTTTTTCTGTTGTTGTGCTTGGATCAACTGTGTAAACAGGTTTAACTGTGATTGTCTTTTCAACGCCGAGTGTATATGGTTCCCAAGCGCCTATGAAACCTGCTTTAGCTGGAACAGCTGGTTCCTCAATTGATGTAACACCAACAAGGTAATCTACTCTGGCAACTTCTTTTCCGGATTCATTAACGAATACTACTGTGTATGTTTCGTTCTGTGTATATACTGGAATTGTAGATACAACGATTGCTTCGTTCAATGCATATGGAGCCCATGTTCCTGTATAACCTGGTTTGGAAGGAACTGGAGGTTCAACGATTGATCTTGCACCCGGTTTATATCTTACAACGTCAATTGTTATAACTTCATCGCCTCTAACTTCGTAGAAGATAACTGCATAGTAACCTTTGTCAATGAAAGGAATCTTTTCATAAACTGGGTATACATAAATGACTGGTTCTTCACCAAGTGTGTATTCTGTCCAACCACCATAGTAGTCTTCTTTTTCAGGGCAAGCTGGTTCATCAATTTCAGTTGTTACGCCAGGGATGTATTTAACTACTGCTATTTCGTTTCCGTCTTCGTCAACGAATACAACGCTGTACATCTCATAGTAAACAGGTGAAACGTAGATTACTTCAGCAGAACCGAGTTCATATTCACTCCAGTTACCATAGTAATCTTCTTTTTCAGGGAATTCTGGTTCAACGATTTCAGTATCACCGAGAATGTAGTAAACTGTTGTAATTTCATTTCCATCTTCATCAAGGAATACTACAGCATATTTGTCGTTGTAATAAACTGTAATGTCTTCTGATGGAACTTCTGTAACTGCATTTCCGTCTTCATCAACGAAATCCAAATCAAGGCTATCATTGAGTTCAGCGAGATCTTCAAAGCTGAATCCAACTGGTAGGAATGTTTCGTATGTGAATGAATTTGAGCCTGATACAACAAATGAAACTTTTACGATGTTTGTATCTGCAAGAGACAATGTAACTGTTGTATTTGCTGCTGTAGAAGCATTGTATGTGAAGAATTCATCAATGATATTCTTTCCAACTCTTTGACTTGCTTTTCCGAGAGCTTTGTTTGTTAATGAACCAAACTTATAGGTCATAACAAAAGCGCCGCTTTCGTCGTCATACTGTTCAGCAAAAGATTTTGATTGAACACTTTCAGGAAGAGCTTTGAGCATTGTAATAGCCAAGTCATAAACACGTTTTGTCTTGCTTTCGCTGAAATCGCTCAAGCTAGCAGGATCTTCAACATCAGAACCCATTGTTGCATCAAAGATGGCAACTATTGTTGCAACGTCATAATCTTCGATTGTTGCGATAACTTCAGAAATTGGTTTTGAGAAGAAATCGATTATTTGCTGTTTAACTTCTGTGTCAACGTCATCAGATGTTAAGAGAGCAGTGTACTGATCGCCTGTGAAGAACAATTTGCCAGCTACGCCATTTTCATCATCATAGCTGATGTAGTCAGCAAGAGCGCTTATATCTGCGTTACCGAAAACACCAACAACTACAGATACATCAACATCTTCTGCAGTTAAACCATCATCAATATCAAAATGTACTGTGAGTTCAGCAAGGTTAGCTGGGTTAGCAGGATTTGTCAATTCTGCTTTTGTTGGGATAGCTTTAAGAAGAGTTTTTTCAAGGAGTGATTCATCAACCTTGTAGTTTACCCAAACGCTGTCTCCGTTGATTGTCAAGTCATCAGTGTATGTGAATACTTTGTAGATTGCCTGACTTAAAATTTCCTGGAGTTCAGCTCTGCTCAGTTTAACTTCTGGATTGTTGATTGTTCCTGTTGATACAGCCTTTGAAATGATATCAACCATATCTTTACCGGTCAAATCAATTCCTGTGAATGCGCTATAGTCAATAGCACCACCGGTATAAGTTTTACCAGTAATCAGTTCGTATAAGTCAAGTTTGTCTTGATCTGAGAGTGTTTCATAAACAACTTCAGGATCAGCAACTTTTTCAACTGCTTCAGGAGTAAATACTTGATCTACGATCGCTTGAGGTATGAGCTTAAGGAGTTCATCAAGCGGGAATGCTTTTGCAAAATCATCATTTGCGAGAACACCTGCAATACCATCATTTCTCCAGGCGTTTAAAAGTTGGTCTGGGAAGAATGCTTTCATATCTTCAATTGTGACTTTCTTTTGATTCAAAACTGTTGCGAGCTTTTCAGATGAGAACAAAACGGTGAATTCACCATTTTCATAACTGATATCAACAGCATCACTACCAGCAAAACCGTAGCTGACAGAGAAGGCTGATACTGAAAAGCATCCGACAAGCAAAAGAACTGCTAACAAAGTAGCTATAGATCTTCTCATAATTCTTGTACCTTTCATTTTCTCTTCCTCTTTTTTCGAATTAATTAAATTGAATCAGCTTAGATTGTGGATATAAAATCGCATAATTTACTGCCATATTGAAGCTGATGTGACAATAAATCGCCAATATAAGCTTATTTAATGGGTATAATTTACCACACTTTATTTCAAGTGTCAATATGTAATATAAAAAAATATCAATATTGTAAACAAAAAACACATCAAAAAAACACACCAAAGAAAAACGCAAACAAGCGAACTTGTCTGCGTTCAGGTGTTTAATCCATTTTTTGTCTCTTTTTGTTTTTAAAGAATTTTACCAAGAAGATAGTTCCAACCGTTATTCCGGCAATTACGACTATTGCAATAATAATCAAGTGAACGGGGAAGTATGTGGTGTGCGGAGAAACGTTGTAATCATCAGATCCGGCTTTCTTTGTTTGCTTAAATGATCCGTGATAATCGACATTCTTGGTTACTACACTAACCACTGTTGGTTCCCATCCTGTAAATGAGAATGTGTATTCTTGGGTTTCTTCTTTTGTTGGGGTTTCGGGCATTTCCAGTTTGTCTCCGAATTTGTATTTTTTGCTTGAATACAGATTATTGTCGACATAGAAATTTACTGTGAAATACTCGTCTTCTTGATTATCATCCTTCTTTTCAAAGATGAGATCGCTCTGAGAGTCTTTTAGAGTCAATACCAAATATTCACCTTGCTTGAAGAAGGATAATTCTTCTCTTGAACCGTTGATCACGGCATAGCATTTGTAATTGGAAACATCAGTTTCTTTTATTTTCACCATCAAACCATTTGTATCTATCGTGTTTCCCGAACCATCAACCATTTCAACTAACATGGTGAAGGATTCTTCGGAAATCTGGTTGAATTCAACCTTTAAACTGACACCATTGTTGACATTTGTCTTCAAAACACTTGATGGGATGTCAACAACGCACTTGTCGTTTGCTACAACAGATATCTTCATGTCATTCTTCGCAGCTAAAATAGACAAATATGTAATGTTGAACATATTGGCAGCATTTTTTGCTGTGATAATAAATGAACTAGAGTCACCAACTATTTCATAATCGTTATTATTTTGTTCGGACACCAAATCATGGCGCTCGAAAACAGCGGTATATTTTGTGTTTTCGGTTACTTTTGAAACAGGCTTATCCCATCCTTTGAATTCGTAATAACCATCGAGAGTATAGTAATCCAGATCAGATTCAGGGCATTCGGGAATTACACCGAATTCGCAATCTGAAACGTATACACTCTTGTCGATTATCCACTCTATCTCATATATGCGTTTCTCTTTGGAATATTGAGCTGTATACGATGTATCGCCTAGAGCAGGTGAGATATCTTTGTCCCAACACTCAAATGTGTATTTGTATTCTGAGTCGTAATAATCATTGACACTTTCAGGACATTCAGGAACAACCCCATAAGCACATTTTGTTGTTATGGTTTTGTCTTTCATTACCCATGTAACGGTGTATTGAGCAACTGAAGTCGAAAAATGCGGATATATGGTGAGATTTCTTATCACATTGTTAAAATCGACTCTGTTTCCGCCTGTTGTTTCCCAATACTCAAATGTGTACATTTCATAGGATGATGGAGGAATATCCGGACGAATCTTTGATGCTTCGCTTGCATCTTTAAGTACTAAATCAACAATTACGGTTCCGTTATAATTTACAAATGTGACAACAGGGAATGGATATATATCTGCAGCAGTTAAAAACGTGTTAATTGATGTTTCAATTTTGTAATCATATTTCGACGTTACGCTGAGTCTGTTTTTAATATTTCCATTTTCAAGCTCTGTCAACAATGATCTTTGTGTTGTAGACAAAGCAGGTTGAGTCGGTTTTGCTCCAGGAGCCAAAACAACACCTGGTGCAACTGGCTGAACTACAACTTCAGGTGGAATAGGCTCACTCACCACCGTCGGCGGATATGGCTCAAACATAGTTGCCGGTTTTTCCGGAACAACTGTAGTAGTCGGTATTTCTACCTTTTCAACTTCGCTGGGCCAAGAAACATTTGTTGGAGTTGCATTATTAGTATCCTCGAAGTACAAATCGGGTTCGAGAATTTGCATTAATGTTATATTTTTCTTCGACTGAATGTCGTAAATGTACCAGTCTTTTGACAGAGAAGCAGAGTCATCCAGATTCATACATATGACATACATTTGAGATATAAACTGGTAAAATCTTGTTGTTTTTTCTCTCTTTGTCATTTCGACATAAACAGCTCTGTTCTGCATTAAAGAATACAGGCTTGAATAGAGCATTATGAAAGAACTCAGTAGCAAGCTGTGATTTGTTTTGTACCATTCAAATCTTGCTGAATTAGTTGTTAACGACCTATATGCTCTTAATAAGCTTCTGAGTGATTGTGTTGCTATTCCTGCGTTATCTATATCTTCAGAACTTACTCCACCATAGCTGATTAATTGATCCTTGTTGTTTAGAACAGTGTCAACCGTGCCGCCAATTATTGTCTCATACATGGAATGGCCTTGAGATGAAGTGATGAATATCTGATCCATTTTCTTAAGGAATTCTTCACATTTTTCAACTTTTGCCAGGTATTCCAAATATGCTGAGTATTTTTCGTAATCGTTCTTGAATGCTTCTAATTCTTTTTGATATTGCTCGTATGCCTTGTTGTATTCATCAAGTAACTTCAGGTAATTGTTATATTCCTCAAGTTCACTTTCGTACTCGGCATAATCTTTTAAGTATTGTTCGTAGTCTGTAACTTTTCTTTGGAAATCACTGTAATCACTTAAGTACTGGTTATATGCGCTCAGTTCATTGAGATAAATGTTGTATTGTCTTTGATACTCTTCATATGCTTTTACATTATTGTTATATCTTGTCAGATTCCTGTCGTATAAATCCATGATCTCTTTGACATCAAGAGCATCGTTATAAACCTTGTTTACGAGTAGATTTGCATCAACTGGAGTTATCTCGATTGTTGCATTGTAGTTAACTTTTATCGGATATGAAGTGTCGGGTTTCATATTGCTGAATTGACATTCATACTGTCCATTTGTCAGAACCAAATCTAAAGTAACACCATTGCAGGTTGCAGAAACCGGAATCCATCTTATGCTTCTGTTGTTCTTGGTTCTTGCCACGTACACTCGAGCGGTAACGAATATATTAGAACCAACAGCTTCAAGGTCTACATAATCGGTTGAAATCTGGGTGTTATATCTTAAATAGTAATCTTGATTGGAATCGAGATACTTCTTCTCAAAGTCTGTATATGAATCCTTGGTTAACAGTTCCACAAGGATGCTTGGAGCAACACTGTTTGTGTACATGTTTTCATTGGAGTCCGAGAAATCAAAATTATTGACTGTATACGCTGAAAGACTTGGAATAACAAATAGCACACATAACAACAGAGATAATGTGCATTTAAATGCTTTTCCAACTACGATTCTTGCTTTGTTTTTCACAAATTGTTCCTTTCATACATTCTATAAATATCCATGATAATTGTACATCAAAACAGCTTTGCTGGCAATAGCTTTTACCAAATTGGATAATTCTGTTACAACTCATTTTTTTGACAAATTTAAAACTGCAGACAGAGCGCGCGACACTCGTTTTAATTGACTTTATATGCAATGAGTGGTAATATAAGGCGATATACTAATTATCAAAATTAATATTACTATGAATAATAACCTTAATAGAGATATCTAAGGAGTCGATATATTTTGGATAACATTAACAACAAAAAAACGAAGAACAAACACCGCTTTTGGTTGATTGCAGTTTTAGTAATCAACCTTATTGTGGTTGGTTATATCGCTATTGATGAATACAAAAAACAAAAAGAATCCGCAACTTTCATAAACTTTTCCGATATTAAGTTTTGGTACCTTGGAATAGGGATACTATGCTTTTTGGTTGCGGTTTTAATGCTCTATTACGAATATAAGAAAATGATTATGGTTGCCTCCGGAAAGAGTGATTCCAGAGGTGCTTTCGAGTGCGCAATGCTAGGAAAGTACTATGACAATGTCACTCCTCTCGGTGCAGGTGGTCAGCCATTCCAAATGATTTATCTGAAACAACGTGGTTTTTCTAATGGAGTCAGTGGATCAATACCGATTATTGGTTTTTTGGCACAACAAGTTGCTTTCATATTAATTGCAATAGTGGTATTTATTTCGAACAGAAATATTGTTGATACAATTGTGTTGGTCCGAGTACAAGCATATGTTGGTTTGTTCTTCTATATGCTGGTTCCAGCTGCAATTGTTTTCTTTGCGCTGTTCCCAAAACCATTTATTGCATTTTTGAATGCAATTGCAAAGTTTTTGAACAAATTGAGAATAGTTAAAGACAAAGAAAAAGCTGTAGAAAAAATAACTACAGTAATGAACGAATATGTCTCAAGTTTCAAAATCATAAACAAGCGCCCGCATTTCACAATACTTTTGCTGTTTTTATCAATAATATACCAGGTAGCAATTCTATCAATTCCTTTCTTTATGCTTAAAGCATTTGGTGGGACTGGGGATTGGTGGGATACTTTCTCTCGCGTAGTGTACATTTACGCAGCAATCACAGTAATTCCAAGTCCTGGTAACTCAGGTGCTGCTGAAGGTTATTTCTATGCCGTATTCTCTCAGCTTAAGGAAGGTTTCCTGTTCTGGGCAGTCATTGCATGGAGATTCTTAGTATATTACATGTGGATAATAGTAGGTATTATCATTACAGCGAAGAGTGCTATCATTCACAAGAAGCATATGAAAATAAAACCACCTCAAGAAGGCCCGCTTAATGTGGCTCTATTCGTCGATTTGTACTATCCAAGAGTAGATGGAGTAATCAAGACGGTTAATGCATATGCAAAATACATGACAAAAATGTACAACGGAAATGTTACTGTGTTTTGCCCATATGAAAAAGATTTTGATTATTCACAATTGCCATATGATGTTTACAAGATTAAACCAATAAAAATACCAGGGTGGAGTTATAGTTTCCCGAATCCTTTCGTGACCAAAGAGATGAAGAATTATTTCAAAGAAAAGCATTTTGACGTAATTCATTGTCATTCTCCATTCATTACAGGCAGACAGGCAATCAAGCTTGGAAAGATTTTTAAAGTACCGGTTGTATCAACATTCCACAGTAAGTTTTATGATGATACGGTAAGCATTACACATAGTAAGTTGTTGGCAAAGATTGTCGTCAATGTGGTTGTGGATCATTTTTGTAAATGTGACATGGTTTGGGCTTGTTCCGGAAGGACAGCTGACACATTGAGACAGTATGGTTACAACGGAACAATACATGTCATGAACAATGGTATTGATCCTTTGGATGAAAGCATTAATGTAGAACAACTGAAAAAAGATGTAATAGAAAAATACGATATTCCGAAAGACAAAAAGATATTGTTGTTTGTAGGCCAAATGATTTGGCAGAAGAATCTGAAAGTAATCTTGGATACAACAAAGATACTTGAAGACAGAAAAGAGAATTACTATCTGATTATTGCAGGTGAAGGATATCATAGAAAGGATATTCTCAAGTATGCATCAAGTATTAACCTTGAAAATTACAAGTATATAGGCGAAGTTAATGGAAAAGAGATATTTGGTGTTTACGCAAGTGCAGATCTGTTCTTCTTCCCATCAATGTATGACAACGCACCATTGGTTGTAAGAGAAGCTGCTTTGGTAGGAGTACCATCTTTGTTAACCAAAGGCTCTAATTCCGCTGAAGTTATAGAGGAAGATGAGAATGGTTATGTTGCTGAGCTGGATGCAAATGCAATGGCAGAAAAAATAGAATTCATTTTCAGCGACGATGAAAAGAGAGCACAGGTAAGTAAAAAGGCACAGGAAACAATTCCAGAACCATGGGAATTAATAATTGAAAGAGCTACATCATATTACAGAAGGGCTCTCGATACAGAACAGGAATTGGAAGAAGCTAGCGAACAAGTTCAAGTTAATCAGTAAACAAAAAAAGATTTAAAGAGATAGGAGGTAATGGTATATGAAATTTGAAAAGAACCAGAAGTATGCTACCATTGCCTTCTATAGTTTTATAGTATTGGCCATAGGCATACTTGCAGTGTTTTTCTTTATAAAGAACGGTGATGTTTCATCGTTTGTTGGAAAAATATTTGCTGTTGTCAGACCAATATTGTTTGGAATCGGATTTGCATACATACTCAGTTTCCAGATGATCTTTTATGAAAAGAGATTGTTTAAATTCTGCGACAAAATGAAATATGGTCGCAGGTTAAGAAGAACATTTGGTATCATTCTGACATATTTGATCATTCTGATTTTGCTGGCAATAGTATTCTGGATAATTATTCCTCAAGTAGGACGTGGTTATTCTGATTTGTCCGGCAAATTGCCGCTATACATCGATGCTATTCAATCATGGCTTGAAGCTCAAGCATCAAGTGAGTCAATATTTGCTCCTTTCTTTGCGAGCGTTGTAGAAGCGATAAGTAATGCAATCAATACAATTTATGATTTTATTTCTAAATACATTCCTGATATAACTACTATAGTTACAAATATTGCAAATGCAATAAAAGATGTATTGCTGGGATTAATATTGTCAGTATATTTATTGGCAGCAAAGGAAAAACTGATTGCTCAAGCCAGAAAGCTGATGAGAGCTATTTTTACCGATAAGATTTATTCAAGATTCAGTCATGCCAAAATAGTAATGAATAAATATTTTGGACATTTTGTGTATGGAAAACTCGTAGACTCAATATTGTGTGGGGTAATATCTCTCTTTGTTAATATGATATTAGGAGTGCCATATTATCCTTTGATAAGTCTTATTACAGCTATTACAAGTTTTGTTCCTATTTTCGGACCTATTTTTGGTGGTTTGGTTACAACTTTCATTGTATTTATCTCAAATCCGGATATTGCAATTTGGTATCTCATTTCATTCATAATCATTCAAATTATTGACTATCAATTCATTGCAAGAAAACTTCTCAAAGTCAATCTTGGTTTTTCAGCAGCTTTCATTTTCCTTGCGGTAGTTTTGATGACTGGTTTGTTTGGATTTGTAGGAACAATTATAGCGGTACCATTGTTTGCTGTTATTTATGTATTCGTAAAGGAACTAATCAATAAGAGATTAGAGAAGAGCGGAGAGTCAACAGAATTGGTGGATTATGCTGCTAATGATGATTCGAAAGCATTTATTATTGCAGATGAGGAACATAAGGCTAAAACCGCTAATGATGTTGAGACTGACTCAAACGAAGTAAAAGAAGAAAAATCCTTTAAAGAAAAAATGAAGGGATTGTTCAAAAAGAAAAACAAGGATGATAAAAAATAGGGTTGTCAAAATAATTTTGACAACTGTATGTCTCCGTAGCTCAGCAGGATAGAGCGTTCGCCTCCTAAGCGAAAGGCCAGCGGTTCGAATCCGCTCGGGGACGCCATGTCAATACCGGAAACCTTTGATAACCAAGGGTTTCCGGCAAAATTATTCAAATTGAATACCGGTCATCGGAGGACAGTACGCCGTAGCGTAGGGGATCGTAGAGTTCTTCAATTGCAAACATCCTGATCCTCACGATCCCGAAACTGGTGAAGTCAACAATTATGACGATGGTGATGGATTCGATGGAATGTTCCGTTTTGAAAAACATATGAAAGATTAAAAAAGGGCAGTTTAAAACTGATCAAAGTTTTTAAACTGCCCATTCTTCTACAATTCATTATATAACCTGATGGCTAATTTTTGATTATTAATTCCACATTCCAGGTCTTTCATTGTGATTGTTATTGTTGTTTTCTCTTTCGCGTTTCTTTCTTCTTTCTTCTTCTTCGCGACGTCTTTGTTCATCTACAGCGGCTTTTGCAGCATTTTCTTCTGCTATTTTTTTATTTCTTTCTTCAGCCATTGCTTTGAGTTCTTCAGCTGTCGCACCTTCCATTGCTGATTTGAATTCGTTTCCATCCATTGTTTCGTTTTCAACTAAGAATTCAGCAACAAAATCAAGTTTATCGCGGTGATCTGTAACAATTTTCTTAGCAAGAACATATCCTTCATCAATTATGAGCTTAATCTGCTCATCAATCTTTGCAGCGGTTTCTTCGGAGTAATCTTTGCTTGAGTTAAAATCACGACCAAGGAATATTTCATCTCTATCATGTTCGGAACCAAATCTTATAGTTCCCAGTTCACTCATACCATACTGCATAACCATGCTGCGAGCAATATCTGTAGCTCTGCTTATGTCATTGGAAGCACCACCTGAGATGTCACCGAAGACAGTTTCTTCAGCAGCACGTCCTGCTAAGAGCATAGCAATGTTTTCTTTGAGTTGATTCTTATATACGCTGTATCTGTCTTCCTGTGGAGGATTCAAAGTATATCCAAGAGCTCTTCCGGAAGGAATAATAGATATCTGTTTAACAGGATCCTGAGTTGGTAAGAAGTAAGCGGCAATTGCGTGACCGGCTTCGTGATAAGCGGTTTTTTTCTTTTCTTCCAACTTTGTTTTTCTGGATTTCTTCTGAGTACCGACTTCAATCTTGATTATGGATTCACTGATATCATCTATATCGATAAGGCTCTTGCCTTTTCTAGCAGCAAGAAGTGCTGCTTCATTCATCAGGTTAGCTAAATCAGCTCCTGTGAATCCGACTGTAACTTCGGCTACATGTCTGAAATCGACATTGGAAGCCAACGGTTTGCTCTTTGAATGTACCTTAAGAATTGCTTCGCGTCCTTCAATATCAGGATAATTGATAGTAACTTGTCTATCAAATCTACCTGGTCTTAAGAGGGCAGGGTCAAGTATGTCAGGACGGTTTGTAGCTGCCATTACTATGACACCATCATGAGTTCCGAATCCATCCATTTCAACAAGCAATTGGTTAAGAGTCTGTTCGCGTTCATCATGACCGCCTCCGAGACCTGCGCCTCTGTGACGACCAACAGCATCAATTTCATCTATGAATACAATGCTTGCGGGTGCTTTCTTTGCTGTTTCAAACAAATCTCTAACTCTGGAAGCACCAACACCAACGTACATTTCAACAAAATCTGATCCTGAAACTGACAAGAAGGGAACTCCTGCTTCGCCTGCTACAGCTTTGGCCAAAAGAGTTTTTCCACATCCCGGAGGTCCTACAAGAAGAATACCTCTTGGGATTCTTGCACCCATTTCTCTGTATTTTGCGGGATTTCGCAAGTAATCAACGACTTCACGAAGTTCTTCTTTTTCTTCATCGCAACCTGCAACGTCGGAAAAATAGACTTTGCTCTTGTTTGCTTGACCAAATGTGATTCTTGCTCGAGAAAACTTTTGAATCTTGATTTGTTCAGAAGTCATTCTACGGAAGAAAATCACATAAACAACTATCATTCCTATTACTATCACAATGTATGGTAAGAACGACAGAAAGAAATTGTTACTGGTTTCAATTGTCCATTTTTTCAATGTTCTTTCTGTTTCAGGAAGAGCCATCTGTTTATCCAAATATGTTTGGATATCTCTCTTGAATAATGTGACATCTCTGATGGTAAATCTTAACGTCTTATTATCAGTTGTTTTGACTGTTAAAACATTAGTTCCAGATACAACAAACTCAGTAACTTCATTGTTTTTGAATTTTTCCAGTATTTGACTATACGTTAAAGCATTGCCATTATTATTGTTTAAAAGCAGTGTTGCAAGTAAAACAATAACTACGAGAATACCAGCATAAATCAAAATGGTTCTGGTTGACTTTTTCATTATTATACCTTAATGGCGCAATGCCTCTGTCCGGAGGCGTAAGGAGCGCCTGTGCTCCTCTCTTTTTATTTTGTTATGGATAGACAATATTTTTCTTCTTGTACATATTAACACCTTCTAATGATAATAATAAATGCAAAAATTGTAAAGAAAATATGTACAAAATAAGATTTTGTTCACAATTAAGTGTTCAATACCTTCTTCAAAAAGTTTCCTGTGAAGGATGATTCTATTTCAGATACTTCTTCAGGAGTTCCTTCAGCTATAATAGTGCCTCCGCCATCTCCTCCTTCAGGACCCAAGTCAATAATATGATCTGCGGTTTTAATAACATCAAGATTATGCTCAATGACAACTACTGTGTTTCCTGAATCAACGAGTCTGTTAAGAATACCAAGCAGACACCCAACGTCATAAGTGTGTAGACCTGTAGTTGGCTCATCAAGGATATAAATTGTTTTTCCCGTAGATGCTCTTGACAGTTCAGTTGCCAATTTAACACGCTGAGCTTCACCTCCTGACAATGTTGTTGATGATTGTCCGATTTTTATGTAGCCAAGACCAACATCAAACAAGGTTTGAAGCTTCTTTCGTATTTTGGGTATATTTTCAAAGAATTGAAGGCCTTCTTCAACACTCATTTCCAACACATCATATATGTTTTTGCCCTTGTATTTTACTTCAAGGGTTTCTTTATTATACCTGTGTCCCTGACAAACGTCGCACTTGACGTAAACATCAGGAAGGAAATTCATTTCTATGCACTTAACACCATCACCCATGCAGGCTTCGCATCTTCCTCCTGACACATTGAATGAGAATCTGCCGGGACCATAGCCTCTGGTTTTGGCATCAGGTGTTTTTGAAAACAAATCTCTGATGTCTGAAAACAAACCGGTGTATGTTGCTGGATTAGATCTTGGCGTTCTTCCTATGGGACTTTGATCTATTGAAATGACTTTGTCTAAATATTCGTAACCTTTAATACTTTCACATTTTCCGGGAAATGTATTTGCTCTGTTCAATTCTTTTTCAAGTTTTGGAAGCAATATTCCTTCAATCAAAGAGGATTTTCCGGAACCTGATACTCCGGTTATGCATGTGAATTTGCCCAGAGGAATGTTGACTGTAATTCCTTTAAGATTGTTTTGTGCAGCGCCTACTATAGTCAGATATTTGCCTGTTCCTTTTCTTCTTTCCTTAGGAACTGGAATTGAAAGTTTCCCGGCTAAATACTGGCCTGTTAAGGATTTTTTGTTTTTTGCAATCTGAGCGGGTGTTCCTTCAGCAACTATTTCGCCGCCGTGTATTCCCGCGCCCGGACCTATGTCAATAATGTAGTCAGCAGACTCCATGGTTTCGCTATCATGCTCGACAACAATTACCGTGTTTCCGCTATCTCTCAAACTCTTAAGAGTTCCTATTAGTCTAGAATTGTCTCTTTGGTGGAGCCCTATACTTGGTTCGTCCAAAATATACATAACTCCAGACAGAGAAGAACCTATTTGAGTAGCAAGTCTGATTCTCTGAGCTTCGCCTCCTGACAAAGTAGTAGCTTGTCTAGAGAGAGACAAATATCCTAAACCGACATTCTTTAAAAACGTGAGTCTGGATTTTATTTCTTTATTTATCTCGTGGGATATCTGCTCATCTTCATTGTTCAAATTCATTTCTTCAAAGAATTTCAAAGAGTCAAGAACACTCATATCACAAACTTGTTGAATGTTCTTTTGAGATACAGTTACTGCCAAGACTTCGGGCTTTAATCTCTTTCCCTTACAAACTGGACAAGGAATTGAATCATAGTATTCATCATACTTTTCAGACCACTCCTGATCGCGCCTGTTTTTAATAGTATTTAAAAGTCCGCGCCATTTTACAGGACCTTCATGCCTTCTGCCTTCAAAATATCTGACAACGTAGAATGTTTCATTTCCGCATCCGTCATACAAAGCACTGAGTTGTTCACTTGTCATATCGGATATTTTTGTGTCAAGAGTAAATCCGTATGCCTTTCCCACTTCTACAAGTAGCGCACCGCCCCAGCTCTCTTCATCAGCATTCATAAAACCGGCTACATCAATGGCACCTTCTCTTATTGAGAGGTCTTTGTTCGGAATAATCCTGTCTTTTGAAAGTGTTTGAATAGAACCGATTCCTGAACAATTCGGACACGCGCCCAAAGGAGCGTTAAAAGAGAATAATCTCGGCTCAAGAGCACTCATGGTAAAAGAGTGTTCTTCGCAGGCATAGTTTTGTGAATATGTTGTCGCCTGCTCTGTATCCATGTTATATATAACGACATTATTGTTTCCGAGTTTTAATGCCGTTTCAACGGAATCTGCAAGTCTGCTGTCAATTCCGTTTTTCAAAACAAGTCTGTCGACAACGATTTCTATGTTGTGCATTTTGTTTTTATCCAGTTGAGGCGTTTCTGACAACTCTACCATTTCGCCGTCAACTCTTGCTCTTGTGTAGCCGTTTTTCAGACAATCAGCAAATAACTTATCATGGGTTCCTTTCTTATCTTTGACTACTGGAGCCAGAACTACAAATTTTGTCTGTTCGGGCATGGATTTTATACTATCCAGAATTACATCTGTCGGTATTGCTTTTATTTCTTTTCCGCAGACGGGACAATGAGGAACACCAATTCTTGCAAACAACAATCTCAGATAGTCATAAATCTCAGTTACGGTTCCAACTGTAGATCTGGGGTTGTTTGAAGTTGTTTTCTGGTCAATTGCAATTGCCGGGCTCAACCCTTCAATAGAGTCCACTTCCGGTTTATCCACCTGGCCCAAGAACTGTCTGGCATACGAACTGAGTGATTCAACAAATCTCCTGTGTCCTTCTGCATACAAAGTGTCAAATGCTAAAGAAGATTTTCCCGAACCTGATAATCCCGTTATGACAGTCAAAGTGTTCTTTGGAATATTGACGTCCACATTTTTCAAATTGTGAACTCTTGCACCTTTTATTCTTATGTATTTAGGTTCCATAATTACTCCGGATTTCTGATTTTTGCTATTGCATCTCTTAGATAAGCTGCACGTTCGAAGTCTAACATGTTGGCAGCTTCTTTCATTTCCTTTTGCATCTGTTCGATCAATGTGTTTCTTTCGTGTGTTGACATCCTGCCCTTGTGTTGAGCTCTTTCAATGTCTTTCTTTGATTTAATCTCAATTACATCCCTGATTTCTTTCTTGATTGTATGAGGAGTAATGTTGTGTTCTTTGTTATATTTTTCCTGAATAGATCTTCTTCTTTCGGTTTCCTTAATAGCCCTTCTCATGGAATCGGTTGTTGTATCAGCATACATTATAACCAATCCATGTTCGTTTCTGGCAGCGCGTCCTATGGTCTGAATCAGTGAAGTTTCAGAACGCAATAATCCTTCTTTATCTGCATCAAGAATTGCAACAAGGGAAACTTCCGGTATATCCAATCCCTCTCTCAACAAGTTGATGCCAATAAGGCAATCAAAGACACCCAGTCTCAAATCCCTGATTAATTCCTGCCTCTCGAGCGAATCAACTTCGTGGTGAATATATCTTACTTTGACCCCATTTGTTCCGTAATACTCACATAAATCTTCAGCCATTTTTTTGGTCAGAGTGGTTACAAGAACTCTTTCATTGTTCTTGGCTCTTTCCCTGATCTCGCCTAACAAATCGTCAACCTGACCTTCGATAGGTCTGATATCTACTTTAGGATCAAGCAGGCCTGTTGGTCTTATTATCTGTTCAACCATCCTGGAGCTGTGTTCTTTTTCATATGGGCCGGGAGTAGCTGAAACATATACAACTTGATTTATTTCAGATTCAAATTCATCAAATCTCAATGGTCTGTTGTCAAAAGCTGAAGGTAGTCTGAAACCATAATCTATGAGAGATTGTTTTCTTGACCTGTCGCCTCCGGACATAGCTCTGACCTGAGGCAGAGTAACATGTGATTCATCAACAAACATCAAAAAGTCATCGGGGAAGAAGTCCAAAAGACAGAATGGCGTAGAACCAGCCGGTCTTCCGGTTAAAACTCTTGAATAGTTTTCCACTCCGGAACAATAACCCATCTCTTTTATCATTTCTATATCGAACTTTGTGCGCTCTTCTATTCTTTGTGCTTCTATGAACCTTCCTTCGCTTTTGAACAATTCAACACGTTCTACCATCTCTTCATAGATGTCCTGAAGAGCTTTGTTTCTTTTTTCTTCGGATGTTGCATAGTGAGTTGCTGGATAAATAGAAACATAACTGAGTCTGCGCTTTATTTCACCCGTCAATGCATTCACTTCCGTGATTCTGTCAACTTCATCTCCGAAAAACTCGATTCTTACAAGGTTTGTTTCGGAAGAAGGCATGATTTCCAGTGTATCACCCCTGACACGGAAGTTGTTTCTTGAGAGTGCGAGGTCATTTCTGGTGTAATTTATAGAAATTAACTTTCGCATGAATTTGCGCATATCTATGTTTTGACCTTCTCTGACTGAAGCAACCAAACTCTTGTATTCGCTTGGATCACCTAATGAGTAAATACAAGACACACTTGCAACAATTATTACATCTCTTCTTTCAAAAAGAGCAGAAGTAGCGCTGTGTCTGAGTCTGTCGATTTCATCATTAACAAGTGAATCCTTTTCAATGTATAAATCCTTGCCCGGAATATATGCTTCAGGCTGGTAGTAATCGTAGTAAGAAATGAAGTACTCTACGGCATTTTCAGGAAAAAACTCTCTGAATTCCGAACACAGTTGAGCGGCCAAAGTCTTGTTGTGTGACAGCACCAGAGTCGGACGATTCATACGTGCTATGACATTTGCCATTGTGAATGTCTTGCCAGAGCCTGTTACACCTATTAAAGACATTTCTTTTTCGCCATTATTTAAACCATTAACAATAAAATCAACTGCTTCAGGTTGATCTCCGGTTATTGAATATGGCGAATGAAGTTTAAATAAATCTGGCATAGCACCCTCAAATGTAGAAATTTAATTTCATATTATACTTTGTGTGTTTCGTAAAGTCAATGTAAAAACGATTACAAATAAGTGTACACATTAGCAGAGTTGATTGTCAACATATTTATTGTAATTCGTAAATCATTATGATAATATATTTGCGTACGATATTTATTATATAATGCGAGGTTTTCTTGTGAAAGAGAAAAAGACTTTCTTCAAGTATTGTCCTATATATCTGATAGTACTCATTGCAATCGCAATTGCGATGGTAGTAATAAACATAATTGCTCGAAATAATCAGGTTTTTGCTGACACTATCAATGATTCATTGGGACGAGTAGCCCGTTGGGTTATGACTGCTATATCAGGCATTGTGCCATTTTCTTTGACCGAAACGATAATATTGTGTATCCCGCTCTATGTTGTGATTTTTGTTTTGTTAATTATATGGATATTCAAGAACACAGATAAGTTTTACAAGGTATTTTCATCACTTTTGGCAACTATGTTAGTTATATTCATAATTGCTCAGTGCACATCAGGATCCAGCTATTATGGCAAAACTGTTGCTGAGAAGATGGGAATCAAAGTTGAAAAATTGTCCGCCAAGGACTTATATGACACAGGCGTTATACTTGCTGACAGGGCTGCAGCAGAACTGGAAGACATAGTCTTTCCTGAACAAACTTATTCGGTTATGCCGTATTCAATTGATGAACTCAATGATGAATTGAACAAAGCCTGGGACAAAGTAATAGAAAAATATGACTTCTTCCAGCCAATGCAAACAAAGGTAAAACCGGTTATGATAAGCTTTTTATGGACATATACGCATATATCAGGTTTGTATTTTGGCTTGACGGGTGAAGCTAATTTAAACATGAATTATCCGGACTTTGTAATTGTTTCATCAGCTGCTCATGAATCTGCTCATCAGAGAGGAATAGGAAGGGAAGATGAAGCAAGTTTTGTTGAATTCATTGTGTGCATGAACAGTGATAGTCCATATATGAGGTATTCCGGATATATGGATATGCTTCATGAAGTGATGGATAAATTGAGTTCTGCTGATTCAACTCTGAATAAAAAACTTCGCAGTTACATCAATAAAAGACTGATGAACGAATTTGTTTCTTATGGTGATTTCTTTGTGAAATATGCTTCAAATCCAGCAGCTACGGTTTCTGACAAAATAAACGATACAAGTATCATTTCTCACGGACAACCTGAAGGTGTCAAGAGTTACGGACTTGTAGTAGATTTGGTGTGTGCATATTTGTTGCACTATGAACAGACTCAAAACTAATTAATCCGAAAGGAAGTTTAATATGGCAAACAACGGAGATAAAAGAATACTGATAATTGAGGATGAAAGAAACATTTCTCAACTTCTTCAAGTGAACTTAATGATGGAAAATTATCACGTGGATCAGGCCTTTGATGGAGAAGAAGGTCTCAAAAAGGCTTTGACAGGTGACTATGATCTCATCCTGCTTGATATAATGCTTCCTAAAAGAGATGGTTTCTCGATTTGCAAAGAAGTCAGAAAGACACTTAATACTCCAATAATCATGGTAACCGCAAAAGAGTCAGATATAGACAAGATAACAGGACTCGATATAGGTGCTGATGATTATGTGACAAAACCATTCTCCGTAAAAGTATTGATGGCCAGAGTAAAGGCTAATATAAGAAGAAATGTCGGAGAAAAAGTTGAAGTAAAATCCGTATCTAACCCTCAGGAGAGGATAGTTATCCGTGGTCTTACTATAGACACTAAGAATTACAGAGTTGAAAAAGACGGAAAAGAAATTGAACTCTCAAGTAAAGAATATGAGGTACTTTTGTATCTGGCAACCAATTTGGACCAGTTGTTTACAAGAGAAGAATTGTTAAACAATGTTTGGGGATACGAAGGTTATTACGGCGGAGCAAGAGTAGTAGATGTTACTATGTCGAGGCTTAGAGCTAAAGTTGAATCCAATCCGGCAGAACCGGAATACATAAAAACAATAAGAACAAAGGGATATTACATTTCAAAGTAAAGGACAGAATATGTACCGAAATTTACACTTTAAAATCATTTTGATTTTCGTAGTATTTACGATTATTCTGATGGCAACTGTAGGTTCTGTATTGTTTGTCAACATGTATAACTTCTATAACTCAGATTTCAATGATCAGATGGAGCAGGCCTTCTCCGAAAACGGAGAACTTGTTGTACAATTGAAAAATGCATTGAATGAATCCGAGTACTATTCGGTTCAATCCGAATTGTTGAAAGCAAACCAAAGTTTACTGGGAATAAACAGGTATAGGAACTACTATGTAATTTCTATAGATGGTATAGTGCTTGCAAGTTCTGATGAATACTCTGCAGGCAGTCTTGAGTTGACCAAAAATATCATAACTGCCATGACCGGAGTCACAGGCGTAGGCAAACAATTCTGGACGGATTATATAGATTATGCCTATTACATTTCGAACGGAACTAATGCAAGTATTATCTATATAAGAGACTCACAAAACTACGTAAGACAATTTGCTGAGATTATATTCCAGATTATCATAACAACAATTTTTATCGGAATGCTGATTTCGATAGTTTTGTCATTCTTCCTTTCAAAAGCAATCGCTGACCCGATAGGCGACATGACAAGAAGTGCTGAAAAAATAACAGAGGGTGAATATTCAGAAGAAATCCAAATAAGAAGCAAGGACGAAATCGGAACACTCGGAGAAACATTCAATTACATGAGATCGGTAATTAAAAACACTCTTGATGAAGTTTCCGGTGAAAGACAAAAATTCGAAACTCTTTTCCTATATCTGAATGATGCGGTTTTGGCATTTGATTCTGAAGGAAAACCGATGCATGTCAACAAGATGGCTTCGGAATTGTTTAACATAAATGGCGATCTCCATGATTTCTCTTTCTCTCAGATGATGAAATGGCTGCAGATCAACTACAAGGAAGTTTCAGCCGGATATAGAGAGAATCGCAATTATGTTGTAAGAGACGTATTGTATGGTGAGAAGGCATTTGATGTTACTTTTGCCGAATTTAGATATACACAACAAGAAAAAGAACAAGTTGGAATAATGTGCGTTATCCACGATAACACAGGTCGTTATGAACTTGATAAATCCAGAAGAGAATTCGTTGCTGATGTTTCCCATGAGTTGAGAACACCTTTGACCAGCATAAAAGGTGCTGTTGAGACAGTATTGGAATATCCTCAACTCGATCAGGATTCAAAGGACAGTTTTTTGAAAATGGCTGTTTCAGAATGCGACAGAATGACTCGTATCGTATCCGATTTGCTTGTATTGTCCAGACTCGACAACAAGGGAACCAATTGGGAGATTGTTGAGTTTGCTCCTTACGATATGGCAAAACAGGTATATGAGATGATGAAAGTTGAAGCCGGCAAGCGCAATCAGAATTTCCAATTCAATTGTGAAAACAATATCCACAATATGGTTGGGGATAAAGAAAAACTTCAACAGGTTCTTATTAATATAGTTTCAAATTCCGTAAAGTATACTCCTGACGGCGGAACTGTAAAGATAGAAGTTAAGCCTGATGGTGATTTTGTGGTATTTAATGTATCTGATACGGGAATGGGCATTCCTGAAGAAGATATACCAAGGATATTTGAAAGATTCTACAGAGTTGAAAAAGCAAGAAGTTCGGACAGGGGCGGTACAGGCCTTGGTCTGGCAATTGCTAAAGAAATAACTGAAGCCCATGGCGGAAGTATATCATTAAAATCCAAATTAGGAGAGGGAACAGATATATCTATCAGACTCCCGTATGTTGCTGAAATAGCAAAGTAAAAACATGAACAGAGTAATTCCAAAAATACTCAGTGTCTTGATGACCATTGTAATCTGCATATTAATGGTTTCACTTGTGTGTTCTGTAGTCATATATTTATTTGGATTCAGCAGAACTCCCACATATGAATTAGATGCAGACATAATAAGGCAGGCAAGAGAGAGCGAAAACAAAATCGATTTAACTGATTATCTGGACTACAGAATAGTAGCCCCGTGTTTTAGCGCTGTCTGCAGTTCAACAGGTGTCGATTACTGTTTTATTGGCGGAAATGAATCTCAGCAAAACTTCTATAACCAGATTGATGATGTGATTTATGCTTTGTTCAATGAAAACACAAAAGTTACTTTCATAAGTGAGAATGAAGGTAACGACATATGGAAAGAAAGATTATTGGGAGATGGCGTTTTTCTTGAATGGATGTCATATGTAAGAAAGAGTGCAATCTTTTATAACCTGTTTCCGGATTTGTATGGACAGAATATATCAAACGAAGCCATTAAGTGCATAATGATTTATCCTGTTGAAGATGGTTTTGAAGCTATGGCAAAAGTTGGCGCCGATGGTTTTGCTCTTTATAAGCCGTCAGAAAACACTTCAGTATCATTCAATTACAAGCGAATTGAAATGGAATATCCTTTGACTTTTAAATTCGCTGCTTCAGACAGTACAATAGATGAATCATTCAATACACAGATTAATGTTTTGCCTGAGTGCCTGTTGATCGATGAATTAACCAGAAGTGATTTGAATATTGTATCTACTTTGAAACCTGACAATCAGAGTCCATACTTAAATGCATTCAAGATTAACACAGTTAAAGCATCTTCATATATTGATGACGCTAAGAACTATGTTTATGTTGATGAAGATACTACACTCGTGATAGGTGAAAATGGTGTATTCTATAACTCGGATACAAGAAACGGAATTCATATTTCTAGTTTCATAGGTAATTCAGACGAATATGAGATTAAGGATTATTTGTGTATCTGTAATAAACTTTTGCATGACCTGCAAATAGACATTGAAACAACCAATATTTTCATTTCGGATATTTATTATTCAAATGATTATCTGACAGTTTCGTATGGCTTTAAATATGACAATGTACCATTGCAGTTCGGCGGAGTATCCAACCCCATAAAATTTGTGTTCAAAGACAATGTCTTGGTATCTGCAAGCGTGTATAACTACAGCATCAGTGAAGCAGAAACCCAAACATCAATTATCCAATATTTATCCATGGTTTCATATCTTTTGAAAGATGAAAAAGGTAATGTTGACTTCAGACTGTTTTACAACTCAGAGAACGGGGTTGAAATAATCAGTTGGATGGCTCAACACGAGGAATATTCAGTTCCGGGTGAAGAACCATGAGTTGGAGAAACATAAAGATTTTTGCTCTCGCCATTCTGATAGTTCTGAACGGGTTGTTTTTATGGCTTGTTAGCAATCAGTTTGTAACCATGGGCAAGTTTACCGATGAAGAAATAGACAATGTTATAAAGATTCTGGACAATGGTAATATTCACGTTGAAAAATCCTTGATCAATCAAGAGAAGATATCTCCTAATGCATACAAAGGAAAACTAGAATTCAGCAAACTCTTAGATATATGGGACAATGTGTATTCAAACGTGAGTAACGAATTGAATGTTATTTCCGGAAGATCAAGAGAAGGAAAAGTTTCAATTGACACAGAATTGGATTTTAATTTCATCTCTATAATCAGGCCCGGAGAATACACATTTGATGACAGTTTGTTTGAGTACTCGGGATTTGATCCGAACTACTACATTGATTCGTTTAACACTGCGATTTTCGGGGAGAAATTCTTTGATTACGTTAAAGTCAAAGTGACCTGTGTAGGTCTTTATACAGATGAAGATGGTTTGGAATATGTAAAATTCAGACAAACTTATGACGGCAATATAATAAACGAGGGAGATATCAATTGCGTTTTTGTCGGAGGAAAACTCATTTATGCTGAGGGATTTCTTTTGGCAATTGCTCCCAATAACACCATATCAACTAATTGTGTGGATATTCTTTCTATCTTAGTAAAAGAAAACGGAAGAATAAAAACAGAAACCAATGATGAAAAAACAATAGTTAACATAGTGAATGGTTTGTCTTATGTTAAAACAAAAGACACATTCTATCTTGTTCCAACATATAGAATTATATATGCGGATACTAATGAGAGCGTATATGATGCAATTACAGGAGAATATTTAGGAAGTTAGATTAATGGAAAAAATAGTAATTAGTGGACCATCAAACTTATTCGGAAGTGTAAAAATAAGTGGCATGAAAAATGCTGCAGTTGCAGTACTGTTTGCAACCATAACTGTAAATGATGAGTGCATAATAGATAATTTGCCCGACATTTCGGATGTGAACTTGTCACTGAAACTGCTTGAAAACATGGGTGCAATAGTTGTCAAACTAAGTGACACAAAGTACAAGATTGACACAAGAACTATTACGACAATAACAGCGCCTGTCGAAGAAGCGGGAAAAATGAGGGCGTCGTATTACATAGCAGGAGCTTGTCTGTCCAGATTCGGTGTCTGTAAAGTCGGTTTGCCCGGAGGATGCGATTTTGGTTCTAGACCTATTGACCAGCATATCAAGGCATTTGAAGCAATGGGTGCCAAAGTACGAATTGATGAAGGATACATAGATGCGTCAGCTGTTAACGGCATGAGGGCAGCAAATATTTACTTTGACTGCGTGACAGTCGGAGGAACAATTAATGCAATTCTGGCCGCAGTCAGAAACGATGGATTAACAATAATTGACAACGCTGCAAGAGAACCTCATATAGTTGATTTAGCAAACTTTCTAAACTTCTGTGGTGCAGATATAACAGGAGCCGGTACTGATACAATAAAAATTAAAGGGCAAAAGCAACTTCATGGGTGCGAATATACAATAATACCTGACATGATAGAAGCAGGTACCTTTATGATAGCTGCAGCCGCTACCGGAAGCGAAATCATGATAGAGAACATAATACCTAAGCACCTTGAGTCCATGACTTCAAAGTTGTCAGAAACAGGCATAAGATTTGAAGAAGGAGACGAAACACTACTTGTGTGCAAAAGGACAGAACCTTTGAGACCGGTAAATGTTAAAACTCTTCCTTATCCGGGATTCCCGACAGATATGAACCCTCAGACTGCAGTTCTCTTGTGCTGTATAAATGGTATCAGCAGAATTAATGAGACCATCTTTAACGACCGTTTCAGATATGTAAATGAATTGAGAAGAATGGGCGCTATTATTGATATAGATAATGGAATTGCGACAATAAAGGGCGGAATACCTCTCAAAGCAGCAAGTGTTAGAGCCGTTGATTTAAGGGCAGGCGCAGCTATGGTTTTAGCTGGACTTGTTGCAGAAGGCAATACTTCAATTGATGACATATTCTACATAGAAAGAGGATATGACAGCATAGTTGAAAAACTTGCCAGTTTAAAGGCAATAATTAAAAGAGTTAAGATACAAGATATTACTTAACGGAATTTGGAGATCAAAATGAGCAATAAAAAAGTGAAAAAAGATTATAGTGTTTTAATCAAGATTTTATGTATTACACTTGCAGTTATTTTCTTGGCGTTTTCTGTTTATGAAGTCATAGAGATAACAAAAATAACCAATGAATCACATTTTTTGGAAATAGTATCTAAATTAGCAATTTTAATTTACGGATTGACTATAACAGCAGTTTGCGTACTTGGTTTTGTTTTGAAAAACAATACAGTAAAAATTGTTGTTACTGTTTTGGTTGCTTTGAGCATTTTACTTGCACTGGTCAATATAATAACATCTATTAATTATGCCGTAACTGATTTCAAAGTAGGTGATGCATTAACAATAGCAGTCAATGTAGCTATGATTGTTGCATTTGTTTTATTGTTAATAAAGAGAACATTGGGAAAGTATCTGTTAATAGTACCTATAGTAACTATATTGTTGCATCTTTATAACTTGATAATCGTTTATCCGAGCACAGATTCAGATACAATTTCAACATACGTTATCTGGAGCTTGTTCATGATAGCTGTAGCAGCATTGTACGGAGTATTTCTGTTTGTTAACAAAAAGATGTATTTGCTACTTGGAATCGGCGTATTCAGTTTTTTGTGTTTCTTCAGAATGTTATTGATCATTTCTGCAAACGCAGATGCATTGACAGCTCTGACATCATTCGTTCAACTGTATGCTGATCCGATGTTCATTTTGTCCATCATTTCACTTCTCATATTGCCGAAGGAAAAATAATAAAAATATAGTAATTACTTGTGCGGAACTCATTTTTGGGTTCCGCATTTTCATTTCTGCGTTTTGTTCAAAAATGTGTCAAAAAACACAAAATGTGAACAAAACACAATTGACTTGAATAGAAACAAATGTTATGATATGCATGTTCATTTTAAAGTACGAGATACAAAGAAATGAACAGAGTATATGCTTACGAGCCAACTATCATTAAATCAATAGGAAAATAAGAAAAAAGACAAGATTTTTTGAAAACAGAAAAAAAGTATGCCAAAACAGACTACCATGAGTAGCCTAAAAAGAAGATTGTAAGAATATAACTAAGCAGAAATAACTTTGTAATTCAAGCCACTTTTCATCAAAGAATAAATTACACGAAGTAATTTCTTTTGAATGTGGCCAAGAATCACATAGAAATGCTTACCTTCGGATTGTTTTTTAAGGTAATAGTCTTTGAAAACCGGATCCCATTGCCAAGCGATACGAGCAACCTGAAAAAGAGCGTATCTTAGATATTTTGAACCCTTTTTCGATGGTATTGTGTGCTTAGCTTTGTAGTTGCCAGATTCATAGACAGTACAATCGATTCCAGCAAAAGAAACAAGGAAATCAGCAGAGTGAAACCTGTTAATGTCACCAATTTCACCCGCAATCAAACCTGCAGTAATGTAACCTACACCAGGAATAGTAAGCAAATTGGGGAAATGTTGCTTAACATAGTTTTCAATTTGGACATCATACTTTTCCACTCTCTTTTGAATGTGTTCAAGCTCTTCAATTGCATCGATGAGTTGAAAAGAATCGTAATCAGATTTGATCCCGGCAGTGTTTTTTGCTGCATCAATCAATTCGAGAGCAGAACATTTGCACCTGCCATGGATCAAAGCAGAGACCTTGTTGGCATGAGCTTTGGCCAGCTTTTGAGGAGATGGGTACTCTTTGAGTATGGATAAAGCAGAAAGAACATAAATATTGCTAAAGAAAGATTCAAATTCAGGAAACATCAGATGAACAAGTTTGTAGACATTCAGTTTTGCCTTTCTTAATTCATCGACGATGTAGAATCTTTTTCTAGATAGAGATTTTAACGCAAGAGTGTGGTACAATGTAGACGTATAGGGCGAGAAGCTCCCCATGTTATCTACTAAGTACTTACAAATGGTTTGAGAATCAAGGTTATCGTTTTTTGGACAATGGACCTTAGAAGCTTTTCTGACCATATTGGTTAAAATCGGATTGATCATCATCACTTCGTATCCTTCTGAGACAAGAAATGTGGTGATGTTAGTGGAGTAGATACCAGTAGATTCGAGCCCTATACGGACTGTATAATCACTGGTTGCTCCACAAAAGGATTGAATATCCTTGTGGAGTTTTTTGTATCCATTCAGGGTATTGGGGATAGTGATGGATGAGGAGCTGAAAACAACTCCGGTTTCCTTTTGAAGCATGAAGTAATCATGTTTTTGAGAAGCAATATCGATGCCGACAATTATCATAGTG
>JAEEGL014144093.1_pt1 | contig 32004 bp, 27 predicted proteins | sample 9134231 | NCBI WGS metagenome assembly JAEEGL01 (sample SAMN16246548, study PRJNA631951) | gut metagenome | biome: gut microbiome; feature: rumen; material: fiber-attached | host: Bos | place: Iran: Karaj | collected 2018-10 | reverse complement strand
CGGTCCCGGCGCGCTGCGCATCAACGCGCTGTTGGAGCGCTGTAAGTCCGGCACGGTAAAGGAGGTCATCCTTGCCACGAATCCGGATGTCGAAGGCGAAGCGACCGCTGCATACATTGCAAAGCTCTTAAAACCGATGGGCATCACCACGTCGCGCATCGCGCACGGCATCCCGATCGGCGGAAATCTGGAATATACCGACGAAGTGACGCTAGCAAAGGCGTTGGAAGGACGCAGGATTCTCTGATATGAAACGGCGTTTGGTTTGCATGCTGCTGCTTTCGGCGCTGCTCCTGGGCTGCGCCGGTTTCGGCGCGCCGCAAGCCACGGAAGCACCGACGGCTGCGCCGGAGGACACGCCGGTTTCGGAATCCGTTGCAATTACGACTCCCTTGGACAGCACGGTCGAAGCGGTGCCGCCGACGCCGCATACGCCGCCTCCGCCTCCGACCCCTACGCCGTCACCGACCCCCGCGCCGCTCCTGTACGGTATCACAATCGGTATCGATCCGGGGCATCAGCAGCGTCCGAATCGTGCGACGGAACCGATCGCGCCGGATGCTGAGGAGGAAAAAGCGAAATGCGCGGCGGGTACGCAGGGGATTGCGTCGCTCGTCTATGAGTATCAGGTCAATCTGGACGTCGCGCTGAAATTGCAGGCGCTGTTGGAGGCGAACGGCGCAACCGTCGTTCTGACCCGCACGGCAAACGATGTGAATCTGAGTAACCGCGAACGCGCGGAGATCTTCAACGCGCATGAAGTCGATCTCGCGATCCGTCTGCACTGCAACGGCACAGACGATACGAGCATCCGCGGCGCATTCATGCTGGTACCGACGCGTGAGCGAACGAACAGCTTCTCGGAAAACGTGCGCGCGGCGCAGTCGGTCATCGATGCGTACTGCGCGGCGACCGGGCTCGGGCTTCGCATGCGCGGCGGAATCAGCTACCGCGACGACCAAACCGGCTTCAACTGGTGTACGCGACCGATTATTTGTATAGAAATGGGGCATCTGAGCAACGAAACGGAAGACTTGCTCTTGACGAACGCCGCATTTCAGGATAAGATGGCATTTGGAATCTATATGGGAATTTTAGGATATTTCCATCCGGAGGAACTCGAATAAGGAGGACGTTCATGGACAAACCGATTTGTGTGCAGTCCGAGGTCGGAAAACTCAAGACCGTTATGCTGCACCGCCCGGGCAAGGAGCTTGAAAACCTCATGCCCGATTACCTCTCCCGCCAGCTGTTCGACGATATTCCGTATCTGGTCCACGCCAGAGAGGAACACGATCAGTTTGCAAAGACGCTCCGTGACTGCGGCGTCGAGGTTCTGTATCTCGACGAGCTTTTGAAGGAAGCGGTCGAGCACGCGGGTGTGCAGGAGGAGCTTACGTGGGAGTATATCCGCGAGGCGAACATCAATGCCGAAGGCGCGGAGCAGGCGGTCAACGAATATCTTTCCGCAAAGCCCCTGGACGAGCTTGTGGAGATCATCGCGGGCGGCGTGCGCAAGACCGATTTGGATAAGGTCGAGAAGCGGCATCTGGTCGATTATACCGACGATAAGTATCCATTCTACGTCGATCCCATGCCGAACCTGTACTTCACGCGCGATCCGTTCATGAACGTCAGCGACGGCGTGCTGATTTCGCGCATGGCAAACGAGGTCCGTCGGCGCGAAACGCTGTTTGCCAAGTACATCTTCAAGTATCATCCCGTCTACAAGTGGGCGCCGAAGTATCATGACCGCACGGATGTGCATTCTTTGGAAGGCGGCGACTGCCTCGTGCTTTCGCCCGAAACCGTGGCGTTCGGCATGTCGCAGCGCACGAGCGCGCAGGCGGTAGAGCTTGCGGCGAACCGTCTGATCGGCGAACGTACCGGCATCCGGCAGATCCTTGCGGTTGACATCCCGAAGGTGCGCGCATTCATGCATCTCGACACCGTCATGACGATGGTGGACCTCGACACCTTCGTCGTACATCCGAACATTCTGCGCACGATGCGCGCATTCCGGCTCACCAAGCCCGACGGCAAGCGTCTGCGCATCGAAGAGGACGCGCGTCCTTTGAAGGACGTCTTTTCCGACGCTTTGGATCGCAGCATTCGCTTCATCGAGTGCGGCGGCGCAAGCGAGATCGACGCGGCGCGCGAGCAATGGAACGACGGTGCAAACACGCTGTGCGTCGCGCCCGGCGAAGTCATCACCTATTCGAGAAACTATGTGACCAACCGCATTCTGCGGGAAAACGGCATCACGGTACATGAGATTCCCTCCGCGGAGCTTTCGAGAGGCCGCGGCGGTCCGCGCTGCATGAGCATGCCGTTCGTCCGCGAACCAATCACGAAATAACCGAAAATATTAAAGATAGAAAGGAAACAAATCATGTTCCAAGGAAGAAACTTTCTCACGTTGCTCGACTACACCCCCGATGAGATCCGCGCGCTTCTGAAGCTCGCGCATCAAGTCAAGGCCGAAAAGAAACAAGGCATTTTCCCGAAGCGCATGGCGAACAAGAACGTCGTGCTGCTGTTCGAGAAGACCTCCACCCGCACCCGCTGCGCGTTTGAGACCGCAGCATACGACGAAGGCGCAAACGTCACGTTCCTTTCGAACTCCCAGATGGGCAAGAAGGAATCCCTCGAAGACACCGCAAAGGTGCTCGGCCGCTTCTATGACGGTATTGAGTTTCGCGGTTTCAAGCAGGAAACCGTTGAGCTGCTCGCGAAGTACAGCGGCGTTCCGGTATGGAACGGTCTCACAGACCTCTATCATCCGACGCAGGTGCTTGCGGACTGGATGACGATCGAGGAGCATGTCAAAAAGCCGCTCAACGAGGTAAAGTTCGTGTATGTCGGCGACGCGCGCAACAACATGGGCAACTCCCTGATGATCGGCTGCGCCAAGATGGGCATGCACTTTGTCGGCATTGCGCCCAAGGAGCTGTTCCCGTCCGAGGAGCTTGTCAGCCGTATGCGTGAGCTCTGCAAGGAAACCGGCGGTAAGATCGAGCTTTCCGATTCGATCGACGCGGTCGAGGGTGCGGACGTCATTTACACAGACGTTTGGGTGTCCATGGGCGAGGAAGCGCAGTTTGAAGAGCGCATCCGTCTCCTGGAACCGTATCGCGTGACGATGGATATGCTCAAGAAGACCGGCAATCCGGATGTCATCTTCGAACACTGTCTGCCGTCGTTCCACGACCTCGAGACGAGCGTCGGCCGCGACATCTACGAGCGCTTCGGTCTCAAGGAGATGGAGGTCTCCGACGAGGTGTTCCGCAGTAAGCACAGCGTCGTGTTCGACGAGGCGGAGAACCGCATGCACACGATCAAGGCGGTCATGGTCGCCACCATGTCCGACACGCTCGATAAATAATCGAATCCGACAGTATGACGGGAGACGTTGTTCTCCCGTCATCTATTCTTAGCCCAAAGGAGAAACGCCATGAATGACAAGCAAACGCTTTTGAACGCGAATTTCGGCGAGCCGCTGGCGGCGCGGCTGCGCCCCGAAACGATTGACGAGATCGTCGGGCAGTCGCATCTTTTGGGACCGAACCGCATCCTAAGGCGCATCATCGAGCAGGATGCGGTGTCGTCGATGATCTTCTGGGGCCCGCCGGGCGTCGGCAAGACGACGCTTGCGCACGTGATCGCCAATCAGACAAAGGCGAAGTTCATTAACTTCTCTGCGGTCACGAGCGGCATCAAGGAGATTCGCACCGTCATGCAGCAGGCGGACGAGAACCGCATGTTCGGCGAAAAGACGATCGTCTTTGTCGACGAGATTCACCGTTTCAACAAGGCGCAGCAGGACGCGTTTTTGCCGTTCGTCGAGAAGGGCAGCATCATCCTGATCGGCGCGACGACCGAAAACCCGTCGTTCGAGGTCAACGGCGCACTGCGCTCGCGCTGCAAGGTATTCGTCCTGAAAGCGCTCCACACGGACGATCTGGTTACGCTCCTGAAACGCGCTATTTCGAGTCAAAAAGGGTTTGGTAATCAAAATATCGTGATTTCAGATGATGTGATTCACATGATCGCATCGTTTGCCAACGGCGACGCCCGCACGGCGCTGTCCACGCTCGAGATGGCGGTGCTGAACGGCGAATACGAAAATGACGTTACAACGGTCACAGTCGACACAGTCGAGCAATGCACCTCGAAGAAATCGCTGCTCTACGATAAAAACGGCGAGGAACACTATAACCTGATCTCCGCGCTGCACAAGTCGATGCGCAATTCCGACCCCGATGCGGCGGTTTATTGGCTTGCGCGCATGCTTGAAGCCGGCGAGGATCCGATCTATGTCGCGCGACGCGTTACGCGCTTTGCAAGCGAGGACGTCGGGCTTGCCGATCCGCGCGCTTTGGAGCTTGCGGTTGCGGCTTATCAGGCATGTCATTTCATCGGGATGCCCGAATGCGCGGTGCATCTGACGCAGGCGGTCGTGTATCTGTCGCTTGCGCCGAAGTCCAACGCGCTCGACGTCGCGTATATGCGCGCGCGTGAAGATGCGCAGAAACAGCTTGCCGAACCGGTACCGCTGCACATCCGCAACGGCGTAACGAAGCTGATGCAGGAGCTCGGCTACGGCAAGGGCTATCAGTATGCACACGACTATGCCGAAAAAATCACCGACATGCGCTGTCTGCCGGATTCGCTGCTCGGAAAGGTCTATTATGACCCGACCGATCAGGGCCTGGAGGGACGCTTTAAGGAACGTTTGGAGCAGATCAAGGCTTGGAAGAAGGAGCACGAGAAGTAAATGGCTTCTTTGCATCAAACGCAAAACGCGGAGCTGAACGGCCCCGCGTTTTTATTATTCATAATATTCAATAATACGTTACTCTTCTGCATCTCCGACGATTGCCCGATAGATGCGGTCCAGATCGTCCTTCGAATAATAGGAGATGATCAGTTTTCCCTTCTGCTCATCGCCCTGCATTTGAATCTTGGTGCCGAGCGAGTTACGCATCCGATGCAACGCGGCCTTCATTTCAACGGACGGCTCTGCGGGCTGTGCCTTAGGCTTGCGCGCCATCGATGCAAAGCGCAATTCGTCCTCCAAACGCCGCACGGACCAATCGTTCTGCACGCACTTTTCGGCAAGTTCCTTCTGCAATTTAGCGTCTGTGACTCCCGCAAGCATCTTGCCGTGTCCCGCAGAGAGCTTTCCGTCCTTGACAAGCGCCTGCACAGGCTTCGAAAGCGTTAACAGCCGCAGCGCATTTGCAATTGCCGGACGGCTCTTACCGACGCGCTCGCTGACCTCCTCCTGCGTCAAATCGTGCTGCTGCATCAAAAGCTTGATCGCAGCCGCTTCTTCGATCGGATTCAGGTTTTCACGCTGAATATTTTCGACCAGAGAAAGCTCCATCAGCGTATCGTCGTCCGCCTCGGTCAGCACGATGGGAACGGTCTTCAGCCCGGCGAGCCGTGCCGCACGATAGCGGCGTTCGCCCGCGACGATCGTATAGCGAAGTCCGTTCTTGCGCACCAACAGCGGCTGAACGACACCGTGACGTTTCAGCGACGCCGCAAGCTCGTTCAGTTTGTCCGTATCAAATGTCTTACGCGGCTGATCGGGGTTCGTGTCGATATCGTACAGGCTGACGGTCAGCGTGCCGCCGTTCTCCGGCGCCTGTTCGTCCAAATCATCCAGAAGCGCGTCGAGACCGCGTCCCAGACCCATCTGCTTCTTAGCCATGTCGTTCCTCCCGTTTGATGAATTCCTCCGCAAGTGCCGTGTATGCGCGTGTACCGACATTGCGCGGATCGTACAGCGAAATCGGCAGTCCGTGGCTCGGCGCTTCACTCATACGTACCGAGCGCGGAATGATCGTATTATAGACCTTATCCTTGAAGAAATGCTTGACCTCCTCGACAACCTGCACGCACAGATTGAGCCTCGATGAGAACATCGTCAGTACCACGCCTTCGATATCAAGCGAATCATTGAGACTTCTGCGCACGAGCTTCACCGTATTCATCAACTGAGAAAGCCCCTCCAACGCATAGTATTCGCATTGAATCGGCACCAGGATCGCATCCGATGCAGTCAGAGCATTCAGCGTCAACAGACCGAGTGAGGGCGGACAGTCGATAAAGATGTAGTCGTAGCGATCGCGGATCGGCTTCAGCGCCTGTTTCAAACGCTGTTCCCGCGCGAGCATCGAGACCAGTTCGACCTCAGCTCCCGCTAATTCGATACGGGACGGCAGCACATCCAGCGTTTCGATCATCGTACGACGAATCGCTGTTTCAGCGGGTACATCCTCTATCAGCACATCGTAGCTGCAAACAACATCCTTCTTTTTCGAAACACCGAGACCGCTTGTACTGTTGCCCTGCGGATCAAGATCCACAAGCAGCACCTTTCTGCCGGTCTGCGCGACGCAAGCCGAGAGGTTGATTGCGGTCGTCGTCTTGCCGACACCGCCCTTTTGATTTGTGATGGAAATGATTCTTGCCATAGATACTCCTTTGTTTGTACCATGATAGCATACAGCGTCCCGTTTTGCAAGCACATCACCGATGTTTCACGTGAAACACGTCGGAACAAGCTCCTGTGACGGTCAAAGCTCCGTTTCACGTGAAACAATGAGGAGCCGCGTTTGCGGCTCCTTGCAGCTTCCTTATTCCTTTGGTCTCTTTGCGGCCGGTTTCTTTGCCGCAGTCGTTTTCGGCTTGCTTTCCATCTTTTCCGCTTTGGGCTTCGGCGCCGCGGGTCGCGGCGTTCTGCGGCGCACGGGCTTCGGTGCCGGCTCCGGAATGCCCAGAAGGTTCCGATACAGCTCCATGTACTTTCTTGCAGAGACCGCCCAGGAGAAATCTGTCTTCATCGCGCGGCGCATCATGCGCTTCCATACATCGCGGTAATCGTACCAATAATTGACCGCATGCTCCAGCACGTGCAGCATATCATGCGCATTATAGTCATGGAAGCTGAATCCGTTGCCGTCGTCGGTATACCAGTTATAGGATAGTACACTGTCGCGAAGACCGCCCGTTTCGCGAACGATCGGGATCGTGCCGTAGCGCATCGCAATCATCTGAGACAGTCCGCACGGTTCAAACTGCGACGGCATCAGATACATGTCGCAGGCTGCATACGTCTTGCGCGCCATGTTCTCGTCGTGCCTGAGACAAGTAACAAACCTGCCGGGGAAGCGGTACTGCGCATCGCGGAATGCATTTTCGAAGTACGGATCGCCGGTTCCGACGATAATCATCTGCACATCCATGCGCATGATGTCGTTAAGCACGCAGGTAATGAGGTCGAGTCCTTTCTGCGAGGTCAGTCGAGATACGAGACCGATCAGCGGCACATCGCGCTTTTCCAAGCCCAGTTCTTCCTGCAGCGCTGCCTTACACAGTTTCTTGCCGGATGTATCATCGGCGTTGAAATGATACGGAATCTGAATATCTGTGCTCGGATCGAACGATATAACGTCAATTCCGTTTAGAATGCCCGACAATACGTTTGATCTTGCGCGGAGCAATCCATCGAGGCGCTCGCCGTAGTAACCGGTTCGAATCTCCTCGGCATAGCTCGGGCTGACGGTGGTGATACGATTTGCAAACACAAGACCTGCCTTCATGAACGAGAGCAACCCGTAAAACTCAAGGTTGTTCGGAGAAAAATAGCCCTCGTTGAGACCGAGTACGCTGTTGATGCGCTTCCAATCGAACAGCCCCTGGAACTTGAGATTATGAATCGTAAAGACGGTGTGCACATCGCGATAACCGTCCAAGGTACGGTACTGATCGTTCAGAAGCACCGGAATCAGTCCCGTCTGCCAGTCGTTGCAGTGAATGATGTCCGGATAATAGTTCAGATACTTGAAAGATTCGAGCACCGCGCGGCAGAAATACGCAAAGCGGAAGCCCTCCTGTTCGTCGCCGGTATAGATCCTGTCTCCGCCGAACATCGCGAGATTATCGACAAAATAGAACCGCACGCCGTCCGCAACGAGCGAATCGATCCCGCAAAACACGGAATAGCTGCCGAGCTGCAGATTGAAATGGCAGATATGTTCCATCCGCAGGATGTAATAGTCGTCGATCTGCCGATACTTCGGCAGCATCACGCAAACCTCCGCACCCTGTGAAACAAGCTCCTTCGGAAGCGAGCCGACGACGTCGGCAAGTCCGCCGGTCTTGACGTACGGAAAACACTCGCTTGCTGTAAATAAGATCTTCATGAACGCTCCTTTCCTCCGTCTCAGACGGTCAGGTTCTTGCGGAACACGAGCGGAATGCCCTCATAACCGATCAGTGTACGTCCCTCTGTGACGGTCACGCCCTTGTCGAGAATAACGTGATCCAGCTTTGCGCCGGCGCGAATGGTCGCGCCCTGCATGACAATCGAGTTTTTCACGGTTGCGCCGCGTTCCACGGTAACGCCGCGGAACAGGATCGAGTTTTCAACCGTACCGTTCACTTTGCAGCCGTCCGCCATAATGACGTTATGCACGTCCGCATGGTCGCCGTACTGCGAGGAGATCTCATCCTTGACCTTCGTGTAGATCGGATGCTTCATATTATAGAGATCGTACGCCCGCGCCTTCTTCAAGAGCTCCATGTTGCACTTGAAATAGGTGTTGATCGAGTCGATGCGCGCGACGTAACCGTCGTAGCGCCGGCCCATGACCTTCAGTTCATGCACATGCGTCAGAAGAATGTCGCGCACGAAATCGATGCCGCCGCGGGAATACGATTCCTCAACAAGGTCCTCGAACAGTGCCTTGTCCATCACCATGATCTCGCAGGAACGGAAGTTCGAGCGTGGATAGCGCGGATACCATTCGAGCTCATTGACGGTCATGCCGTCTTCGCCGAACAGCAGGCGAAGATCGCGGTTCTGCTCCTCCGGTTCATAATACGCGTCCTCGTTGTACATAATCGTGATGTCCGCGCCGGTCTCCTTGTGCTGTTTCAGAATGCCTTCGAACGTGGTGTTAAAGATCGTATGCGAGCCGGACAGAATCACGTACTTCTGACCGGAATGGCGCACGTACTGCATCACGGAATGGAACGCGTCGATGTCACCGCGATAGACGCCGGTGTTGTCCTTGGTCGAAAACGGCGGCAGCAGGAACAGACCGTCGCGCTTGCGGTTCAGGTCCCATTCTTTGCCGGTGCCGAGATGGTCCATCAGCGAATGGTAGTTCTTCTGCGTGATCAAACCGACGTTGCGGATGCCGGAATTGACAAAATCGGAAAGGATGAAGTCGATGACGCGGTAGCGTCCGCCGTACGGAACCGCCGCAACGGCGCGGCTCAGCGTCAGATCGCGCATATAGGGGTTGTTTTCGCCGGTAAAGATCAGACCGAATGCATCCTGAATCATGCGTTTGCACCTCCGTTCACAAACTGAGCAAGCGTTTCCTGGGTGACGACGGCGCCGCGCGGGATGACGGTGTTTGCCGGAATCTGCACATCATTGCCGATCAGAACGATATCTCCGGTCAGACGGTTATCAATGATCTCGCCCTCCTTCGGCGGCTCGCCGACGCGCACATTCTCGCCGAGAATCGCGTTCTCTCCGACGATTGCCTTATGCACGACGGAACCGACGCCGACGACCGCGCCCGGGAACACGACGGAATCCCGAACCTCCGTCTTTTCAAGCACCGTAGAGCCGCAGAACAGCACGGAATGCTCCACTTTTCCAAGCACGACGCAGCCCTCGGTCACGAGCGAATTCTTCACATCCGCTTCCGTGCCGACATAATGCGGTGCCATGACGGGGTTGCGCGTATAGATGCGCCAGGAGGGATCGTCGAGATCGAGCACCGGCGGATTGCCGAGCATGTCCATGTTCGCTTCCCACAGGCTCTGGATCGTTCCGACGTCCTTCCAGTAGCCCTCAAACGGATAGGCAACCATCTTTTCGCCCGCATTCAGCATGGCGGGGATAATGTTCTTGCCGAAGTCGTTTTCGCTGTTCGGGTCAGTGTCGTCGCGCTCCATGAAGTCGCGCAGCTGCTTCCAATTGAAGATATAGATACCCATTGAGGCATTGTTGCTCTTGGGCTCTTTCGGCTTTTCTTCGAACGAAACGATCGTGCCGTTCTCATCTGTGTTCATGATGCCGAAGCGATGCGCCTCCTCCATCGGAACCTTCAAGACCGCAATCGTAGCCGCCGCCTCGTGTTCGATGTGGAAGCGGAGCATCTTCATGTAATTCATCTTATAGATATGATCGCCTGACAGAATCAGCACGTAATCGGGATCGTACTGATCGACAAAGGAACGGTTCTGCCAGATGGCGTTTGCTGTGCCGGAATACCAGCGTCCGTCATGCTCCGTCATGTAGGGCGGCAATACGAACACGCCGCCGTTGTTGCGGTCGAGGTCCCAGTGTTGACCGGTTCCGAGATACGCGTTGAGCGCCAACGGACGATACTGCGTCAAAACACCGACTGTGTCGATTTCGGAATTGACGCAGTTACTGAGCGGAAAGTCGATGATGCGGAACTTTCCGCCGAACGGCACGGCGGGTTTTGCCATAGACGAGGTCAGAACCCCGAGACGGCTTCCCTGTCCGCCGGCAAGCAGCATGCAGACGATTCTTTTCTTCATGAATAGCTCCTTTCAATGATGCTGATCCGGTTCTGTTTCCGGTATGAATTTGAAGAATACGGCGCCATACGGCGGAAGTTTGACATGCACACGGTGACGGAACTTATCAAACGGCTCCTCCACGGTCTTTGCGGGTTTGCTGTAATGCATGCCTGCGCCGCCGAAGTACGGCGCATCGGTCGAAAAGATCTCCTCATAGGTGCCAGCCTGCTCGCTTCCCAGGCAATAATCGTCCCACGGGACGGGTGTAAAGTTGAATGCGCAAAGAATCGGATCACCCTTGTCGTCCTTTCTCAAAAACGCGGCAACCGAATGCACGGCGTCGTCGACTGTGATCCATTCGAATCCGTTCCAGTCGTCGTCACGCTCGTAGAGCTGCGGCGTTCTGTGATAGAAGTGATTCATTTCCTTGACGAAACGCTGCATCTCCGCATGCTTCGGATAATCCAGCAGCAGCCAATCGAGACTCTCGTCAAACCGCCATTCGATGAACTGTCCGATCTCCATGCCCATGAAGGTCAGCTTCTTGCCCGGATGCGCGATCTGATAAGCGTACAGGAGCCTCAGCTGCGCAAACTTCTGCCAGTAATCGCCCGGCATCTTGTTCAGCATCGAGAGTTTTCCGTGCACGACCTCATCGTGCGAGAACGGCAGGATGTAGTGCTCGGAAAATGCGTACATCAGCGAGAAGGTCAGTTTGTCGTGATGCCATTTGCGATACAGCGAATCCATATGCATATAGGTAAGCATATCGTTCATCCAGCCCATGTTCCACTTATAGTCGAAACCGAGGCTGTCGCCGTGTTTGTCAGTTACACACGGGAATGCCGTGCTTTCCTCTGCGATCAGAATCTTGCTGCCCTCAAGCCCGCCGATCGCCTGACGAATCTTTTTGAACAGCGCGATCGCGTCCAGATTCTCATGCCCGCCGTAAACGTTCGGCAGCCACTCGCCGTCGTTGCGGCCGTAATCAAGATACAGCATGCAGGAAACCGCGTCGACTCTAAGACCGTCGAAATGGAACTCCTTAAGCCAGTAGCAGGCATTGGACACGAGGAAGCTCTGCACCTGCGTCCGACCGTAATCGAACAGCAGCGTTCCCCATTGCTTCATCTCGGAGCGGCGCCAGTCGGGATGTTCATAGATCGGCGTTCCGTCAAAGCGCGCAAGCCCGTATGCGTCGCGCGTAAAGTGCGCAGGAACCCAGTCCATGATGACGGCAATGCCCTTTTCGTGCGCGCGGTTGATCAGATATTTCAGATCGTCCGGCGCGCCGTAGCGCGTGGTCGGCGCATAATAGCCGGTCACCTGATAGCCCCAGCTCGGATTGAACGGATATGCCATCAGCGGCATAAACTCGAGGTGCGAATAGCCCATCTCCACCGCGTAGTCGACCAATTCCGTCGCAAGATCGCGATACGAAAGCCCATTCTTCCACGAACCGAGGTGGCATTCGTAAATATTCATCGGCGCTTTGTGACGTTTATCGCATTTTTTCAAATACGCGGCATCGGTCCACGGGAACGGCTTCGCATTGTATACCATCGACGCGGTACCCATCGGTTCGCAACGCTGCGCGTACGGGTCCGCCTTGGTCATAACGGAACCGTCGGCGCCGTTGACGGAATACTTATAAAGATGTCCTTCCTTCGCGATGCCGTCGCCGATCATAATTTCCCACACGCCGGTCGAACCGACGGGGTACATGCGATCCGCATCAGCATTCCAGAAGTTCCAGTCGCCGACGACCGATACGCCATGCGCGTTCGGCGCCCAAACAGCAAAACGCCAGACCTTTTCCCCGTTGTTTTCCACCAAATGACAACCAAGAGAATTATACGCGGTCAGGGTTGTTCCCTCATTGAAAAAGTAGAGTTCATCGTCTGTCAGATGCGACAAGGTAATCACCTCTTTCCCTAAAATAGACAGATCTTCTCCGACTTATATTCATGCAATATTATCATAACATATATTTTGCCTTTTTGAAACCATAAATCGAATGAATTTTGTGTAAATCCTGTAAATCTTTTTCTCTTTCGTTTCTCTTTTACCGCAATCTGTGGTATACTCTGAAAAAAAAAAAGGAGAGCCGTATGAAGGAAGCGAAACTGCGCCTGATCCTGCTTGCGGGATTCTTTGTTCTGTTGCTTTGTATCGCCGGAGCGATGCTGTTCGCCCTTCGCGCAATGCCAAAGCTCTCCTATCTCGAACCGCATCGGATCATCACCCCGACGCCGGGCTTCGAACAGCAGGATTCGGTGGAAGCAAACACGCCGCAGGCGACGCCGGTGCATCTCATTCGCACACCGGCGCCGGTGCTGCCCGAATACGCGGTCAATCTGCTGTCAGACGGCGACGCGCTGTTTGCACTTGACAGCCGCGAAACGGCGGAGCTCCTTTTGCGTACCTATTTTCAACAATGCGCTTATGAAAATATCGACGAAAACAGTATCCTTTTGAAAGCAACGATGGTTTCGTCGGTGTCAACCGTTCCCGCGGACGGGTCTGTCGAATACATGACCTTCGATGCAGCTCTGAACAAACTCCGCAAAAACCGCTCGCTGATTTCCGTGCAGCGCACCGTTGAACGCGCAACGGTCAAGACAGAATCTTCGGAACAAACAAGCGAACGAACTGCACTGCTGCCGGAAGGTTCTTATCTGTATCGCAGATACGGAACGCCCGCGCGCACACTGATACTTTCGGAAATCATCTATAAGGACGGTTTTGCCGCATCCGACACGGAAACACTGAACCGACAGATATCCTTCGGAAGCGCACAGTCGCTCTTGATCGGCACCTACCGTTCCGCGCAGCCCGACAAAGAACCGGGACCGAAAGAAGGAAGCGTCGGAAAACCAAAGGAAAAGCTTTCGTTTGTCGCGCCGGTGCGGGGAACCGTCATAAGCTTTTTCGGTATGCGTTACAATACCATGCATTACGGTATAGATTTTTCGGCCAATGCCAACGCACGCATCGTGGCGCCCGAGGATGGCACGGTCATTTTCTGCGGCGAACGGCCGGGATACGGAATGATCATTGAAATTCGTCATGAAAACGGCTTTGTTTCACGAATTGCATCCTGTGCCAACGTTACAGTCGAGCTCGAGCAGCATGTCAAGCGCGGCAGTGTAATCGCGCAGATGCCGCAGACGGAAAATCGCGAAAAGCCGGTTTTGCATTATGAGCTGCTGATTGACGGTATTCCTTATAATCCGCTTTATTATCTGACGTAAGCATCTTTTCAAAAACACTCTTTTCAAGCGGGAAAAAATCTGTTATGATAATAGAGGAAGAAAAGCATCCGAAGAAGCCGCGGGTTTTTTCGGCCTGGATTGGGGAAACCGTATGGAAGAAATCAAAAAGACATGGGCGCTTGCAAAGGAAGGCATCCGTGCGCAAATCTCTGCCGTAACCTTTCACCGCTGGATAGAAGTACTCGATCCGGTTGCGGTGCAGAACGGTATTTTGGTGATGGAAGCGCCAGACGATGTTGCGAAAAACACCGTCATGCAATACTATATGGAACACGTTCGAAGCGCGGTTCAGAAGGCGGATCCGGAGATTCTGGATATTCTTCTGATTGTTCCTTCGCAACGTAAGGATTTTGTAAACACTACGTCTGAAGAGGATTCTTTGAATTCTCTGACACTGAATCCGCAGTATACATTCGATACCTTTGTGGTCGGCAAATCCAACAGTTTTGCGCATGCCGCGTGCGTTGCGGTCGTGGAAGCGCCGGGCAGAGCGTACAATCCGTTGTTCCTCTACGGCGGCGTGGGACTCGGAAAGACGCATCTGATGCATGCGATCGGACATGCTATGAAGGAATCGAATCCTTCGGCGCGCGTCATCTATGTAACAAGCGAAATGTTCACCAACGACATGATCGAAGCGGTTCGCGCCGGTAAAAACGTCGAGTTTCGGCAGCGTTACCGCAACGTCGATCTTCTTATGATCGACGATATACAGTTTATCGCCGGAAAACAAGCGGTGCAGGAGGAGTTTTTCAATACGTTCAACACGCTGCACAACGCCGGAAAACAGATTGTTATCAGTTCGGACCGACCGCCGAAGGAAATCAAAGCATTGGAGGAACGGCTTTCCTCGCGTTTTGAATGGGGTCTTGTTGCCGATATTCAGGTTCCCGACCTTGAAACGCGTACCGCTATCTTAAGAAACCGCGCCCAGAATAAGCATGTGGAGATCGATGATGAAATCATCAATTTCATTGCGGAAAATATAGTCGACAATATTCGTAAGTTAGAGGGCAGTCTGAACCGCGTGATTGCCTATGCAACGATTCGCCGCCTGCCGATCACTCTGACGCTCGCAAAGGAAGCAATGAAGGAAATGCTTCCGAAAAAGAAGGAAATCGAAATCACGCCGGATCGCATCAAAGAAGTCGTCGCCGATTATTATTCGGTACCGTTAGAGAGTATTCTTTCACAGCGTCGGGATAAGGAAGTTGTGATGCCGCGGCAGATTGCAATGTATTTCTGTCATACGCTTCTGAGTCTGCCTTATAAACGAATTTCCTTCCTTTTTGATCGAAATGATCATACAACGGCAATTTCCGCTTGCAATAAGATCGAACAGATGATTGCCGGCGATCCTTCCTTCCGTGATACAATGGAAAGCATCAGGATACGAATCAAAGAAGGATAAGAAATGTATGGAAATATCCACAAAACGTGGATATGACAAGTGGAAGAATTGGGAATGATTGGGAAAGAGTGGATAACGTGAATAAAAGCTTCTTTTATCCACGGCTTCGTACACGGTTTTCCCACAGAAAAAAACAAGGGGTACAGGCATGTTTTAGACTTTCCCTTTTTTTCCACCGAACCTACTGCGAATACTACTGAGATCATTAAACCATTCGGTTCCGAAAAACACACAAACCTGTGGATAACCGAAAGAAAGGAAACGTTATGAAGTTTACAATGCAAACGCAGGATCTGTGCGCGGGGATTCTTTCTGTGGTAAAAGCGCTGCCCGTGCGTTCCACCATGCCGGTTTTGGACGGCGTTCTGATTGAAGCGACACAGGACGGTGTTCATCTTTGCTGTTCCGATCTGATGTTCCAAAAGGAATGCTTCCTTCCCGCAACGGTAGAGGATGAAGGAAAATGTGTTCTGAAAGGAAAGTTTCTTTCAGAGATTATCCGTAAAATGCCGGAAGGAACGATTGAAGCCGAACAGGAAGGCAACCTTTTGAAGATCAGAAGCGGCCGTGTCCGGCAGCGTCTGCAGTGCATCGAATTCGATGAGTTTCCTTCGATGCGCACCAAGGGTGATATTTCCGAAATCTCTCTGCCTTCCGAAAAACTCAAGAGTATGATCGACCATACGGTTTTTGCCGTTGCGCAGGATGATTCCAGACCGGTTCTGACCGGTACGCTGATTGAGGCACAGGAAGATACGCTGACGTTTGTGGCGACCGACTCCTTCCAGTTTGCGTTGACATCGCTGCATTCCGAAAGATCTTTTCCTACAATGCGTACAATCGTACAAGGAAAGGTATTGACGGAGATCGCCAAAATGGCGGAGGAAACCGAGCAGAATGTCACATTGCAGCTTACACAGACGCATCTTACCGTACAAGTGAACGATACCAAGCTGACTGCGCGTCTTTTGGACGGTAATTATATTGATTATAAGCGTATTATTCCGAAGGACTGCAAGACGCGCGTTTTGGTCGATACCGCAGATCTTTTGATGATGACGGACCGTGCGCAGCTGATTGCAAGGGAAGGAAACAACAGTATTGTTCTGCACTTTGCGGATGAAATGCTTACCATGAGCGCCGAGAGCTTTGTCGGCCGCGGCGAAGATACAATGGAAGTCAGCGTGGTCGGCGATCCGATCGATATCGCTTTCAATCCGAAGTATATCATAAACATCCTTCGCAACATCAACGATGAGAAGGTTTATATGGAATTCAACAGCCCGATCAGTCCGTGCGTCATTCGTCCGGTGCAGGGCGACGCGTTCCTGTATTTGATCGTTCCGATGCGCGTCTATTGATAAACGAATAAAAAACAGAATCAAAAAAGAAGATATTCCTTTGAAAGGAAGTCTTCTTTTTATTTATGGAATATGTTTTTTATTCAGTATTATTATTAAACCACATTATCCACGATTCTTTTCCACCTTATCCACCGAATTATCCACATCCCCCGTGTTTTCGGGGCTTTTTCGCCTCTCTCGCCCGTGGAAAACTGCAAAAACGGGCACAAGCCGGTGTGAAAAACGATTTTATAATGATACATCTTACCCCGTATTTTCTGGAGACCTTTTATGCTATTCATCATTAAAGCAGATTTGGATTAATCGTTGTTTTGTTGAAAATCATTGAACAGTATGGATAAATATGATATCCTTTGTTTATCAGGGATTATGGAGGTGTATTATGTCACTATTTGGTTTGAAAGAAAAAAAGGAAATTGAAAAGCTGAAGGCATCAATGACTCCGGAACAACATGAATTGGCAGACATTAATACGCGGATTGAAGAAGCTAAAAAAGAGTTTCAAAAATTACAGCGGCAAATTGAGCACATAGAGGGCAAACTAAAGGAAACAGATATAGAACTTACAGAAAAAAGAAAATCAATTATTGAAACAGACGAAGCTGTTTTATTGCAATCTTTCGGTATTTATACACCTCATTACTTTTATACTACGTCAGATGAATATAAACAACAGCTTTTGTCGGTTAGAGATAGACAAAAAGCACTGATTAAAAGCGGAAAGGCGGCAACGGGCAATCAAAACTGGCAAGTTAATGGCAGTTCATCACAAGGCAGAAAAATGGTTTCTGATATGCAAAAGCTATTGCTGCGTGCATTCAACGCTGAATGTGATGATGCAGTAGAGCATGTACGCTTTAATAATATTGAAGCATGCGAGAAAAAAATAATATCTTCTGCTGATTCTATTTCAAAACTCGGCAAATTGATGCAAATTACTATTTCTAATGAGTTAATTAATCTAAAAATTGAAGAATTGCGACTAATGCATGAATACCAGCAAAAGAAACAAGAAGAAAAAGAAGCAGCAAAAGAATTGAGAGCGCAGCAGAGAGAAGAAGCAAGAGTTGCAAAAGAGCTAGAAGAGGAAAGAAAGAAACTTGAAAAAGAAAAGACACACTACGACAACGAACTAAAGAGAACGCTTGAAAGAATAAACAATGCATCTGATGAAGAAAAAGAGGCGCTGGAAGAAAAACGTAAGGAACTTGAAAAACAAATTACGACCATCGATAAAGAGATGACTGACGTTGATTATCGCCAAGCAAATCAGAGAGCAGGATATGTTTATATTATTTCTAACATTGGCGCTTTTGGTGAAAACGTTTATAAGATTGGTATGACCAGAAGGCTTGATCCTATGGAAAGAATTGATGAACTTGGAAGTGCATCTGTACCGTTTGATTTTGATGTACACGCAGTTATCTTTACAGATGATGCTCCTAAACTTGAAACTGCGTTGCACAATGCTTTTGCAAATCAGAAAATAAACCACGTAAATCAAAGAAGAGAGTTTTTCCGGGTTTCTCTTGATGAAATCAAATCGGTTGTCAAAAAGAATTATGACAAAACCGTTGAGTTTGTTGAACTGCCGCCCGCTGAGCAGTATCGCGAATCATTAAGAATACAAGAAACTCTCAAGAAATAATCAGATTCGCACCGACGTGAAAGATCGCCATGTGATCCCTTTCGGTATTTCACACAGCGACCTTTCACGGATTATGAGGTTGGGGCATTCCTGCAAGGAGACGGGGCTTCTCCCGCAAGGCTTATGAAAACGGCATCAGCCGGCTTTCTTGCTTTGTTCTTCCATCAAAAGCTTATCCGCCACAAGCGCGATAAATTCGCCGTTCGTCGGTTTGTCGTTCTTGCCGTAGATGTTGTATCCGAAGAGAGCGTTGAGGTTTTCGATCTTGCCGCGCGTCCAGGCAACCTCGATTGAGTGGCGGATCGCGCGCTCAACCTTGCTCGCGGAGGTGTTGAACTTCTTTGCAATCCCGGGATATAACTCCTTGGTAATGCGGTTGATCAGGCTCTGGTCCTGATAGACCATGCGAATGCCTTCACGAAGATAGTGGTATCCTTTGATATGCGCGGGAATACCGGCGACGAGAAAGATTGCGGTAACCTTCTCGTCAAACGACTTCGGCGTCTGCTGATAGGAGATTACACCGCCCTTCAGATCGTTCGACTCCATTGTTTCGATCGCGCGTTTCAAAAGCGTTTCCGGCTCGATCGGTTTCACCATAAAATACCGTGCGCCCAAAGCGCAGCAGCGGCGTACCATCGTCTCGTTGCGCAGTGCGGAAATCACAATCACAGCCGGCGCCTGTCCGCCGCAGACCGCGGGGAGCTGTTCTAAAACCGTCAGTCCGTCGGTATTCGGCATGATCAGGTCAAGCGTCATCAGATCGTACGGCTTGTCCTTCAGTTTTTGCAGCGCTTCGCGTCCGTCTGCTGCGACGTCTATCTCGCCGATACGCTCCTCCGTCGACAGATATCCTTTCATCGAATCGGTGAAACGGCTGTCGTCGTCCACCAGCAAGATTCTGAGCTTCATGCCTACCTCCTTTGCGTCGCAATTTGCGCACGTTCTTTGTTTACCTGTATTGTACGGGCAAACCGCAAAAGAAGATAGCGTGTATCTTTCCGGAAAAAGTACGAATTTCCCGCGATTATTGTCGTTCGTGTCTTTGCTTGTTTCAATACAGCGCTGCTACTTGACACAACACCTTCTTTCCCGATACAATAAAAGAAAGTATACGGGAGGTACGGTTATGGAACGTTTTTCAGAGCTTCTCAATGGAAAATTCGGGTTCGGATGCATGCGCATGCAGCAAAAGGACAACGGAGAAATCGATATGGACAATTTCCGCGCAATGGTGGATTGCTATCTTGACGCGGGTTTCAACTATTTTGATACGGCACACGTCTATTTCGAAGGAAAGAGCGAACTTGCTTTGAAGGATGGGTTAACCTCTCGCTATCCGCGGGAACGATATGTGCTTACAAACAAGCTTTCTTCGAATTGTTTTGAGACGGAAGAGGATATCCGCCCGTTCTTCCGATTGCAGCTCGACGCCTGCGGCGTGGAATACTTCGATTTTTACCTGTTCCACGCGATGTGCGAGGAGTATATCGAAAAATACGAGCGTGTACATGCGTTCGAGGTTGTCCGGCAGCTAAAAGAAGAAGGCAGGATCAAACATATCGGTACATCCTTCCATGACAAACCGGAAGTTTTGGACCGTCTGCTTTCGACGCATCCGGAGATCGAGATCGTACAGATTCAGTATAATTATCTCGACTTGGACGATCCGAATGTGCAGTCCGCGGCGTGTCTTGAGGTCTGTAAAAAGCACGACAAACCCGTTCTCATCATGGAGCCGGTCAAGGGCGGAAGTCTCGTCTTTTTGCCGGAACAGTCGCTTGCGGTTCTGAACGCATTAAACGACGGTTCGCCCGCGTCGCTGGCGCTGCGCTTTGCTGCGGAGCCGGATCAGGTTGTGATGGTGCTCTCCGGTGTGACGACGCTTGAACAAATGCAGGAGAATGTCGCTTTTATGAAGGACCTTCGTCCGCTTTCCGAGCAGGCGCATGCGGCGCTTAACACCGTACGCGAGCAGATTCGCGCGCTGCATCTCATCGAATGCACCGGCTGCCGCTACTGCACCGACGGTTGCCCGATGGAAATCAACATTCCCGGCGTCTTCCGCAGTCTGAACGAGCAGACGAAGTTCCCGGGTCGCAAGTCCGATCTTTACGGTTGGGTCACAAGAAAGGGCGGAAAGGCATCCGACTGTATCGAGTGCGGCGCGTGTGAGGAAATCTGTCCGCAGCATCTTCCGATCCGCGATCTGTTGAAACAAGCGGCGGAAGATTTCGAATAAACCTTTCCTTTCTTTTTCGCTGTCTGTGTTTCAAAACCTTTTGACACGCTGTGCAGACCGTTAAGAAGAAAGAATTCTCTTTTTTCGCGACGGAGCTATGAAAAACACGGATCTTATGCGGCGAAATATCAATAATAGAAAGGGCTTTCGAGCCCCTTCCGCCTGCAAGTATTCTTTTATAAAGCCTCGCTGCAAACAATTTGTCTCATAATGGACAGCCTATTGCGTCGACTTCCGTCGGCGCGTTTTATTTTGCAAAAATACTGTCTTTTTCTACACATTTGTGATATAATCAATCATCAAGCCAAAGGAGAGTACATGGAAACGCGCATCAAAAGAAATCGCATGCAGCTTCGTATTCAGAAAATTCTCGCCTTAATTGCGGGTTCTTTTCTGCGTCGATTGTATGCGTTTCACTATCCGAAAGAAATGACGCTTGAAGGACCGTTTTTGATCGTTGCAAACCATGTGACAGCCGCGGATCCCGTGCTGCTGGCACTTTCATTGAAGAATTATATGCTCTATACCGTTGCGAGCGAGCATCTGATGCAAAAAGGGATCGGATCGAAGATTATGAACTTCGTCTATGCGCCGATCGTGCGCCGCAAGGGCGACACCGCGGTCAAGACCGTCAAGGAAATGCTCGCAACCCTCAAGGCTGGCTTGAACGTCGCCGTCTTTCCGGAAGGTACCTGCTCGTTTGATGGGACCAATTCGCCGTTTCTGCCGACGATCGGAAAGCTCGCCCGTACAGCGCGCTGTGCGCTTGTCACATATCGCTTTGAGGGCGGATTCTTTACACTGCCGCGTTGGGGCAAGGGCATCCGCAGGGGTGATTTTTACGGACACGTCGTGCACGTCTATACGCCGGATGCGCTCAAAGCCATGTCCGACGCCGAGATCAATGCGCATATCGAGGAAGACCTCAACGAGAACGCCTATGCGCGGATGAAAGAGAGCCCCGTCGCCTACAAGAGCCGCCATCGTGCGGAATATCTGGAAAGCGCATTCTTCCTCTGCCCGAACTGCCGTCGCGTCGGCACGCTGCGTACCGAGGGCGATCGGATCGCGTGCAGCTGCGGACTTTCGGGTACGCTCGACGCGCATTATGCGCTGCGCGGAATGCCGCTTCAGACGTTGCCGGAATGGGACCGCATGCAGGAAGAATGGCTTTCTGAAGCGGCAAATGCGCCGGATTTCGCTTTTGCGGACGATGGAGTGAAGCTTTGGGAAAACGATGATGCGCACCGCAGAAAAAAGCTCTGCACCGGCACGATGAGCATGTCGCGTGAAGGGCTTTCGATCGGCAATCGCAAGTTTGCGCTTGCGGATATCGCAAACATGGAGCTTGTGCGGCGCAATCTGCTCGTGTTCTCCACACAGAACGGGCACTATCAGGCAAAGGGATCGGATCGTCAAAACAGCCGGAAATATATGCTGCTGTATCGTATTTGGAAAGGAACATCGAATCTATGAACTTCTCCGCATCGAATACCTCGCTTTGGAACGTCATTATTCAGATCGGTCTTATCGCGCTGTTTTTGCTTCTTGCAAACGTGCTGCGCCGCAAGGTGCCGTTTTTCAAAAAGTCATTGATGCCGACGGCGGTGCTTGCGGGATTTCTGTTTCTGATTCTGCGCACCGCGGGGCTGCTGATTTTCAAGGAAGAAACACTTGAAAACCTCCCGTATAATCCGTTTGATACAACGATTTTGGAGATGCTGACCTATCACGGCATCGCTATCGGCTTTATCGCACTGTCGCTGCGCGTACAGAAGAAGGATGAGAACGCAAAGGGTGCGCTCGTTGCGCCGAAGTCTGGCGCGCTGATCGTTTCGACTTACCTCGTGCAGGGCATTGCGGGTCTGTTCATTTCGTTGCTGCTGTTCTACCTCTTCTATCGTGCCGAATCCACGGTGTTTGCGGCAAGCGGAATTCTGCTTCCGATGGGCTACGGACAGGGCCCCGGACAGGCGAACAACATCGGCAGCTCCTTTGAAGCGATGGAAAACGGTCTTGCGGGCGGACGTTCGTTCGGTCTTGCAATCGCCGCGGCGGGGTATCTGGTAGCATGTATTGTCGGCGTTATCTACATTAATGTGCTTGCCAGAAAGAAGCGCCGGGAACGCGCCGCGCACGAGGAGCTCTCCGGCTCGGTCGTAACGGTTGCGGATTTTCAGGACGAAAATGAGATTCCGATCGCGGAATCGCTCGACAAGTTTTCCGTGCAGTTTGCGCTGGTGCTGCTTGTGTATCTGATGACGTTTTTGCTCTCCTACGGCGTCGATTCGCTGCTGCAGCGGTTTGCGCCGGGTATCGCCAAGACGGTTTCTCCGCTGCTGTGGGGTTTTAATTTTGTGATCGGCACGCTGCTTGCAATGGTGACGCGAAAGGTTCTCAGCGCATTCCGCAAGGCGAAGGCAATGACGCGTCAGTATCAGAACAACTATCTGCTTTCCCGTATTTCGGGACTTGCGTTCGATATCATGATTGTCTGCGGTATCGCGAGCATCAACATCGAAGACCTGAAAGGACTTTGGGTACCGTTCGTGCTGATGGCAATTGCGGGCGGCGTCGTGACGTTCTTCTGGCTCAAATGGCTTTCAAAGCGCATCTATCCGACCTATTCGGAGGAAGCGTTCGTTTCGATGTACGGCATGATGACCGGCACGATCAGCTCAGGCGTTATGCTGCTCCGTGAGATCGACCCCGATTTCAGAACGCCCGCCGCGAATAATCTTTTGACCGGCAGCGCATTTGCGATCGTGTTCGGCGCGCCGATGTTGCTGCTTGTGGGAATCGCGCCGCAGTCGCTGATGTTCACCTGGATCGCGCTCGGGCTGCTGTTCCTCTATCTGGCGCTTCTTCTCGTTTTTCTGCTTGTGATCAAGGGAAAGAAAAAGGTCGAAAAATAACGCCTGTCAATACAAAGCGCTTCCGATCGCACGACCGGAAGCGTTTTTTGAATGGATTCGTTTTTATCCCCAGATTCTATATGCCATCAGGAAGTGCTCCTGCCAGTACTTGCTCTTGAGAATCGAGCTTCCCGTGATGCGCACCTGACCCGCGCCGGATGCCGCGTCGATCATCTTTCCGTCGCCGAGGTAGATACCGACGTGACCGGTCTCCATCGAGCTGCCCTTGAATACGAGCACGTCGCCGCGTTTCAGATCGCTCATCGAATTGATACGGTGATATTTCGAGCAGGAGCGCCAAGCGATGCTCGTCATATAGCTTTGCCGGACGCCCGCCTGGTTCAGGCACCAGTAAACGAAGCCGGAGCAGTCGAACGAATTCGGCCCCTTTGCGCCGCGAACGTACTTGCAGCCGAGCTTGCTTTCGGCGATCTTGATGAACTTTTCGACGCCCTTCGGCGAGGAGGTGTTCTGCGGCTTCGGCGTCGGTGTCGACTTGCCGGGTTTCTGTGTAGTACCGGGTTTCGGCGTTGCGGTTGCCTTGCCGGGTTTCGGTGTGGGTGTGACGCCGGGCGCCGCTTTTGCCTTTTCGCTGTTCAGCTTGTCCAGCGTCTTTTCGTCGATTTCGCCGCTCTGCGAGATGCTGTTGCGCTTCTGGAAGCTCTGAACCGCCTCCGCCGTCGTCTCTCCGTAGTAACCGGTAATCTGGCTGCTGCGCAGATATCCGAGCTTATAGAGCCGTTTCTGCGCGTTCTTGATGTTTGAGCCGCTCATGCCGAGACGCATGGCATACTTGACAGCGTCCTTGGCGTTCATTTGCTCCATTGTTGCGGGACCGAGGCAGCCGTCGCGCACCAGTCCGTTCGCGTCCTGGAATGTCTTGATTGCAGAGACCGTCTTGCTGTCCATCCTGCCGGAGATGTCGTAGTTTTCCGGCAGATAGCCGAGCTTGATCAGCCGCTGCTGATATTGCTTGATGAGATCGTCCCTGTCGCCCGCCTTGAATACGTTGCCGACGACGTCGCTCGAATACAGACAGTTCATCGTCTTTGCGCCGACCTTGCCGTCAACTTTCAATTTATTGGCGCTCTGGAACGTGCGTACCGCAGCTGCCGTTTTGTCGCCGAACGTGCCGGTGCGGCTGTTCTTATCGAGATAACCGAGCTCATAAAGGCGATCCTGCACCGCTTTGACGTCGTCGCCCGTGTCGCCATCCTGCATGACGTATTCCTTTGCCGTGCCGTCAAAAAGCCGCGCATAGGTCGATTCTCCAAGGATACCGTCCGGATTCAGTCCGTTGTGCAGCTGGAACGTCGTCAGCGCGTCGAGCGTGTGGTTGCCGAAGTATTCGGTCGGTTCGTCCGAGTCCATATAGCCGAGTTCCATCAGCGCGGTCTGAACGGTCGCGATGATCGGATCGGTGTCGCCCTTTTCGAATTGCCTGCCGTTCAGGTAATCCGTCTGTACGGCGGGAGCGCTTGTCTGTGCAATCTGTGCAGGCGTTGCCTCCGCCTCCTGCGTGGGCGCGGGGGTTTCCTCGTCTTCCGGCGCCGGTGTAGGCGCGGCGGGACGAATCAGTGCGACATCCTCGCTCAGAACGCCGGGACGGGAGACAAGACTGTCAATCGGCTGCGCCGCGCTCTGCGCAGGCACGGCTTCGGCGTTGCAGTTGCCGATGGCAATGCATCCGAAGATGATTCCGACGACCGTCGCGATCAACAGCAGAACGGCGCAGACGACGAGCAGTATCCGCAGGATGCGGCTCGGAATCATTTGCCGGAATTTTTGCTTGAGGCTCTCGACAAGCACTGCGCCGGAGCCGGTTTCCTGTTTTTCCATATGGTTGCACCTCTTTTATACCATACCACAGAAATGTGTCATATTTGCGGAGAAAGTAAAAACAATTCAGTCTTGCGGGTAAGTAGACAACGCGCTCAACAGTTCTTCTCGCATCTGCGCGCGCCGCCATGCCGGAGCAAGCAGCGTTGCGTGCTTTAGGTGCGCGCCCAGGAAGCGCCGGATCGGCTCCCACGGCGCGTCGATCTCGGCGCGGATCGTCTCGCCCTCGGCTTTCAGACGCACCGCATTGCCGAACGCATCGATGAGGTCGCCTGCCAGATGCTCGGCGCAGAGCACGGTGTGCGTCTCCTTGACGTCGGTGTGATAGATCGTGCGGTTCACGTACGCTGCGACGTCAAGTCCGTTCATGCATTCCACCATCGTATCGGACGGGCGTACCGGCTGATCGGTCAGGGAAAGATCGTCCATGAGGTCGCAGCGATAATGCACAAGCCGTCCGTAGCCGGATACGGAAACGATTACATAGTAGAAGCCTTCCGCCAGAAAAAGCGCGTACGGCGAGACCGAAAACGGCGTTTCACGCTGCGGCGCCGTGGTGCCGTCGGGTTGCACGACGAGGTAGCGGAACGAGACCTGTACGCCTGTTCGAATCGCGTCTTTCAAAAGCGCCAGCTTTCGGAACACCGAAGCATCCTGTCGGATGCGCTCGGAATCGGAAATATAGATCGGTACATCGTCCTGCAGCGTGTTCAGCGCCTGTTCGGTTTCCCTTGAACGCGGTGCGCGCAGGTACGCGTCCAGCGCCGCTGGATCGGACGGCAAAGCTTCCGGACGGCTTTGCAGCGATTCGACCGTTTTCAGATAGTAGCCTCTGCCGTTGTCCTGATACGTGGAAAGGGGGAAGCCCATTTCCTGCAGCAGCAGCAGATTGCGGCCGACCGCCTTACGCTCCGCGATCATGCCGAAGTCTTCCTTTAAGTATTCAATGATGTGCCGTGTTGACAGCGGCTGCGCCTTGCTTGCGCGCTGTTCCAGCACGCGCAGGATACACAGCGACAGCGCTTTCTTGCCCTTCGTCTCCATCATGCCGCTCCCCTCTTATTCCTCATAGTAATCGCCGCGCCGGTAATCGTACAGCACGCCTTCGTACTTCTGCGGCTCCTCCAAGACCTTGCCGCAGCCGATCGCCACGCACGCGACCGGATCCTCCGCCACATAGCACGTCACGCCCGTCTGCTCGGAGATGTACTGATCAAGTCCGAACAGCTGCGCGCCGCCGCCGGTTAAGCAGATGCCGCGCGTTGCAATGTCCCCCGCAAGCTCCGGCGGCGTCTGCTCCAAGGTATCCTTCAGAGATTCCGCAATGCTCAGAAGCGGTTCGGCGAGCGCATAGGTCAGCTCGTTGCTGCCGAGTTCCAGCGCGATCGGAAGCCCGCCGCCCAAGGATCTGCCGCGCACGTCCATCTTGAGCTCGTCCTTACGCGGAAACGCAGAGGCGTACGCAATCTTCAATTCCTCTGCGGCGCGCAGCCCGATTACCACGCCGTGCTGGCGCTTCAGATAGCGGACAATCGCCGCGTCGAACCTGTCTCCGCCGACGCGGATTGAATCATGCTTGATCGCCTTGCCCATCGAGGTCACGACGATGTCGCAGGTGCCTGCGCCGATATCCATGACAAGGTTCGCCTTCGGCTCCAGAATGTCGAGTCCGGCGCCGATCGCCGCCGCCACCGGCTCCTCCAGCAAAAACGTATAGCGCGCGCCCGCGCCTTCGGTCGTTTCGATGACTGCGCGTTTTTCGACCTCTGTCGCCATCGACGGGACCGCCACGACCGCGCGCGGTTTAAAGAAGATACGGCTGCCGACGATACGGTTGAAGAACAGCGTCAGCATGCGCTCCGTTGCGTCGAAGTTTGCGACAACGCCTTCCTGCATCGGACGGACGATCATCAGATTGTCCGGCGCTCTGCCGACCATATCTTTCGCTTCCTGCCCGACCGCGACGAGCTTGCCCGTGCCGCGTTCAATCGCCGCAACGTTCGGCTCGCGCAAAACGATGCCCTTTCCGCGTACATAGGCGAGCACATTGCTCGTTCCGAGGTCCAGCCCGATGTCCGATGAATGAAACAGTCCCATTTTTGATCCTTTCGCCCTTTTCGGCTGCCTATACTTGTACCATAATTGTACCATGTCCGAATCGGAAAGCGGTTAAGAAAGTGTAAACGAACATATTGCGAAATGTGAATTTTCGGGGTATACTGAACCGTATGGAAGAGCAATTTGTCATCAAACAGGCGGAATTCATCACGAGTGCGGGCGCGGACGGGCGTTATCCCGAACCGCTTCCGTGCGAAATTGCCATTGTCGGAAAATCAAACGTCGGAAAATCAAGCCTCATCAACCGGCTGACGAACAACCGGAAGCTTGCCAAGACCTCCGCGCAGCCGGGCAAGACGCGGCTTGTCAATTTCTTTCTTCTGAACCGTATCTTTTATCTTGTCGACCTGCCGGGCTATGGCTTTGCGAAGGCGTCCAAGGAGGAGCAGAAGAGCTGGGGCGCGCTCATGGACCGCTATCTTTCGAGCGGACGCGTCAAACACCTTCTGATGCTGATCGACATTCGTCATGCGCCGACGGCCGATGATCTGCAGATGTTCCGCTATCTGATATATTACGGCATCCCGTACACACTGATTGCGACCAAGGCGGACAAGATCGCGAAATCCAAGGTCAAATCGGAAGCGAACGCCCGCGCCAGGCAGCTCGGTGCGCCGCCGTACGCAATTCCGTTTTCCGCCGAAACCGGCGAAGGCAAGGCGGAACTGCTCACGCGGATCGGTCAAATTCTTGCGGACACGCAGAAAACCGAAAAAACATCCGAGGAAAGCGAAAAAAGGGCTTGACAGATTGCATGCTTCTTTGCATACTATGCTTTGAAATCCACACACGAGGTTGAAACAAGAAACCATGTTAAAGAAATGCCCGATCTGTGAGTTAAACTATCTCCGCGGAACGGAAACGATATGCCGCGTCTGCGCGGCCGCCCGCGCAAAGAAACACACGCCGGAGCCTACGGAGCAGGAGACGATCATGTGCAGCGAATGCGGTGAAAAGCCCGCGCTGCCCGGTCACGATCTTTGCGAGGACTGCCTGAAGGAACAGAAGCGTCAGGCAAATCTGGAGGTGCTTGCGGATAAGGTCCGCGCCGACGAAGCGGAGGATCCGCTCGAAGAGGACCTTGAAGATCCCGAGGACGAGGAAGAATAATCGGAAAGCGAGGCGCGCATGCCCCACGTTTACGCCATCGGCGACCTGCATCTGAGCCTGTCCGTCCCGAACAAAGCGATGGACGTGTTCGGCGCGCGTTGGCAGAACCATGCGGACCGCCTGAAAGAAGCTTGGCAGGACACGGTGAGACCCGAGGATCTGGTGCTGGTACCCGGCGATATCAGCTGGGCGATGTATCTCAACGACGCGATCGCCGATCTTGCATTTTTGGGCGCGCTGAACGGCACGAAGCTGCTGTTAAGAGGCAATCACGATTATTGGTGGCAGAGCGTCACCAAGGTCCGCACCGTGCTTCCCGAAGGCACGTACGCGCTGCAGAACGATGTGTTCCGCTTCGGCGATCTCTTCGTTGCCGGCACACGCGGATGGACCGTGCCGGAATCGTCGCACTTCAAGGAGAGCGAGGACCGCAAGCTCTATGAACGCGAGCAAATCCGTCTCGATCTCTCCCTGTCCCGCGTGCCCGAAGGCGCGCCGCTGATCGGCATGCTGCACTATCCGCCGTTTTCCGAAGCGGGAACCCCGAGCACGTTTGCAAAACGCTTTGCCGAACGCGGCGCGAGCGACGTCGTTTACGGGCATCTGCACGGCGCGGCGCACCGCAGCGGGTTCACCGGCGAAGCGGACGGCGTGCGGTATCATCTCGTTTCCGCCGATTATCTCGATTTTGTTCCCAAAAGAATACAGTAAAAGGCTGCCGTAAAATAGGCAGAATTCGCGTTTCCACGAAGGAATAATCATATAGCGGTTATCAAAAATCCGCGCATTATCTCGCACTGCGAGCGCGCGAAGTTTTGTTGACCGAGTGAAAATGCGGATCGCTTGCGGCGAAATATCAAATCAAAGAAAGGGCTTTCGAGGCCCTTTCTTCATACAAGTATTCCTTTGCCTTTGTTCGCCGCAAACGGTCCGGTACCTTTTTCGGCGGCCTTTTTGTCAGCCCAGCTTTGCGGAAAGATCCTTCAAAGCGTCGGTCATCGCTTCCTCAAACGTCGGATGCGGACGCATCGCCTTTGTCATATCTTCGGGGGTCAGGCCGTTTGCGATCGCCTCGCCCCACGCGCCGATCATGTCGGACGCGTTCTGACACATCAGCTGCACGCCGAGGATTTTGTGCGTTTCGGCATGCGCAAGCACCTTCATAAAGCCGCGATCGCCGTTTAAGATGATCGTGCGACCGTTAGAGAACATCGTGACCTTGCCCACTTTCACGGGGATCTCCGCGTCCTTCGCTTCCTGCTCGGTCATGCCGACGGATGCAATTTCGGGGCGCGTGTAGACGCACGACGGGACGATCGAAAGATCGACGCCGTTCTGCTTCTTTGCGATCTCGTTGACCGCATAGAGCCCCTGCGCGGTTGCGACGTGCGCAAGCTGAATCTTCGCGGAGACGTCGCCGATTGCATAGACGCCTTCCATCGAGGTTTCGAAGCGCTCGTTGACCTTGATGCGCCGCCCTTCCATCTCGAGGGAGACGCCTTCACCGAACAGTGCGTCGGTATAGGGCCGCCGGCCGATCGCGCAGAGCACGACCTCCGCTTCGGCGCTTGCGGGCATGCCTTTGGCTTCGAAGTTCACCGAGAGACCGGTTTCGATCTTTGTCACGGATTTCACCATTGCGCCGGTGAAGATCTTCACGCCGCGCTTTTTCATGATCATCGACAGGTTCTGTCCGAGCTCCTTATCCAAGAGCGGCAGCAGCCGGTCGAGTCCCTCGACCACGGTTACTTCGACGCCGAGGTCGTTGAAGAACGTTGCAAATTCCATGCCGATCACGCCGCCGCCGATGATGACGATGGACTTAAACGGCGCAACGCCGGAAAGCAGCTCGTCCGAGGTCAGAACGCCTGCAAGGTCCAGACCCGGGATCGGCGGACGCGCGGGCACGGAGCCCGTCGCAAGCAGAATGTTCTCCGCGGTATAAGCGGTTTCGCCGACTGTGACAGTGTGCGCTGCAGTCAAAACGCCCGTACCGTTCAGAACGGTCACCTTGGCGCTCTTGAGAAGTCCTTCGACGCCGCTTCTGAGCTTTTCGACGACCTGCTGCTTATAGGCATAGATTGCGGAAAGGTCATAGGTCGGTTCCGCCGTAACGCCCACGGACGCGCCGTTTTTCGCTTCCTCATAGACGCCGGACGCATGCAGCAGCGCCTTGGTCGGGATGCAGCCGCGATTCAGGCAGGTGCCGCCGACAAAGTCCTTTTCGACAAGCGCGGTTTTCAATCCGCACTTTGCGGCATGCAGCGCCGCTTCGTATCCGCCGGGGCCGCCGCCCACGACGATCAGATCAAAATCAAACATATCAAATCTCCTGTTCCGATAGCATTTGGATCAAATCCCGCGCGTGCGGGACGTTTTGCGATGCGATGCGCGCAGTCAGCGCGTCCTGCGAGAACAAACATCCCCTGACGGCTTCCGTAAGCCGCGCCGCCGTTTCGTGATGCATGTCGTCCGTGTAAACCGCCGCGTCCTCAACGATGCCGCGATCGACTTGCAGCTGCAGCTCGACACCGCCCCAAGAGAAGCGCGATTCACAGCGAAAGGTGAACGGGATGCGCCGCCCGAAAAGCCATTCGTCGCTTGCATAATGCGCGGTCAGCGCCTTGATCTGCGCTTCATCGATTGCCGGATACGGTTCGACGGGCAGCTCGTAAACTTCGGAAAACGCGGCGATCAGCGCGGTTTTCAGCGCATCGACCGTGATCGCGGGGTTCAATTCCTTCAAATTCACCACGCGCGAACGCACGCTCTCGACGCCCTTGGATTGCAGCTTCGCTTTGCTCGGGCTTAAGTATCGTCCCATGCGGTCGGTGTCGACGTCCACGAGCAGCGTGCCGTGGTGATAGGAGCGCCCCTCGTGCGAATAGAACGCATTTCCGGAAAACTTGCGTCCGCCTGCGAGCAGGTCGTTTCTGCCCAAGCGCTCTGTTTCGACGTCGCACATGCGGCACGCGGTTTGAATCACCGAAAGCTGCCGGTCGAGGTCGTAGTCCTCGGTTTTCACCAGAAACGTGAAGTTCAGGTTTCCGCGGTCGTGATACACCGCGCCGCCGCCCGAAAGCCGCCGCGCCAGGTGTCCGCCCTCATCTTTGAGCAGCGTCGTGCGGCACTCCGCCCACGCGTTTTGATTTTTGCCGATCACAACGGTGTGCGCGTTTTGCCACAGATACAAAAGGCAGCACCCGCTTTCCACGGATGATAGCAGGTGCTGCTCAATGGCTAAATTGCGATACGGGTCAAGCCCGTCGCTTTCGTAGGTTTGCAGCCGGCAGATCATGCAAAGGTGTAGCGCACGATCGGGTTGCGCGCTGCCTTAACCTCGTCCGGACGGCCGATCGGCGTATGATGCGGTGCATTGTGCATGAATTCCGGATCGGTCTTACCGAGCTCATAGAGCTTGCGGAACACGTCCGCCGCCCAGTCGAGCGTTTCGATGCTTTCCGTCTCGGTCGGCTCGAGCATCAGCGCTTCGTGCACGAT